>Ga0136640_10001225_pt1 | contig 10178 bp, 10 predicted proteins | sample AntDrymUQ8642106_2_FD_105498 | JGI IMG/M metagenome (GOLD analysis project Ga0136640, IMG submission 105498) | Polar desert sand microbial communities from Dry Valleys, Antarctica - metaG UQ864 (21.06) | ecosystem: Environmental > Terrestrial > Soil > Desert | place: Antarctica: Dry Valley...
GTCCAGGATATCTCTATCGAAAGTGCCGGAGCCTCCCGCGGCAGTGACGACGAGATCCGCGGCCCCGAAGGCCCGCGAGTACAGGTCGGTGAAAGTCTGGGACATGGTTTGGGAGAGCGTGAGCACGCCGAAGACGATCCCCACCCCGAGCACGATGCCTATAGCCGTGAGCAGCGTGCGCTGTGGCCTCGATGCCATATTGCGAAGGCTCAGGCCGGAGAACCTTCGCAGTTTCACGATTGACCCGCGCGTGGCTCGGGCCTAAACTCCAGGCAACCGGCGGGGTTCGCCGTGAAAACATTCGTCTCGAAGTGGGGAGAGAAGATGGAGCATGGTGAGGCACCGGCGCGGCGGAGCAAGCACTCGAAGATGGGCGTGACTTCGTTGGTGATCGCCATTCTGGCGACGGTGGCGATAGTGGCGCTCTTCGTCATAGCCGCTTTGGTAGGGGCGTCCGCCTTTGGCGGCGCGGACCCGCAGAGCATTGATCCCCAGAGCTTGCAGGATTCGCCGGCCTTCACGGGGCTGGCGCTGGTAGGCATCGGTTTCCTGGTCTGCATCATCCTTTACTTCGTCGGGCTGGTGCTCGGCCTCGTCGGGATCTTCCAGAAACGCCGGAAGCGGCTGTTCGCCATCCTCGGTACCGTCGCCAACGGGCTCGCCGTCCTCGTCGTCGTCTCCCTCCTGGTGCTTGGCGCAATCGGCGCTTCGGTGGGCGCGCCGCAGTAGTAGGGCTCGGGCAGGAGGACCGCCACGGATTCGCGCATGGAGAACCAAAGGCCCGCGGGGCATTCCAGACTGGGGATAGCGTCTTTCGCGTTGTCCTTAGCGATGGGCGCCGTGCTCTTCCAGCTCGTGGTCATACTCGGTGTGCTCGAAAGTACGACGCCGGGTGGCCTGGACGAGGACTCGGCGGTGACGATCATCCTGGGACTGCTGGTCATCTTCTCTCTGTTTCTGGACCTCGTGGCTTTCGGCCTCGGGATAGCCGGCATCTTCCAGCACCGTCGGAAGAAAATGTTTGCGATCCTCGGAGCCATCTTCAGCGGCTTCACCCTGCTGATCGTGGTCGCGCTCACGGTCGTGGGTATCGTGCTCGGATAGGCAGAGGCTCTCAACTTGCGGACTCCAGCGTCTTGATGCGCTCCAGGATCTCATCGTGGTCCGGGGCGTGCGTCTCGTCCACCACTCGGCCATCGGCCAGAAAGATTACGCGATCTGCGGTCGCGGCGGCACGCGGGTCGTGCGTGACCATGATGATCGTCTGCCCGTAACGGACGGCGGATTCTCTCAACAACTCAAGCACCCCTGCCCCGGTCTTCGAGTCCAGATTCCCCGTCGGTTCGTCCGCCAGCACGATGTCGGGGTTCCGGATCAAAGCTCGCGCGATGGCTACTCTTTGCTGCCCCCCGCCGGATAGCTCATCCGGGCGATGAGTCCGTCGTTCAGAGAGCCCCACGAGGTCCAGTATCTCCGCGAGCCGCTCGGCGTGCTTGCCAACCTTCTCTCCAGATATAAGCGCTGGCAAGAGGACGTTCTCCTCGGCTGAGAGGGTGGGGATCAGGTTGAAGAACTGGAACACGAAGCCCATCTTCTCGCGCCGCAGCAGCGTCAATTTCTTATCGGATAGCCCCGAAAGCTCCGTCCCCCCGACGCTCACCCTGCCGGATGAAGGCTTGTCCAATGCGCCCAGGATGTGCAGCAGCGTGCTCTTCCCGGAGCCGGACTGGCCCATGATCGCCGCGAACTCCCCTTCCGGGAAAGAGAGCGATACCCCATCCAGCGCCCGCACCGCCGTCGAGCCATCGCCGTGGACCTTCCGAAGGTCCACCGTCTCGACCGCCGCGTCCTTGCCATTCTTCACGCTGCGAGTATATCCGCCGAACCAAACCCGCCGGTGAATGCTGCGACAGTGGAGGGACCTTTCGTCAGCGTTTGTAACGGCTCGATCCCGCTGCTAGACTATGCGGGTAATTTCATTAAGCCCCTGCTTCCCTCAGCGGAAGCCGTAGTAGACCGAAGGAGGCAGAGATAGACACTTACGAAGTAATGCTCATAGTAATCCCGGAGCTCGACGAGGAGCAGGTCGAGACTTCGATCGGGCGTTTCCGCACGATCATCTCGCGCACGGGAGGCAAGTCGGAGGACCCGAACCGCTGGGGCCGCCGGAAGCTGGCGTACGAGATAGACCACCGCACCGACGGCCACTACGCGGTGATGCGCTTCACCACCGGGGAGCGGACGCTCGTGGAGCTCAAGCGCATCCTGCGCGTCTCCGACGACGTGCTGCGGCACCTGGTCGTCAAGCTCCCGCCGAGCTACGCGCACGAGCCGCTTCCGGAGTCGGCGGAGATCTCCGGCTAGACGCTTCAGGAATCAGGAGGTATTTGATGGGCAAGAAAAGAGGAGGGCCTCCACGCGGGGCGCGACCGGTGAAGAGCAAGCCGTGCGTTTTCTGCAAGGAGAACATAGCCTACGTGGACTACAAGGACTACAACGTGCTCCGGCGCTTCGTCTCGGATCGGGGCAAGATCCGGGCCCGGCGGGTCACGGGCCTGTGCCCGCAACACCAGCGCGAAGCGGCGGTCGCCATAAAGCGCGCCCGTGAGATGGCGCTTTTGCCTTACGTGGCCGGATAACAGGGGGCTGACGATGCAGGTCATACTTATGCAGGATGTGGATAAGATCGGGCAGCGCGGCGATATCGTGGACGTGAGCCGGGGCTACGTGCGTAACTTCCTCGTGCCCCGCGGCCTCGCCGAGGTGGCGACACCAGGCAAGATGGAGGAGGCCCGCCGCGAGATGGAAGAAACCGAGGAGCGCGACCGGCGCCTGGCCGAACGCGCCGAAGAGGTCGCCGCGACCCTCAACAAGAGCGTCATCACCATCGAAGCCCGCACCGGTGAGGACGAAAGGCTCTTCGGATCCGTCACCGCCGCCAATATCGTCAGAGCCATAGAACAGGCTCGCGGCGTCCGCCTCGACCGGCGGCGCATCCGGCTCTCAGAGCCCATAAAATCCCTTGGCACACACCAGGTCCCCGTGCAGGTTCACGGCGACGTTGAAGCAAACGTCAAGGTCATTGTCGTCCCTCGCCTCTAATGAGCGTGGCTGAGGCTCGACCGTAGCTTTAGCTACAACCTGAACTGAAAGGTAAAGGACCCTGGGTTGAACCGGGGTCCTTTTTGCTGCATGCTAGGGAGGTTATGGAGCGTCAGGGGAGGATCCGGAGCGTACCAGATGGGCGAGAGGCTGCCCGAGTACCGCCGCACGACCTTGAAGCGGAGCGGGCCGTAATAGGGGCGATGCTCGTCTCCGAAACGGCGGTATCAGCGGTCGCGGAGAAGCTGGAAGCGGGGGACTTCTACTCCGAGGTGCATAGGATCCTCTACCGGGCAATGATGAGTCTGTACTCCAAAGGCGAGCCCATAGATCAGCTCACCCTCACCAACGAACTAAGAAACATAGACCAGTACGACAAGATCGGGGGCCGTCCCTACGTCTTCCGGCTCGTCGAGAGCGTGCCGACCGCCTCCAACGCTGGCCGCTACGCCGAGATAGTGCGCGCCAAGTCGCTCCTGCGGGCCGTCATAGATGCCGGGAGCCGTATCTCCGAAGACGCCTTCCGCGAACCCGACGACGTGAACGAGGCACTAGATTCCGCGGAGCAGCTCATCTACGATGTCTCCAACCGCAACCTCAAGGAGCAGCTCTCGCCCGTCTCCGAGCTTGCCTCGGGGGCGCTGGAGATTATACAGAGCCTCTACGAGTCCGAGGGCGAAGTTACTGGCGTCGAGACCGGCTTCGACGACCTCGACCGTCTCACCACCGGATTCCACAAGAGCGACCTCGTCGTCCTCGCCGCCAGGCCGGCGATGGGGAAAACCGCGATGGCTCTCAACGCCATCTGGCACGCCGCCGGGCAGCAGAAACTGCCGGTCGCAATCTTCAGCCTGGAGATGAGCAAAGAGCAGTTGGTGCAGCGTTTGATCTCCCAGACCATCCGCATCCCGACGCAGTCTCTCAGGAGCGGGAACGTCAAGGCGGAGGACTGGCCGAAGCTCGTGCGGGGTGTCGCGGAGGTCAGCCAGGCCCCCATCTGGATAGACGATACCGCCGGGGTCACGCTCATGGAGATGAGGGCGAAGGTCAGGCGTCTCTCCAGCCGCTTGCTGGCCCAGCAGGGGACCCCGCTCTCGCTCGTCGTCGTGGATTATCTTCAGCTCATGGTTGGGCAGGGAAATCGCCACGACAACCGCCAGCAGGAGATAGCCGAGATCTCCCGCGGCCTCAAAGTCCTCGCCCGTGACCTCGATGTACCAGTCCTCGCCATCGCCCAGCTCTCCCGCGCCGTCGAGCAACGCCACGATAAGCGCCCGCTCCTCTCCGACCTTCGCGATTCAGGCGCTATAGAACAGGATGCAGACATGGTAATGTTCTTGTACCGAGACGAGTATTACAACCCGGATTCCGACGACAAGGGCATCGCCGAGGTCATCGTGGGCAAGCACCGCAACGGCCCCACCGGCAAGGTCAAGCTCGCCTGGATGGAGCAATACACCAAGTTCGCTTCCCTGGCCCGCCGCTAGACTCGGCAGCCCACGTTAAAGTTATCCGTCTTGCGAGACGACAACGGTATCAAACCGTCTTGTCCAGATAGGAGCCCATCATGCGCCGCGCCGTCATTCTCGCAACCCTCACCGTACTCCTGATCGCAGTCGCGGGCGTCACCGTCGCCAGGGAAAATACTTCTACCCCAACTTCGCTATACAACGGCCAGCCAGAGTCCACGGCTCCAGATACCACCACCGTTCCCGAGTCCACTTCTCCAGAGACAACCGCTCCACAGTCCACCACCCCCGACGAACCAGATGAGAAAACTGTCGAGAAAACTGTCGAGAGAACTGTTGAAACAACTGTCGAGACGACCGTCGTGGAGCCGTCGGCGCCGGAGGAGACTTTGCCTGTCGTGGAGCAACTCGGCGAGCCCGAAATGGATGAGGAGGCAGGCAAACCCGATTACCTCGGCAAACCCGACGAACTCGGCAAGCCAGAGAAGGTGAAGGGCGGCAAGAAGAACGGCAAGCTGAGGGGAATGGGCAAACTCGACGACATCGCAAGGCTGCCCGGCAAGGGAAATCTCCAAGATGCCGGCAAGCCTGAAAAAGAACAGGCCGACGGCAATCCTGGCAAGGTCACCCTCTGTCACAAGGATAAGGTGGCGATCTCGGTCGGCGCGCCCGCGGAACCCGCGCGCCTGCGTCACGGCGACAGCCTCGGGGCTTGCTGACATCGGCGCGCCAACGCGTTCTTCTGGAACAGCTACAAGCTGCTGGACGAGACGAGCTGAGGATCTCCCTACCGGATCGGGGCTCCTATCGCGTGGTATCCGCCGTCTACGTGGACGATCTCACCCGTCGTCGCGGGCCACCAGTCAGAGAGCAGGCTCACGACGGCTTTTCCAACAGGCTCGGGGTCGGCGGTGTCCCAGCCTAGAGGTGCTTGCCTGGCCCACTCGCCCTCGATGCTCTCGAAGCCACTGATGCCTTTGGCGGCCAGAGTCTTTATGGGGCCGGCGGAGACCAGGTTCACCCGGATGCCGCGCTCCCCGAGGTCACGAGCCAGGTAGCGCGAGGTGGACTCAAGAGCGGCTTTTGCCACGCCCATCCAGTCGTAGGCGGGCCATGCCACCCGCGCGTCGAAGTCCAGTCCGACCACCGATGAGCCTGGCTTCATCAGATCCGCAAGTCCCACGGTGAGTGCCTTGAGCGAGTACGCCGAGGTCTGGAGCGCCGTGGCGACCGAGGGCCACTCGGCGGTCAGGAAGTTCCCCCCGAGGGCGTCCTCCGGGGCGAAGGCTATGGCGTGGACGATGCCGTGCAGTTCGCCCCACCGCTCCCCGAGGTCTTTGGCGACGGCCTTTATATCTTCCGGGTTGTTGGCGTCTAATTCCAGGACTGGCGGTTCGGGGTCCATGCGTTTCGCGGTGCGACGGGTGAGGGACGCCGCGCGCCCGAAGCTGCTCAAGGAGATCTCCGCTCCCTGTTCCCGCGCCAGCCGCGCCACCGAATAAGCGATGGACCTCCTATCCAGGACGCCGGTGACCAGTATCTTCTTGCCTTCGAGCAAACCGCCCATAATGCCTCCGGATATAGCTTCTCGTTATTTAGGTATTCAGACGGAATAGTCTAGGGTAGAAGCTGGAACCTCGCCAACGCGCGCGTGACGCGGCGGGCGAGATTTAGAATAGCTGGCCGGGAAGGCATCCATCGAAGGCAAACAGCGCCGCGGCGCGTGGTTGGACATGGTCCCTAAACGACGACCACTTCGAGAGCGCCGGTTACCAGTCGGTCGCGGCCGCGTGGAGACGGATATTCTACGAGGTGGTGGAGAGTCGGCCAAGTGCCGGTGGGAGGAATCTGCTTACGGAGCGGTTGTCTCCTCCGTGATCCCCGTGGTCTCCTCGATGGTAGTCTCTTCCGGCTTGTTGAGCTGGTACTCGTAGATCTTGTTCACCGTCGCCTGCCAGACGAGCAGGTCCTGGCGGCGTTCATTCAGCTCCTTATCGGGCTGCTGGTCCGCGATGTTGTTTCTCTCTTGGGGGTCGGTGGTTAGGTTGAAGAACTCGTCAGCTTTGTTCCCGTAGTGGTAGATGTATTTCTTGTTGTCCTCCATGCTAGCCAGGCATCGGTCATCGTGGAAGCAGCTCGCCATCAGGACGCGGTCGCGGGGCGGGGAGAGGATCGAAGCCCCGTTGTAGTCGCCTCCCTCTACCTCGTAGTTAAGCAGGTCCGCCACCGTCGGCATGATATCCAGCTCGTTCACCGCCGGCTCGACGTTCCTCCGTCCTTCGGAACGGCGCGGGTCGTGGACGATGAGCGGTATGCGCAGCCCTTCGTTGTAGATGGTGTCGTCGTGCTGATATCGTTCGTGCTCCCCAAAGCCCTCGCCGTGGTCCCCGACGATGACGAAGACCGTGTCCTCGTACAGCCCCATCTCCTTGTACTGGTCGAACAGGTTCTCCAGGAAGTGGTCCTGGTAGTAGATAGTGTTCAGGTAGCGGTTGAGGTCCTCGTTCTCCTCCCCCGTTACGTACTTCTCCTCGCCGTAACGCTCGGGGACGGTGTAATCGTGGTGGGTCGTCACCGTCAGGTACGTGGCGAAAAACGGCTCGCTCCCGTTCTCCAGTAGCCAGTCCTGGCTCGGCTCCAGCATGATGTCGTCCTCGTAGCCGAAGTAGTTGACCTCCTCGAAACCCGTCTTGTCCATGTCGTTGACCGGATAGAAGTCCTCGTAGCCGAAGTTCTCGACGAGTTGCGGACGGCGCTCGAAGTTCTCGGTCGCCGACTGAAAGAAGGCGGTGTTGTAGCCCTGTTCTCCCAGCAGGTCCGCCAGGCAATCGCCCGGTATAGCGTCAGGCTCGGACTCCGTGAGGTCTGTGTCCAGCGGGGGCGTCACGCCGCAGATGGATGCGGTCAGCGCCTTCGAGGTGTGCGGGACCACCGCGTAGGCGTTCTCCGCCACCACGCTGTCGTTCGCCAACTCACCCATGAACGGCGTCGTTCCGATCTGCGCGTATGGCGTGGTGGATTCCGCTCGGGTGGATTCGAGAACGACCATCACGACGTTGCGCCGTTCGGTTTTTTTCGTCGCCTTCAAGGTCGCGTCAGTTGGCAGATCTCCCGCCGCGAGTTCGACTTGGATCTTCCCGGATGGCGGCTCGACCAGTTCCCGGACGAATACGTTCGCCACCGCGTCCCGGGAGAAAGAACTTCCCGCCCCCGTGACGCTCGGCACGAGCGAGAGGCTCCCCAAGACCACGGCTAGAAAGCACATCGAAAGCGCCACCGGGCGCGCGCCGCCCGCTCCCAGCGCGCTTTCACCCGATGGTGCCGGGATATACCAGTCGTCTCCGAAAATGCGGGTCACTATCGCCGGGCCCGCGACCCCGTAGAAGAGGAGGGTGGAGATCAGGAGCCAGTGCAACGACGTCGTCTCTGACGCGATGATCTCCTGTACTTCCCCGAAGGTGGAGAAGGAGAAAGCAATGACGCTGAAATCCAGCGTCGAGCCCGTCGTCTTGTAGTAAAAGTGCGCCGATGTCGTGAGCGCCGCGACGGTGATCGTGGCGAGGTGGAAGAAAATCAGCGCCGGGAACCGCGTCAGTGCGCGGCGGGTCACGGCGAACAGCCCGATCCAGAGCACCACGTATCCCAGGTTGAAGAACATCTCCGAGCGGATCTGATCCAGAAACCCCAGAGGCCCCGGTACGTCGAGTTGGGTCGCCACGCGAACGGCCTTCAGGGCGACGTCATAGATGAATACCGGGACGAGCAGGGACAGCAAATAGATCCAGTCTTCCCGGATCAGAAGCGCCTTCAGGCGCGCGAGGATACCTGCGTTTTCGTCTTCCGTGCTCACGAGCGCGACGGAGTTTAGCAAAGATTCCCTGGGCATCCCGGAAATGTTCGAGATGCCCAGGATGATTGACCGACGCCGAAAATGGGAATACCGTAAGACTTGAATGGGTGGCCGCGGAAGGGAATAGCCGCAGGAAGGGAATAGCCGCACTTTGAAGAACGGCCTCACGGGCGAAGAGCGTCGGAACAGGCGCGTGAGCCGTGCCGTAATGGTAACCACGGACGCCGCGTCGGATAGATAGTCGCAAGGGAAAGGAGAATCGTGAGCGAAGAGCAGACAGAAATCCGTACCTACGAGCCGCCGGAGGAGTTCGCCGGAAAGGCTACCATCAGGGACTCCTCGGTGTATGAGGAGGCGGAGAAGGACTACGAGGGATTCTGGGCGGATCGGGCGCGGGAGTTGCACTGGTTCCGGGAGTGGGATCAGGTTCTCGACTGGAATCCGCCAGAGGCCCGGTGGTTCGTGGGCGGCAAGACCAACGTCGCCTACAACTGCCTGGACTACCAGGTCGAGCAGGGCCGGGGCGACAAGACGGCCATCCTCTGGGAAGGCGACGAGCCCGGCGACAACAAGACCTTCACCTACTCCGAGTTGAAGGCGGAGGTCGAGAAGTTCGCCAACGTGCTCAAGGGGCTTGGCGTGGAGAAGGGCGATGCGGTTGCGATCTACATGCCCATGATCCCGCAACTTCCCATCGCTATGCTCGCCTGCGCGCGCATCGGGGCGCCACACTCGGTCGTCTTCGGGGCCTTCTCCGCCGACGCCCTGCGAGATAGGATCAATGACTGCGAGGCGAAGGTGCTCGTGACCGCCGATGGCGGGCCACGGGGCGGCAGGGTGACGCCGCTCAAGGCCAACGCCGACGAGGCGCTCGCGGATACGCCGTCCATCGAGAGCGTGGTCGTCGCGCAGCGCACCGGCGATGACGCGCCGATGACCGATGGCCGCGACCGCTACTGGGACGACCTGATGGCCGATGCGGATGCCGAGTGTCCGGCGGAGGAGATGGACTCCGAGGACATCCTCTACATCCTCTACTCCTCAGGCTCGACGGGCAAGCCGAAGGGCATCGTTCACACCACCGGCGGCTACCTCACGCAAGTCAACGCCACCACCAAATGGGTCATGGATCTCAAAGAGGACGACGTCTTCTGGTGCCAGGCGGATATCGGCTGGGTCACCGGACACTCTTACCTCGTCTACGGGCCTCTCAGCAACGGGGCGACGACCCTTCAGTTCGAGGGGACGCCGAGCTACCCCGGTCCCGACCGTCACTGGGACGTCATCGAGCGGAACGGGGTCACCATCTACTACTCGGCGCCGACCGTGATCCGGGCGTTCATGAAGCAGGGCACCGACCCGATAGAGAAGCACGACCTCTCGTCCTTGCGGTTGCTTGGCACCGTGGGCGAGCCGATCAACCCCAGGGCGTGGGAGTGGTACAACGACAACGTCGGCAAGGGGAACTGTCCCATCGTGGATACGTGGTGGCAGACGGAGACGGGGGGCATCATGATCTCGCCTCTTCCCGGCATCACCAGGACGAAGCCCGGCAGCGCGACCCGGCCGTTCCCTGGCATCTTCGTGGACATCTACGACGAGGACGACAACCCCATCGAGGGCGCGGGCAAGGGAAACCTGGTCATCATCAAGCCCTGGCCCGGAATGCTCCGCACGATCTACAAGGACCCGGAGCGTTTCCGCAAGACCTACTGGGAGAGGCTCGGCGACAAGTACTTCGTCGAGGACGGCGCCGA
>Ga0136640_10001226_pt1 | contig 10175 bp, 11 predicted proteins | sample AntDrymUQ8642106_2_FD_105498 | JGI IMG/M metagenome (GOLD analysis project Ga0136640, IMG submission 105498) | Polar desert sand microbial communities from Dry Valleys, Antarctica - metaG UQ864 (21.06) | ecosystem: Environmental > Terrestrial > Soil > Desert | place: Antarctica: Dry Valley...
ACTGACCGCAAAAAAGATTTATTCAAATTATCAAACGGAAAATACGTCGCGCCGCAGCAAGTCGAAAGCCTTCTGAAGCAATCTTCCCTGGTCAGTCAGGCGGTTGTTGTCGGTTCAGGCAGAAAACAGGTCGGCGCGCTCATCGTGCCGGACTGGGAAACTTTGATGCAAACTCTGAAGGAAGAAGGGATCGACGCGGAAGGCTCGCGTGAAGAAATGTGTGAAAACCCGCACGTCATCAAAAGAGTGCAGCGCGACGCAGGGGAATATACACGCGAGCTAAACGATTATGAAAGAGTAAAAAAAGTTTATCTGCTACCGCGCGAATTCTCAATTGATAAAGGCGAAATGACTCCTACTTTGAAAATAAAACGAGGCGTCATTGACGAAAAATACGAAGAAGCAATCGATGAAATTTGCGGCAGCTAAGCAGAAAGTAAAAAGTAAAAGGTAAAAGTAAAGACTGAGAATCACCTTTTTTCAATTTTATTTAACAATTGCAAAAAGCGCGGGTCTCGGCGGAGCGGGGCAAGGCATTTATCGGTTTCATACCACGGACGATTTTCGTTGCCGAGCTTGATAGCGCGTTCCATCCAGTAAAACGCCTGATCAATTTCACCTAGTTGGGCATGGGCGGAAGTCATCCAATAAGCCATATCGTGGTCGGCTTTAGCAAGCGTCCGCGCTTCTTCGGTCAATTGCGTCCGCGCTTCATCCTTCAATCCACAGTTCGCCAGATAAAGTGCAAGAAGCGTGCGTATGCCGTTCATACCCGGATTTTGTTCCAGGACTTCCTTTATCAAATTGATTGCTTCTTCTTTGTCGCCGCGATAAAAAAGGATGCTTGAACGGAATATCCGAACCATCGGGTGATTCGGCTCAATCTCCGCGCCTTTGTCGAGTTCGCGCATCGCCTCGTCAAACATATTTTGATAAAGGTAGATGCGGGCGCGGTTATAACTGGAAACAACCCGCGCCATCGGGTCGAGCCTGGTTAATTTTTCAAACGAGCGCAGACATTCTTCATACTCGCCGTCGAGGCGGTGCATTGTGCCTTTGACAAAATAGAGCGGCGCGTCGTTGGGAAACTGTTCCTGGAGAAGTTTAATTTCGGCGCGGGCTTTTTTCTTCTCGCCGCGTGAAAGATAAATTAAAACCATCAAAACGCGAGCTTCAACCACATTCGGGTCGAAGAAAAATGCTTTGCTGAAAGCCGCTTCAGCGTATGTATAATCTTCGGCGCCGCCCATTCCCTTAAACATTCGGTTGGCATAACACGCGCCCAAACCGCTATAGGCGAGCGCAAAATTCGGATCAAGCTCGATGGCGCGTTTGAAATTGGCGATTGCCGCGTCGCAGTCTTCCTTCGCCACAGTGCGAAAGATAAATCTGCCGAAATTATCTCGCCCGCGTAAAAATTCTTCGTAAGCTTCGGCATTATCCGTGGCGCGCCGACCGAGTTTTTCCTGCTCGCCGCTGGAGAGTTCTAGCCGCAAACCTTCCAGAATTCTCTGCGCGATTGTGTCCTGCAGAGCAAGAATGTCTTCGCCTACAGCGTCAATCCGGTCGCTCCATAAAATGTCACCTGACTGAACGTCCAGAAGTTGAGCCGTAACACGCATTTTTTCGCCCGAACGCAGAAAGCTCGTTGACAGGACGGCGTGAACTTTCAACTCGCTGCCAACTGCGCGCGGATCAAAGTCCTTGCCCTGATATTTGGCAATCACCGAACTCGGGCGCACAATCAGGGAGCGAAGTCCGGCAAGCTCGGTAATAACAGCGTCGGCTAAAGCAAATTCGTAAAAGTTCGATGCTGGGTCCTGACTCAGATTTTTAAATGGCAGGATGGCGACGCTTTTTTTCTCCTGACCGGTTCCGGTGAGCGTCGTTTCAGGGGCATAAGTTGGCGTGTGAGAAACCGAAGGCGTGCGCTGGGTTGAATTGTCCGTGCTATTTGCTTTGCCGGTTAACCAGTTCCAAGCACGCTTGACCGGGTTATCTTCTAGATACTGCGGCGCGTAAATATCTCCGTTCAAAACAGGCGTGCCGGAAACTTCCTGCAAAACCGCTCTTAAATCGTCACGCATTTGTGCAATCTTTTGATAACGATTAATCGGTTCTTTCTGCAGAGCTTTATCGATAATGTCCTGCAGTTTTGGCGGAAGCGGTTCAGAACGCATTTCAGCCAGAGGCGTGGGAGTTCCGTAAAGAACTTTGTGGCGCACGTCAATGACCGTTTTTCCCTGAAAAGCCCAGATTCCCGTAAGCATTTCGTAGAGCAGAACGCCGGTTGAGAAAATATCCGCGCGATGGTCGGTTTTTTCACCCTTTGCCTGTTCGGGCGCGGCGTATGTGGCTGTGCCGTATGGAATGCCGAGTTCTGTGATGTCACTCCGATCAACGCCCGGAGCGTATTCGATCGGTTCGCCCTGGATAAGTTTCGCCAAACCAAAATCAAGCACTTTGACTTGTCCGCTGGCAGTAACCATTATATTTCCAGCTTTGATGTCGCGGTGAATTACTCCGCGTGAATGGGTGTAAGCGAGTGCATCGCAAACTTGAATAACAATGCTCAGAGCGCCTTTTAAATCAAGCGGACGACCATCAACCAGTTGCCGCACATTTTTGCCTTTGACATACTGCATCGCAATATAAAATACGCCGTCAGCATTGTGAAAATCGTAAATTGTGCAAATGTTTTGGTGGTCGAGTTGCGAGCAGAGCTGAGCTTCGCGCTCAAAACGCCGGAAATTAGCCGATTTTTCGGTTAATTCCGGCGGCAGAACTTTGATGACAACCGTCCGATCAAGTTTCGTATCTTGTGCCTTGTAAACCGTTCCTTGACCGCCGGCGCCGATTTTTTCTAAAATTTTATACTGGTTTATCTTTGAGCCAACCATAATGGATTTTGGATTTTAGATTTTGGATTGCAGAGTTTTTTAATTTGTCATTTTAAACAAATATGGTTTCAGGTAAAGGAAAAATTGACACTTCTCAGATTACAATAAAAAATGCCGGCAAACTGCCGACTAATCCGGTGTGACTGTTCAGCCACGAAGCGGGTTTCCCCATCCTGATTGAACATAATCGCCGTTTTCGACGATACAAGGGACGACTAAATCACCGCTTGAATAATCCAGCATTTCTTTTTTTCGCACTTTGTCGTTCTGCGCGTCATATTCGATAAATTCAATCGCGTTTTCGTGATAAAAATCACGCGCCTTCTGACAATACGGACAGTTCGGTTTGATATACATAACAATTGACATTCTCATTTGCCTCCAAATATTTATTTAAATATTATCATCAAATAAAAATTTGTATGATTAAAATTCTGATAAAGGTGAATGGAACGCTGCTCGTATTTACTATTCACCATTCATCGTTCGCCATTAATTCAGTATTTCGGAACACTCGAGTCAACTTCATTAGACCACGCCGTAATCCCACCTTTCAAATTACTTAATTTCCCTTTAAAACCGGCTTTTTGTAAAAATTCGATGGCTTTCGCGCTTCGTCCGCCCGCTTTGCAATGAATAACAGTTTCTCTTGATTCGTCAATTTCATCCATTCTTCTCATAATATCGCCGAGCGGAATCAGTTTTGCGCCTTCAATTTTGGCAAAAGCGTGTTCGTCCGGCTGGCGGACATCAATAAGTTGAACATTTTCACCGTTGTCTAATTTTTGTTTTAGTTCGGTTGCTGTGGTTTCGTGCATTTGTATTTCTCCAACAATTTTTTATTTATTCAATTTTATAATCCGACAATCAATTTTCCGCAAATGTCTATGACTTATTTTAATTCTGTTATCAAAAAAAGTTTGAAAAATATTGTCCTCAAACAGCTTAGCAATAAAAGTTTAGTGTTGAGGAAATTCACCGGATTTTTATTTGGCAAATAAATGAAAAGCGCAATGGAAATTCTAAATGGATATGTTTTATTATCTTTAAAATATAAGATGAAAAATCAAAAACTTGCCGCTATTGACATCGGCTCAAACTCTTTAAAGCTCGTTATCGTTGAAGCCGCCGCCAGTGATTCATTCACGGTTATCCTCCAGGATCGCGAGCGCGTCAGGCTGGGACACGAAACACTCCGCAATAAATTGCTTTCTACAGAAGCAATCAATCTTTCGGCTGAAACAATAGCTAAGTTTCGCTCGATTGCCGAAAGCCGCGAAGTCGATTCGATTATCGCCGTTGCTACGGCTTCGGTTCGCGAAGCGCAAAACGCTGCAGAATTTGTCCGGGAAATTGAAGAAAGAACCGGTGTTCACATTGATGTTCTTTCTTCAATCGAAGAAGCCAGACTTATCGGAATAGCCGTTTCGCAGTTTTTCGATAGCAGAGAAAGCTCCTTGCTCAACATTGACATCGGCGGCGGTTCAACCGAGTTGTCTTTGATGAAAAACGACGAACCGCTTAAGCTGTTTTCAATGAAGCTCGGCGCGGTCGGCTTAACTGAAAAATTTATTTTTAGTAATCCGCCAAGGGAAAAAGAGCTGAAAAGTTTGCAGGCGGAGATTGGTTTCGCGCTTATCCATCCGCAGCAAAAAATGAAAAATACCGCGTGGCAAATTTCTACGGGAACTTCCGGCACAATTCTCAATCTTGCCGCGCTGCTCAATTTTCAAAACGGCGAAAATGCACAGAGAAAATCGGAAATTCAATTAAAACAGTTGACCGGGCTGAATAAAATGCTGGCAAAAATTTCACTGGAAGCGCGCTCCACATTGCCAATCATTAGTCCGCAGCGGGCGGAAGTCATCGTTGCCGGCGGACAAATTTTAGAAGGAGTGATGCGTGCCTTTGGTATTCAAACGCTGCAGCCGTGCAGTTTCGCTTTGCGCGAAGGCGTAATTATTGATTACTTGCGAGAGCTTGAATCCGAATCGTTGCCGCCCGTTCCTATTGTCGAAGATAAGAGGTTGCGCGACGTTTTCTCCATCGGTCGGCGTTATGGTTATGATGAAACACACGCTTTGCAGGTGGCAGATTTGGCGGAAAAAATCTTTGACGCGCTCGCTCCGATTTATAACCTCAAGCGGCACGGACGAACTCTGCTCTCAGCCGCCGCCCTCCTGCACGATGTCGGCTATCATATTTCGCACGAATCGCACCATAAACATTCGCATTACTTGATAAAATATTCGGAAATGACCGGCTTTACCGAGTCCGAAAAAAATGTCATCGCCAATGTCGCGCGTTATCATCGCGGTGCGCTGCCAAAGGAAAAACACAGTGAATATATGCTGTTGAGCGAAAAAGAGCGGAAAATAGTGGCGCAACTCGGCGCGATTCTACGGCTCGCCGAAGCTCTCGACCGCGGACACGAAAATCACGTTCAAGATATAAAATGCAAACGTAACAAACGAAACCTTTATCTCAAACTTGTCAGCGATGAAGATTGCACAATTGAAAGACAGGCGATTGAACTCAAAAAAGATTTATTTGAAATGGCATATGGTTGTATACTAATTGCAATGTAAAAAGTTTTTAATAAAATTGCACAAACAAGAGGTAGAAAATTTATGTTGGGCAATAAAACTTCCGAGGAATGGGTTGAAGAATACTCGAAAAGTCATCAGCATCCGGTCAATAAACTAACGCACAAAATCGGTATTCCGCTGATTGCACTCTCAATACCACTTTTTTTAATCGCAATTTTTATCAAAGGATTTTGGATTCTGCCGCTGTCGATGTTTGTTTTTGGCTGGATTTTACAGTTCGTCGGACATTACTTTGAAGGCAAACCGCCGGAATTTTTCAGAGATTGGCGTTTTCTTTTTGTCGGCTTGCGCTGGTGGCTGAAGAAGACTTTCGGAAAACAATAATTTCTAATTTTTACTCTTCAAAGGCGACGAGGCTGACAATAAATTCGCCTTCGTTACCGTCGGGTGCGGTGTCGTTAATACAAAATTCGAGTTTTCCGCGCTCGTCAGGCGCATTTTGCCAAACGCCCGACGCTTTTTTAACTCCGACCGCCGAAATTTTTGAGTATTTACCGTCAGCGTAGCGCGTCCGCATCAAAAGGGCGCCGATCGGAAATTCGGCGAACAACCGGCGTGATTGGTATTTTTTGTCGGCAATACCTTCGGGAGAAACGCCCTTTTCGATCTCCCGCAAATCTATCTCACCCAACGCCAATAAAACAAATTTTTCACCTCCGACGACATCGAGATTTGAAAGCTGCCAGTTTTTATCGGCTTTGACATTGAAAACGCCGCGCGTGGTCGGTTTGTCCGGCGGTGTAAAGTTCGGATCGGGCGAGACGTTTACTTCAATTTCGGGCGTTTCGGCGGAAGCGTTTGATAAATCAATCCCGACTGATTTTTGGGGCATCGGAGATGATTTTCGCGTCGGCGAAACTACCGGAGTCGGCGTCTTGACCGCAGCATTTTCTCTGCCTAATCTATTCGCGAAAAATAAAGCTCCGATAAGTCCGAGCAGTACAAGAATCAAAAGCGAAGCCAAGCCGCCGAATATCCAGAAATATTTTCGGTTTTTGTTTTTGGACGGTACAACCGTCGAAATGTTCTGCAGGTTTACAGGAAGGTATTCGGTTTTAGCATCAGAAAGCAGACTTGCGGTGAGTGGTGTTCCGCATTCAAGGCAAAAATTCATTGTCGAATCATTTTCAAATCTGCAATTTGGACATTGTTTCACGCTTCAAAGCACCTCTCAAACAATTTACCACATTTCATATACCGAAAAAAATCGGTAAATTTTTATTCGACCAACTTACATTAAAACAATTTTTGCACTAAAATTATCCGCAAACTTTGAAAGACAAAACAAAAAAATCGTTTATTTTGGTTCTGGATATCGGAACGTCGAGCGTTCGCGCTGCCGTCTATGATTTCGAAGGCAATGTTCTGCCCGAAACAATGATCAAAAACGAGTGGCGTTTAACTGCGACCGACGACGGCGGTGCAGAAATTGACGCAACCGAAGCGGTCACACAGGTTGAAAAAGCGATTGACGAAGTTTTGAAAAAATCAAGCAAACTCGATGGCGAAATCGAGTACGCGGCAGCTTCTTCGTTTTGGCACAGCCTTGTAGGGATTGATAAAAACGCCATTCCGACCACCAAACTTTTCGGCTGGGCAGACACGCGGAGCCGAAAGCAAGTCGAAATTTTGCGCACAAAACTCGACGAAAATAAAACGCATAACCGCACCGGCACACGTTTTCATTCGAGCTATTGGACAGCAAAACTTTTGTGGCTCAGACAAGAACAACCGAAAGTTTTCCAAAAAACAGCGAAATGGCTTTCGTTAAACGACTATATTTCCCTCAAACTTTTTGGGCGTCCCGTCACTAGCGTTTCGATGGCTTCGGGAACCGGAATTTTCGATATTCGCAGGTGCGTCTGGGACAAAGAATTATTAAATTTTTTGAAAATCGGTAAGGAAAATTTGCCGGAGATCGTCGCCGAAGATGCACAAACTTTTTGTTTGAATGAAACTTACGCGAAACGCTGGAAAAAGTTAAAAAATTCAAAATGGTTTTCCGCAATCGGCGACGGTGCGGCAAACAACATCGGCGCCGGCTGCGTTCAAAAATCAAAAGCGGCGTTGATGATTGGAACCTCCGGCGCGATGCGCGTCGCTTTTCAAGGCGATGTTCCGAAGAACATTCCAGACGGTTTGTGGTGTTATCGAATTGACCGAAAAAGAGTTTTAATCGGCGGCGCGTTGTCCGATGGCGGAGGGCTTTATCGCTGGTTGAAGGACGACTTAAATCTTAGATGCTCGGACGACGAACTCGAAGATGAAATCGCCAAGAACGCGCCCGATGCGCACGGCTTAACTTTTCTGCCGTTTCTCGCAGGCGAACGAAGCACCGGTTATAACGAATCGGCACAAGGCGCGATTTTAGGTTTGCGCTCCAGCACAAACGCGGTTGAAATCACGCAAGCCGCGCTCGAATCAGTCGCGTTTCGCTTTGCCGAAATTTACGACCAGCTCAACGATGTTTTGAAAATCCGTGAAATCATTGCCTCAGGCGGAGCGCTGCGCGAATCACCGGTCTGGACGCAGATTATCGCGGACGTTTTGGCGCAGGATTTAACTTTGCCGGAAACGCAGGAGGCTTCCGGACGCGGCGCGGTTCTTCTCGCGCTCGAGGCAATCGGCGAAATAAAAAGCATTGCTGATTTGCAAACGCCGAAAGGGCAATCGTTTAAGTTTATTAAAAAACGCCACATCATTTACCGAAAAGCGCGGGAAAGACACCAACATTTTTACAAATTATTATGCAAATGACGCTGAAAGATTTTGAAGGTAATATCGAAAACAAAATTGTCGGTCGCGGCTTGGATTATTACAAAAACGGCGATGTGAAACGACTGGAAAAAGTCAGCGAAAACGAATTCAGCGCAATTGTATTCGGAACTGAAAAATACAGCGTTTACATCAAATTGAACGGCCAAGCGATTGTTGAACACGAATGCGATTGTCCTTATGATTACGGCGATGTCTGCAAACACAAAGTCGCCGTTTTCTACGCGATTCGCAGCGGAAACTTTAGCGACACGGGCAACAAACTAAATTCGCTTCTTGAAAACCTGCACGATTCGGTGTTGCGAAAATTCGTTTCAAATTTGCTCAAAAAAGACCGCAATTTCAGACAGGAATTTTTGCGCGAATTTGACGAAGACTTCGAGGAAGATGACGAAGATGAATTTGACGAAGATTATTATTGAAAAGACCTAAAAATTTACAATTAAAGTATATCGTTATATTATACATTTGAGAGTGAAAGACATTATTTCAAACGCAAAGGTTTTGAGTGGGACGAAGGAAGTTCAAATAAAAATTGGCAGCTTCATCGCGTAACCGACGGCGAATGCGAAAATGTTTTTTTTAATTTGCCTTTAATCGCCACAGCCGCCGATGCGAAACATTCAAATCGTGAAAAACGATTTTACGCATTAGGCAGAACGGAAAATAGTCGTTGTTTTTTGTCGGAGCGGCTATCGAAAGAAAAATGGCAACTGAAATCTGGAGTATGTTGAAAGACGATTCGCTTTCCAACGCCGCTAATTTAACAAACGAACTTCAATTAAATTCATTGGCTCGCTGGCTATGTAATCTTTAATAATTTGTAAAAAAATATGACAACCGCAACGCAACCGAAAAAGAAAATTGATTTAGACCAGCTTTACATCAACGCTAACCGAAATTTTTTTGTGTTAAAATTAAGTTATGAAAACAATTGAAATAAAGGTCCCTGATGAGATTTTAGGTTTTCTCGGTTCGGTGTCGAAAGAACAGGAGAAATTTGTTCTGGAGGCAATCAAGGAAAAAGTCAATCGTGAGAAAAAGCGCGATTTAAAGACGCTACTCGTCGAAGGTTATCGAGCGACATCGGCGGAAGATTTGAAAATCACGAAGGAATTTGAAGCTGCCGATTTTGAAAACCTATGAGCCCGTTTTGAAAGGCGAAATTTATCTTGCAGATTTAAATCCAACAGTCGGCAGCGAAATTGCAAAAACTCGTCCCGTGCTGATTGTTTCCAACGACATCAGCAACCATTACGCCGCCACCGTTACAATTGTGCCGATAACTTCCACGACCGAAAAAATTTATCCGTTTGAAGTTTTCCTGTCGAAAGGCGAAGGAAATCTGACAAACGATTCAAAAGCCTAAGCAAATCAAATTAGAACGATTGATAAGTTGCGCTTGAAAAGACAACTTGGCAAAATCAACAAAGAAATTTTGAAAGAAATTGAAAAAGCAATTTTGATTCATCTTGAAATCGAATTATAAAACTATGACTGCGCCAAAACCCAAACAAAATATTGACCAACTTTGCATCAACACTATCCGAACTTTGTCTTTAGACGCTGTGCAGAGAGCCGAATCGGGACATCCCGGCTTGCCTTTGGGAATGGCTCCGACGGCTTACGTTCTGTGGACGAAGTTTATGCGCTACAACCCGAAAAACCCGAAATGGTTTAACCGCGACAGATTTTTATTGAGTGCCGGACACGGCTCAATGCTGATTTACAGTTTGCTTCATCTGACGGGTTACGATTTACCGATGAGCGAGCTAAAACGCTTTCGTCAGCTTCATTCGCAAACACCCGGACATCCCGAAAATTTTATGACCAAAGGCGTGGAAATCACGACCGGACCGCTCGGGCAAGGTTTCGCCAACGGCGTGGGAAT
>Ga0136640_10001227_pt1 | contig 10174 bp, 11 predicted proteins | sample AntDrymUQ8642106_2_FD_105498 | JGI IMG/M metagenome (GOLD analysis project Ga0136640, IMG submission 105498) | Polar desert sand microbial communities from Dry Valleys, Antarctica - metaG UQ864 (21.06) | ecosystem: Environmental > Terrestrial > Soil > Desert | place: Antarctica: Dry Valley...
CGCTCAGCGACGCAGCCGGCGCGCCTCGTCGGCGGCCGCCTTGAGCGTGCGCTGCGCGAGCTGGAGCGGATCGCGCGAGCGCCGGCGGCGATGCGCGGAGCGCACCCGCAGCACCACGAGCGCCGCCCCGGCGCCCGCGCCGACCGTTGCGGCGGCCACGGGACGCACCCAGTTGCGCGGGTCGCGCATCGCGCCCAGCTCCCAGCTCTCCAGCTCCTCGGCGGCCAGGTCGCTGAGCTCCTGGAGCGTGCCCTCGAGGCGCGCGGCGAGCTCCCGCGGGGGATCGACGGGCCTCAGCGCGGCCCGCAGGGCGTGCTCGAAGCTCTCGGAGGTCGCCTCGCCGCTCACTGCCTCAGCCTCGCACGATCCCCTCGAGCTGCTTGACCGCACGGTGCAGCAGCACCTTCGTGGCCCCGTCGGTCTTACCCATCGCGCGGGCGATCTCTCGGTTGTCCATGCCCAGCGCGAAGCGCATCACCAGCGCGTCGCGGCGCTCCGTCGACAGCTCCTCGATGCCGTGCAGGATCGCGCCGAGCTCCTCGCGGCCCGCCACGAGGTCCTCCGTGGTGTGTGGTGCGGTGATCACGTGGGTGTCGTCGATCGGCGTCTGTGGTTTGCGGGCGCGGTCGCGGTAGTGGTTGGCCGCCAGGTTGTGGGCGATGCGGATGAGCCACGGGCGCAGCGGCCGCCCGTCGGACTCCTGACGCGCGCGCTCGAAGTGCCGGTAGGCCTGCAGGAAGGTCTGCTCCGTGAGGTCCTCCGCGTCGTGGTGGTTGCCCACTCGGTAGTAGGCGTAGGAGAAGACGTCGCGCAGGTGCGAGCGGTACAGCTCGGAGAACGCCCGGTCGAGCTCGGCCTTCCCGTCGCGTGGTGGCGGCGCGACCTTCGAAGGCTCCGGGGAGGGCACGCATGGAGGCTACCGGCCGGTCGGCGCTACGCCGCCCTGGCGCCGTGTGACGCCCGGGGCGCGGTGGCCGCCGCCACCCAGTGCTCTGGCTCCAGCTCTCCGTCGACCATCCGTGCGAGGGCGTCGAGCGCCGGCGCGTGCACGCCGGCCTCCCGTGCGGCGGCGGCAAGCAGCCCGACCGTGTGCAGCGCCTCGGCCTCCTGGCCCAGCTCGTCACCGATCCGCTGCGCGGGCAGCCCGCCGGCCAGCAGCTCCCCGGCGCGGCGGTTGCGGCTGCCGTGTGCCAGGAGGGTGGCCACGAGGTCGCCGGCGCCGGCCAGCCCGGTGAAGCTCGCAAGCCTGGCGCCGCGGTGCACCGCCAGTGCGCCCACCTCGGCGAAGACCCTTCCCGCCACGGCGCCCGCGGCGTTGGGGCCACGGACAGCGGCGGCCGCGGCGGCCAGGGCGGCGGCGTTCTTGGCCGCACCGGCCAGCTCCACGCCGATGACGTCGGCGTCGACCTCGACATCCAGCCCCGCGGTGCGCAGCGCGTCGCGCACCTGGTGGCCGAACGCGGCGTCGCGGGTGGCCACCACGAGGGAGGCGCCGTTGGCCAGCGCGTCGGCGGCGTGGCCCGGGCCGCCCAGGCACGCCACGGCGCGGGCGGCGGTGTGCGCGGCCACGTAGTCGGTGGGCGACTGCCCGCCGGCGGGGCGCCCGATGGCGGTCACCTGCGCGGCGGCCGGCGACGCGGGGGCGACGAGGCCCTTGGCCAGGACGAGCACCCCGGCGCGCCGGGGGATCCGCGCACCGTGCGCGGCGAGTGCGCCGGGCAGTTCGCGGGAGGGCACGGCGAGGACGACGAGGTCGGCTGCGGCGAGATCGAGCGCCTCGCAGGCCAGCGGGACCACCCCGGCGGGAAGCGCCACCCCGGGCAGGTAGTCGTCGTTGCAGCGGGTCGCCTCCAGCCGCTGGGCCTGCGCCTGAGTCCGGCAGCCAAGCTCGACCTCGACGCCCGCGCGCGCGAGCGCCACGGCCAGCGCGCTGCCCCAGGAGCCGGCGCCGACGACCGCCGCGCGACGCAGCGGCGGGGTGCCGCCCAGCCACTCCCACTGCAGGGCGACGCAGGGCCAGATGCGCTCGGTCACGGCGGCTGCGAGCTGCGGGGAGGGCCTCTCCACGCGCGGGAAGGTGATGGGACGCCCGGCGCGCAGGCGCACCTTGTGGGGACGGATGCGCCAGCCGCGGCGGATGTCCTGGGTGCCGATGACCGCGATGGGCACCACGGGCGCTCCGGTCTCCAGCGCGAGGCGCCCGACGCCGCGGCGGGGCGTCCCCAGGCCGCCGGGCCGGGTGCGGCTGCCCTCGGGGAAGATGACGACGCAGTCGCCGCGCTCCAGGATCGTACGCGCGGTGGCCATCGAATCGCCGTCGCCGTTGCCGCGGTCGATCGGGAACGCGCCGAGGTTGTTGAGGTACCAGGCGGCCACGCGGTGGGAGAACAGCTCCCGCTTGGCCATGTAGTAGACGGGCCGGCGCGCCATCGTCCCGATGACGAAGGGGTCGAGGAAGGACCGGTGGTTGGCGGCCAGGATCAGCGGCCCGTCTGCGGGGATGTGCTCGCGGCCGATGCGGGCCATGCGAAACCAGATCAGGAAGAAGGGCTGGAACAGCGCCCGCGTGATCCAGTACACGAGCGGGTTGACGCCGCGACGGTCGACACGGTTGAGGTAGTGGTCGCGGCCCATGCTCTGACGTACCCACACGTGTGACGGCCGTTACAGTGCGCACATGGTCGCCTTCGACACCGCCCGCACCGTCCGCGGAGCCCTGGCCGGGGCGCTGGCCGCGGGAGTCTGGGCGGCTCAGGAGCCGCTGGACCGCCGGGTCTTCCGCGTGCCCTACTCCGACCCCGAGCTGCTGGGCAAGGCGGTCACGCGCGGCGGCGCCTGGCCCGTCTTCGGCCTGGCCCTGCATGTCGCCAACGGGGCGGTCTTCGGCGCGCTGTACGCCAACGTCGCGCCGCGTCTGCCGCTCCCCTCCTGGCTGCGCGGCCCGATCGCCGGCGCGGGCGAGCACCTGGGCACCTGGCCCCTGATCGGCGTGGTGGAGCGCGTGCACCCCGCGCGCCGCGAGCTGCCCGACCTGTCGGGCGACCCGCGCGCGTTCGCCCAGGCCACCTGGCGCCACCTGCTCTTCGGGACGGTGCTGGGCGAGGTCGAGCGGCGGCTCAACGCACCGCCCGACGAGGAGGTCCCGTCCTACGAGCACGTCGTCTCCTCCAACGGCCACGGCGACCTCGAGCACGCCCTCTCCGGGCAGTCCAGCTGAGCAATCGCTTCTCGCGCATCCGCGTCTCGGCGGTGCTCGCCGTCGCGGGCCTGATGCTGATCGTCGCGGTGCTCCTGCTGGCGGGGGGCGGCGAGGATGCAGCGCAGGACGAGGCGGACGAGCCGCCGGCCGGTGCGACGGAGGTCGAGGGCTCGGGCGAGGTGGAGGTCTGCGCCGCGCCAGAGGTGCAGCGAACCGTCAAGGAGGAGGTCACGGTCACCCGTGAGGCGCAGGCTTCCGTCCCGGTCGAGGTGACCGTCACCGAAGAGGCGGCGGCCACGGGCGCGGACGGCGCCAACGCCTCCACGAGCGCCACCGTGACCCTGACCACCGAGGCCGCCGCCCGGGTCTCGGCCACCGCCGGCGCGACGGTCGGCGCCGTCGGCACCGCCCGGGAGCGCGTGTGCGTGCGCGACGACGACCTCGAGGCCGCAGAGGAGCGCGCCGATGAGCGCTCCCGCGAGCGGGCCGCCCCGCTGGCCCGCGAGCGCGCGGAGGCCGGCGTCGAGCAGCAGCGTCCCCGCGCCCGCGAGCGCTTGGCCGCACAGGCCCGCATGCGCGCCCGGCGCGCCGCCCGCGCCGAGGCCCGCGAGGCCGCCGCCGGCACCCGCGCCGATCTGCGCGAGCGCGCGTCCGACGAGGCGCGCGAACAGGCCCGCGAGCGGGCCGAGCGGGCGCTGGAGTGACGGCGTAGGCTGAGGGACGGCCTCGCGCTGCCCGCCTAGCTCAACTGGCAGAGCACCTCACTTGTAATGAGGAGCGTCTCGGTTCGAATCCGGGGGCGGGCTCTGCGCCCCCGGGCTACGCCGGGACCCAGGCGCCCTGGTCGCGGCCGAGGCGGACCTCGTGGGTCGTTCCGGTCGCGGTGAAGGCCTGGAAGACCGCCTCGTCGTCGTCGGTGCCCGGGCGGTCGATGACCTGTACGAGGACCAGGTCGGCAAGCTCCTCGCCCGGGTGTGCGGCGTGGAAGGCCTCACCGGCGGCGGTCTCGACGGTCTCGCGGTGCCAGCCCTTGTCCTGGGCGTGGGCCTCGGCGAGGCGGTGGTCGGCCTGGGCAAGGCGCGCGCGCAGGTCGCCCGCGCCCGCTTCCGAGCGCCGTGCTGTAGCGATGGAGCCCCCGATGGCGAGCGCCACGACGAGCACCACGACGACGATCAGGACGATGAGGAGGGTTGACACCGTGCGGGAGGCTACAAGGCGATCGGGCCCGGCGCAGGCGCCCGGCGCAGCCTCAGTTGAGCACCGCCCGGCCGCCCAGGTGGGCGCCCACCTTGCGCTTCACGCGCTGCAGCGCGTTGTCGACGGTCTTGGCGTCAACCCCGATGCGCCCGGCGATCTCCTCGTAGGGCCGGCCGTCGAGGTAGAGGGCCAGCACCCGCGACTCCAGCTCGGACAGCGCGGTCGACAGGCAGCCCACCAGCGACTGCAGCTCCTCGGAGGAGATGACCTGGTTGGCCGGGTCGCGGACGGCCGGGCCGGCGATGACCTCGTCGAGCGTCGGCTCGCCCTCGCTGGTGCCGGCGGGGGTCGAGCTGAAGGAGACGTACTGGTTGAGCGGGCTGTGCTTGTTGCGGGTCGCGGTCTTCACCGCGGTGATGATCTGGCGGGTGATGCACAGCTCGGCGAAGTTGCGAAATGACGACTCGCGGTCGGACCGGAAGTCGCGCACGGCCTTCCACAGGCCGACGAGCCCCTCCTGGATGAGGTCCTCGCTGTCGCCGCCGGCCAGGAAGTACGACGACGCCTTGAGGCGAACGAAGCCCTGGTAACGACGCACGATCCGGTTGTACGCCGTCGCGTCGCCCTGCTTGGCGAGCGCGATCAGGAACAGGTCGTCGACCTGGACCTGCGCATGAGGCTTGTGGGAGAGACGTGCCACGAGCATTGCCTTTCCGCCCTTTGCAGGGCGTGGTAGTTGCTCGGCGGCGAACCCCTCCCCGGGCGCCGACCGTATGGGTCGATGACTCACCTAGACCTGAGGTCGACGGTGAGTGAGGCGAACCTAGCCGCTGTTATGGAGCTATGTCAAGCGCCTGCGCGCCGCTGCAAGATCTCGTACAGCAGCACGGCCGCCGTCGCGCTCACGTTGAGCGAGGCGACCCGCCCGTGCAGCGGCAGCGCTATCAGCGCGTCGCACGCCTTGGCCACACGCGGGCGCAGGCCCCGGCCCTCGGCCCCCAGCACGAGCACGACCCGCCCGCGGTAGTCCGGCTCGTCGTAGGCCACCCGGGCGCCGGCCGACGCCCCGTAGCACCAGGCGCCGGCGTCCTTGGCCTGGCCCAGGAAGTCGGCCACGTTGCGCGTGCGTGCCACCGCGAGGTGCTCGACAGCCCCCGCCGAGGCCTTGCCCACGGCGGGGGTTACCTCGGCGCTGCGGTGGCGCGGGATGACCACGCCGCTGGCGCCGGCCGCCTCGGCGGTGCGGCAGATCGCCCCGAGGTTCTGGGGGTCCTGCACCTCGTCCAGCGCGATCACGAGGGCCTGGCCGTCGACGAGCAGGCCGGCCTCGTCCGCGTAGGGATAGGGCGCGGCGCGGGCGCAGACCCCCTGGTGGGCGTCGCTGCCACAGCGCGCCGCGAGCGCCTCGGCGTCCAGCTCGTGCACCTGCACGCCCTCCAGCCAGGGCTCGCGCGCCGCCGAGCGCGTCGCCCACACGGGCCCGACCTCCCGGCGCCGCGCGGCGAGGGCCTCGCGCACCGGGTTGCGCCCGTAGAGGATGTCGAGTGCGCCGGAGGGCTCACCGGCTCCCGGGGCGCCGCCGGCTCGCTCTCCGCGGGCCGGGCGCCCGCGTGGGGGACGTCGCCGGGCGCTCACTGCACGGGCACCAGCGTCGCGCCGTCGGGCCCGTCGCGCACCTCCCACCCACGCTCTCTTAGCTCGTCGCGCAGCGCGTCGGCGGCGGCGAAGTCGCGGGCTGCACGCGCGGCCTGGCGGCGCTCGAGCAGCGCGTGGTCCTCGGCCCCCGGCTCCCGGCCGAGCGCATCGAGCAGTCCCTCGAGCGCGAGCACGTCGAGCATCTGGGCCAGGTGGGAGCGGCCCACCCCCTCCCCGCGGCGGTTGGCCTCGCGCACCCACTCGAAGAGGTGACCCAGCGCCGCGGCGGTGTTGAAGTCGTCGGCCAGGGCGTCGAGGAACGCGTCGCGGTGTCGCGCCATGTCGGCGGGCGAGTCGCCGTCGACCAGGCGCCGGCCGGCGTCGCGCACGCGCTGCACCCGCGCTGCGGCCTCCTCCAGCGCACGGTCGTCGAACTCCACCGGCTGGCGGTAGTGCGCGCCCGCGAAGAACATGATCAGCGCGTCGCGCCCCCACCGCCCGAGGACCGCGTGCAGCGGGGCCACGTTGCCGATGCTCTTGGCCATCTTGTCGCGCCCGAGCTGGAGCATCCCGTTGTGCATCCAGATGTCGGCCAGCTCGCGCCCGCGCGCGCAGCGTGTCTGGGCGGCCTCGTTCTCGTGGTGGGGGAAGACCAGGTCGCTGCCCCCGCCGTGGATCTCGAACTCCAGGCCCAGCAGCTCCTCGGCCATGGCCGAGCACTCGATGTGCCACCCGGGGCGCCCGCGGCCCCACGGCGCGTCCCAGGCGGTGTCCTCGCCCTCCTTGTGGGCCTTCCACAGCGCGAAGTCCAGCGGGTGCTCCTTGCGCTGGGTGCCCTCCAGCCCCTCCCCCTGGTCCATCGCGTCCAGCTCGCGGTGCGACAGCCACCCGTAGCGGGGGTCGGAGTGCACGCGGAAGTAGACGTCGCCCTGCACCGCGTAGGCGTGCCCGCGCTCGATCAGCTCGTCGATCAGCTCGACGATGCGCTCGATCGTCTCGGAGGCCAGCGGCTCGTGGTCAGGGCGGCCCAGCCCCAGGCCGTCGGTGTCGGCCACGTAGGCGGCGGTCATCTCGCGGGCCAGGGCCGCGCTGGCCACCGGCGGATCGGCCCGGGCGGCGGCATCGTAGATCTTGTCGTTGACGTCGGTGACGTTGGCCACCAGCGTCACCTCGTAGCCCTCCCGGCGCAGGAAGCGCGCCAGCAGCGCGAAGGTGACGAACGGCCGCGCGTTGCCCACGTGGATGCGCCCGTAGACGGTCGGCCCGCAGGCGTAGAGGCCGACGCGCCGGCCGTCGCGGGGACGAAGCTCGCGCAGCGCACCGGAGGCGGTGTCGTGCAGGCGGACGGGGCGCACGCCCGCCAACGTAGCGGTAGAGCAGGTACGAACGCTGACGTTCGGTGGCGGAGCATGCCCTCCGGGTGGTCCGGTACTGTGCGGCGCGGGATGGCGTCGAACGGCGAGCACGGCCGCAGGGTGGCCGCGGTGGAGCAGGCGTTCCGCACGCTCCCCGAGCGCTACCTGGGCGCCGAGGCGCACTTCGACGCGACGTACCAGATCCGCCTGGGCGACGTGGGCAAGGCCTGGGAGGTGCGCTGCACCCCCGATCACGCCCGGGTCCACCCCGGGGCGACAGCGCGGCGCCCCGACGTGGTCATCGGGACCGACGCGCAGACCTGGCTGGAGCTACGGGAGGGCCGCCTCTCGGGCATCGAGGCCTTCTCCAGCCGGCGCCTGTACATCACGGGGGAGCTGGATCTCGCCGTGGCCTTCGAGGGCCTCTTCGAGCTCCCGGGCCACCGCCCGCCGCTGCTGCGCATGCGCATGATCGACGTCGGCGACACCGAGGTCTCCACGCTGACCATCGGCGAGGGCCCCGACGTCGTGCTCATCCACGGGCTGGGCGGCGCCAAGAGCTCGTTCCTGGATGCCGCGGCGGCCCTGAGCGCCGACTTCCGCGTGCACGCCCTCGACCTGCCGGGCTTCGGCTCGTCGGGCAAGCCGCTGCGCGCGCCCTACAACGCCGGCTGGTTCGCCGACGTCGTGCTGCGCACGATGGACGCCCTGGGCGTGCGCCGCGCCCACATCGCCGGCAACTCCATGGGCGGCCGCGTCGCGCTGGAGCTCGGGCTCCGCGCGCCCCAGCGCGTCGGCGGCCTCGTGCTCCTCTGTCCGGCAGTGGCCTTCATCAAGCGCGGGCTGCACCCCATCGTGCGCCTGCTGCGCCCCGAGTTCGGCCTGCTGCCCCACCGCTTCACCCGCGGGATGGTCGAGGACCATCTCTGGGGCCTGTTCGCCGATCCCGACGCGATCGACCCCGAGATCGCCGACGTGATCGTCGACGAGTTCCAGCGCATCTACTCCAGCGCCGGAGGGCGCCTGGGCTTCCTCAGCGCCGCGCGCAACATCTACCTCGACGCGCCGTTCGGGCGCAACGGGTTCTACCCGCGCCTGAGCGAGCTGGAGCCCCCCGCGCTGTTCGTCTGGGGCACCCACGACCCCCTGATCCCGGCGGCGTTCGGGCGTCACGTGCGCCGTTGGCTGCCCCACGCCGAGCAGATCGTCCTGGAGGGCTGCGGCCACGTACCCCAGGTCGAGCGCGCCGAGCAGACCGCGGGCATCATGTGCCGGTTCTTCCGCCAGGCCGACGCGCTGAGCGCCACGGACGCCGCCACTGTGCGCGCGGCCTAGGCTCACCGGATGCAGGACGGCCTCACCGCGCAAGCGGGCCTCAACGGCCGTGCCGGGCACCCGCCCGCGCCCCGCGGCGACAGCCCCGCGGGTCGCACCGGCGGCCTGGGCGCCGCCGGCCTGGGCGCCGCGAGGCTGCTCGAGCGCGCCGCGCGCTCCGTGGCCGGCGCGGTGGTCTCCCGCGCCCCCAGGGCCGATCTCGACGAGCGCGATCCCGACTACATGCGCGAGCACCTGCCGTTGCTGTGGCTGGCCTGCAGCCTGTGGTTCCGTGGCGAGGTGCGCGGGCTGGGCAACGTCCCCGAGGAGGGGCCGGTGCTCCTTGTGGGCAACCACTCCGGTGGCAACATGACCCCCGACACGGTGGTCCTCACGCTCGCCTTCTCCACCCACTTCGGCGTCGAGCGGCGCTTCCACCAGCTCGCCCACAATCTCGTCGTGTCCCTGCCCGTCCTGGCCTTCCTGCGCAAGTACGGGACGGTGGCCGCCTCGCACGAGAACGCCGAGCGGGCGCTGGCCGCGGGAGCCGCCGTGCTCGTCTACCCGGGGGGCGACTGGGAGGTCTTCCGCCCGAGCTGGCAGAGCGACCACATCGACTTCGCCGGGCGCACGGGCTGGGTGGGTCTCGCCCTGCACCACAACGTGCCCATCGTTCCCGTGGTGTCGATCGGCGGACAGGAGACGGCCCTGTTCGTCACCCGCGGGGAGCGCATCGCCAGCGCGCTCATGCTCGACAGGTTCTTTCGCGTCAAGGTGCTGCCCGTCTCGATCGCCCTGCCCTGGGTGCTCAACGTCGGCGACCTGCTCGGTCACCTCCCCCTGCCCGCCAAGATCACGGTGGAAGCCCTGCCGGCCATCCACCTGCGCGAGGAGTTCGGCGAGGAACCCGACGTCGACGAGGTCTACACGCACATCACCCGGCTGATGCAGGACACCCTCGACGCACTGGCCGCCGAGCGGCGCCTGCCGGTGCTGGGATGAGGACCGTTGCGGCCCTCGACGTCTCGGCGTCGCCCGAGGCGGTGTGGCGGGTCATCGCCGACCCGCAGAGCTACCTCCACGTCATGGCCGGGATCACGCGCTGGGAGGTCTGCGGTGAACAACGCGAGGGAGTCGGGGCGCGCTACAAGATGCTCATGCGCGTGCGCGCGGCCGACATCGGCGGGCTGATCGAGGTCGTCGAGTGGGACGAGCCCACCGACCTGGCCTGGACGTCGGTGACGGGGCTGGACCAGCGCGGGCGCTGGCGCCTGCGCCGGGCACCCGGCGCCGAAGGCGATCGGCCCGCGACGTCGTCCCACCCACCCCGCACCCACGTCGAGCTGCGCCTGAGCTACGGCGTCGCCGGCTCGGGCCTCGCGGGTTGGCTGGCCGAGCGCCTCGCCGCGCCCACGGTGGCCGACCACCTGCGCACCTCCCTGCGCCAGCTCAAGCGCCGCGTGGAGCACGAGCA
>Ga0136640_10001228_pt1 | contig 10168 bp, 12 predicted proteins | sample AntDrymUQ8642106_2_FD_105498 | JGI IMG/M metagenome (GOLD analysis project Ga0136640, IMG submission 105498) | Polar desert sand microbial communities from Dry Valleys, Antarctica - metaG UQ864 (21.06) | ecosystem: Environmental > Terrestrial > Soil > Desert | place: Antarctica: Dry Valley...
ATCCTGGGGCTGGAGTAGGTCCCAAGGGTTGGGCTGTTCGCCCATTAAAGCGGTACGCGAGCTGGGTTTAGAACGTCGTGAGACAGTTCGGTCCCTATCCGCCGCGCGCGCAGGAGACTTGAGAAGAGCTGTCCCTAGTACGAGAGGACCGGGACGGACGAACCTCTGGTGTGCCAGTTGTTCCACCAGGAGCACGGCTGGTTAGCTACGTTCGGCAGGGATAACCGCTGAAAGCATCTAAGCGGGAAGCTCGCTTCAAGATGAGGTCTCCCACAGGGTTAACCTGGTAAGGCCCCCGACTAGACCATCGGGTTGATAGGCCGGAAGTGGAAGTGCGGTAACGCATGGAGCTGACCGGTACTAATAGGCCGAGGACTTGCCACACACATTTGCTTGCGTCCACTGTGCGGTTCCCGAGGTGCGGTCTCTTGACCGACATCTCCATAGAGTTTCGGCGGCCATAGCGAAGGGGAAACGCCCGGTCCCATTCCGAACCCGGAAGCTAAGCCCTTCTGCGCCGATGGTACTGCGCGGGAGACCGCGTGGGAGAGTAGGACGTCGCCGGACAACTTCCCGATGGGGGCCACTCACTCAGTGGCCCCCATCGGTGTGTCTGCCGGCAGTCAGGAGAACGACATGACCGGCTCTGCGCATGGACGGGACCGCGGGGGTCGCCCCCGGCGGCCCGCTCCACCGACCGGTAGCCGCGGGCGCCGTACGGATGGCGCGATGGAGCCCGAGCCGCGTCCGCCCGAGGATGCCGACGTCGGTGTCCTCAGCGCCGAGGTACGCGCCGAGCTGCGCGGCCTCAGCCCGGACAATGCCGATCGAGTGGGTCGTCATCTGGTCGCCGCCGGAGAGCTCCTCGACGACGACCCGCTGCGAGCCTTGGCGCATGCCCGGGCCGCGCGCAGGACCGCGGCCCGGCTGGCGGCGGTCCGTGAGGCGGTGGGCGTGGCCGCCTACCTGTCCGGGCAGTGGCAGGAAGCGCTCACCGAACTGCGTGCCGTGCGCCGGATGGCGGGGGGCAGTGACTACCTTCCGCTGCTCGCCGACTGCGAGCGCGGACTCGGCCGCCCTGAGCGCGCCCTGGAGCTTGCCCGCTCGCCCGAGGCGTCCCAGCTCAGTACTGCCGACCGGGCCGAACTGCGCATCGTGGAGGCCGGCGCTCGTCGAGATCTCGGGCAGGTCGAGGCGGCGCTGCTTGTCCTGCAGGACGCCGGACTTGATCCGGCGGAGGCGGAGGAATGGACGATCCGGCTCTGGTACGCCTACGCGGACACGCTGCTGGCCGCCGGCCGGCGCGATGAGGCGCGGCACTGGTTTCAGGCGGTGGTGGTGGCGGACGAGGCCCACTCGACCGATGCCGCGGACCGTCTCAGCAGCCTGGACTGAGCCTGCCGCTCGTCGGACCCGTCTTTCCCGTTCGTCCACAGCCGGCCGCTGCCGTCCACAGCCCGGTCACAGCTCTCGATGTTGTTCACCGTGGTTGTGAGGCTGGCTGCAACTGGCACGACAGGATCCCCATGGAGCAGCGCATGAGTCTGGCCGTGATCCACCGCAACGAGGTCACCCTGGTCGGTCGGTTGTCCGCCGACCCCGCTGAGCGGTCCCTGCCCAGCGGCGATGTCGTGGTGTCATGGCGCGTGGTGGTCCAGCGCCCGCCGGAGCCCACTCGCACGACGATTGCCGTGGACACCATCGACTGCGTGGCCCGGACCGCCGCGCTGGGGCGGCGGGCGCTGACCTGGTTGCCTGGTGACACCATGGAGATGACCGGTGCGCTGCGCCGCCGCTTCTGGCGCAGCGGCGACGGAGTCCGCAGCCGGTATGAGGTCGAGGTGGTCACGGCCCGCCGGCTGGCAAGGAACGCCGGGAGCGCTCAGAGCTCCTCGGCGTAGGCGCGAAGTAGCAGGCCATTACGGGGCTTCGGCACGAACAAGGTGGACTTGCGGGGCATGCGCTCGCCATTACGGGCAATCGCCAGGACACTCTCGGCGGGCGTGGGCCGAAGCAGGAGCGCGGTTCCCCCGTCCCGCACGCCGGCCAGGGCGGACCGGACGTCGTGGCCGAAACTCACGCCGCTTTCGTCGTCGGCGACTCGCCAGATCGTGCGGATCAGCAGATGGTGGGCAACGCTCACGTCCAGTGCCTGCCAGGCTCGTGAGCGTCGACCATCCACCGCGCGGAGCACGGCGTTCGGATCCGGGTCGGTGAGCAAGTGCCAGGACCGGCCGTCGGTCAGCAGGAAGGCGGTGCGAGGCTGGGCCGCGAGCAGCCCTTCGGCCCCGTCCGCGGAGAGGCTGACCGGGCGGACCGTCATGACCTCGGCGGCCGATGTCAGGGCCTGCTGCAACGGTAACCGGTGCAGGATGCGGTGAATGGCCTGGACCTGGGGTCCGTGGGCTCCCGTCGCCACCAGGTAGGCCAGCCCGCGATCCCACGGTCCAGGGCCGGAGCCCTCGGCGTGTCGACGACGTTGATGCAGCAGGTAGCTGGCGTAGCGGTGGTGACCGTCGGCGATGACCGCGGTGTGCTGGCGGAGATCGGCGGCTACCCGCGTTATCGCTGCAGCGTCCAGGATCGGCCATATCCGGTGCACCACCCCGTCGGTTCCGGTCATGTTGATCAGCGGCGGATCGGAAACCCGCCCGTGCACGACCTCTGAGGCAGCACCGCCACCGTCATAGACCAGCACGATCGGTTCGAAGTTGGCGCGGGTTGCCTCGGTGAGTGCCAGTCGATCGGCCACCGGGCCGGACATGGTGTCCTCGTGCGGCGAGATGATGCCTGTTGCCGGATCGACCAGGCTGACCGCACCGACCAGACCGCGGGTGCTCGTCGACCCGTCCACCATCTCGTAGACGTAGAGAGCGGGCTCGGGATCGGCCGCGAGCACGCCGTTCGCGCGCCAGGCGGCGAGCGTCTGAGCGGCCTGCCAGTAGCGATCGTGATCCCCGCGAGGGTCGGCTCGTGGGAGGATGAGACGAACGACGTTGTGTGGATCAGTCAGTTCGAGGGCCTCCCGGCCATCCGGGTCGATGAGGTCGTAGGCCGGAGAGGTGAGCCGGGCGAGGGCGGATTGATCCCGCGTGGTGTATCGGACCGCCCGAAACGGCGACAGGATCAGCTCGGGAGGACAAGCGCCGTACGAGCCCGCAGTGGATGGCTCGGGTCCCGGCATCCACGCATCCTAGGCGCCCGCCGCGGTGACTCGGCCGGGCTCGACGACGAGGGAGGACCGCCCGTGACCCGTCCCAGCGAGAGCGACAGCGAACACGACGCTGACTACTACGGACAGGTACCTGCCCGTAGGCCCTTCGACGACCTTCCCCCGCCGCCGCCGGACGTCGTGCCGCAGGGCGAGGTCTACGACTGGTACATCCGCGGGGTCGACCTGCTCGGTGAGGGAAACCCAGCGGCGGCGTTAGTCATCCTCGGTCACGCAGTCGAGGCGGAGCCGGATTCGCGCAGTGTTCGCGAGGCGCTCGCCCGGGCACAATTCGACGCCGGGCTGTATGACGAGGCGGTCGAGAGCTTCGAGTGGATCATCAGCGTGAACCCGGCCGACGACTATGCGCAGTTCGGCCTGGGATTGGCGGCCGCTCGAACCGGCGACCTGGCAGCCGCTGTGGAACACCTCGCGCTGGCGGCCGCGATGCGCCCGGATGTCACCCACTACAGCACCGCCCTGCGGGGAGCTCGCGCTGCGTTGACCGCCCGCCGGTGACGCCGGCAGTGCCGGCCGTTCCGGTAATGGCCTTGACCGGGTCATCCCGTCCACTTGCACAGCTGTACGACGTCGCTCTGCTCGATCTCGACGGAGTCGTCTACCTGGGCGCCGAGGCTGTCCCCGGTGCCGCGGAACACCTCGCCGCTGCCGTCGGCATGGGCATGCGACTGGGCTTCGTGACCAACAATGCGGCGCGCAGCGGCCGACGGGTGGCCGAGAAGCTGACCCGGCTGGGAGTACCGGCCGAGACGACACAGGTGATCACCAGTGGCCAGACGGCCGCCCGGGTGCTCGCCCAGCGCCTGCCGCCCGGCGCGCGCGTGCTCGTCGTCGGAACTGAGGACTTTGCTGAGGAGATCCGGCAGCTCGGTCTGACACCGGTCCGAGCCGGTACCGAATCCGTGACCGGCTCGGTGGACGGCTTGTTGCCCGGCTCCTTAACCGGTTCGGTGCCCGGCGCTGCCACGGCGCCGGTCGCTGCCGTCGTACAGGGGTATTCGCCCGACACCGGTTGGCGTGACCTCGCCGCCGCGTGCCGTGCTGTCCGCGCCGGTGCCTGGTGGGTGGCCGCAAACGGCGACTTGACCGTCCCGTCCGTCGACGGCCCGCTGCCCGGAAACGGAGCCTTCGTCGATGTCGTCCGTCGCACCACCGGCAGTCAGCCCTTGATAACCGGCAAACCCGAGCCGTCCATGCACACCGAGTGCGTCGACCGGACAGGCGCGAAGCGCCCGCTGGTCGTCGGCGATCGTATGGACACCGACATCGAGGGTGCTGCCCGCGTCGGGTGCCCCAGCATGATCGTGCTTACCGGAGTTACCAGCCCTGTCGACCTCCTCGGCGCAGCGCCGCACCATCGCCCGACCTATCTCGCGGCGGATCTCAGCGCCCTGCTGTGTGCGCACCCTGACGTGCGAGGGACGTCGACGGGATGGAGCTGCCTGTCATGGGCCGTCGGCGCCGGGGAGCCGCTGTCGTTATCCGGCACGGGTCAGCCACTGGACGCCTTGCGGGTGCTGTGCGTAGCGACCTGGGATAGCGGTGTCACCTCCGTCTGCGCAGCGGATGCCGAGGCCGCAGAGGCGCTCGAGTCACTCGGCATCCCGCAGTGCGGAACCACCCGACCAGCTGCTCCTGGAACGAGCACCCGTCGGCACCACGAAAGTGGTCACTCACGACAGAACAACGAGCAGGAGACCTGCAGTTCGTGACCAGTTTCGTGGTCGGGGCAGGTCGTTCAGAGCATCTTTTGCAGTTTGAGCAGGTCCATGAAGCTGGCGTCAACGCGGAGGCGGCCGCTGCTCCACGCGGCGGCGAAACCGAGCGATCCGTCCACCAGGCGGATCAGGTCGTCGCTGGTCGTCGTCAGCTGGATGTCGGCCTTCGCCCGGTTCGTCGGGTCGGTCTGCACGATGTCCTCCAGGCGTCCCTGCCGCAATTCGCCGGCGAACGCCACATCGAGATCGGTGATCCGGCAGGACACCGAGCGCCGCAGTGGGCGATTCTCGGACCCGCCAGAGCGAGCGATGATCGCCGACAGTTCCTGCAACGCCTGCTCGCACTCCTGTTGCGTGGCCATGGACACCCTTCTCACTAGTCGCGCAGGCTATCTCGCTTCCGAGGTGTCGCAAGCCCGGCTGTGTGCTGGGGCCGGTAGCGTGACGGGCACACGCAGCAGGAGGTGGAGATGGTGCGCGATGCGGTGCGTGGCTACTGGGCGCTGGCCAGCGGGCTGACGGACATCACTCGGCAGAAGGCTACGGCGGCGGCACGGGCGTTGGTCAGCCAGGGAGAAGCTACCGCCGAGCAGGTCGGCGCCATTGCCGAGGATCTGATCAGCACGTCCTTGAGCAACCGGGCGGCTCTGCTCAACATCGTGCGCGTCGAGGTCGACCGGGCTCGCTCGGCCATGGGCGTGGCCACATCGTCCGAACTGGACGCGTTGACGCGCCGGATCGCCGTCTTGGAGTCGCAACTCGCCGCTGTCCGCGACGGCGCTGTCGCGGCCACCGCGGCCCCGGCCACCGCAGCCCCAGCCACCGCGGCCCTGGCAACAGCAGCCAAGGTCACCGCAGCCAAGGTCACAGCGGCCAAGCACACGGGGCTTGCGCCGCGGCAGACCGCAGCCATGCCGGCCGAGGAACCGCAGGCCACCACGGCCAAGCGGACGGCGGCGCGGAAGACCGCTGCCAAGGTCGCCGCAGCTACGAAGAAGGCAGCCACGACCGAGGCAGCTGTGAAGAAGGCAGCCACGACCGAGGCAGCTGTGAAGAAGGCAGCTACGAAGAAGGCAACCCCGAGGGTTGGCTCGTGAGCGACGACGAACCGGAGACGAGCCCGTCCGACGCCCTTGCCGGCATCGACCTGTCGATCGTCAACCGGCTGCCGGTCGCGGAGCAGGCGGCGGCGTACGCCGGGCTGCACGACCGTCTGCAGCAGGCTCTGATGTCTCTCGACGAGCTCTGAGGAGCCGGTCGCAGGTGGTACGCCGGGCCCGGCTCGATGCCGAACTGGTCCGGCGCGGGCTGGCCCGTTCACGTGAGCAGGCCGCCGATCTGGTGCTAGCGGGGCGCGTCCGGGTGGCCGGCCAACGGGCGAACAAGCCTGCGACTGCCGTCGACCCCGCCACGCCGGTGCTGGTCGACTACGACCCGCAGGATCCTCGCTACGCCTCCCGCGGGGCGCACAAACTGCTCGGCGCTTTGAGCGCGACCGGCATTGACGTCGCCGGCCGGCGCTGCCTGGACGCCGGCGCCTCGACCGGCGGCTTCACCGACGTCCTGCTCCGGCGCGGTGCCCGACAGGTCGTGGCGGTGGACGTGGGGTACGGCCAGCTGGCGTGGTCGCTGCGCAGCGACGACCGGGTCGTGGTGCTCGACCGGACCAATGTTCGGGCGCTCCGCCCAGAGGACATCGGCGGGCCCGCCGACCTCGTCGTCGCGGACTTGTCCTTCATCTCGCTCCGGCTGACTCTGCCGGCTCTCGCCGCCTGTACGGCCGAAGGTGGTGACCTGCTGCCGATGGTCAAGCCGCAGTTCGAGGTCGGCCGGGACCGGCTGGGAGCCGGCGGCGTGGTGCGTGACCCGCAGTTGCGGGCGCAGGCCGTACGTTCTGTGGCCGTGAGCGCGCAGGCTTGCGGATTCGGGACAGCCGGGGTCGTCGCCAGCCCGCTACCCGGCCCGTCGGGAAACGTGGAGTTCTTTCTGTGGCTGCGCCGCGACGCCGCCGAGGTCGACCCGGCTGCCATCGCCGCCGCCGTACAGGCCGGCCCGCAATGACCGGTCCGGCGCCTCGCAGTGCCCTGCTCGTCACCCACACCGGACGGAGCGACATCGTCGAACTCGCTCGGGACGTCGCGGGCCGGCTGGGCAGCGCCGGCATGGGGGTGCGGGTGCTGGCCGACGAGGCCGGTGAACTCGCCCTGCCCGAAGCCCACATCGTGACCGCCGACGACTGTGCGGCCGACGGCGCGGAGATCGTGCTGGTGCTCGGTGGCGACGGCACCTTCCTGCGCGCCGCTGAGCTGGCCCGGCCGAGCGGCGCACCGCTGATCGGAGTGAATCTCGGCCGGGTCGCATTCCTCGCCGAGACCGAGCCCGAGGCGCTCGCTGACACGGTGGCCCACATCCTGGACCGGCGCTACTCGGTGGAGGAGCGGCTGACCCTCGACGTCCAGGTGAACGTCGAGGGTGAGGCCCTAGCGCGGGCGTGGGCGCTCAACGAGGCGTCGATCGAGAAGGCCTCGCGGGAGCGGATACTCGAGGTGGTCATCGAGGTCGACGGCCGACCGCTGACCAGTTTCGGTTGTGACGGGGTTCTCTGCTCGACCCCGACCGGCTCTACGGCGTACGCCTACTCCGCCGGAGGGCCGGTCGTCTGGCCGGATGTCGAGGCTCTCCTGCTCGTGCCCAACAGCGCACACGCACTGTTCAGCCGTCCACTCGTGACCTCGCCGACGTCGGTGCTCACCGTCTGCATCGCCAGCGACGGCCACGATGCCGTGCTCTTCTGCGACGGCCGGCGTACGGTGCCGGTGCCGGCCGGCGCCCGGGTCGACGTCCGCCGGGCGAGCCAGCCGGTCCGGGTGGTCCGGGTTCACCAAACGCCGTTCAGCGACCGGCTGGTAGCGAAGTTCCAGCTGCCCGTCCAAGGCTTTCGCGAGCGGCGGGCCTAGGCAACCGTGCTGGAGGAGATCCGCATCCAGGGGTTGGGTGTCATCGTCGACGCCACGGTGGAGTTCGCGCCCGGCCTGACCGTGGTCACCGGCGAGACCGGCGCCGGCAAGACGATGGTGGTCACCGGGCTGCAACTGCTTTTCGGCGGGCGGGGCGACAGCGGGCGGGTGCGTGCCGGCGGCGACCGGGCCTGGGTCGAGGGTCGGCTGCGCCTGGACGAGTCGTCCATCGCGCGGCTGCGGGCCGTCGAGGCCGGCGCGGAGTTCGACGACGACGGCAGCCTGCTCGTCTCCCGCTCGCTCAGTTCCGACGGCCGGTCCCGGGCACATCTGGGCGGACGGGCGGTGCCACTGGGCCTGTTGGCCGAGCTGGCCGCCGACGTGCTCGCCCTGCACGGCCAGTCCGACCAGGTCAGGCTGCTGCGGCCCGCCGAGCAGCGGGCCGCCCTGGACAGGTACGCCGGCGCACCGGTCGCGGAGATTGCGGAACGGTACGCCGAGGCGTTCCGCCGGTGGCGGGCGGCTGCAGCAGCCCTCGGCGAGCGGACCGCGAATGCGCGCGAGCTGGCGCAGGAGGCCGAGGTGCTGCGGCAGGGCTTGGCGCAGATCGAGGCGCTCGACCCGAAGCCGGGAGAGGACCTGGCTCTGGACGTGGAGGCGGTCCGGCTCAGTCATGCCGATCTGCTTCAGCATTCCGCCCGGCACGCACACGAGGTACTGGTCGGTGACCCGGCCGGAGACGGGACGGACGTGTCCGGGTTGCTGGGCGTCGCCCGCCGCGCCCTGGCCGGCGCCGCGGTTCACGATGAGCGGCTGGTCGAGCTGGACAAGCGGCTGGCCGAGATCGGCTACCTGGTCGCCGACGCTGCCACCGAGCTGGCGTCCTATTCCGAGCGGATCGAGTCCGACCCGGCCCGCCTGGAGCGGGTCCATGAGCGCCGCGCCGCCCTGCGGGGTGTGCAGCGCCGCTACGCCGACACGGTTGACGAACTGCTGGTTTGGGCCGACCGGGCGGCGCGCCGGCTGCTGGAACTCGACACCTCCGACGAGGCGCTGCGTGCACTGTCCGACGAGCGGGACGACGCGCAGGCGCAGGCTGCCGCGACGGCGACCCAGCTCAGCGCCGCACGGCGTACGGCCGGGCAGCGGTTCTCCGCAGCGGTCTCTCGGGAACTCGCCGGCCTGGCGATGCCCCAGGCAGCCGTGCAGGCCGATGTCCGTCCACGGTCGGTCACCGCCGGCCAGCCTGTGCTCACCGTCGACGGTACAGACCGGGGAGCCGGCACCGACGGGACCGACGACGTCGAGCTGCTGTTAGCGGCGCACTCCGGCGCGCCGCTGCAGCCGCTACAGCGCGGAGCCTCCGGCGGTGAGCTGTCGCGCGTCATGCTCGCTGTGGAGGTGGTCTTCGCCGCCGCGGACCCCGTTTCCCTGATGGTCTTCGACGAGGTCGACGCGGGCGTGGGCGGCCGAGCGGCCGTGGAGGTGGGTCGCCGGCTGGCGCAGCTGGCCCGCGACCATCAGGTGGTCGTCGTCACCCACCTTCCGCAGGTGGCGGCGTACGCCGATGTCCATCTCGTCGTCGACAAGACGGCTGACGCCGCCGTCACGAACAGAGCGCTGCGGCGTCTGGACGAGGCGGACCGCCCCGTCGAGCTGGCCCGGATGCTTGCCGGTGTGGACGGCAGTGAGCACGCGCGCAGGCACGCGCGCGAGCTGATCGACCTGGCGCGGCCACACAAAGCCAGCAGTTAGGACAGGGCAGCCACGGGCGCCGGAAACCGCGTGGCGGGCGCCCAAGACCGTCATTCGGTGAAAGACTGGACCGCATGAAGCTTGGCACTCTGCGTCGCGGGCGCACCACGGAGGAGCTGTCCGGCGTCGTGGGGGTGGCCCGGTTGGATCGGCGTACCAAAAATTTGACCAAACGGTTGAATCCCGGCGACGTCGCCGTCATCGATCACGTGGATCTCGACCGGGTCAGCGCCGACGCGCTGGTCTCCTGCGGCGTCTCTGCAGTCGTCAACGCCTCACCGAGCATCTCCGGCCGCTATCCGAACCTCGGGCCGGGCATCCTGATGCAGGCCGGGATCCCGTTGCTCGACAGCGTCGGCAAGGAGGTCTTCGCCGGGCTCAGGGAAGGCACCAAAGTCCGGGTGGACGGTGACACGGTCTACGCCGGCACCAACATCATCGCCACCGGCGAAGAGCAGACCGAGTCCAGCGTCGCCGCCGCGATGACCGAGGCCAAAGCGGGCCTG
>Ga0136640_10001229_pt1 | contig 10159 bp, 9 predicted proteins | sample AntDrymUQ8642106_2_FD_105498 | JGI IMG/M metagenome (GOLD analysis project Ga0136640, IMG submission 105498) | Polar desert sand microbial communities from Dry Valleys, Antarctica - metaG UQ864 (21.06) | ecosystem: Environmental > Terrestrial > Soil > Desert | place: Antarctica: Dry Valley...
CCATCGCAACCGGCGACCTCGACGATGTCCCCTCGATCGCTCACCGGCTCGGGGAGGCCAGCGCACCGAGGCGGTGACCGGGATCAGACCTTGATCCTGAGTGGGCCGTCTTTGTGGGAGATCCTGCGAAGGCCCCTGGGGGCTCGGCGGCCCGAGCGTTGGCTCACACAACCAGCACAAGCCGCAATATGCTGATGCCTCCGCTCCTCGCCGTCGACGACGTCGAGGCGGCCATCGCCCACGCCGGGGGGTGACGACCACCGGTGATCCTCGTCGACGCCAACCTGCTCGTGTACGCGGTGCGTGCCGGCGCCCTCCTTGCCCCGGCCGCACCGGCGCTGGCCCAGGACGGCGACGAGCGGCTGCGGCCCGTGATCGGCAACGCCATCACCGGTGCCGACGGCATCAGCGCCCAGGCGACCGATGCGGCCCACAAGCGTCTCGTGCGCCGTCACATGACCGTGGCCCGACGCTACGCCGACCTCAAGGACATCACCCTCGACGAGCCGGCCCTGGGCTCTGCCCACATGGCCAACGCCAGCGGGGAGGTGCGCGAGGCCACGTCGCGGCTGCGCGACAAGAACGAGACCCTGCGTGAGGAGCGCCGGGAGCGGCGCGCCGAGCGCCGGGCCGCGGAGCGCGCCGGTGCCGGGAGCGCTACGGGCCCGGACCCGGGCTCCAGCACCAACGCCTCCGGCTCAGGCTCCGACCCCGACTCCGCAGCCGGGTCGGGCGGCAGCGACGGTGGTGGCACCTCGGGCTCGCTGGACTCCATCGCCCAGTGCGAGTCGGGCGGCGACCCGAGTGCCGTCGGCGGCGGCGGCACCTACGGCGGCAAGTACCAGTTCGACCGCCAGACCTGGGAGAGCGTCGGCGGCTCGGGCGACCCGGCGTCCGCGTCGGAGAGCGAGCAGGACAGCCGCGCCCAGTCGCTGCTCCAGCAGCGCGGCACGTCGCCCTGGCCGACCTGCGGCTAGAACTGCCCTACCCCACGCCACGCCCGCGGCGCCGACCGCGGGCGTGGCCGCCCGGGGCAGCAGGCTCCGTCTCGGTGCGCGGGAGGCCGGACGATACGCTCGCGGGCGTGGATCCCGCCGCCCTGCGCGCCGCCTTCCCCGTGTTCGAGCGGCTCGCCTACCTCAATGCCGGCACGTGCGGACCGGTGCCCCAGGAGGCCGTGCGCGCACAGACCCAGGCCGCCGAGGCGGGCGCCCGGGCCGGGCGCGCCGCCGCGTACTTCGAGCAGCTCCAGGTGCTGCGCGAGCGCCAGCGGGCCGCCTACGCGGCGCTGGTCGGAGCGTGCCCCGAGGACATCGCGCTGCAGACCTCCACGAGCGAGGGGATCGTCCGCGTCCTGCTGGGCCTGGGTCTGGGCCCGGGAGACGAGATCCTGACGGTGGCCGACGAGCACCCCGGGCTGCTCGGCCCGCTCGCCGCCGCGCGCGAGCGCCTGGGCCTGGTCGTGCGCACAGCGGCACTGGCCGAGCTGCCGTTCCACGTCGGGCCGAGCACCCGCCTGGTCGCCTGCTCGCATGTGGCCTGGACGACCGGGGCGCTGGCGCCGACCGCGCTGGCCGAGGTCGGTCGCGAGGTCCCGGTGCTGCTCGACGGCGCCCAGGGCGCGGGAGCCGTGCCCGTGGACGCTGCCGCGCTGGGCTGCGCCTTCTACGCCGCGGCCGGGCAGAAGTGGCTGTGCGGGCCGGTGGGCACCGGGTTCCTCTACATCGCGCCGGCCTGGCGCGAGAGCCTGGCCGCCGTGGGGCCCACCTACCTGGCCCTGGCTGACCCCGCCTCGGGACTCGACGCCGGTCCTCATGACGACGCCCGGGCCCACGACGCCTCGGCGCTCGGACTGGAGGCGCTGGCCGGCGCCGCCGCGGCCTTCGTGACGCTGGCCGAGGCGGGCTGGGAGACCGTGCACCGCCGCGCCATCGGCCTGGCCGGCGCCCTGACCGAAGCACTGGAGGGCGAGGGACGCACGGTCGTCCCGCGGGGCGAGAGCACGCTGGTGGCCTGGGAGGACCCGACGCCCGAGCAGACCAGCGAGCGCCTCGCGCAGGCCGGGGTGATCGTTCGCGGCCTGCCGGGCGGGATGCACCTGCGTGCCTCGGTGGGCGCCTGGAACGACGAGGACGATCTCCAGCGCCTCCTCGACGGGCTGGCCTGAACACGCTGGGATGCACTGCAGAGATGATTTCGCGCCCGGACGAGCCGGACGATCCTAGCGCCCCAAAGCCGTCAGGAACCGCTCTTGGACTCGACAACCCCGTCGTCGAAGCAGAACCGGAACTCCGTGCGCTCGCCCCTCGTCGAACGCTTCCTGCATCTCGTCGCTGGCCTGGTCTAACCCAATTCCGACGACTGCCACGCAGCCGACGATCAGCACCAGACCGCCGACGACCACACCAAGCACCACCTTCGTAAACGTCCCCACCCGGAACCGCTCCTCTATTGGGGTGAGCGCGAGGCTTTCGCGGGCCGGGCGGTCCGTCGCAACCCGCGACCCGCGCACGCCGAAACCCGCCCCGTGGCCGCAGCCGCGCGGGCGGTACAGCCACACCTGGCCCAGGGGGCACGGCTCAGAGCCAGCCGCGCTCGCGCGCCAGGGCGGTGGCCTCGGTGCGGTTGCGCGCGCCCAGCTTGGCCATGGCCGTGGACAGGTAGTTGCGCACCGTGCCCTCTGCGAGGTGCAGCCCGGCGGCGATCTCCGCGTTGGGGGCTCCACCGGCGGCCTCGCGCAGCACCGCGAGCTCGCGGTCGGTCAGCGGGTCCTGCGCCCACGTCGCGACGGCGAGCTCGGCGTCGATGACGCGCTCGCCGGCGGCGACCCGTCGCAGCGTGGCCACGAGCCGGTCGACAGGGGCGTCCTTGAGGACGTAGCCGGCGACGCCGGCGTCGAGCGCCCGGCGCAGGTATCCGCTGCGCGCGAACGTGGTCACCACGAGCACCCGGGTCGCGTCGCCGCGGCGGCGCAACTCCTCGGCCACCTCGAGACCGCTGACCTTCGGCATCTCGATGTCCGTGAGCAACACATCGGGATGGTGCTCGGCGACCGCGGTCAGCGCCTCCTCCCCGTCGCCGGCAACGGCCACCACCTCGACGCCCGGCTCCAGCGCGAGCAGGGAGGCGAAGGCGCCCAGCACCATCTGCTGGTCCTCGGCGAGCACGATGCGCAGTGGGGTCACGTCACGACCCGCGACGGGAGGGTCACCGTGATCGTCGTGCCGCTGGCCGAGGCACGCTGGACGGCGCCGCCGAGCGCAGCGATGCGCTCGCGCATGCCCGTCAGGCCGTGCCCGTCCTCGGCGGCAGTGGTCGCCGCGCCGTCGTCGCGGACCTCGAGGCGCACATCCCCGTCCCGCGCGCCGATGGACACCCGGCACGTCCGGGCGCCGGCGTGGCGCACGACGTTGGTCACCGCCTCGCGCAGCGCGAGCGCCAGCGCTCGCTCCGCCGACGGGACGATGGCCAGGTCGGGCTCGAGCTCTACCTTCAGCGCCACGCCGGCAGCGTCCAGCGCGGCACGGGCGCTCTCGAGCTCGGCCGTCAGGCTCAGCTCGCGCCAGCCGCCGACCGCGGCGCGCACCTCGCCCAGCGCCTCGCGGGCGATCGACTCGATCGACGCCGCCTCGGCCGCGGCGCGCTGGGGATCGGCGGCGGCCAGGCGCTTGGCGAGCTGTGCGCGCACCACCACGCTGGTCAGCGAGTGGCCGAGCAGGTCGTGCAGGTCGCGGGCGATGCGCTCCCGCTCGGCCACGGTGGCCAGGTGCTCGATGCGCGCGTTCTCCACCCGCAGGCCGCGGGCCGCCAGGCGCTCCTCGGCGTCCTTCAGCACCGTCACGCCGACCACCCACACGAAGATGCCCGCGGGGACGAAGGAGAACAGCCGCCAGGGCATCGGCACCGCCGAGACGAGCGCGAGCGCGACGATCAGCAGGGTGAGGGCCCCCAGCCAGCGGATCGTGGCGCGGCGCGACTGCGTCTCGGCGGCGAAGGCGGCGGCGTAGACGAACAGGACCGTGGCCCCCGAGTTGAACGGCACGGCCGCGATGCCCAGGACCACGGTCGGCCCGATGAGCCACCGCTGGCTGTCGGGCCGCAGGACCCCAGCGGCGTACATCGGCACGAACAGCGCGACGATGATCACGACGATGAGCCAGTCCGCCGCGCTTGTGTCGGGGGAGCCGAACGGCTGGAAGATCAGGATCGACAGGTACGCGAGGTAGACCCATTCCGTCCACCCGCTGCGGGATGCGGTCGACGTCTGGGTGCCTGGGGTGCCGGCCGGTGCGGTCACGTCCGTGCATGACGGTACGAGACGGCGGCCAGCACCGCCATGCCCACCGCCGCGCCGGCCAGGACCACTGCGTGGCCCAGCCCGGTCCCCTCGCCCACCTGCGCGAGGGAGAGCTGGGCGAGGTGGTAGGTGGGCAGGAACGTCGCGACCTCCCCGATCGCCGCCGGCAGGATCTCGAGGGGCATCCACAGGCCGGAGGCGACCGCCGAGGGCAACAGGATCGCGTTGAGGATCGCCGCGCTCGCGTTGCCCGACGCGCGGAAGCCCACGGCGAGGCTCAGCAGCGCGAAGGGCAGGCCGCCGAGGACGAGCACCCCGCCCAGGCGCAGGAGCTGGCCGGCCGAGGCGTCGAGCGTGCCGAACCCGGCGGCCGCCACGGTCATCGCGACGAGCACACCGAGCGCGTAGGGCAGCGCCGCGGTCACCTTGGCGGCCAGCACGATGGGCAGCGGCACCGCCGTGGCGCGCTTGACCGCCAGCCAGCCGCGGTCGCAATCCCCGGCCACGCCGATGCCAGGGGTCATCAGGGTCACCGACAGGACGCCGAACACCCCGTAAGTGGCCAGCATGTACGTGCCGGCGCTCACGCCGGCCCTCGGCTCGTCGCCGAAGATGGACGAGAACAGCAGGAAGAACGCGACCGGCATGAGTACCGAGAAGAACAGGGCGCTGGGCTCGCGCACGATCCCCCGCATCTCCTCCAGGACCTCGTTGGTGAAGACGCGCACGCTCATGCTGCCACCGCCGCCGCGGTGAGGCTCGCCGCGGCCTCCTCCAGGCCGGCGCCCTCGACGGTCAGCTCGCTGAGGTGGGGGTCCTGGGCGAGCAGGACCCGCAGCAGGGCCTCCGGGGTTCGCGTGGTGATGTGCGCGCGGCCGGCGCCGACGCGCACGGCCACGGCTCCGGGCAGGCCCTCGAGGCGCGGGGCGTCGAGCGTGGTGCGCGCCGTGACCGTCCGGTCGGCGATGCGGGCCGCGAGGGCGTCCGGGCGCTCGTCGGCGAGCACCCGGCCGCCGTGCAGCACGACGACCCGGTCGGCCACCCGGCGGGTCTCCTCGACCACGTGCGTGGTGAGCAGCACGGCGGTGCCGCGCTCGCGCCGCCTGGCCAGGATCTCCCAGAACTGCGCGCGGGCGGCGGCGTCCAGGCCCACGGTCGGCTCGTCGAGCACCAACAGGGCGGGGTCGGCGACGAGCGCCATGGCCAGCGCGACCCGCTGGCGCTGGCCGCCCGACAGGCGCGCGGCCCGCCGGCCGGCGAGGTCGTCGAGCCCGAGCTCGTCGAGCACCGGGCCCGCGGCGCTGCGCGGGGCGCCGGCGCGCACGGCGGCTCCGGCGACGAGCTCGCCGGCCTTCAGCGTGCTGGGAAGGCCCGACGCCTGCTGCACGACGCCGAGGTTCCGGCGGGTCGCGGCGCGCCGGGGGTCGCCACCCGCGACGCGGACGCGGCCCCCCTGGCCGGCCAGCAGGCCGATAGTCAGCCCGACCAGCGTGGTCTTGCCGGCCCCGTTGGGGCCCAGCAGGGTGACGCACTCCCCCGCGCCGACAACGAGATCGACGCCGTTCAGTGCGACGGTGTCCCCGTAGCGGTGGTGCACTCCCTGGGCCACGAGCACGGCGTCGGTGTTCGGGAGTCCAAGCATCGGTCCGCACTCTGGCTGGATCGTCGCCGGGCCGGTAGTGGGCAAGGTCACCAGCGCGGGGTGACGGATGTCACAACCGATCGGGCACGACGTTGCCCGCCTGGGCCACCGCCCGGCGCACGTCACACAGCGCCAGCGCCGCGAAGCCGGCGACGAAGAAGACCAGCAGCGAGGCGATCGCCACCCGGTAGCTGCCCGTGAGCTGCACGGACAGACCGAACAGCAGCGGGCCCAGCCAGGTCGTCCCCCGACCGGCGATCTCGAACAGGCTGAAGGCCGCGGCCTCCCGTCCGGCGGGCGCCATATGGCTGAACAGCGAGCGCGACAGCGCCTGGGTGCCCCCCAGCACCAGGCCGATGGCCACCGAGAGCACGATCAGCGGCGCGACCTGGCCGGCGGGCAGCACCACCGCGACGCCCAGCACGGCGATCCACACCACCAGGCTGGCCAGGATCACCCGCTTGGCGCCGTGGCGCACGGCCAGGGCGCCGAGGGCCAGCGCGCCGCCGATGGCGGCGAACTGGACGACCAGGAACGCGACAGCGACGACGCCCTGGCCCAGCTCGAGCTCCTCGGTGCCAAAGACCGCGGCCTGGGAGACCACGGTCTGCACGCCGTCGTTGTAGAGCAGGTAGGCGCCCAGGAACAACAGCACCATCCGCGCGCCGCGCAGCTCACGCAGCGCGGCGCGGGCGCCGTGTCCTCCCGACAGTGCCGGTTCGGGCGACGGCGCCGCGCCCGCCGGCGCGGGCCCGCTGCGCAGGCCCACGAGGGGCACGATGGTGAACAGCGCCCACCACGCGCCGCCGGTGAGCAAGCTGAGGCGCACAGCCTCGGACTGCTGGAGGGCGAGCACGTCGGTCTCGGCCAGCGTGAACAGCGCGATGTGCGCGGCCAGCAGCAGGCCGCCGCCCAGGTAGCCCAGCGCCCAGCCGCGCGCGGAGACCGTGTCGCGCTCGTCGGGCGGGGCCAGCCCCGGCAGGAAGGCGTTGTAGACGGACACCGAGCAGCCGAAGGCGACGGCCGCCAGCACGAACAGGCCCCCGCCCAGCAGGTAGGCCTCGCCCTGCACGAACCACAGCCCCATGGTGGCGAAGGCGCCCAGGAACGCGGTGAGGCCCAGGATGAGGCGCCGCCTGCCGGTGCGATCGGCGAAGGAGGCAACCGCCGGCATGAGAAGGATCTGGCCCAGCGCGGCGAGCGAGACAAGGTAGGGGTAGATCGCCTCGGCCCGCAGCGCGAGGCCCAGCGGCCTGACGAACCCGTCGGGGTCTGCCGCGGCCTGCGCCAGCTCGGTGAGGTAGGGCCCCAGGAAGACGCCCCCGACCGAGGTCGCGAACGCGGAGTTGGCCCAGTCGTAGACGTACCAGGAGCGCCGCCGGCGGCGGGCCGTGCGATCGGCCTGCGAGGCCCTGCTCACAGCGAGTAGCGATCGGTCACGTCGAGCGTGCTGGTCAGGAGTCGGGCCGGGCCAGCGCGCAGGCGTGGGGCACGCCCTGGCCGCCGGCGACCAGACGGCGCAGGGTGCGCGGAGCCACGGGGGGGTGGGCCACGCCGAAGGGGATGGCGTAGGGACGCGTCGCTCGCTGCACGCGGAAGCCCGCCGTGACGAGCATCTGCCTGTGGGCGGCCACGTTGGGCAGCCACCACTGGCAGAGCTCCGCCTCGGCGTTGAGGCGCGACACGGGGGCGCGCGGGTGACGCAGGCTCAGGCCCAGCTCCACCTGCTCGGAAGAGAGGAACCACCCGTCGCAGACCGAGCGGATGGCCTCGAGCGCGCGGACGGGGTCGCGCAGGTGCAGCAGCAGGCTGCCGCACACCACGACGTCGAAGGTGCCGACCACCGCCGGGGAGAGGTCGTACGCGCTGAGCTCGAGCTTGCGCACCGAGGAGCCCAGCAGCTCGCGGGCGACGTCGAAGCCCCAGCCCTTCCCACCCGCGATCTGCTCCAGCGCCGCGGGTCCCCGCTCGCGCATGCCGGCCGGCCAGTCCCAGTCCCCGTGGGCGGACACGTCGGTGGCCACGACCTCCCGTGCGCCCCGGCGCTCGAGCTCGAAGGCGAGGAAGCCGTCGTAGGTGCCCACGTCCAGGCAGCGCATGCCGCGCACGTCGGGGAGGGGCATCCGCGCCACGATCGGGCGGAGGTCGAACCACCCCGGGGTGGCGGTCCCGTCGGGCAGCTCGATCGTGTGGTACCACAGCGCCACGTCGGCGACGGCCCGGGCGATGTCCGTCGGGGCACAGGCGCTCACGCGGTGCGACTCTAGTGGCGGGGCCTCCGCGTGCCGATACCAGCCCGTCGGCTTCCCGGTAACCCGCCTGTGCGCCCGGTGTAGGCCCCGGCGATGACCTCCCCCGCGACCGCGTCGGGCCTCGAGCGCCTCGGCGACGCCTTCTCCCTCACCGCCCCGGCCAGGCGCCGGCGCATGCTGGTCGTCGTCAACCCCTACGCCACCACGGTCTCCGACCGGCTCAAGGGGCTGGTGGTGCACGCGCTCAACGGCCGCTACGAGGTCGACGCGGTCGACACGCAGCGCCGCGACCACGCCACCGACCTGTGCCGCGAGGCCGCCCACGAGGGCTACGACGTGGTGGTGGCCTTCGGCGGCGACGGGACCCTCAACGAGGTGGCCAACGGGCTTGCCGGCTGCGACACCCCGCTGACCTGCCTGCCCGGCGGGGCGACCAACGTCCTGTGCCGGATGCTGGGCATCCCCAACGACATCGTCGACGCCACCGAGCACCTCCTGCGCATCGCCGACCGGTGGGAGCCACGGCGCATCGACCTCGCGACGGTCAACGATCGCCACTTCACCTTCTCCGCGGGCCTGGGGCTCGACGCGGCGGTGGTGGAGCGGGTCGACGCCCGCCCGCGGCTCAAGGCGCGCTGGCGCGAGTGGTACTTCGCCTACGCGGGCGTGTCGACGTTCCTGCGCCGCTACGTGGTCAACCCGCCGCGCCTGGCGGTGCGTGCCGGCGGCGAGGAGGTCGAGGGGGTGACCGCGATCGTCCAGAACGGCGACCCGTTCAGCTTCTTCGGCGACCGCCCGCTGCACATCTGCGACGCCGGTGAACTGGACGACGGGCGGTTGGGCGCCGTGCTGCTGCGCCGCGCCAGCCCCGTGGACATGCCCACGGTGCTGGCCCGGCTGTTCGGCCCGATGAAGGTCACCGGGCACCGGCGCGTGTCCTCGTGGGCCGGGCTGGACGGCCTGGAGATCAGCTCGGTCGACGGGCGCCCCGTGCACCTCCAGGTCGACGGCGACCACATCGGCGAGGTGACCGAGGCACGCTTCTCGGTCACGCCCGGCGGGCTGTCCGTGGTGGCCTGAACCCCCGCCGTCGGCGCCCGCGGCGATGTTCCTGCGCAACCAGGGCTCACGCAATCGGCCTTGCTGGCCGAAGCGCGACTCGTCGGCCCTGCTTGTGTTCCGACCCCCCGATGCGACGCCTCCCTCTCCTTCTTCTCCCCGTCATCGCCGTCCTGGGCATGCTCGCCGCCCCCGCGCTCTCGCTGGAGCGCTGGCGCCCCGGCCCCGTGGACTTCACCCTCGAGCTGGCCGACGAGACCCTGGAGCGCAGCGCAAACGCGGGCGCGACCTACGTCTCGGACCCCATCCAGGCGCCCAAGCGCTTCGATCTGATGGGCCTGCAGTGGGCCCCCGGTGAGAAGCCTGTCGGCGTGTGGATCCGCACCCGCGACGGCGACGGTCCGTGGAGCCCGTGGGTCGACGCGGGCAACGAGCAGGGCGAGCCGGCCAGCGACGGGGTCTGGGCCGGCGGGGCCGACACCTTCCAGGCGCGCTTCACCGCGCCGCCGCAGGACCTCGAGGCCAGCTTCGTCAACACCACCGGGACGGCGACGGCGGTCGAGGAGGCCGCCACCGCGGTGCGCGGCGCCGCGAACACCGCCGTGCTGGCCACCGTGGGCAGCGCGGTGGCCTGGGCGCAGGGCGCGAGCGGGCCGCCCTCGATCGTGCCCCGCGAGGCGTGGGCGGGCGACGACTGCGCGCCGCGCGAGGGACCGAGCATGGGCAAGGTGGACATGGCCTTCATCCACCACACCGTCTCCACCAACGACTACCGCCCCGACGAGTCGGGCGCGGTCATCCTGGCCATGTGCCGCTACCACCGCAACAGCCTCGGGTGGAACGACATCGGCTACAACTTCCTCGTCGACCGCTGGGGCAAGATCTACGAGGGGCGCGCCGGGGGCACCG
>Ga0136640_10001230_pt1 | contig 10159 bp, 10 predicted proteins | sample AntDrymUQ8642106_2_FD_105498 | JGI IMG/M metagenome (GOLD analysis project Ga0136640, IMG submission 105498) | Polar desert sand microbial communities from Dry Valleys, Antarctica - metaG UQ864 (21.06) | ecosystem: Environmental > Terrestrial > Soil > Desert | place: Antarctica: Dry Valley...
ACGCAGCCGCGTGCCGTGGGGCGCTGCTCCTTGTCACAGAGGACGTGATTGACAAATATCTGGTCCGCAAAATCGAAAGCTATTCCGGAAGCTATTATGTAAAGATTTTTAGCCGCATGTTGCTGAATCCGACACGCACTTTCGCTAACTTGGTGCGTTTCAAGCTGCCGTGGCATCGAGACAAAGGCCTAAGGTGACTGAAAATCTATGCCCGCGTTGGATGAAAAAAGGAATATGTTGCGTCACTGTCTAGCATCCCTGGCGTACAGGACGCAAAAGGCTCTACGCGATGCACCGGATGATTTCGGTTCGTTTACAATGGCAAAGACACTCGCACACCGGCCGAATTGGTCCGACATATGACGAGCGTTTTGGGTTACTCACGTACCTTTTTCATCGGCGGTGAGTATCGGCCTGAGCCGTTGCCGACGCTACAGGAAGAGGTGGTCCGTTTTCACGAGATGGTAGAGGATATTGCCCGGTTGCTCCAATTAGGCGGGCCAGTCAACGACGGTGTAACCCCCGAACGGCTGCTTCAGGGGCCGTTCTCAGACGCGATGACGCACGCCGGACAGCTTGCGATGCTGCGCCGCCTGGCCGGCGACCCGATACGACCCGAAAATTTTATCGTCGCGAATATAACCGCCGCTCGACTCGGACCGGATCAGAGCCAGCCTGTTAGCCCGGATGAAGTCTGGCCGGAGGCTCCGCCGGGACGGCATCGCGGATAATGTTATCCGAGTCAACCGAGTTTATTGCTGTCCGTTTAACAGAATTAACAATCGGCGACCTTTACGTTAAACTGTTCCTGATTTGCAAAGCTATCAGATCTACAAGAATCTAGCCTGGCTCAACGAACTTCCGGTGTCCGAAGCGGAGTCTATCTTTCGCGGTTGCTGCGACTCGCATCTCTGGGCCAAGCATATGGCCAACTCACGTCCCTTTCCAATGCTCGACGCACTGTTTGAAAAGGCTGAAACCCTATGGTTTTCACTCTCGCCAACCGACCACCTCGAGGCGTTGGCCGACAGTGCCGAGATTAGCGACGGGATCTCCGTACAGATCGGTAAATCGTCAGCCACAGAAGTGCGGATAACAGCTGCCGAGCAATGGAAGATCACCGAAATGCGGATGAAGGAACTATTAGAGCGAACCCTGTGAAAAGCGCACACTCTCGCAACGGTATGGTGAAGAACAAGTGTCCAGCATTTCTCAGAGGTTCCTGGTCTTTGAGACTCTTTCCGGCAAAACATCCGGTGTAAAGCCATCCAGGTTAAGGCGCGTCATGCCGCCCGCGTCGCTGAACTGTCGCTGCTTTGAACGCTTACCGTCCCTGAATACAAAGAAAATGTAACCCGCAAAAATCCCGACAACGATTGCCCCGGAAGCTCCAAATACGATTACCATTGCGGTCGACATGAAAACGTCCGAAGTGGTCAGGACGAAGGCTCGTTCCGCCGAGAGTATGAACGGATTGTCGCCGAGCCACTGTATCTGCTTTTCATATTTGACTTGATCGAGCAAAGCGTCCGCCGCAGATTTGTCAGAGGCGTTGAATACAAGGACGTTGTAATTGCCGATTCGCCGGTACACAATCGTGTCGTCGTCGCCATCGGCAAGAGCCGCCGTAAATTTTGTGTCGGCGTCGATAGAACCTTGTGGTGAAGTATATTCGATGATCAAGAGGGTACCGGCATCGTAGTTGGCCGATACCGCTTCAGTTCCTGCCGAAAAATCGATCAAATCGAGCAGTGGGCGTTCACCAAGAGTCAATTGCAGCTCAGGAATACTCTTGGCAAATGTAGTCCGCCCGCGAACGGCTTGCCATTCGGGCAGATGCTTTATTAAGACCGGAATGCCGTCGATCTCAGACACTTCCTGGCTTTTGTACGGTATCGAACCGTTACTTTGACTCAGAGAAGTTAGATTCAGTAGCAGAGATACGGAAATGCAAACTAAGACTGGCATCAGATATGCTTTTAACATTCTCAATAGTTGGGGCCTAATTAAACGGGTGATATGAGCAAGAGATTCTATCATCTGCTGAGGGCATGGACGAAAATTAAGAGTTGTGTAGCATTTAAGCAGACAGCATACGTTTTCGGAATGAATCCTTTCTTGGATGTTGACCGAATTATAAGGTATGCCTCAAAAATCGTACAAAACGAAGGTTTTTGCGTGATCAGACATCAATTGAGAGGTTTGGCACACCAATTGAGATATAAGCGAGAAGGGGGGACGATATAATGACAACTGATACATTAAATTTTCCAGTTTTTCATAGTGAGCAAGGGGTAGGAACAGACGTCGTTCAATTTTCGGCGGGAGCGCCGGCTGTCGATCTGACGAAAGCAAAAGACTTCGACCTGACTCAGGCGGCTGGTGGTGGAGACATGGCCGCATTCGAAGAGATTTACAACCGCCACCATAGGCGTGTCTACTCGATCTGTCTGAGGATGCTGCAAAGCCCGACTGAGGCTGAAGATCTGACGCAGGACGTATTTATACAGCTTTATCGCAAGATCGGCAGCTTTCGTGGTGACTCGGCCTTTACTACGTGGCTGCACCGCATGACCGTCAATCAGGTCCTAATGCATTTTCGCAAGCGGACCGTGAAATTCGAAAAGACGACCGAGGAAGGTGAAACTCCGGACCAGGTGGTTCCGGGCACCGGAAATCCTTTCAAGATGCAGATCGTCGATAAACTGGCAATCGACCACGCGATCGCCCAGCTGCCGGCGGGTTACAAGAATGTTTTTGTACTCCACGACGTCGAAGGTTTTGAACACGAAGAAGTCGCCCGAATTCTCGGCTGTTCTGTAGGAACATCCAAATCGCAGCTTCATAAGGCTCGTCTAAAATTGCAGAAGCTCTTGAAAAAGAAGGCCAATCCGAGGTTGATTGGAATCAGCACTTAAGTCAACGCGTATTGAGGCCTTCCGGAAGCGGGAGGCCTTCTTCGTTAAGGCAGCGATTGCTCTTTTCAGAATCAACTTGGCGAGGTTTTAATCCTTATCCCACGGCGCGCTAGTTCAGTCACAAATTCGTCAGGGTCGATTGCCTTCTCCTGAGGCATTGCTCCGCGGGAGGGAATATCCCCGCGAGCCATCATCTGGGCAATGATCGAGGCTGGGAAGGCGGTTGTTCGCATCATTGCGCTCATGCCCGTAGAATCGTCGAATCTATCGACGATGTCGTATCTCAAGTTCTTATTTGCTCCATTTGACGTGCCGACGAAATCCAGCCGGACAAGCACGTAATCCGGGCCATCGGCGGGCAGGTGCCGCTGGAGCAGCTCGCCGAACACCCTTCGCGGCTTTACCTTTTGAAAATCGACGACTAACTCGTCGCCTGAACAAAAGCCGAGATCCATCATCGTCTTAAATTTTTCGCAATGCCCTGCGTAGCGGATCGTTTTGTAGTCGAGCTCGCAAATTTTGCCGAGAAATGTATCGGGCAGGGTCGATGTGCCCCCCGAGGTTTGGAAAGCTTCGAGCGGCGGAAAGCCGTCGAAGGCGAGGGATTCAATCTCGGTCATTGAGTCAACTTCTGTGATTTTGCCGTCGCGAATGACACGGGCAACTTCGAGATATTCGTTAATCAAACCTTCGACAGAAAAAACGAGCTGGTAATTCAGCGGCGGTTGCGGGTTTTGCGGCAAGCCGCCGACGCGGATGTGTATTTCTTCTACTTCGTCAAATTTTGCGGCCCCGTGCATTGCCAGCAGCGAAACCATGCCCGGTGCCAGACCACAGTCGGGAATGATATTTATACCCGCCGCTCTAGCTTGCTCGTCAAGTGCCAGCTGTTCGTCAACAACATAATTGTTGCCGCCGAGATCGCAGAAATTTGCACCTGTGGCGATCGCGGCTTTCGAAAGCGAGACATTGTACCAGTAATTTACGCAAGAAATCACCGAATCATGTCCGCTCATCATTGCAACAACATCGTCGTAATTCGCGGCATCGATTTGCCTTGCATCAACGCGCGAAAGGTCGACCGATTTCGCCACCGCCTCGGCTTTTGTCACATCAAAATCGGCAACCGTGATCCGCTCGACATCGGGAGAATTATGCACTAAATCGAAAACAGCGCCATGCCCCATTCGCCCGGCGCCGAGTACTAGAATGTTCATTTCGTTGTGTCAATGGAATCGCAGATGAAGATTGACGGCTTACTGCTGCCTGCCAACGGCGGCTGCCAACCGAAACTACCAGTCATCCAGCGGCTCCGGCTCCTGTGCCGCAATCGTTACGCCCGCGACTTCCCAGACCTTTTTTTTCCATTCGCGCAGATTGTCAGTGAGATGAAGCGCGGCCTGTGGGTGGGACGCGTTTCGTTCGAGACGAATGACCTCGGCGGTGACCGATATTTCGTCGTCCGGATTTTCAGTAACAGTCAGATGGACCTTGCCGCCGACGAGCGGCAGCGCGCGGGGCAGATAGATAAGCGTACCGTGCGGCCCGACATTCTCGGTCAAACCTTCCTGAACGACCTCTTTGCCGGCCTCATCCTTCCAACGGACACGGATCGGAAATGAGATAACGTGTCGCGCGCCCTGACGTCTTTCGGCCATATGATTTTCCCCTTACAATGCTCGGCGTTCGTCGACGAAATCGCCTCTGAAATATACCCGAATTTAGCCACCCAAGTCTACCAAAAACAAAAAACATTGACACGCCTAAGCGCCTTAAAACACAGCAATTGCATATAGAATAAGGGCTTGCGGTTTTTGCGGGGTGGACAATACGGGGCAAAACTGGTATCCTCATGAAATGTTTCGGCCGCCGCGGCTCGAAAATAGGCGGAAATAAATCCACTGAAACAGTCTTCGCAAAGAATGCGAGTTGTGGCTGATGACTCAGACACTAGTTTTGCGCATTATGCGGGGTACGATTAACACGGAGACATGATTAATGAAAAATCTCGTTAGAGGAGCCGCGATTCTGTCGATTCTGAGCTTGTTTACAGTATTTATGTATGCTCAAGGCCGCACGAAATCCACTCCCGTAATAGCGAATGATTCGCAGATAAAAATTGATAATACTTTTACAGATATTCACAGCAATGCTTTAGTTAATAATAAAGCCGACAATAAAAAGCTGGTTAGAACAACCGGCTCGGTCAGAGCAGCGGGAGCAAGCCGCGGAACATTTTCCGCTACTGCGTACTGCCTGCAGGGAAAAACCGCAATGGGCCACGGCGTCCGCCGCGGATTAATTGCAGCTGACCCCAGAGTTTTACGACTTGGCTCGAGAATTACGGTAAACGGCGCCGGCTACAGCGGATCCTACCTCGTCTCCGACACCGGCGGCAAAATCAAAGGCAATCGCTTAGACATATGGATGCCCAGCTGTTCGGAAGCTCGAAAGTTCGGCCGCCGGACTGTTCAGGTTTATAACAACTAGGTTGCAGTTCAATCTAAGACTCAGTGCCCCGAGAGATCGGGGCATTTTTGTACCTAGTCGGTCGCCTCTAATTCTTCCTCGAGCAATTGTCGTTCGTAGAGATCGGCGTATTCGCCGTCGAAGGTGATTAGCACGTCGTGAGTGCCGCGTTCGATGATGCGGCCTTCGGAGAGGACGCAGATTAGGTCCGCATCGCGGATTGTGGAGACGCGGTGCGAGACGATTAGGGTTGTCCGGTCTGCACGGACGTCGCGGAGATTGTGGAGGATCGTTTCCTCGGTGTATGTGTCAACCGCTGATAGCGAATCGTCGAGTATGAGGATTCGCGGGTCGCGCATCACGGCACGAGCGATGGCGGTTCGCTGTTTTTGTCCGCCGGAAAGCGTGATGCCGCGTTCGCCGACGAGCTGTTCATATTTGCCCGGGAAATCTTTTACATCCTCGGCGAGGCCAGCGATCTCGGCGGCTTTTTGGACGGACATCTTGCTAGTACCACCTGCGGTAGCTGGTGGTTGGAGTAAATTACTCGTGCCGTCCCACTCGTCAATAGGGAGCGTTAAACCACCCGCTACCGCAGGTGGTTCTGACCGGATCCCGAAGGAGATATTCGCCGCCAGAGTGTCACTAAATAGGAAAGTTTCTTGGGGTACAAAGCCGATCGATTGTCTGAGTTGTTCAATAGGATATTCGCGGACAGGCCGGCCGTCGAGCAATACCCCTCCGTCAGGCGCGTCGAGCAGACGCGGGATGAGACTCATCAGAGTTGATTTACCACTCCCCGTTTTGCCCACGAAGGCGACCGTTTTGCCCTGTTCGATCACGAGGTCAATATCGTGCAGAACCGCCTTGCCGTTGTATGCGAAAGTGAGATCGCGAAACTCGATCTTGCCTGTTATTGGCGGCTGTTCGCGAGCGTCGTCGCTGTCCTTTATTGCAGGAATTGCTTCGAGAATAACGTTAAATCTCTTGAGCGAAGCCGTGCCGCGTTGATACAGATTGACGACGTAGCCGAGGGCGATCATGTACCAGATCATCCGTTGAAGATAGAGGATGAAGGCCGTGAAATCGCCCGCGGTTATCTCACCGCGAACGGCCATCGGTACGCCGACCGCGACGATGATTACAAATCCGAGACCGATAAAGAAAAACAACAAAGGCCGCATCGCGGCGGCGTATTTAACAAGTCGCAGGTTCTGCGCGGCGTATTCGCGGTTCAAAACCTGAAACTGTTCGATCTCAGCATCCTCTTGAGCATAGGCCCTAATTACGCGAACGCCCGTTAAGTTTTCTTGTGCCCGTGCGGTGATGTCGGAGAAAAATTCCTGAATCTTCTCGAACCGTTTGTGAATCCGCTCGCCCAAAAACTTTACCGTCAAAGTGACGAGCGGCAGCGGAATAAGCATTAGCAGCGTCAGTTTGACCGAGATATTGAGCAATATAGGCACCGCAATCGCCAAAGCAAAGATCGCCTGAAAACTATACAAGATCATCGGGCCGACGATCTGGCGGATCGCGGCAAGATCGTTAGTCGCCCGCGCCATGAGGTCGCCGACGCGGTTTGTTTGGAAATACTCTGCCGGTTGATTTACAAGATTCGCGTAGAAATCGCGGCGCATGTCGAATTCGATATGCCGTGAAGTGTTGATAAGCAAACGCCTTTGCAAAAAAAGAAAGACGCCGCTCATCAAACTGATGCCGAGGATTACAAGCGGATAGTAAATGATCTTTTCACGCGTGATCCCAATGGTGAGATCATCGACCGCCTTGCCGACCAGATACGGCACAAAAAGTCCAAACGCCATTGAGCACAAAATGAAAAAGATCCCGGCGAGGATCGTCCATTTGTACGGTCTGAAATAGCGTGCGAATTTTTTTAGCTGTTCCATGACTGGAGCGCAAGCCTCCCGCTTGCCAGTGCCGCAAATATATCACCGCCTAATGAGAGCATCCGTGCCTAAGGCAAGCGGGACGAATGCTCTCCAGTCACACTTTCGTGTACGTCGAGAGACCGGTCGCGATTAGCTTTCCATCCACGCCCACGACATCCGCCGAGACGGTAAATATTCGCTTACCCGCCCGGACGAGCTTCGCGGTACAAGTAAATGTCCCCGAAATATGCGGCCGCAGGTAATGCACTGTTAGATCGATCGTCGCCGTCGCCTCTTCTATGGCTAGCCGCGTTCGCACCGCAAAGGCCATCGTCGTGTCGATCAGAGTCGCGGCTACGCCGACGTGCAAAACACCGCTCGGCTGCCGCAGATCGTCTCGCATTTCTATCTTGATCACAGCCGTATCGAGCTGTAAATCGACAAGTTCCATGCCGATCAGCTTTGCAAACGACAGACTGTGAAGAGAGTTCGATGCATAGGCACGATGCTCATCGGTGATAACGATTTCAGGTTTTGTGTCGGTCATTGATAGTCGTATCATTATGGCGGCGAAAGGAGCTTCCGGGCCGCACTTTGATTCACATCTGGCAAATCCGTTCGAGTCCTCAAATTCTAACATACCGATATTTATGGACAACAACGGCAAGAATTTACGGCGATGGCAGCGGCAGTTCAACGTAGGTGCCGCTGCTATTCTGCCTCTCGCGCCGTTTCTCGTTCTTCAGGGCCAAATTACCCGTTGGAAGGTTGGTATTTTGCCCGATGCTGCAGGTGAGAAAACCGGAAAGTTTGGCTCCGGAGATATTGCCGTTAAGCTATTTGTGATCGGTGAATCGACGGTCGCGGGATTGGGAGCCCGAACACACGAGTTCGCCCTGGCCGGACAGTTTGCCCGGCAATTGGGCGAACATTTAGAAAAGCCCGTCAACTGGCATCTAATCGGAAAAAATGGCGTGACGGCCCGGCGCACTATCGACGAACTGCTGCCCGAAATGCCGGATGAAAAATTCGATTACATTCTGGTCGGCCTCGGCGGGAACGATGTCATGAAGCTCTCGAGCCCTGTGAAATGGCGGCGAGATATGACCGAGCTGCTCTCAATTTTAAGGGCCAAGCAGCCTGAGGCGGTCATATTCATCTCGAATTGCCCGATGATCATCCTTTCCCCGATAATGCCTGAGCCGGTAAAGTCGATTCTGTGGCGGCTTTCCAAGATGCATGACGCAAATATTCGGGAGTTTACGGCGGATATGGACAGCATTTTTTATTACCCGCAGCCTGCCGATTTGCAACTCGAAGGTTTTTTCGCCGATGGGATTCATCCCTCGGAAAAAGGCTACGCGGATTGGGCCGCCGCCATGATGCGGTATTTTACGGCGAATCATAAATGGTAAATACTGACGAACTGCGCGAATTGATCGAGGGCCATCACGAGTGGCTTTTGGTTCGCGGGCGCGGTAAGACATTTGCTCTGGACAAACACGAGATAGAGATCGAAGTTGTGAATGCAGGGGCAAGCTTTGGTTTTCTTGATGATCACGGATTTCACTCATGGAGGTTGGATTCATTTGCCTCCGAAGATGGTGAGATCGCAATTGACGTCGCTGAAGATTTTGGCCAAGAGAGCGAATCAATGCGACTGATTCCGCGAACTCCCGCTTCCCTACTGACCGCCGAGATCGAACTTGCACGGCTCGCAAAGGCAAATGAGATCGCCGGTATGATTGCTGAGAACAATCCCCGCTGTAAACTTGGCCGCGTTGGCCTGAATGTGGAGACTGGTCGGCTCGCTCAGATTAGATTCGAGACGGAAGTGAAAACGCCGCTGGCCGCGATCGCCGATGTCACGGGAGCTCTTACCGTCGAATCACTGTTTACCGCGGCCATGCTCTGGATCGAGAAGCTCGGTCTTCTAAAAAAGCCCGTAAACGACATCTGGATCGTCTGCGTAAAGCGCCAGGCGAAGAACGCGCAAAAGCTGCACGCTCTTCTGACAGAACGCTGGAAGAGCAAGATCACCGTCGTCGAGATAATTCGAAAGAGCGACCCACCGCGTCTCGTCCTTTTGCCGGGCCGTAAGATTCGCGAGCTATGGCGAGAAAAGGCTGCGAAGCTTTCCATCTCACGCGAAGCAAAGCCGAGCGCCCTTTCCCAACGAATAATCGAGATTTCGCCCGCCGAGATCGACATCGTATATTCGCGACAAGGCGAGACTCTGCGCTTTATGGGTCTGCCCTTCGCACGTATTCGCACCATGGTGGGACGGGAGAAGGCGTGGTTCGGGGTCGGCCATGTGCGACGGGCACTAGCGGACGATAACTGGCCTGATTTGGCGGACCTGATAGACCAATTGCAGACGAATCGTGCTGCCGACGCCCCAAACAAACGCCACGAGTATTACCGCACCGCACCAGAAGCGTGGCTGGAATCGATACTCCGCCGCAATATAAATCTGCTCGACGCCAATCTGATTCTGTCGCCGATCTACAATCAATTTCGCTCGTCCAACGACAAGATCGACCTACTAGCCCTGCGCCGCGACGGGCGGCTCGTAATCATTGAGCTAAAGACTCAACCCGATCGCGAGATGATCTTCCAGGCCGCCGATTATTGGCGAAAGATCGAGTTGCAGCGTCGCCGCGGCATTCTAGCCGCCGCAAATCTATTCGACGACCGCCAACTATACGATAAACCGGCAGTCATTTATCTCGCCGCCCCGGCCTGGAGCTTTCATCGTGATTTCGAATTCTTTGCACGGGCCGTTTCGCCGGAGATCGAACTTTGGCGTTTTGAACTGCCTGAGAGCTGGCGTGAAAATATTAAGGTATTGTCGCGGCAGAACTATGCTGATTTTGCGGCTGG
>Ga0136640_10001231_pt1 | contig 10157 bp, 10 predicted proteins | sample AntDrymUQ8642106_2_FD_105498 | JGI IMG/M metagenome (GOLD analysis project Ga0136640, IMG submission 105498) | Polar desert sand microbial communities from Dry Valleys, Antarctica - metaG UQ864 (21.06) | ecosystem: Environmental > Terrestrial > Soil > Desert | place: Antarctica: Dry Valley...
ATACTCAAACGTATAGACGTGGCGACCTTAGGAACCGTCAGTCTCCGACGTACCCAATTCTCGCCGTGGAAACGATGAGTCTGGATTTTCTTAGAATGGGTTTATCGTGCCGGACTAAACTAGGGGTACAGCCGAGATACGTGCGTTTGAGTGCCACTTCTTGTAGCATCAGCTACTACTGAAGCAGGCTGCCGACCCCTTCCAACGGCCTCGCCAGCGAAGCGTACCGGGTGCCGTCGAGCGTCCGCAGCAGCTTGCCGTCGGCGGTGACCATGACCGTCTGAGCATCCTCTGCCAGCGCCAAGAACAAAGCATCGTAGATGATCACGCTCGTCTCGTTCGCGATCTCCGCTGCCCGCTCGATGAGGTCCTCCGTGGCGTAGGTGTAGACCGGAGCCGCGAGCAGCTTCTCCCATGCGCCTGCCGCGTCCGCCTCGTCGAGCAGACCGCGCCGCCGTTGCTGGGCGATGGCGTTGAAGCCCTCGGGCAGGATGGTACCGGGAGCGAGCAGCTCAACGGTGCCTGCCTCCGCCGCTTCCAGGAGCTCTACGGCTTCCTCGTGGCCTTCCTCCGGCAAGTAGAATTTGAGCGCCACCGATGTGTCAACGATCAGCGGTCGGGTCCGCCTCTCACTCAATCGCGCGTGTCGCGGTCTTCGCGCGCGATGTCGGCGGAGTCGGGGAACTCGCGGCCGGGGTACTTGGCGCGGAGCCTATCCGCGAACTCCCGCGCTCGGCCTGCCGCCCCCCTGACGTCCTCGGGCCGGGGCCGGCGGCTAGGCTTTAGGGGGGTTTTCTTGTCGGTCATCGTCCTCCTCCTTCGGTGTGTGACCCTCATGGGATTCAGGCCCATGCTATCTCCTCGACGGCTTGCTGCAGGTCCCCAGGCGTGCCCCTAACGTAGACCATCGTGGTGTCCAGGGAGTCGTGGCCCATGATCTGCGCCAGGCGGTGCAGCGGCACCCGCTCGGCCATCACGTAGCCGAAGCGGTGCCTGAGATCCTGCGGGCTGACGTCCTCGACCTTCGCAAGCGCAGCGTACTTGGAAACGACGTAGCCCAGCGCCCGGTCCGTGATCGGCCTGTGCTCTCGCTCGCCGCTACCATTCTTCTCGCCCTTTCGGGACGGGAACAGACAGGTCGCCTTCTCCGGCCTCTCCGCGGTCCACTCGGCGAGCGCCTCCCTGGCGGTGGAGTTGAGCGGTACCTCCCGGTACTTGCCGCGCTTGCCCCACACCTCCAGGCGCCCGCTCCTCTTGGCCACTTTGAGATGGGAGGGTCTAAGGCCGCACAGCTCCTCCGCCCTCAGGCCGGTATGCAACGCCACCACCATCAGAGTTCGATCCCGCGGGGAACCGTAACGCTCCACCGCGGCCACCAGCGCCGCCTCCTCCTTGTCAGAGAGGTGCCGCGGCGGCGGGACGATCCTGGGGACCAGCTTCACCGCCTTCGCCGGATCACGCGCAACAAGCCCCTCGTCGACCGCCCACCCGAAGTAGCGCTTTATGGAGATCAGGTGCCGGTTGATCGTCGCCGGCTTGAGCTCCAGGACGTTCTTCAGGTGCGATCTGTACAAGGTGATCGTCGGCGTGGTGACGTTGGCCGGGGTGAACGGCTCGCCTGCTTCCTCGCCCTCCGCCCAACTCGCTTCGCAGAAGGCGGCGAACTGCCTCAGATCCGAGAGGTAGTTCCTGACCGTGTCCGAGGCGAGGTCCTGCGCGTCTCGCAGGTAGATACCGTACCGTTGACACTCCTTCTCCCCCTCCGCAGAGAGCATGGGTTTGGCCGCGCGCCTCATGCCAAACACATTATCAGAAATTCGTTTAACGGGCTACGGACGACATTAGCAGACGTTCAACGGCATGTTTCGCATACTGTATTTCCGCTAATGCCGTTTAGCTGACATTGTTTGGTGACGCTGTCATAAGGGCGTCTCGGTAGCTGGAGCACCTCTACACGGAGTCTAAGGCTTGACCGCTCTCATCGTCTGCGTCCGCTTCGATGCCCTTCAGGAGGATGTTGAGGCTGGCGACAGGGTCCATCTCTCTACTGTCCTCGGCTAGCGCTCGGAAGACGCGGCGCATCGTCGGGGAGCTGTTGGACGGCTGCGCCTCGAGGCGCTCCAGCAGGTCCCCCTCGAAGTTGGCGTCCCCCGAGGTGGTCGAAGAATCCTCGGCCAGCGCGTGCCCGTGGACGAAATCGACCACCGTGTCGGCCGCGACTGCGATCCTACGTGGAGGCAAGCCGGCCTCCTCCAGCGCCGCGTACAGCGGCTCGCTGATCCGGAGCATCGCGTCGGAGACAGCTGCGCCGTCGGAGACAATCCGCAGCACGAGGTTGGGGTGTGAGTGCGCCAGGTCCATGTAGGCCACCGCCCAGCCACGCACACGCTCCTGCCATGCTGCTTCTTCCGAAGGCGGAAGCCTCATCTCGGCGAAGACCTTATCCACCAGACCTGAGATGACGGCTTGCTTGCCGGAAACGTGATGGTAGATCGACATCGGGTCGACCGCGAGCTCGGCGGCCAGACGTCTCATGCTCAACGCTTCCATGCCCTCCTCGTCGACCAGTTGGAGCGCCACTTCGAGAATCCCATCTCGCGTCAGCCGCTCCTGCCCTGCCCTGGGACGACCAAGCTTCTTGCTTTGCTTAGGTTTTTCCGCTTTCTCTCGATCCACAGTCCGACACCTCCTTGATTTAGTCTACATCGTAGGTTAAGCTTCTACAAACCTACAGCGTAGGCTTTAATAGGAAGACAACGAGGAGGCTCGATGGTGCGGCGGTTGGAGGGCAAGGTTGCCGTGGTGGCTGGAGGAACGCGCGGAGCGGGGCGGGGAATATCCGTGGAGCTAGGGGCGGCGGGCGCCACCGTCTACGTAACGGGGAGGACGACCCGGAACGGCCGTTCTCCGATGGGACGGTCGGAGACGATAGACGAGACGGCGGAGATGGTCGAGGCGGCCGGCGGCCGCGGCATCGCCGTGAAGGTGGACCATAGCGATCCCGCTCAGGTGGAGACGCTATTCCAGCGTGTCGCCGAGGAGCAAGACGGCCGGCTCGACGTGCTCGTCAACGATATCTGGGGCGGGGATGCACTGACGAAGTGGGAGACGCCCTTCTGGGAGCACTCGTTGACGGACGGGCTGGCCCTGCTCAGACAGGCCGTCGAGACACACATCATCACGAGCCGTTACGCGGCCCCGCTGATGGTGCGCCAAGGCGCGCAAAGACGCGGACTGATCCTGGAGATCACCGACGGGACGGGGGCGGGTTACCGCGGGAACCTCTTCTACGACCTGGCGAAGGCGTCGGTGATCCGGCTGGCGTTGGCGCAGTCGGAGGAACTACGGAGCCACAACGTCACGGCGATCGCGCTGACGCCCGGCTTCCTTCGCTCAGAGGCGGTGCTCGATCACTTCGGGGTGACCGAAGCAACCTGGCGGGACGCGATACAAGCGGACCCGCACTTCGCTGCGTCGGAGACGCCAGGATATATCGGCCGGGCCGTGGGCGCGCTCGCCGCCGACCCGAACGTCCTCGCACGCACCGGCGAGGCCTATTCCACCGGGCAGCTCGCTAAGGAGTACAGCTTCACCGACCGGGATGGAAGCCGACCCGATTGGGGGAGCTACTTCCGCGAGCACTTTGGTGATGGGCCGGGTACGGATGCGCCGGGAACGGATGGGCCGGCACCCGAATCGGCCGGGTCAGAGGCGCGATGAAATCGCAAGCGTCGCCGCCTGGGGGGAGCACCCGGTCCACCGCGCTGCTGGCGGTCCTCTGTCTGGCGCAGTCCATGCTCATACTGGACGTGGCGATAGTGGCTGTCGCAGTCCCTTCCATCCAGGACGACCTCGCCGTTGCCGCCGCGGACCTGCAGTGGATAAGCACCGCCTACGCACTCGCTTTCGGTGGCTTCCTGATCGTGGCCGGGAGAGCGGCGGACCTCTGGGGCACGCGTAGGTTATTCCTGGTCGGGGTGTTTGTGTTCGTCGTCGCGTCTCTGGGCTGCGGTCTGGCGCAAGACACCTCGCAACTGCTCCTCTCGCGCGGCGCGCAGGGCCTGGGGGCTGCCATCGTATCGCCCGCCGCGCTCGGGCTCCTCACCGGGAGCTTCCCCGAAGGGGCGGAGCGCAACCGCGCTTTGGGCGTGTGGGGCGCGGTCGCTTCCGGCGGGGCGGTCGCCGGTCAGCTGCTCGGCGGTCTCATCACCGACCTGCTCGACTGGCGGTGGATCTTCCTTATCAACGTACCCGTGGGCATCGGCGTGATCGCCCTGGGTATACGGCTCCTCGCCCGCGACCGCTCGACTACGAGCGGGCGGCTCGACCTGACCGGGGCCGTCCTATTGACCGGCGGACTCGTCCTGTCCATCTTCGCCATCTCAGGCGCCGCCGAACGGGGCGTCGACACCGTCGTGAGCGCCTCGGGACTGGCAGGTCTACTCGCGCTCCTCGCGTTTGTGGCCGTGGAGCGCCTCGTCGCCGAGCCCATAGTTCGCTTCGGGCTGTTCACAAATCGGCACGTACGCTACGGAAACGTCATTTCGCTGCTTAACGCCGCCACCGTCGGCGGCGTCGTCTTCCTCACGACGCTCTATCTCCAGCGCGTCCTCGGGCTCTCGCCCTTGCAGGTCGGTCTCGGGTTCGCGCCGGTCACGCTCTCCATCGCGGTCGTCTCCAGCTACGTGGCGAAGGTGATCGGTCGCCTCGGGCTGAGAACGACCTTGCTCTCCGGGACGACGCTCATGGCCGTGGGCGTGCTGTCTCTGACTTTCGTGTCTACGGGCGGTTCCTACCTACTCAACGTCTTGCCGGGCCTGATGCTCGTGGGGATAGGATCGGGGCTCTCGTACGCCCCAGCGATGATCGCCGCCACCACCGGGGTCGCTCCTAAAGAGCAGGGACTGGCCTCCGGGGTCCTCAACACCTCCCTGCAAATTGGTGGCGCGCTCGGGCTCGCCGTCCTGGTATCGGTCGCGGTGGCGGCCACCGGCGCGGCCGACATACCCTCCGGCGAAGCACTCACGGCAGGATACCGTGCCGGCTTTCGCTGGGCTGTAGTGCTGCCGCCCCTGATCTTCCTGTCCGCGCTGGCCCTCCCGGCGGTCAAGCGCCAGGACACAGTGTAGGAGGAGGTGAGGTTATGGCGGACTCTGGCGCACTCGCAAGGCTATGAGCCTACACGCGAAAAAAACTTGACCGGATTGAGGCGGTGAGAAGATAGTCGCCGTTTCCAAGAACAAAGGAGAACACGAGTAATGCAAATCCTGGCGATCATACTGCAAGTCTTGCTCGGCCTAGTGTTCCTAGGAGCTGGCGGCCAGAAATTGGCCGGCAGCGAGGAGATGGTGAACGACTTCAAACGGTTCGGTTACCCTCGGTGGTTCCTTTACGTGACGGGAGCGGTGGAGATCACAGGCGCTATAGGGATGCTCGCGGGTATCTTCCTGCCTGTGATGGGCGCCCTGGCCGGCTTGTGGCTCGCGGCTGTGATGTTGGGCGCCCTCTTCACCCACCTGCGACTCAAGGACTCTGCCTCGAAGATGGTGCCGGCGTTGGTTCTTGTGGTGCTGGTGCTGGCCGTGAGCGCGATCCACTTCTTCGGTTGAGTAGGCAGAGATGACCAGGGAGAAAGACGAGATTCTGGGGTTCTGGTTCGGGAGTGAAGGCGAGCCGGGTTACGGAGAGTTCCGTAAAGAGTGGTTCGCCGCCGAGCCACAGTACGACAGGGAGATTCGCGACCGCTTCCTGGAAACTTACGCACGGGCGCGAGCAGGAAGGCTGGAGCACTGGCGGGGGCATCCGCGAAGTGCTCTGGCACTGGTGATCGTGCTAGACCAGTTCTCGCGCAACATGTTCCGGGGCTCTGCCGCAATGTACGAGGCCGACGACAAGGCGCTCGCTGTGGCCGAAGACGCCTTGGAGAATGGGTACAACCACGAGCTGCCGCCCTTTCAACGGTGGTTTTTGTACATGCCCTTCGTGCATAGCGAGGACATTGATGATCAGTGGCAGGTTAAAGAACTGTTTCGAGAACTCGAAGAAGATCAGCCGGGCGACGCTCAGTATCAGGACTGGCACCTGAAGACCATCGAGCGCTTCGGGCGCTTTCCGCATCGCAACGAGATCCTGGGCAGGCAGAGCACCCCGGAGGAGGCGGAGTTCCTCGAAGAGCAGGATCGACGGCGAGAGGAGACCTGACAAGCTCTTCTGTGACACTACTATGAGCGGTTACCGTAGAGAGGCGGCCCCGCTGCGTCGCCGAACCCTCACTATACTGGTCGTCGCTACGGTGATTGGTCGTCGCTACGGTGATCGGTAGCGCGGGACTCGCCGCTGGAGGCACCGCGGGCGCTCTGCTGGGCGTCGAGATCATCGGCACCGAAGCCGCTGCGGGCCTGCCGCTCGGCTTGCTCGTAGTCGGACAGGCCGTTGCATTCGCCTGGCGGCCGACAGGTAGACCTGATGCCGACACCGCCGCCACGCTCCATCGCATTCGACGTGGGGAATGCCGTTCGGGAACCACGCGGCTCAACATTTGGTGCGTGCTAAAGAGAGGAGTGTAAGGGTTGGCGCTGATAGAGCGCACCGCCTACCCTCGTTTCGGGCGCGATCCCTCCAAGAGCGAACTCGCCAGACTCTACACTCCCACTTTCCGGGAGATCGACCTGGCGAAAAGGACGACCCACGGGGAACAGCAGCCTCTCGCCTTCCTGGTGATGCTTAAGAGCTTCCAGCGCCTGGGATACTTCCCCAAAGACGAGGAGGTGCCAGAGGCAGTCGTCTCTCACGTCCGCTCCCGGCTCGCGCTGGACAACGATGCTCTGGCCGTGCCGTCCCGGCGCTCCCGTCAGCGCTACCGGGATGCCATCAGACAGTACCTGGGCGTGAAGGTCTTTGACGACCAGGCACGGCGGACAGCGGCGGAGGTCGTGGCCGATGCCGCTCTTTCCATGGATGAACCGGCGGACCTTGCCAACGTCGCAATAGAAGAATTGGTCAAGGAACGCTTCGAGCTCCCGGCCTTCTCCACCCTCGACCGGCTCACGCGACACACGAGGTACACAGTCAATTCTCGTCTCTTCTCCCAGATGGACAAGCGCCTGACCGATGCACTGAAGCGGAGCCTCGACGCCCTACTGGAGCCCGGACCGAAGGGAAGATCGGACCTGAACGTCCTAAAGGAAGTGCCGAAGAGCGCCACCAAGAAGAATCTAGGCGAGATGCAGGAGCGGCTCGTGTGGCTCCAGTCCCTCGGCGACACGGACACTCTTCTCGAAGACATTCCGAACGCTAAGATAGAGTACCTCTCCGCCCAGGCGAGATCCCTGGACGCCGCGGAACTAGGAGACTTCGGCGTAGAGAGGCGAAGGTCAATGCTAGTCTGTCTCCTCCACCGGGCGAAGGTCACCTCCCGCGACAACCTCGTCGAGATGCTAGTGAAGATCATGGCGAAGGTCCATAAGAGGGGTAAAGAGACGCTCGAGAACCTACACCGCGAGAAGAGAGCGACCACCGAGCACCTGATGGAGGTGCTCGAGAAGATTCTCGCAGGCGCGCACCAGCACGAGGACAACGATGCCGCACTGGGCGAGAAGGTTCGCCGGATCCTTGCCGAGGGCGGCGGGCCGGAAACCTTGCTCGAAGCATCCCTTTCCCTCTCGACGCATAAAGGCGGCAACTACCTGCCCCTACTTTGGACATTCTACAAGAGGCAGAGGGCAACGCTCTTTCGAGTGGCCCGCTCGCTGAGCTTCGGCTCTACCACCGAGGACCGCTCGCTCGTGGATGCACTGGCCTTCGTTCTGGAGAATGACCGGCGGGGCCGCCGCGGTGAGTTCATTCCTGGAGAGCTTGACCTCTCCTTCACCAGCGAGAGGTGGCGGGAGTTGGTGGTGGCCGAACACGACGGGAGGCCGGCGCTCGCGAGAAGACATCTCGAGGTCTGCCTCTTCTCCAGCCTGGCAGTCGAGCTCAGAACCGGGGACCTGTGCGTAGTTGGCTCCGAGGAGTACGCTGACTACCGGGAGCAACTGCTCTCCTGGGAGGAGTGCGAGCCGTTGGTCGCCCAGCACTGCGAAGCGCTCGGCCTCGAATCAGAGCCCGAAGGCTTCATCGGACAACTCAGGGATATGCTTTCGGAGACGGCCAATGAGGTCGACCGCTCCTATCCGGAGAACTCCAGCGTGGTCATCACCCCCGACGGTGAGCCGGTCCTGAAGAAGATCACCGCCAACAAGCCCACCCGCTCCGCCAGGATGCTGGAAGCCCTGATCCTCGAACGGATGCCAGAGCGAAACCTCCTAGACGTGCTCTGTTCCGGCGAGCACCACACGAACTGGTCGAGGCACCTCGGACCCCTCTCCGGCTCGGAGCCCAAGCTCGACAAGCCGCGCGAACGCTACCTTATTACCGCCTTCGGCTACGGCACCAACATGGGACCCGTGCAGACTGCCCGCCACACCCGAGGGCTCGTAAGCGCCCACATGCTCGGCTATGTGGGTCGTCGCCACATCACCACCAAGAAATTAGAGGTGGCAATCACCGATGTCGTCAATGCCTACGCGCAGCTCGAGCTCCCCAGAGTTTGGGGCACCGGTGAGGTGGCGGCAGCTGACGGCACGAAGGTAGATTTCTACGAGAACTCCCTGATCTCCGAGTACCACGTCCGTTACGGAGGCTACGGGGGCATCGCCTATCATCACGTCTCCGACACCTACGTCGCGCTCTTTACCCACTTCTTCGCCTGCGGGGTTTGGGAGGCAGTGTATATTCTCGACGGTCTGCTAAAGAACGCCTCCGAGATACAGCCATCGTCCGTGGCCTCCGACACCCAGGGCCAGAGCGCCCCGGTTTTCGGGCTCTCTTACATGCTCGGCATAGAGCTCATGCCCCGCATCCGTAACTGGAAGGACCTGATCTTCTTCCGCCCCGAGAAGGAAGCCTCCTACGAGCACATCGATACCCTGTTCGGCGCCCCGATAGATTGGAAGCTCATCGCGACCCACTGGCGAGACTTGATGCGCGTGGTCATCTCCATCCGCGCCGGCAAGGTATTGCCCTCGACCCTCTTGCAGAAACTCGGCAACTACAGCCGCAAGAACCGCCTCTACCAGGCCTTCCGTGAGGTTGGCCGCGCCATCCGCACCGCCTTCCTGTTACGTTTTCTCTCCAATCAGGACTTGAGGCGGCAGATCACCGCCGCGACCAACAAGGCCGAGTCCTACAACGGATTCTCAGGCTGGCTGTTCTTCGGAGGTGAGGGTGTCATCCAGGACCACGACCCAGAAGAGCACGAAAAGCGGCTGAAGTTCAACCAGCTACTTGCCGATTCACTGGTGCTCCAGAACTCGGTGGACGTGACCAAAGCCCTGCTCTCGCTCGTCCGGGAAGGCTACCCCGTAAGACGGGAAGACGTCGCCCGACTCTCTCCGTATCTGACAGGCCACATAAAGCGCTTCGGCGACTACGTAGTGGACCTTGAGACTACGCCGGCGCCACTGGATGTCGAGATGCCGGAGCTGGCCGACTAGGATTGCAAGTCAAGTAGCATTTGCTACTAGAAGTGGCGCTCGATTACACGTACCTCGGTCATATACCTATAGGGAGAGCCACCCCTTCTCACGGCCCCGCAGGCGGCTTCAGAGGCTAACTATGCATAACACAGAAATGGCTGACGCAACCCGAGAGGCACAACCCGCTGATGCGCCGCTACTTCCAGGAGATCGGCCTGCCTGGGGCGAAGCGCGCGAGGCGGTGCGGCGTCTCCCACTCGCAGGTCTACATGGCGAGGAAGCGGAATGTAGGCGCGGACAACGCCGAGAAGATCAGCAGGGGCGTGGCGAGCATCCTCGGGCTCTCTGAAGAAGAGCGTCTGCGCTTGAAAGCGGAGACAATGGGCCATCCAGGTGAGACCTCGCCATGGTAGCGCTACATATATCTGTACTCCCGCCGGTGGAAAGTACGCTGACCTGGGGCAAACCTCGCCGAATGTCCGCGGCGTATAGGCCGACCAACATTGGCGGGAAGTGCGCCGCCCTCTAACCGCTCCCCGCGCCGGGAGCAGTTGCCGATACTTACGTCGTAGAACAGCACCTCTTCGACCGGCGAATTGAGCATAGACGGACAGAACTCGTCGAGGCTTGAAGCGACCCTTC
>Ga0136640_10001232_pt1 | contig 10154 bp, 5 predicted proteins | sample AntDrymUQ8642106_2_FD_105498 | JGI IMG/M metagenome (GOLD analysis project Ga0136640, IMG submission 105498) | Polar desert sand microbial communities from Dry Valleys, Antarctica - metaG UQ864 (21.06) | ecosystem: Environmental > Terrestrial > Soil > Desert | place: Antarctica: Dry Valley...
ATCGTCTGCATCGCCGCATCGAACGGCGGCACGACTTCGCAGGATTTGAAAACCGGGTTTCTCGTCGGCGGAACGCCGCGCAATCAGCAAATCGCCATTCTCATCGGCGCGCTCGCCTCTGCACTCGTGATGGGCTGGCTGCTCATCGTCTTAAACGACTCGAAAACTTATTATCAGAAAGTTGACCCGGCGAAATTCACCGCCGTGGCTGTTTCCGAACAGCAGCTTTCGCGCAGCGGCAGTGATTTCTTGAGCGAACGCGCAGGCGGCAAATTCGCTGACGACGCGGCGAATTATCGCGTCTGGCACAATAAGGACGAGAAGGTCGCGCAGAAGGGAAAATATCTGGTTGATATGCAGGGCAAGCCCGTCTATTTCGTTGACCCGACGATTAACGGCGTTATCAAAGAAGACGAAGCGGGCAACGCCATCGAGCGTTACGACGCGCCGAAAGCGACTTTGATGAGTTATATCATCGAGGGAATTTTAGGGCAGAATTTGCCTTGGGGTTTAGTTCTAATCGGCGCGATGATTGCGATTATGTTGGAATTGACCGGCGCACCGGCACTCGCCTTCGCCGTCGGTTTGTATTTGCCGATTGCGACGAGTATGCCGATTTTCGTCGGCGGAATGATTCGCTGGGCGGTTGACCAATATCTCAAACGGAAATTCGCCGATAAAAATCTGTCCGAAGCCGAGCTAATCGCCGAAACCGACAAATCGAACGGCGTGCTGCTCGCCTCCGGCTACATCGCGGGCGCGGCGGTCGCCGGAATTCTGTTTGCGGTTTTCGCGTTCCTTCCGTCTCTGGCTAAATTGCAGGAAGACTTCAACAAGTGGGCGAAGGAAAACAACCCGTTTTTTGAAGGCGGAAACGCCGACTGGCTGGCGATGCTGCCGTTTCTGGCTTTGGCGGCTCTGCTTTATTTCGTCGGACGCGATCTGCTGATGAGCGGCAAAAATCGTAATTAGCTTTTGCGAAAAATTAAATAGAAATGAAAGCCGCTTTGCTTTATACTTCGCAAAGCGGCTTTTATATTTTTAGTCAATCCGAACGGAGGCATAATGTCAAAAAATTCTGCGTTTAATTCGCGTCAATATATTTTTCTAATCAAAGTCACGGCTTGCTTCGCCGGCTTGCTGCTCGGCTCTTTTATCCTCGCGCCGAAGGTTTCGATGCAGGACGAAACGGGACCCGTAGTGTCGAATACCAGGATAATGACCAATTCGATGATGAATGGAAATTACCAGCCAACGCCCGAACCGCCGAAGTCAATTGTTCGCGGACGGGTTTTTTATGAAGACACGGGCAGGGCGGTCAAACGCACTTCGATAATGCTGATGGGAAAGGGCGGCGGGCGCGAGTTGTCGGGGTTGACCGACAATAACGGTAACTTTCAAATAAAAGGTGTCATCGCCGGAACTTATTATGCTTTCGTCAACGCGCCCGGTGTCGTCTCGCCGCTCGCTTACGCCGATTTGACGAAAACGAAAAACGAAGGGTTGGATGATGCCGTCGAGGGCTTTCCGGCGATTGTCGTCAACGGTATCAACGACATTGACGTGCAGGTTCCAGCCAGACGCGGCGGTGCCGTCAGCGGACGGATAATGTATGCGGACGGCGACCCGGCAATCGGTGTCAAAGTCGAAATTATGCGGAAGGTTAAAGAAAAGTTTGTTTCCGTCCTGCCGAACTTTTCCAGTATTTTCTCGATGATGATGGGCGGCGGGGCAGGCGGTTTTCAAACTGACGACCGCGGAGTCTACCGTTTCGCCGGTCTTCCGAACGGAGAATATATTGTTAAAGTAACCGAGAATGCTTCGCACGGCGACGGCAAATCACGCGGCTACGGCGGATTTGAAGAAACTTTATTCGGCAATTCTTCGCTCCTGACGATGTTTTATCCAGATGCTTTTACCACGGAAAAAGCTCAAATGGTGAATGTCGTTGCCGGTCAGGAACAATCCGAAGTCAATATCTACATTCCCGACCGCGAGTTATATACCGTCGAGGGCAAAGTCGTCAATGCCAAAGACAAATCGCCGATTACCAACGTCAAAATTTCCCTCAAAAGAACCGCCGAAAACACGACTTCGATTTTCGATGAATTAGGCAGAAGACAACAGAACAGCTCGAGCGATGAACAGGGATTATGGGAGTTTAAAGAGCTGCCGAAAGGAACTTACACGCTGATAATCGAACCGCCCAATTTTCCTTACGATTCCGACGGCGATGAATATATGAGCAACCGGATGCGTTTGAACACTAACCGGATGCCGAACGAGCCGCCCAAACCGAAACTGGCAAAAAAAACGCAGGAAATCACGATTGAAAACAAGAATCTTTCGGAAATCGTCATCGAACTCGGTTACGGAGCGACTGTTTCGGGAACGGTTAAAACGGAAAATAATCAGGAAATGCCTTCGACTGTGACGATTATCGCCCGTCAGGACAAATCTGAAATAACCAGTTCGACGACTGTTTATAACTCGTCTTATATGAGAGGTTCGCCTATGGGAAATTCGTCTATGGGAAATTCGTCTATGGGTAGTTCGCCGCCAAAGCCGAATTACGATTTCAAAATAGAAGGCACGGCAACGGGAAAAACTTTTCTCTGGGCAACTGTCAGCGACGACGATTATTACGTTAAAAGCGCAATGTTCAACGGAACGGATTTACTCACCAACCCGATTGAGTTAAAGGAAGGTGAATTTTTGCGAAACGTGCAGTTTATTATTGCAAAAGGTGCCGGAACGCTGCGGGGAACGGTGGCGGATGATGAAAAACAACCGGCTAAAAGAGCGGAATTTTCACTCGTCTCCGTCGAGGCAGCGAAACGAAAAAACCCGAATTTTTACCGCAGCGTGACGACGGATGAAAATGGTGAGTTTGAAGTAAAAGCCGCGCCGAACGAATATGCAATCGTTTTTCACACTAAAGAATACGATACGAAAAAAGGCGAAGAACTCGAACGCTGGCTCGACGAAGCCGTCAAGAACGCCGCGAAGGTAACGATTAAGCCGAATGAAGTTGTCAAAACTTCTTTGACTTTGCCAAAATAAACTTTAAAAAATATTTTACCTTTTTAAACAAAACGCGCTATAATCTCCACAGCGCGTTTTTTATTTTTCCCCGGCGCGGCTCACTTAAGCAGTAAGGCAAAAGTAAAAAGGTCAAAGGCAAAAGTAAAGAACAATAAATATCGTAACTCGAGTAATTCTTAGTGCCTGAAAACTTTTGCTTACCTGCTTACTTCAAAAATTCTTTTCGTCTGCAATCAAATTTCGGAGTGTAAAAAATGTTCAGTCAGAATCTTCAAGTCAAAAACTTTTCCCTGTTCGTGATTTTTACGGTTTCGCTGCTCGGCGGCTGTGCGGTTGAAGCCGCGAAAGAAAAACCGGCGAGCGACAAAGAAAACATCGTTTCAAAAGCGTTCGCTCCAATTGAATCGAAAAATCCAACGTCGAAAGCGACCATCAAAATCGAGCCGGATTCGCCCGCCGACAGCGTGCGGGTTTTTTACCAGCATCTGCGCGAGAAGAAATTCCGCGAAGCGATGTTTCTGACGAATCTGCGTCCGGCGATTGAAGGCTTGACCGACCAGGAACTCAAGGAACTGCAAATTGATTTCGAGCCGCTCGCCGCGCAAGTTCCGCGCGAGGTGGAAATCAACGGCGAAATAATCTCCAAAGAAAAGGCAACCGTCACCGCCAAACTGCCCGACAACGACACGGACGAAATCAAGTTACAGGAAATAAAGCTCCGCAAAGAAAACCGCGTCTGGCTCATTCTCACGGTTGATGAAAAAGCCGAAGCGGAAGTAAAAAAGGAAGGCGCAAATTACTTCTTCGCCCTGCGAATCAAAACGCATCACGAAGAAGCCAAAGCGATGCTCGAGCGCGTCAACAAAGCGCAGATGATTTACGCGACGCAGAACGGCGGGCTTTACGCCGACGCGCCGACGCTCATCGGCAAAGGCTTTCTGCCGAAGGATTTTTCGACCTCTGAAACAACCGGCTACAATTATCAAATTCACATCAATGATGACCGCCGGAAATTCAAGGCGACCGCCACGCCCGCCGTCTATGGCAAGACGGGCAAATTGTCTTACTGGTTTGAAACAAACGGTAATAAAACATCTCTTTTGAAGAATAAAGACACGAAAGGTCAGGCGTTGAAGATGTAACCGAATTGTAAGCTCACGAAAAAGACTGTTGTAATTTGCGGAAAAAAAAATGATAAGAAAGCTAATCGCAAAATTTAATCGGTCAATGGCTGAACGCGCCGTTTCCATTCGTCACCGGAGTCTGAAATTCGGAGTTGACGAAAGCTGAAAGCAATTAAGAATTGATAGCCGCAAAAAGGCGCAAAAGGCACAAAAAAGATTTTTGATAATTATTCTTTTTTGCGTCTTTTGCGTTTTTTTGCGGCTATTCCAATTTTTTACAGTCGGCAAAAAAGCCGCGCTTTTTTCTTTGCCGGATTCGTGGTTTAATTTTTCTAATGAAGGAAAAAATTCGCATCGGAATCGTCGGAACGGGTTTTGCCAAAACGGTGCAGATTCCGGCTTTTTGTAAAATTGCCGGCGCGGAAGTCGTTTCCGTTTCGAGCGCACATTTAGAAAATGCCGAACGAGTCGCCCGCGATTTTAACGTCCGGCATTACACGGACGATTGGCGCGAAACCGCCCGACACGCGGCGGTTGATTTAATTTGCATCACCACGCCGCCCGTTTTTCATAAAGAAATGACGCTGTTCGCGCTTGAACACGACAAGCACGTTTTGTGCGAAAAGCCGATGGCGATGAACGCCGGCGAAGCGCGGGAAATGTTGGAACAATCCAAAGAGAAAAACGTGCTTTCGCTGATTGACCACGAACTCAGATTTTTGAACGGCAGACGCAAAGCGCGGAAGATGATTCAAAGCGGCGGAATTGGACAAATTCGCCACGCGAAATATAATTTTCGCGCTCCGCATCGCGGCAATATTGATGCGCCGTGGAATTGGTGGAGCGACATCGAATCGGGCGGCGGCGCACTCGGCGCAATCGTGTCACACGTTTTCGACAGCTTACGCTGGTTTCTAAACGCGGAAATTTCAAGCGTCTTCTGCCAATTGCAAACGCACGTCAAAAAAAGACCCGACGCGCAATCAGGCGCGATGCGTTCCGTAACGACCGACGACGAAACGAATCTGATTCTGCGATTCGCCGACGGCGAATTGACCGAAGACGCGACGGCGAACATTTCCGTTTCGATGGTCGAATATCCGGTTTATCAAAACCGCGTCGAGTTTTTCGGGACGACGGGCGCGATTCGCGTCGAATACGACGGCGAGTTTTTCACCGGCAAAGCGGGTGAAGAAGTCTGGCGCAAAGTTGACGTTGATTTGAACGAAGGCGTGGACGGTGCGCGGGCGACCGGCTGGAACAATGGATTTTTGGCGTTTGCGACGGACATTATTCAATCTCTGAAAGAAGATAAAACCGATGTTGAAAACGCGGCGACTTTTGAGGACGGTTATAAAATTCAACTTTTATTGGACGCGGCGCGGAAATCAAACGAAACCGGCGCGACGGTGAAATTATAGAAACCGGCAAAACATTCGGAATAACTGAAAGCTGAGAACGGATAACTGATAATGAAGTCACCGGCGATTATCCGCTTTCAGCTTTCAGTTATCCGCTATCCCGAAATTGTTTTGAAACTCAACCGCGCGAATTAAAAATTACAAAAATGAATCAATCAAAAAAAGCAATTCTTGTTCTCGAAGACGGACGCGCGTTTCGCGGCGCGTCTTTCGGCGCGGACGGCGAAGCGTTCGGCGAGATGGTTTTCAATACTTCGATGTCGGGCTATCAGGAGATTTTGACCGACCCAAGCTATGCCGGACAAATTGTTTGTATGACTTATCCGCTCATCGGAAATTACGGCGTGAACGAGGAAGACACAGAATCGCGCCGCCCGTGGGTCGAAGGTTTCGTCGTCCGCGAGGCGAGCCGCGTCGCCTCGAACTGGCGTTCGACGGAGACTTTGGATTCGTATTTAAAACGCCATAAAATCGTCGGCATCGAAAGAATTGATACCCGTGCGCTCGTCCGCCATATTCGGAGCAAAGGCGCGATGCGAGCCGTCGTTTCTTCGGTTGATGCGGATGAAAAAAATCTTTTGGAGAAAGTTGCAAGTTCGCCGGAGATGAAAAACCGCGAACTCGCCAGCGCGGTAACGATTGACAAATCTTACAAATACGAATCGAGCGGCGACGAGAAATTTCACGTCGTCTGTTTCGATTTCGGCGTGAAAACAAATTCGCTGCGCGAGTTTGCCGCGTTGGGCTGCCGGGTGACGGTTGTTCCGGCAGAAACCTCAGCCGAAGAAATTCTGCGATTAAAACCCGACGGGATTTTTTTATCAAACGGTCCCGGCGACCCGTCGGCGATGAAAACGGTCGTCGAAGAAATCAAGCGATTAGCCGAATCGAATGTGCCGATGTTCGGGATCTGTCTCGGACATCAGATTTTAACGCGGAGCTTCGGCGGCGAAACTTACAAACTTCTTTTCGGGCATCGCGGCGGCAACCAGCCCATAAAAGATTTGGAAACGGGCAAAGTCGAAATCGCCGCGCACAATCACGGTTTCGCGGTGAACGCAAAAAATCTGCCCGCCGAATTAGAAGTAACTCACGTTAATATCAACGACGATACAATCGCCGGAATCAAACACAAAACCCTGCCGATTTTCTCGGTTCAGTATCACCCGGAAGCCGCGCCCGGTCCGCACGACGCGCATTATCATTTCGAGAAATTTATTGAGTTGATGAAGAATTCCAAGTAAGCAACCGGACACGCATTATTTTATATTTAAACCACAGATTGACACGGATGAACACAAGATAAGAAAAGAGAAGATAAATCGGGATTTAGTTTTATCAAAAATCATCCGTGTTTATCTGTGTCAATCTGTGGTTTCAAATTCTTATAAAATAATTTTGTGTGACTGCTTAAAAGAACTTATTCATCGTATCGAACCGACACCGGCGCATCGCCGCTCATTCCCCAGCGAACCGCCTTAAAACCTTCGGTGCTTTGCAGCAGATACCAGATGCCTTGCCGGAAAACGGCGATGTCGTGTCTGCCGTCGCCGTCGAAATCGCCCGGCACGGGAATGTCCGTTCCAAAGCCGAACTGAATCGCCCGGAATCCATCGGTCGTTAAAAGCTGATACCAAACGCCGTCCGAGGGTCGAAAAACGACAAAATCCGCCCGCCCGTCGCCGTCGTAATCGCCGGTCAGCGGAATGTCCGAAGCGTTGCCGAATCGAACGCCGAAACTCGTGCCGTCGGAACTGCGGCGAATCCACCAGGTTCCGGTTGACGGACGATAAACCGCGTAATCGGTTTTGCCGTCGTAATCGTAATCGGCAGGCACCGGCTTATCGCCGTTTGTTCCCCACTGCACCGCGCTGACCTGATTGTTCTCTCCGCGAATCGAATACCAAACGCCGTTTGAAGGTCGAAACACGGTTAAATCGGTGAGCGCGTCGCCGTTGAAATCGCCGCCCGTCGGAATGTCGTCGGCAAAGCCCCACGGTTGATTAAAAATAACGTCTCGCGCGCGCGTTAGTTCTTCGTAGGCTGAACCGCTAACGCCCAAAGTGCCTCTTCTCCAATGGACGATGGAATCACGCCGGATAAATCCGTTCGCGTCCGTGTATTCGCTGAATTCGGGAATAATTTCCGTCGCTAAAAGCGACATATTAAATTGTTCTCCGTCGCTGGTTAAGAAACGATAAGACAGTGTTCCGTTGCTCGGCTTGAAAACGCCGAAGTCCGTTTTATCGTCGCGGTTATAATCGGCAATGCGCGTTCCTTGCGAGGTGATTAAATTCAGGCGCGAAAGAACTAAACGGTTGGAAGTAGAATCCAAGCCCGCAATGAGTATTTTCCCGTTCGGCTGCGCGTATGCCACTCCGTTGAGAACATTTTTCGCTTTTCCGATAAAGTTTTCTCCCGAATAAAGTTTTATATGTCCGACCCGGGAAAAAAAGAAGGAACTTTCGCCGTAGACCAAAACCCGACCGTCGGGAAATATAGTGGTTTTTATTCCTTCAAACGGCAGTTGTTTGTAAAGACTTCCGTTTTGATTTAAAACTCTGATGCCGCCGATAAACGCCACAAAAATTCTTCCGTTGGGCAGTATTTCAAAATTTATTCTTTCGTCAGACCCGCTATTTCCATTGCGTCCGCCGCTCGCTATGCCTTGCGAACCGAAATCAGGATAAATACTGCCGTCCGCGTCCAACATCAAAAGAAAATATCCGCTGAACGCCTCATTTGGAAAAGACCTGGAAAATGTCGCGGCGGTTAAAATTCGCCCGTTCGGAAGAACTTTAATATCGTAAAATCCCGCGTAACGGGTTATCGGCGTGGTTGGAAAACTGTAATAAAATAAACCTTCGTTGGCGAAGGTCATATCAATCGTGCCGTTAGAGTTAAAACGGATAACCGCGCCTCTGCGCCCGCCGTCCGAAGTGTTTCCGGCAGCGACGATTTTTCCGTCCGGTTGAATCGCTAACGAAGTGAAGAAATCAAATGAACCTTGATTAACCGTCGCAACGCCGCCGCTGCCGAAAGTCGAGTCAATGCTTCCGTTAGAATTAAAACGGGCGATAAAGAAATCAACCGAGCCGTTCACCGATGCCGAACCGACGACGACAATTTTCCCGTCGCTCTGCAATTCCGCCGCGTTGATAGCGACTCCGAAAAAAGGAAAAACTACGGTGCCGTTATCGCCGAAACTCGTGTCAAGACTGCCGTTTTCATTAAAGCGAATTAACCTTATAGAATTTAAGCTCGCGCCAATCACGATAAATTTTCCGTCAGGTAGAAATACTACGTCGCCATTCGACGGATTGATCGGAATTGCAGTTGTCACCGTTCCGTTCGTTCCGAAAGCGCGGTCAACAACACCGGCGGCATCGGCTGATGTTTGCAAAACCGCGCAAATCAAAAAAGCAATCGTCAGTTTTAATGTCGAGACGCGAGATAGATTTTTCATAAAGTTTTCTCCTTGAGAAGTAAATTCGGCGACTCCTGATTTCCAGGTAAAAGGACATCGGTGAATTTTAGTTTTGTCGGAATATATCACTTAAAATGTCAAAAGAAAAGGTTTTTCCACTAAATTTTTCGTTATCTGAAAGCCTCGATTTGAAACTTTGCCGTAAAATCAGCCATAATAACCCTTTTTGCAACTTCTTAATTTTTAAACAACATAGAGGAGTAATACGGTGCATTATTTTTATTATTTATCTCTAAAGACTTTATTCTTTGATACAGTTTGTATAAATGGTTAGTATTCTACGGCTTTAATACAGTAATTTATTCATAAAAATAGGTGGTTTTTTAATGGAATCTACAATTCTTTATCTGATCCCGGCATTAGGGATTTTTGGATTAGTTGTGATGGCAATTCAATCTGCATGGGTCAGCAAGCAAGCTACCGGCGAAGAAAACATGGTTGAGCTGGCGACTTATATTGCTAACGGCGCGATGGCGTTTTTAAAAGCGGAGTGGATACTTTTAACTTATTTTGCAGTCGTTGCAGCGGCTCTTCTAGCGTGGTCTGGAACATTAGTTGAAACTTCTTCTCCGGTGATCGCAATTTCATTTCTTATCGGCGCGGTATTTAGCGCGACTGCCGGATACTTCGGGATGAATATTGCGACAAAAGCAAATGTTAGAACAACGCAAGCAGCAAGAACGAGTCTTAAAGACGCGCTTAAAGTAGCCTTTACCGGCGGAACCGTAATGGGACTCGGAGTTGCCAGTCTCGCGGTATTGGGTCTGAGTACTTTATTTATAATCTTCTATCGAATCTATGTTGTGAGCGCCGGCGGTCCGGTCAACGGTGTTGCCGCAGTGAACGGTATTCCCATGGAAAAAGCGATTGAGGTTCTTGCCGGATTTTCTCTCGGTGCTGAATCAATTGCTCTTTTTGCCAGAGTCGGCGGCGGAATTTATACCAAAGCGGCTGACGTTGGAGCTGACCTTGTCGGTAAAGTTGAAGCGGGAATTCCTGAAGATGATGTTAGAAACCCGGCGACTATTGCAGATAACGTCGGAGATAACGTCGGCGACGTTGCCGGAATGGGAGCGG
>Ga0136640_10001233_pt1 | contig 10152 bp, 7 predicted proteins | sample AntDrymUQ8642106_2_FD_105498 | JGI IMG/M metagenome (GOLD analysis project Ga0136640, IMG submission 105498) | Polar desert sand microbial communities from Dry Valleys, Antarctica - metaG UQ864 (21.06) | ecosystem: Environmental > Terrestrial > Soil > Desert | place: Antarctica: Dry Valley...
CGTGCAGCCATCGGGGTAGTTGACGTTGACGGTGTTGGCTCCGACGGCGACGGGGAGGACCCGCACCTTGCCGTCGTCGCCAGCCGTGAGGTCGGCGCCGTTGGCGTCGATCGGCCCGGTGTTCATCTGCGACTGCTGGGTCGGGTTCGGGGCTTCGTCGGTCGCGGCGTAGCGCGTGACCGGGTCGCGGGCGCCCGTCGTGTTGGTGCCACTGCGCTCGCCGAAGGACCGGCGGCCAGCGCCGGAGCCGTCAGCGGTGTACGGGTTGACGATGGGCGTTCCAGAGCAGCCCTGGGCGCCCCCGAAGAGCTCGATGAAGCCCTGCTGGGCGTTGTTCTGGAAGGAGGCGCCACGACCGGAGATGTCGGTCCCCGCGCAGCGGCTGAGGGAGAAGTCGGCGGTCGCCGTAAGCGGGGCGAGCGCCAGGGCGGCCATTGCGCTGGCGCCGGCTACACCGAGCCTCACGCCGCGCGACCCGAGCCAAGCGGAACTACTCATAAGAAGGGACGTCCTTTCCACACTGATGGTGCGTTGCCGCCGGGACCATCCACGCTGGGCCTCGCACCCACAAGAGGCGGTAACGAAGCTTCCACAGGTCGGTCACAAGACGTCCACATCGCGTTCACTTCCTGCCTCGGCGGGCGGGCGCCGGGCGCAGCCGGACCGACGCCCCGGCAATCAGTGCGTCGCCGCCCGCGGCCGGGGAGAAGGTGATGCGGGCCGACGCCCGCAGCCGCTTGTAGCGCCGCAGCGCGGGGTTGAAGCGCTTGGCGACCCGCAGCGTGAGCCGCACTGTCCGCGCGCGCTTGGCCGTGCCACGTGCCGTGGCGAACGTCCGCAGCGGCCGGCGCTTGCCGCCCGCTCCCGGCAGCCGCCCGCGGACCCGCACTCCGAGCTTCCCGGCCGCCGGGACCGTGACGGCGAGCACGACGGCGCGCTTGGGCCCGCGGAGGACGCGGACGCCGAGCGACGGCGGGTCGGGCAGGGGCTCCTCGACAAGGTCGTCGTTGGTCTCGTCCACCGGCGGCGGGAGCGCCTCGGCGGCGGGCGGATCCGTACGCGTGGCGACGAAGGCGTCGGGCCGGTTGTTGGAGCCCCCGAAGAAGAGATTCGAGCCTCCGGAGACGAAGGCCAGGCGACTGCCGTCGGCCGAGATGGCGACCTGAGGGCTCAAGCCCCCCCCCGAGGAGTCGCCGCCGCCGAAGCCCGTGACGACGCGCTCGAGCGACCCTGCGGACAGGTCGGCCAGGTACAGCTCGCGCTGGTCGGGCACGACCCGGGCCGCGCCTCTGAGGGCGAGCCGGCCGCCGACGAACCTGGTGCGGGTGCTGGCCAGCGCGAGCCAGCGGCCGTCGGGCGAGACGGCCATCCCGTCGATGCCACCGCCCGCCGGCACGTCGTCAGCCGCCCCCTCACGGGTCAGCTCCACCGTGGCCGCCTTGCGAGAGCGCCCGGTACGCATGTCGACGCTCCAGACGTCGAGGACGCTCGAGGCGATCGGTGACGGGCGCGGATAGCCCGGCGTGAGGTACCAGACCCGGTACCCGTCGCCCGAGACGGCGAGCTGCCGCCCGGCGATCGACGTCCCGCCCCCGTCCGTCGTGGTCAGCGGCCCGTAGCACGGGCCCGTGGCCGCGGGGTCGTTGGCGATGGTCGCCCCCGGTGGGCAGCCCGGGTCGTCGAGATCGACGACCCCGGTGATGCGGCGCGTCGCCGCCGCCGGGCCGTCGGCGATGCGCTGCCAGAGGTAGTAGTTGTCCACGGTGTCGTAGGGCTCGCCCGCCAGGAAGGGCGTCTGGGGACGGGCGTTGGCGCCGGTCCACACCACGGTGGTGCCGTCCGCGCTGAGCGTCACGGGGCCCGCGGCGCCGCCCGCGGGAGCACGGTCGGACGCCGTCCGCGTGGCCAGCCTCGTCGTCTTGGCGGTGAGGTCGCGCACGAGCAGCTGCCCGGCCGGCACCGAGGCGTCCGCCGCGGCCGGGAGGTCGGAGAGCGCGGTGGTGCGGAAGACCACCCGTGTGCCGTCCGCGCTGATCGAGGTGAGCGGCCAGATCTCGCTCCCGGGCCGCTGGCCGCCGGTCGCGGTCGGGGTCGCGGTCGCGGTGGGCGTCGCGGTCGCGGTGGGCGTCGCGGTCGTGGTGGGCGTCGCGGTAGCGGTGGGCGTCGCGGTCGGGGTCAGGGTCGGACCGGCGTAAGTCGCGGGAGCGTCGGACCCGTCGCGCGACGAGACGATCGCGAAGGCCCCGGGAGCGGCGTTCGCCACGGTCATGTCGCGCCGGTAGACGTCGACGGCGTCGTTTGAGTCCTGCGGGACATAGGGGTAGGCCGTCGAGAACGCCACGTAGCGACCGTCGGCCGAGATCGACGGATTGCGGGCCCCCGTGCGCAGGAGGGCGCCGCCGTCCTCGGCGACGAGATCACCCGGAGCTACGAGCTCGAGCGCCCCCGTCTTCAGGTTGCGCCGGAAGACGCCGCCGAGCCGGTCGGTGCCCGCCGGGTCGGGGTCGTCGTCGGCGAAGAAGTTGGTCGCGCGAGTCTGGAAGACGGCGTAGTTGCCGTCGCCGCTGACGCCGGCCACCTGGGAGGCGTCGTCGGCGAGCTCACCGCGCTCCTGCGACGCCGACACCACGGTCGCACCGGGTGCGAAGTAGGCGTTCGCGGCCGCTGGCAGCGCCAGCAGCGCGACGGCGAGGACGAGAGCGCGCCTCAGAACCTCTTTCGGAATGAGCCCGTCGTCTGGAACGGCCGGGCGACCCGGCATTCTGAAGGAGGTTCTCATCGCGTCCGCACCCACCGCACGGCCCGCGCCGTGTTGCCGGCGTTGTCGGACACCCGGATCCGGGCCCGGTATCGCCCGGCGCGGGTCAGGCGCAGCTTGAAGTGGCGGCGGCCCGAGAGCAGCTTGCCCGCGCCGATGCGCAAGCGGGCACTGGAGACCTGCACTCCGGACTGCTTGTCGGCGAGGCGCACGTCGATGCCGCGCGAGCCGGTGCGGCTGACGGTGACCTTCGGCGGGGTGCGGTCGACCTTCAGCTCGGCCGGATCGCTGGTGGTCTCCTGGCCGCCGCTGTCGCGGGCGATCACCGCCACGGTCTGGCGGCCCGGTTCGGTGTCGTCGCCCGAGAGCGTGTAGGTCGTGCCCGTCAGGTCCTCGGCGACGGTCTGGTCGTCGACGGTGATCGTGTAGCTGACCCCGCCGATCGCGTGCGTCGACGGGTCCCAGCGCAGCGGGATGCGCGCCTTGGAGACCCAGTCGATCGGCGTCTGGACCTGGAAGACGTCCGGCGGCGCGTCGACCACCGCCGCCGCGATCTGGCTTCCCGAGCCCGTGCCCTGGACAAAGCCCACGAGCGCGTCACCGAGCCCCGAGCCCGCGAGCATCACGCCCCCGACCTGGCCGCCGCGGGTCGCCGACACCGTGCGCTGCTCGGGCACCCCGTCGGCGCGCAGCTCGTTCACCTGGACCCCGGCGCGGCGATCCACTGAGACCCCGAACGCCGAGACGGCCGCCCCGCTGGGGGCGAGATCGACGGAGGGGTCGGGCGCGACGTCGCTCATGCCGGCATCCAGGCGCTTCGGCGCGTCGACGGTCTGGTCGTCTCCGCCGATCGTGAGCGCGGCCTTCGCCGAGGAGAGTCCGGTGAGGAAGGCGCCGTCAGCGGTGACGGCGACGGTCGGCGGACCCGGCGCGTCCCCGGCGAAGACCGTGCGCGGAGCGCCGAACTTCGCGGCGTCCTCGGCGAACGTCTCAGAGATCAGCGCGACCATGTCGACCGGCGCGGCGAGAGCCGAGCCCTCCGCAGGCTGCTGGCGGAACGCGATCGCGCCCTGGCCGAAGCCAGCGGTGTCGAGGCTGAACGCGTCGGCCGCGCCACGGAGCGGCTTGTCGGAGAGCGTGGAGGGGCTGACCTGGCGGGCGACGCCCAGCGTCGAGCCGAACACGCGCCGGGAGTAGATACGGTCGACGAAGTCGTCGTCGGGCTCTTGAAAGGCGAGGATGCCGTTGCCCGCCGTGTCGATGACCACTTTCGGAGAGTTGCCCGCGGTGGGCAGGCGCACCGGGACCCCGGAGTTGCGGGCGAAGGAGAACCCGAGGCCCGACCAGTACTGGCCGCTGAAGCGCGCGAGGCGGCGCTCGACGGCGGCGTAGCCAGGCGGAAGCGCGGCGTTGGTGGCCGTGGAGGTGACGATGTTGTAGGCGACGTAGCCTGCCCCGCCCCGGTTGAGCACCAGGGACGGGTAGGTGCCGATCGCCTCCCCGATGTTGGCGTCGATCAACGTGGGGGCTTGGAAGCGGCGGGCCCCCCGTCCGAGCACCGCCGAGTAGAGCCGGTCGCTGTTGGTCCCGAACTCCTGCGCCCAGACCACCACGAGCACGCCGCCGTCGGCGGCGCCGATCACCGGGAACGAGGACTCGAAGCGCTGCCCGCCGTCGATGCGCTGGGGGGGCTGCCAGGCCCCGCGGGTGAACTGGGCTGCGAACACGTGCGGCACGCCGTCGACCCTGCGCCGGTACACGATTCCGCCCGTGCCGTCCTCGGACATCGCGACGCCGCCGAGCCCGAGGATGTCCGCGCTCGGACCATCGAGCGTGGTGGCGGGCGCGACACCGGCGTGCGCGGGGCCGGCCGCAACAAGGAGGGCAAGGGTGACGACGAGGCTGGCGAGGCGGCGCATGGACGATCGCACCGTACGTGCTGGAAGACCATCGCCAACACGGCTTTCACCGGACTTTCACCGTTGACGGTCTCAACCAGCGCAGAGTGCCGCTCCGACTGGTGCCGACCTGCTCGGTTCGATTCACAGGCGCCACTTCGTCCTTGCAAAGACCAGCTTTCAGCCGGAGGTTCCGCTGTGCCCCGAACACGCCTGCTCGCCCTTGTCGCCACTGTGGCCTTCGCCCTCGCGTCGGCCTCCGCGATGGCCAAGCCCAAGATCACCATGAGCGGTTCGACGTCGGTGTACCCGCTCGCCACCAAGCTCGCCAAGAAGTACGCCTCGACGTTCACATCGGCCGCCTCGTTCGTGATCCTCCAGGGCGGCTCGGACATCGGGATCGCCGACGTCTCCCGCGACCGCGTGAGCATCGGCATGTCCTCGCGCAACGCGCAGGACTCCGACCCGGGCGGACTGGTCTTCAACCCGATCGCCCGTGACGGCGTCTGCATCGTCACCAACAAGAAGAACGGGCTCTCCGGGCTCAGCCAGCAGCAGGTGCAGGACATCTTCTCCGGCCGCGTGCGCAGCTGGAGCAAGGTCAAGGGCGCCAAGGTGAGCGGCGCCATCAAGCTGATCGCCCGCACCCCCGCCTCCGGTACGCAGGACGCGTTCCAGCAGATCTTCATGGGGCCCGACCTGCGCGTGGCCGGCTCCGCGAGCACCAAGCAGTCCAACGGCCTCGTCCAGCAGGCCGTCCGGTCGAGCTCGACGGCGATCGGCTACGTCTCCTTCGACTTCATCAGCGGCGTGCGCGCGGCCCCCTACAAGGGCGTTCCCTGCACGCTGCGCAACGCCAAGTCGGGGCAGTACCCCGGCGTCAGGAACTTCTGGATGGTGACCAAGGGCGAGGCGACGGGCGCCGTCGCGAAGTTCATCAGCTGGGTGCGCAGGTCCTCGGCCGCGAAGAAGATCGTGAACACGAACTGGGTGCCGCTCCGCTAGCGCTCCGCCGCCGCGCGCCGCCGCCACCATGTCCAGCACCGTCGTAGAGCCAGCGCTGCGGCCGCCACGCGCGGCCGCGGCCGGCGGCCCGTGGTCCGACCGCCGAGTGGAGCTCGCCCTCGCGGCGCTGGGCGTGGCGCTGCTGGCGCTGATCGCCGGGATGCTGCTGTTCGTCTTCGGCAAGGCCTGGCCGTCGTTCGCCAACAACGGCCCGGCCTGGTTCGGCGCGGGCGGCAGCGTCGACCTCCAGCTGCAGGACATCTTCAACTCACCGGCCAACCCCAAGGACTACGAGTACAAGCTGCGCGCCTGGCCGCTCCTCTACGGCACGGCGATCACCACGGCCTTCGCGGTCGTCTTCGGCCTCGTGTTCGCGCTGCTGTCCGCCCTGTTCATCGTGGAGTTCGCCCCGCCGCGCGTGCGCCGCGTGCTCGAGCCGGTCGTGCGCCTGCTCGCCGCGGTGCCCTCGGTGATCTACGGCCTGATCGGCATCCTCGTGCTCGTGCCGTTCGTCGGGAAGAACCTCGTCACCCAGAGCCGGGAGGAGTCGGTCGCCTTCGTCGTCCAGCTGACGGGCGCGTCCATTCTCGTGGCCACCGTGATCCTGACCGTGATGATCACGCCGATCATGATCGCGATCATCACGGACGCCCTGCGCGCCGTGCCGCGGTCGTGGACGGAGGGGGGCGCAGCGCTCGGCGTCAACCGCTGGCGGGTGATGTGGACGATCAGCGTCCGCGCCGTGCGTCCGGCGATCGTCGCCGCCGCGGTGCTGGCCTGCGCCCGCGCGCTGGGCGAGGCGATCATGCTCTCGATGGTCTCCGGCTCGGTCGGGTTCGCGCCCAACCCGCTCGACGGCTTCACCTTCTTCCTGGAGCCGACCCGGCCCCTGGCGGCGACGATCGTCGACAACGCCGAGGGCCTCTCGGTCAAGCCCTTCGGGGAGACGATCTACGCCTTCGCCGCGGTGCTGCTGCTTTCCAGCGTGTTCCTCTCCGTCGGCGGCTGGCTGATCCGGCGCCCGCTGCGCCGCGTCGGTGCGGGAGCCGCGTGAGCGCGCCGGCGACCGCCGCCAAGCCTCCCCGCGAACGGGTGGCCGACTGGCCGCTGGCCGACCGCGTCGGCTACGGGCTGTGCTGGGCCGCGGGAGGGCTGCTGTGCGTGATCGCCGGCGCGATCGTCCTCTACATCCTCGTGCAGGGGCTGCAGTACCTGCGCCCGGAGCTGCTCTTCAGCCGTCCGGAGGTCTCGCTGGACCAGAGCGAGAGCGGCGGCTTCCTGGATCCGCTGCTGGGCACCTTCATGATCACGTCGATCGGCGTGGTCATCGCGGGGATCATCGGCGTCTCGGTGGCGGTGTGGCTGACCGAGTACGGCCGCCCGGCCGGCCTCGCCCGGGCGGTGGACTCCGCAGTCGAGGTCGTCGCCGGCACCCCGAGCATCGTGCTCGCCATCTTCGGGCTGCTCATCTTCCAGTCCTCGGGGCTCGGGTTCCTGAGCTTCACGGCCGAGGGCGGCGGCGTCTTCGGGCGTTCGTTCATCGCCGCCGGGACCATGATGTCGCTGATCGCCCTGCCGCTCGTGGTGGGCGCCACCCGCGAAGCGCTGTCAACGATCCCGCGTCACGTGCGCGAGGCCTCCTATGCGCTGGGCAAGACCCGGGCGGCGACCATCTGGCGGGTGCTGCTGCCCGCGGCGCGGCCGGGCATCGCGACCGGCCTCGCCCTCGGCATGGGCCGCATCGCCGGCGACACGGCGATCGTCGTGATCCTGCTCGGCGCCGCCGGGCAGATCACGCCGCAGGGCGACGTCGCACCCTTCAACGTGCTGCGTGGCACCGGTTCGACGCTGACCTCCTACGTGTACAACAACTCGCCCGCCGGCGAGGGCAACGCGCCGCAGAAGGCCTACGCGGCCGCCTTCGTGCTGCTGCTCATCGTGATCGCCCTGAACTTCGTGGTCGACCTGGTCGCCCGCGGGCGCCGCGGGGGTGTGCAATGGATCCGCTGAGCCCGCCCCCGCCCCGTCGCCGCATCCGCGCCGACCTCCCCGCCACCATCGCCGAGGGCAACGGGTCGGCGCCCGCGCTCGGCGGGCGCCGGGCACCCGAGCCGCGCACCCGCCCGCCCCGCCCGTACGGCCCGGAGCGCATGCGCGTCGACGGCCTCACGGTGAGCTACGCCGGCAAGGTGGCCGTCGGCGGCGTGACGCTGCCCGTCCGCTCGGGCGAGGTGCTCGCGCTGATCGGCCCGTCGGGCTGCGGCAAGACGACGCTGCTGCGCTCGCTCAACCGCCTCGTCGAGCTCACCCCGACCGCCTCGCGCAGCGGGCGGATCGTGCTCGACGACTCCGACGTCGACGAGCTCGACGTCACGCGCTTGCGCCGCCGGGTGGCGATGGTCTTCCAGCAGCCCAACCCGTTCCCGATGTCCATCTTCGACAACGTCGCCTACGCGCTGCGCGAGCAGGGCAGCAAGCGGCCTCGCTCCGCCGAGCTCGCCGAGCCGGTACGGGAGGCGCTCGAGCGTGCCGGGCTGTGGGACGAGGTGGCCGACGACCTGGGCCGCCCGGCCCTGCGGCTCTCCGGCGGCCAGCAGCAGCGGCTGTGCATCGCGCGCGCCATCGCCCCCGGCCCCGACGTGCTGCTCCTCGACGAGCCGTGCTCGGCGCTGGACCCGCGTTCAACCACCGTGATCGAGCAGCTGATCCTCACGCTCGCCCAGAGCCTGGCCGTGGTCATCGTGACCCACAACCTCCAGCAGGCGATGCGCATCGCCGACCACGTCGGGTTCATGTACCTCGGCGAGCTGGTGGAGTACGGGCCGGCCGACGAGGTCTTCAACGCCCCGCGCGACGAGCGCACGCGCGACTACGTCGCGGGGGCGTTCGGATGAGCCGTACGACCTCGGCGGTCCTGCTCCTCGCGCTGGCGACGGGTGCGGCGGGCTGCGAGTCCACGCAGTCCAAGAGCGCGCGGCTGGAGGGCCAGGCCGGCAAGTCGGTCGACGAGAAGGGCTTGAAGGTCACCAAGCGCGCCCGCAGCGTGCAGGTGCGCTCCACCGCGCTGCTCACCGACCCCAACGGAACCGCGCTCATCGTCGAGCTGCGCAACACGGGCTCCCGCGCGCTGGCCCGGGTCCCGCTCGCCGTGAACGTCAAGGGCCCGGGCGGCGCGTCGGTGTATCGCAACGACGTCCCAGGGCTGGAGACCTCGCTGGTCTCCGCGGCACTGCTGCCGGCGCGCGCGACCCAGGTGTGGGTCAACGACCAGATCGCCGCGACCGGGCCGGCCAAGAGCGCCCGCGCGCTCGCGGGAGCCGGCGGCCGTGAGGTCAAGGGTGATCTGCCGCGCCTGAGCGTCTCGGGCTTGAAGCTCGAAAACGACGAGACCAGCGGCCTGGCCGCGGTCGGGCGGGTGCGCAACCGCTCCGCCGTCGAGCAGCGCGACCTCGTCGTCTCGGTCGTCGCCCGCCGCGGCAAGCGCGTGACCGCCGCCTGCCGCGCCGTCGTCCGCCGCCTCAAGGCCGAGGGCGGAGCGAACTTCACCGCCTTCCTGATCGGAGACGCGAAGGGCGCGCGCCTCGAAGCCACCGCCCCACCCACCACCCTGCCATGACTGACCTGACCCATTCACCCCATCCCTTCTCCGACGACGACCCGCCGGCGCCGGACGCCTGCGCGCACTGCGGGGGGGGCCTTGCGGCCGACCAGCGCTGGTGTCTGGAGTGCGGCGGACGCCGGCCCCAGCTGGCCTCGCCGTTCGCCGCGCCCTCGGGGCCGCCGCCCCCGCCGCCGGGGGCGGCGCCCCCGCTTCCGGGCCTCCGCGCGGCCGGCCCGGCCGGCCGCCGGCCGGAGTGGTTGATGGGCGCCGTCATCACCGCCGTCTCGGCGCTGTTGTTCGCCGTCGGTCTGCTCGTCGGCCTCGCCGGCCGCGACCCGCGCACCACGGTCACCATCCCCGCGGCCAAGGCCCCGGTGGTGAACGTCAGCGTCCCCGCAGGCGCAGGCGGCGGCGCGGCAGTGGGGACCACCACGGCGGCGGTCGAGACCGCAGGCTTCACCTCCGATTGGCCGGAAGGCGAGAAGGGCTTCACCGTCCAACTCGAGTCCCTTTCGAAGGACGCCAAGAAGCCCGACGCCGTGGCCGCCGCCAAGACGAGCGCGGAGAATTCCGGCGCCAAGGACGTGGGGGCCCTGGATTCCGACGAGTACGCGTCGCTGTCGGCGGGGCGCTATATCGTGTACTCCGGCGTCTTCAAGACCAAAGCGGCGGCTGCCAAGGCGCTGAAGCCGCTCAAGAAGGACTTCCCCAAGGCCAAGGTGATCCAGGTCTCGGCCACCGCGGGTGACGACGAGCCCGCCAAGACCGTCTCCAAGTCCGAACTGCAGAAGCAGGAGAACCTGTCCCCTGAGGAGTTCCAGGAGCAATCCAAGAAGCAGCCCGAGAAGGTCGGAACCGAAGGCGCGACGCCTCCGCCTGACAACAAGGCC
>Ga0136640_10001234_pt1 | contig 10141 bp, 8 predicted proteins | sample AntDrymUQ8642106_2_FD_105498 | JGI IMG/M metagenome (GOLD analysis project Ga0136640, IMG submission 105498) | Polar desert sand microbial communities from Dry Valleys, Antarctica - metaG UQ864 (21.06) | ecosystem: Environmental > Terrestrial > Soil > Desert | place: Antarctica: Dry Valley...
CCGAATGCCTGAATCGCAAACAAATTGAACCTGGTAACCGACTCCTGATCCTGCCACGTCGCGCCTCCGTCGGTTGTGCGAAGCGTAATGCCGGACGCTCCCACCGCGAAACCATGTTTATCGTCAAAAAAACTGAGGGAATAGAGATTTTCGCGGACGTTAGTCTTCACGATTTCCCATGTGATGGCTCCGTCAATTGTACGAATAATCGTACCTTTGTCTCCGACCGCGACGCCCCGTTTGTCGTCGAAAAATCTGACATCTGAGAGCCATAGCCTAGTACCGGACTCCGATTGCGCCCAGTATGCTCCTGCGGAATCGGTGCGAAGAATCATGCCATTTGCTCCCACCGCGAATCCGATCTTGTCGGACACAAAGTTTATTGACAGAAGGTCTTCCGTCACACCGGAAATGCCCTTGCCCCAACTCGCCCCGCCATTTATGGTTCGCAGAACTGTGCCTTTATCTCCGGCCGCCCAGCCTCTCTGGCCGTCAAAAAATGTTACCGAATTTAGATTTACGGTCGTATCAGAGAAAACCGGCAACCACGCGCTTCCCGAGTCATTGGTCAGCCATATCCGGCCCCGCGAGCCGACCGCAACGCCGATCTCGTTATCCATAAATGCAATATCGTTTACATCTTCGCGGCCGCCCTCGCTCAAACGCTGCCAGCTAAACCCGCCGTCGCTCGTGCGCACTATTAAACCGTTTTCGCCAACCGCCCAACCTGTGAATCTGTCGGCGAAGTGAACTGAAACCAATTTCGGATTCGTGCGGACGTTAAACGGCAGCCACGTCAGCCCACCGTCCCCGGTTAGCCAAACCATGCCGTTCGAGTCGGACATTGACCCGTTGAGATGATCGGCGAACGAGACCGACAACAGATCTGCGCGACTAAAAATATTTACCCGCGTCCATGTGCCCCCCGCGTCATCGCTCCGAGCGACACATCCGTCAAATCCGGCTGCGACAATTCTCGTGGCGGAAAGGTAAGCGGCTGCAGAGACGATCACTCCGCCACACGGATTTGCCGGCTTCCACGAGTCACCTCCGTCAATTGTCGTGAGCAGGACGCCGCCGAGACCGACCGCAACCGCATGCGATTCGTCAAAAGCGTCAATGCCGAGCAGATTCTCTGTAGTTACTGATGCCTGTATTTTCCAGGTCAGTCCGCCGTCAACGGTTTTAAGTATTCGTCCGTAGGTTCCCGTGATCCATCCCGTTTGCATCTCGGCGCCGACAAAATGTATCGACGAGAGGTGATCGCGCGTGTCCACCGAGCTATGCTTCCAAACTTTTCCCCCATTGACGGTGAATAAAACAGTTCCGCGGGAGCCCACAACAAAGGCGTTGGTTTTATCACGAACAAAAACGCTAGAAAACGTCACATCCGACGGAGTAGACTGCTTGCGCCAACTGAATCCGCCGTCCGTCGTCGCGAGGATCGTATTATCCGACCCGACGGCGAATCCCGTTTCTTTATCGGGTGCAAAATGGATCGAGTAAAGCGGATTGCCCTGCGGCAGCGGATTTTGCCACACCCAGTCGAGGCCTGTCCGCTGCGCGAATGAAAACGAATGGCCGCAAAAAAGCGCAAAAATCAGAAAGATAAAACTGCGTAAAGCTTTCTGCATTGACGATATTTCTTTCCTATTTTGCGCGTTTTGCGCCTTTTTGCGGCAATTAAATCTCTTGTACTCCGATTTCGGCAACGGCTTCATCCAAGAGCGTTTCGTCAACGTAGCCAAGCTCCGCCATTTTCCTTGCCATCGAGTCCGCAACTTCTTGAACGATGTGTCCGTTGTGTCCTTTCACCCATTGCCAGGTTATTAGATGCAGCTTTGCGGCGTTATCCAGCCTTTTCCACCAATCGTGGTTTGTTTTTCGTTTCCAGGTCCCGCCCATTGTCTCGACAACATATCGCGAGTCGGACATCAGCGTGACCGTGCACTTTTCCTTAAGGCTTTCGAGTCCCACGGCAGCGGCGGCGATCTCCGCCTGCTGGTTAGTCGCATTCCCGAGGTATTCACCGACGGCCCTCCAATAGCCTTTGAATCCGAGCACGGCTACGGCGGCGGCTCGGGTAATCCCTCTCCCGTTGCCGAGACTGGAGCCGTCGCAAACTATTGTTACCTGTTTCATACGCTGTCGCGCGGGCAGCCTGCCCGCTATTCTCTCGGGCGGGGCATCCTGCCCGCGCTTCGTCAGACCGACACAACATGATCCACATAATGATCAAACGTATCATCATGCGAGATTACAAAGAGCTGATCAAAATTCGTGATCCGGCTGATCTGCTGGGCAAAATTCTCACGCCGCTCGGCGTCAAGATTTGTTGTTGGCTCGTCGAAGAACGCGATGCGAATATCGCTTAGCTGTTTTAACAACGCGAGACGAATAGCCAACGCTGCCGACATCTGCTCGCCGCCCGACAGGCTGACGAATGGCCGCTCGTAGCCGTCCTCTTCCAAGACTATCGAATAATCGTCGGCCCACTTCAGTGTCCGCTCGGCGTTTCCGGTGATCTCGCGAAACATCTGATTTGCCTCGACCGAGACGTGGTGGACATAATTTCGGGCAATACGCGGAGCAGCTTCCTTGAGCGTATCACGAATGAATGCCATCGTTTCGGCAACTTTACCGAGACGCTCCTTTTCCTGAAACTCTCCCTGCAAAGACTTTCTTATCTCGGCGAACCTCGACAACTCAGCTGCCAGTTGCTCCTCCCGGCGTCTTGCGCCTTCGAATGTCGCCCGCCGTTCAGCATGGCGCTTTTCCGTCGCGTGCAGAGCGGTCTTTTCAGCGGCGTGGCGCGTCCTGTCATAGATGTCGCCAACATCCGAAATCTCGAGACCTTCGAAGAGAATTCGCCGGTCGTTCTCCAGGCGTTCCAGATTACTTTCGATCTTTGTAACACTTTCCCTCAACTCGATGTCGCGAGAAGTTTCTCGTTCAAGATAGCTTATACGCGATCTCGGGTCGCCAAGAGCTTTGAGCTTTAGCTCGATAAGCTTTCGGTGTTCTTCAAGATCAGCAAGGCCGCCAACTTTTGTTTCGAGTTCCTGCCGTTCCGCAGTCAGATGTGTGCCCTCGGTTTTGAGTTCGGCCTCACGTTGTCGAAAGCCGGTGAGCGCAGCTGCAAAACGTTCTGCCTCTCGCGATACAGCAATACCGGACACGATACGCATTTGATCAGTTTCCAGGCTTCCAATCTCATTTTTCAGTGCCAACGACTGGCTCGACACGAATGCATCAAGAGTCTGGCCGGGCCCTAGGTTGAGGCATCGCTGTGCAAACACCGGGCATAGGCCGTTTTTTATCTCGCTTTGAAATTTCTCGTCGCGTTCTAGGCTCGCCCGCAGTCCGGCGATTCGTTGGATCAGTTCCGAGTTTTGTTTTCCGAGTACAACGCCATCGCCGGCCGTAGAGGACCGCGATTCGGCATCTCTTAGCTGATCCAGATTTACCCTGTAGCTCGACCGCAGACGCTCGATACGTTCATCGAGACTTTTTAATTGATTTGCAAATGCTTTTGCATCGGCGATCTGATCGCGCAACTCCGCCAATTCGCGTTCGAGAGTTTCCTGTTCCAGGGTCTTCGGTTTAAGCGTCTCGATCTCGCGGTGTGCCTTCTCAAGATTGTCGATACTTTCTTCTATGCGCTTTTGCTCAACTTTTAGGGTGGCAATTGCATTCTCAATTTGCTCGACCTCATCAAGTTTTCTTACGACGACGCGTTTGGCTGCGATATCTGTTTCCAGAATCTCGATCTCGCGGGCGAGCTTTTGCGTTTGTCCCTCATATATCTTGTACTCATCCTCCACCATCGCGAAGCGCGAAAGCTCGCCCTCGGCCCGTGCGATGTCCTCACGTATCGCTCCGATGCTGGTGTCGAGGTATCTCGAAGTGTCCCGGAGTTTTTCGGCCGCCTGTCGGTATTCCTCCACTTTTAAAAGTCGGTCAAAAGCAATTTTTCTCTCAGTCGCGCCCTCCAGAAAGATTGCGGTGAAGGTGCCCTGCGGCACTCCGATGGCGTGGCGAAAGAGTGATTTGAGATCGGTCCCTGGTTCAAGACCGAGATGTTGCCAGAGAAAGCAAAAAACCTCTTCTTTTTTGTCGGCAAGACGCGTTTTGATGCCCGGATCCGTGACATGATAGCCAGAGCCGCTATCGCGATAGACGACATATTCGCGTTCGTCGAGGCCGCTCTCAAACGTCACCGCGACCGAACCCTTTTTTGCCCCGCGTTTTACAAAATCTTCTTTTTTATACTCGAGCAGATCAAAAAGCACCCACGCGATCGCCTCGATTATCGTCGTCTTACCCGCGCCGTTCTCGCCCGTTATGGCGGTCGTGCCCCGTGCAAATTCGAAGGTTGAATTGGTGTGAGACTTGATGTTATCAAGCTCTATCCTGGAGATATGCATCGGGAAAATTCCAAATCTGAAATTTCAGATTCCATATTCAAGTTTAGAATAATCCCGAAGTAAAGGAAAAGATCGGAGCGCGGGCATCCCTGCCCGCGTGTATTTACAAGGTAAAAGAAAGAGTCGGGCGGGCAGGGATGCCCGCGCTCCTAGAGCTTTCTAATGCTGATGCTGCCGTTGTTGGTGGTGAGTTTGATCGAGGCATCGCCGGTGCCCAGCTTGCCGACAATTGTTTTTATGGGGCCTTCCTGGATATTCTCGGTCTGTAGCTTGATCGGGAGTTCGGAGTTAAAATTTCCCGCACGATAGGTCGCCTGCATTTGGAATGATGCGTTTATGGCGAGCGACATACGGATCGATCCCTTGTTGGTCGTAAGGCTATACGAGCCGCCGTTACGAATCTGGCCGCCATAGACGACCGACCCCGAAATTGAACTGGCCTCGACCTGCCGATGTTCAAGGCCCTGCAGCGAAATAGTGCCGCCCGTGGTTTTTGCCCGAAAAATGTCGCCAAGTTCAGCCGGTCTAGCCTCAAAAATTACAATATTCCCATTAGTGCTGTCGAGCAGCATCGGTCCCGTGGATGCTTCAACGGTTATTCCGCCCTGTCCGGCGTAGGCGGTTATTCCGTTCGCGATATTGCGCAATGAAATCTGGCCGCCAGCTATTTTGATCTCGACCTTTCTGACCGAGTCAATATCCGTTGTGATTTCGTGTCCCCTAAGGTTTATGGTGGCGTTGATCGGAACATCGATATCTATCTCATTCGCAGAAATGCACTCGCCCTTCGGATACATGCCCTTGCTGGTATCCGAGCCAATTACCTTCACCCAATTCGGATCGCCGGTCTTTGCACTCTTTTCACGAACATTGAAGACAAATTTGTTCCCGTCACTGACATAAACTCGCGCTTCTGCCCGATTCCAACCGTTTACCTTTACTTTCCCCTGATTTACGCAAAGCTCGACGATGATCTGGCTGTCAGCCTTTATCGATTTCTCGGAAGTATCTCGCTCCCCAACATACGGTCTTTCATACAAGCCCTTTTTCGGTACGCCTATCAAAACATCGGGCGGTGCATGAGTTGCCGGAGGGCGCTGTTGCGACAGTACAAGAAGCGGGACGCCGGCCAAAATGATCGCCACGGCAATAAACGAAATCAATTTCTCAATGATCTTAGTCATTAGTACGGCTCGACGAACCTACTTAAGGCTGACAAGCAAATCCTCTTTCTGCGTGACCGAATTTAAGAGATCGATCTTGTTCTGGTATGAGGAATACAAAACCTGCTTTGCCGATTCGTTTCGCGGATTGCGTTTTACTTCCTGCCTCATCTTGACGATAGAGTCATTTACGACGGCCATGTCGCGTTCGTAGGCGATCCGTTCCGACGGCCGCATGATGCCGCCATCTTTTTGCTCCTCAACGGTTTTCGCGAGGCTCGAGATCGTTTTGACATAGCTTTCCTCGCCTGGCATATAGCCGGTTGAATTAGTCACCGATGCTGTTATCGCCGCTGGCTGCGAAACTATGCGGCGCGGCTCCGGGCGAAAAGCTGCTCGCTCTACTCGGTAAGTCGGCGCTGGCGTGGCAGTTGACTCATTATCCGGGACCGCACTAGAGTCACGAGTTGCGCTTAGCGTTGCGGGCGATATTTGTTGAACAGGTTGAGTATTCGGCAGATCGGTGCGAGTAATGTTTGCTGTGTCAGGCGTACGGTTGATCCAAAGAGCGGAGAAAATTCCGATAACGATCAGCAAACTCGCCGCTGCGGCAAACGAAGGATTTACTAACGCGACTGTCAAAAACGCGTAGGCTTTCTGCCAGAACGGCCGGCTTTCCCGCTCCGTTACGATTGAATCGTTGATCTTATTCCAGAGCCGCTGTGTGGGGACGAGTGTGTTGAATTCACGATCGAGCGCGGAAAAAACTAGAGCCGATTGGTCGTCGGCCTCGGCCAGCATCAGCGAGCATGCGTTGCAAATAGCCGCGTGTGCAGACACGCGGGCTGACTGACCGTGATCAAGCTCGCCATCCACAAAGGCCTGGATCGTACCGATGTCTAAACAATTTTCCATCATCTCGTTTCCTTCCCGATTTTTCCGTAAAACCGGGAAAATTCCGCCCTCGCACGGGCGACAAATGTGCCGATACTGGATTCGTTCAAATCCAGACTTCCGGCGATCTCTTTGTACGAGAGACCTTGCTGTCTCAAAATCAGACAGCTCCTGAGCGGCTCTTTAATCTTGCCAAGTGCCCTGTAAATCTCATTAACGCCGGCATGTTCTTCATAATCGATCTCAGCCGACCGGGCCGTCATATCGCCTATATCTTTGACGTAATTTTCATCCCGCGTGTTCGCCCTAACATTACCGCGAACAGTATTCTTTGCAACATTTATCGCAACGCGTATGAGCCACGGACGGAGCATTTCTAAATCGGTGATCGAGTCCTGATGCTTGTAAAAGCGGAGAAAGGTTTCCTGCGTAATGTCCTCGGCCAGGGCCGCATCCTGCACCACCGATCTGGCGGCGCGAAAGACAGTTCGATGATGAAGCGTAAAAGCCTCTTCAAACTCGATCCTTTCCTTCGCTGACGCCGTCGCTGTTTGTTCGGACATTATGTCCACAAGAATGTTGGTACTCTCGTTCATTTTCAGCACATGAAAAATGCTCCCACGAAACAAATACACCGGGTGCAGCTGGTTTGTGACAAGAATAACCCTAATACGTAATTATTTTCAATCTATGAAGCGTTTCGGGCGACAAGGCTGACACCGCGTTTGCAGTGACAAGAAATTGGTGGCTGTCGTCCGAATTATTGAGAATACGCTCGATGGTGGGTTCTTGTTCTGGAGATTTGGAAAATGTGGGCTCGGCGATGGCGAGAAGTTTAAGTAATTCGTTTAAGTGTCCCCGTCCCGTTCCGAGTTCGCCGATCTCGCCGTCGATAATTAAACGGACCTCGGCGTTTTCCAGTGAAAAGCGGGTCAGAATGGACGCGGCCAGGCTTGCACCTCTCTCAAATTGTTCCGATGCTACGACGGTCTTCCCACTCTGCTCAGCGGCGATTTTGTCCCGAAGAGAGATTTTCTTTACGTCGTTCTGAGGCACATACGTGTCGAAAATGATGGTCACACGCTTTTCGTCCTCGGCCGCGAATTCACGCACAGTCAGTTGCCGCGTCCTTGCGGTCGCCTTCCAGTCGATCATGCGCAGATCGTCCTGCGGCTGATAGTCGCGCATCGCGAGCAGATCTTGTCCCATGCCTCGTTTGTTCGACGTTAGTCTGCCAAAATCCAGTGGCATGTTGTCGGTCTCAGCGTGAATATCTACAGGCTTCGGGAAAACGATGAGCTCGGCTTCGCGGGCCGGCAAACGGCGCCGGTGACGGAAAAAACCGAAAGGGAATTTCGTCGACAGCTCGAAATCTTTGATCAGCAAACGACCGCGGTTGGTAAAGATATGTTCAGCTTTTGCCTCGACAGTTTCTTTAGCGGCGACGCGAACAAAATGGTTTAGCGTGCGGCGAACAATCGGAGCGCGGCCGAGTCTTTGGGCCGCCCATCTTGGCATAATCGCATCGAGATCGGCCGCAGCGATGGAGCGTTCACGTTCGCTGCCCCGAACGTCGACGACGGTTGAATAAGCAGGAAAGAGACGTTTCCGATTGTTCACGCCAACCAGAATCGGCGTCGGCTCGCCCGCAAAGATCGTCTCGGGAAACCGCATCGTCACATCGAGCTTTTTCAAGCTAATGCTGCCCGCGAAAAATCCGACAATAACCGCAGCAATCAAAAAAGAAAGTACTAGAAACAACAGATTATTGCCCGTGTTCCAAGCCGAAAATCCGACAATAAGTATTAACCCGAGCATGACCGCGCCGCCGACGGTGAAATCAAACGGTAGATTCATCTGAGACGCCTCGCGCCCGGCATTCCTCGCCAGCGGGGGCACCACAAAGATCAGGATCAGCAAAACAAAGACGAGCGAAACGCCCGCCGCGATGCCCGCTAGCCTGATATCCCCTGTCTGATGTGCGTAAAGAGTAAGCCCCGAAAGCCCCAGACCGCCGACAATAACGACGAACCCGAGAGCCGCGTTCCGGAGATCGCGGAGGTTAAATAATTGAGTTAAGGCGCCTAATTTCATTCGATCAAACCGAACCACTCAGTCGGATTCGGGCAACGAGTCTTCCTAGTGCATAGCCAATGGCAAATAATGATAAGGCGGCTAGCACCCAGAATGCGGCTAGTCCGACAAGCACGTCAATAACCGTTTCGCGATCAACGACGGTAGGGCCGTGAATTTCCCGACCAAAGTACAAGGTTGTGCCTGTGAAAACGAGAGAATGGCGAGGGTTGCGACCGCCAGTCCAAAAATTTCTTTCCACGAAACTGCGAAATATCCGAAAATGATACATGTAGCCGCAGTGCCAGCCAGTTCGACCCAAAACAACCAAATAGAAGGATCAGACTCAGCCGAACGAAAATAAAGAGCGTACCGAAGTGCGCAACATTATCGTGTAGAGAACACAAAACAGGAAAACCTTGCCTTTGAAATCCATGTGTCAGGGAACGGTGGTCAGTCCGTTTCCCGGACTTTATAGCTGGTTATGTGTCGAGCCGGACGGTAACGTTTAATAGTTCCAACTGTCGGAATCTCATCTTCTGGAACACCATTAGTGCGCATTTCGGCAACATGGGCGGCTGTTACCTCAATTTCGAGAATTTGCTCAGATGGCATATTCATTTCGGTTACGATTATATTTTGTCGTGGTGACGCGCGAACTTGGCCGTCGTTTCAACACGGGCGGCCGAGTCAGCCCTTCCGTCGCGTAGCGACGGCTGAACAAAGGGCGATCCAACTATTCAATCTGTCGCTACGTAATGCATATGCCACTAAATCGGTACCGCGACTTTCTGCAAAATATCGCGCAGAACCTGCTCTGCCTCGCGGGTACGTTGGCGGACGGGGTTCATACGAGAATTAACGATCACCCGGTGGGCGAAGCAGGGCAAGACGAGGCGTTTTATATCGTCGGCGATGCAGTAATCGCGGCCTTCGACCAGTGCGAGGGCTTGGGCCGAGCGGAAGAGTGCCAATGTGCCGCGCGGACTGATCCCGAGTTCGAGATTTTCGGACGTGCGTGTGAGATCTACGATTTGCAGAAGATAATCGAGAAGCGCGTCGTCAAAGCGGACTTCGGCAACAAGATTTTGTAGTTCGAGAACGTCCGTCTGCGACATTACCGCCCGGACGGCGTCGAGCGGATTAGTGCTCTCGCGGTCACGCAGCAGCTGACGTTCGTCTTCGACGCTCGGATAGCCGATATGCAGCCGCAGCATAAAACGGTCGAGCTGAGATTCGGGCAGTGGATAGGTGCCGTGATGCTCGGAAGGGTTTTGCGTTGCGACGACGATAAAAGGCGCGGGCAGCCGTCGTGTTAAGCCCTCGACCGTCACCTGTTCCTCGGCCATCGCCTCTAGCAGTGCCGATTGCGTCTTTGGCGTTGCCCGGTTTATTTCGTCGGCGAGCACGATGTTTGAGAAGATCGGACCGGCCTTCCACTCAAAATCGCCGGTTCGCTGGTTAAAAATCGACAGCCCGACCACATCCGACGGCATGAGGTCGGATGTAAACTGAACTCGTTGAAACGACATCTCCAGGGCACGAGCAAGAGCGTTCGCCAGCGTCGTCTTGCCGATGCCGGGC
>Ga0136640_10001235_pt1 | contig 10137 bp, 7 predicted proteins | sample AntDrymUQ8642106_2_FD_105498 | JGI IMG/M metagenome (GOLD analysis project Ga0136640, IMG submission 105498) | Polar desert sand microbial communities from Dry Valleys, Antarctica - metaG UQ864 (21.06) | ecosystem: Environmental > Terrestrial > Soil > Desert | place: Antarctica: Dry Valley...
CGACAGACCCACCGGCCTCGGGCGCCGGAGCCGGCGCCGGGACAGGCGGCGCCTCCTCCGCGACCGAGGGCTCCGCCTCGGCGGGCTCCGCGGCCGCGGGAGCCTCGGGAGCCTCGGGCGCCGCGGCCGGAGCGGGCGCCGGAGCTGCGCCCGGAGCGCGCAAGCGGATCGTGCCGTGACCGACCGACCCACCGGCCTCGGGAGCCGGCGCTTGGGCTGCGGGCGGCGCGGCCGGCTCCGGCTCCGGAGCGGGCGGCGCCACTTCGGCGACATGGGGCTCCGCCGCGGCGGGCTCCGCCGCCGCGGGGGCCTCGGCCTCCGCCGCCGGGGCGGGCTCCGGCGCCGCCGGAGCAGCACCCGCAGAGCGCAACCGGATCCTGCCGTGACCGACCGACCCGCCGGCGGCGGGCGCCGGCACCTCGGCTGCGGCGGGCGCCTCGGTCGCCGGCGGCGACGCGGCCGGCTCCGGCTCGGGCTCGGCTGGGGCCGGCTCCGGCTCGGATGGCGGCGCTGGGGGAGCGCCACCCGGCGAGCGCAGGCGGATCGTGCCGTGGCCGACCGATCCGCCGGCGACGGGCTCGGGCGCCGGAGCGGGCGGATCCGGCGCTGCCGCGGGGGCGGGCGCCTCGGCGGGTGCGGCAGGCTCCGTGCCCTCCGACGCGGTGGACGGGGCACCGAAGGTCCGGCCACCCAGGCGAATTCGCCCGTGGCCGGCGGAACCCGCAGCCGGCTCGGCCGGAGGGGGATCGGGCTCGGCCGGGTCCTGGTCGGGCGCTGCCGGCTCATCCGCTGCCGGCTCATCCGCTGCCGGCTCATCCGCTGCCGGCTCATCCGGAGCAGGGTCGGACGCTGCAGCGGCATGGGCGGCGTAGGCGGCCGCGGACGCGTCCGCCGCGGCCTGCGCCGCGATTGCGAACGCATCGTCCTGACCGGCCGCCGGCTCTGGGGGCACCGCGACGTAGGCGAGGTACGCCGCGGCCGATGCAGCTGCGGCGGCCTCGGCGGCAGCCGCGAGATCCTCCGTGCCCGACACCGCCGGGGCCTGAGCAACCGCCACGTACGTCTGGTACGCGGCGGCCGAGGCCTCGGCGGCGAGCGCCGCCGCTGCCGCGTGGTCCGTCGGCGCGGTCGGCAGGATCTCAGCGGTCGCTGCAGGCACAGCGTGGCGCGCATACGCCGCCGCCGACGCAGCCGCAGCCTCCTCCGCACGCGCCGCGTAGTCCGTCGGCGCGGTCGGCAGGGTCTCAGCGGTCGCTGCAGGCGCAGCGTGGCGCGCATACGCCGCCGCCGACGCGGCCGCAGCCTCCTCCGCACGCGCCGCGTAGTCCGTCGGCGCAGTCGGCAGGGTCTCAGCGGTCGCGTGGCGCGCATACGCCGCCGCCGACGCAGCCGCAGCCTCCTCCGCACGCGCCGCGTAGTCCACTTGGGGCATCTCGGGCGCTGTGGGTCCCTGCGGCGCGGCGGGCGGCTCGGGCTCTTCGGGCGCGGCGGGCTCCTCGGGCGCATCCGGCGCGGGCTCGCTGCCGGGCCAGCGCAACCGGATCGCCCCCTGGCGAAAGCCCTCCGCTGCCGAGCTCTCCTTCAGCATCTCCGGGACGTCCTTCAGCGCCTCCGGAAGATCCTTGACGGTCTCCGCCACCGACGCCGCCGCCGCCGCCATGACGGACCTGGCTCGCGCCACGAACCTCTCGTATGCGTCCGCGGACGCCGCCGCTGCCTTGGCAGCCGCCGTCGAAAGCTCCTCCGTGCTCTGCATCATGTTCTTCTCCCATGCTCGATGCGAACGCAGATCGGGGCGCCGCGAGTGCCGCGCCCGTCCGTCCGCTGGAAACCCTGTCGCCGCTGTGGCTCCTGCCTCTGCCGAACACCTCATCCGATCATCCTCCGATCGGTGCGCGCGGGTTCGCGCCCCAGAATAACTGCGTGCCGAGCATCCCGATCAGATGGACGAGCACGATGTTCAGCACCATCGACTTCGCGGTCGCCGTCCCGACGCCGACCGGGCCCCCACGTGCGTGATAGCCGTAGTAGCAGCCCACCAGCACGATCGCCGTGGCCATCACCATCCCCTTCGAAAGGCTGTACAGCAGGTCCTGCGGGTTCTGGAACATCCAGAAGATGTCGAGGTATCCCCCGCGCGAGACCTCGCCGATCTGCTTCACGACCGCGATGTACGAGGCGAGGAAACCGGCCCCGATCGCGGCGATGTAGACGAACGGCAACACGACCCAGGCAGCCAGCAGGCGCGTCGCGCACAGAAACGTGATCGAGCTGATCCCCATGACCTCGAGCGCGTCGATCTCGTCGGAGATCCGCATCGAGCCCAGCTCGGCGACGATCCCGGTGCCGACCTTCGCGGCCATCATGTAGCCGAACGCATAGGGCACGAGCTCGCGCAGGTCGCACCACGCCGCGAACACGCCCGCGTACGCGGGGTTGCCGACCGAACGATTGAAGTACGCCCCCTCGATGCCGCACTGCAGGCCGATGATGAACACGAGGCCCCAGATGACGAGCGTCGAGGACACGATCAGGATCCCCGCCTGGCGCAGCCCCTCGCCGAGAAAAGCGGAACACCCGCAGCCCGTAGACCTGGCCCGCGATCCGTCCCGCGAAGCGCGCGATCTCGCCGAAGCTCGAGATCCAGTCGCGCGGGATGGCGAACCAGCCGCCCATCAGCGCAGGTTGGCGAGCTCGGGGTTCGTCGCGAGCAGCGTCTGCGTGAAGACGTAGTTGAACGCGAAGATCCCCAGAAAGGCGATGACCACCGCCTGATTGACCGCTCGCCCAACGCCCTCAGCGCCTCCCGATGCCGTCATCCCCTTGTAACAGCAGACGATCGCGATGATGGCCCCAAAGAGCGTCGTTTTCAATGTCGATCCCCACAGATCCGTCACGGACGCGCTCGAGAAGAACGTCGCGCGGAAGCCCGCGACCGTTCCGCCGATGACGATCGTCGCCAGCACACCCGAGACGACGCCGAAGACGAGCGCGTAGATGTTGAACAGCCCGGTCACGAGCATCAGCGCCAGAAAGCGCGGAACCACGAGGTTCTTGACCGGGTCGACCCCGAGCACCTCCAGCGCGTCGAGCTCCTCGCGGATCTTGCGTGCGCCGAGATCCGCGGTGATCGCCGTGCCCGCCACACCCGCAAGCACGATCGCCGTCACGAAGGGCGCGAACTCGCGGATCGAGGCCAGCACGAAGAACCCGCCGAGACGGTCGGGCGAGCCGAACAGGTCGAGGAAGTTCGCCGCCTGCAGGCCAGGCGCGCCGTAGCCGAAGGCGATCGTCGAGACCAGCAGCGGAAACCAGCAGAGCTTCAGCGCGAAGAGAAACTGGCTGACGAACTCGCCCCCATAGGGATACGGAGGACGCAGCGCGGACATGATCGTCCGGCCGGTCAGGATCATCATGCCCCCGACCTCCTCGAGCAGGTTCCTCGCAGGAAGAAACGCTCGATCGGCGACGCTGCGCACCATCCGTGTGGCTCCTCCCGCTCCCTCCGACGCGGCCCGGACCCAGGCACCGTGGGGGCAGCGTATGGGACCGGACCGGCCGGTACCAGTGGCAGCGTGCCGGGGGGCCGGGGGCCCGCGGCGCCGTGCTACGTTGACGCCGCGTTGAGCCGGCTGCGATCCACGTCGTCCTCGTCGCGTGCATTGCCGCGACGGCGAGCCTCGCCGCCTGCGGAGGCGGCGACGCGGGCACGACCCGGGGCGCGAGCGGGACCTACGACGTGGCGGTCGAGTCCGTGCGGTTTCCGGGCTCGCAGCGGATCGCACAGCGCACCGCGTTCGTCCTGCGCGTGCGCAACACCGGCGAGCGCGAGATCCCCAACCTCGTCGTCACGCTGCGCGGCTTCGCCGGCGGCGGCGGGGAGTTCGGCCCGCGGCGCCTCGCGCGGCGACCGCTGGCTCGTCGACGAGCCACCGCGTGGCACGCTGACCGTTCGCGTCAGCGCACAGCCGGCCCAGGCACGGGTCGATCCGTCCACCGGGGCAGTCGTCCGGCGGGAGTAGCCCGCCGCCGATAGGGTAGTTCCGACAGCGACGGATCCGCAGCAACGGCTGCAGATAACCGGCGGGACGCCCCTAGGAACGGAGACGCGAAGATGGCCTATCACGGCCTGGACACGTACCTCAACGATCATCTGGCGGGCGCCACCGCCGGCGTCAGCCTCGCCGAGATGGCCGCCACGGAGCATTCGGGCGACGCGCACGGCGCGTTCTTCGGTGAGATCACCGTGGAGATCAAGGAGGACTACGCGACGCTCACCGATCTCATGGACGGACTCGGGGTCGAGCGCAGCGCGACCAAGACCGCGCTCGCGGAGGTCGGGTCGAAGGTGATGGCGCCGAAGTTCAAGGGCGACGACGACGCGCTCAACGCGATGACGACGCTCGAGACCCTGTCGATGGGCGTCGAGGGCAAGGTCTGCATGTGGAAGGCACTGAGGACCGTCGCCGACGCCTACCCCACACTCGGAGGCCTCGACCTCGACGCGCTGATCGCGCGCGGCGAGGCCCAGCGCAGCCGGATCGAGGACATGCGCCTGAAGGTCGCGCCCGAGGCGCTGACGCACAGCGCCGGGGAGTGACGCACGCGCGCTGCCTCGCGCTCAGCGGGGTAGCCGCGGGGCGATGATGCGGTAGGCCTTCAGGCCGAGGCTCAGCCGCTCGCGATCCTCGGACTGCATCGGGTCGAGGCCGGTGAGATCGCGCACGCGCTCCAGGCGATAGGCGACGGTGTGACGGTGGGCGTGGATCGCCGTCGCCGTCGCGCTCATGTGGCAGTTCGCGGCGAGGTAGCCCTCGAGCGTCCCGACGAGGTCGGTGCGGTACTGGTCGTCATAGCGCACGACCGGCGCCACCGTGTCCTCGTAGAAGGACCGCACCTCCTCCGGATGCGAGGCGAGCACGCGAAACAGCAGCCGATAGGTGCCCTGGTTGATGTCCTCGGCGATCGGCTCGCCCGACACCGTCAGCACGTCGAGCACGAGCTCGGCCTCCTGCACGGCGCGCGTGAGCTCGCCGGGGTCGGCATAGAACGACGACAGCCCGACGGTCCCGTGGCGCTGCAGCCGGGTCGCCAGCCGCGCCGCCGCCGCGAGCGTCGCCTCGGCGGCGTCGTCCGCGGCGATCGCCGGCAGCAGCGCGTAGATGCGCCCGGCCTGCGCAGATCCAGGCGATCCCTCCATGTGCTGTGCGAGGGCGCCGGGCACGTCCTCGGCGATCGTCGCCACGACGTGACGCGGGCGGTCGGAGTGCAGTTCGGCGCAGAGCGCGATCGCCCCGTGGCTGAGATCGCATCCCAGCCGCGCCCCGCGGCGCACGAGCTCGTCGGCCTGCAGGCCGCCGCCGGCGCGCAGATCCTCCAGAAACGAGCCGCGCAGGTTCTGCTCGACCTCGTCGCGCGCCTCCTCGACGGCGACCTCCGTCAGCGATGCGACCGCCGCGAGGTGCAGGTACTCCGCTGCCTCGCCGGCCGGCGCCGTCGCACCCTCGAGCAGCAGCACCGCGCCGACGGCCTCGTCGCCCGAGGTGATCGGGATCTCGATCGCAAGACCGTGCGGCGCGTGCGCCGGGCGATCGTGCACGAGATCGGCGACGTAGTGGCGCAGCTCGGGCAGGCGCTCCGACGCCGCCTGTCCGGCCGGTGCCATGACGGCCGTGCCGAGGCGCGGAACCACGATCGCGACCACTCCGCCGACGGCGTCGGCGGCAAGCTCTGCGACGCGCTCGAGCCCGTCGCCGGCGAGCACGGCGTCGACCATGCGCAGGTGCAGCCCCCTCAGCCGCTCGACGAGGGTGGCCGCTGTCGGGGCGGCCACCCCCTCCACCTCTAGCCTGCCGCCGCGGTGGTCGCGGCGTCCGGGTGGGCCTGCAGCGTCTCCTCGCCCGACTCGCCCGTGCGGATGCGGAAGGCCTCCTCGACGGGCAGCACGAACACCTTGCCGTCGCCGACGGCGCCGGTGCGGCCATGCTTGAGGATCGTGTCGACGATCGTCATGAGGTCGCGCGAGGCGACGACGCACTCGATCTTCACCTTCGGGCGCAGGTAGTTGGTCAGCTCCGCCCCCCGGTAGCGCTCGGTGATCCCCTTCTGGCGACCCGAGCCCTTCACCTCGCTGATCGACAGCGAGGGGAACCCGAGCGCCAGCAGCTCGGTACGGATCGGCTCGAACGCCTCGTGCCTGACATAGGCGATCACCATCTTCATACGGGCATCTCCTTCGTGGCCATCGCGGTGACCGGTACCGGCGGGATCGTCGCCGAGGCTCCGCCGCCGTATCCGATCAGCTCGGCGGGCGGGATGAACTGCTCGGGGTAGCCGTACATGCCGTGCTCGGAGATGTCCAGGCCGGCATCCTCCTCCTCCTCGCTGACGCGCAGGCCGTAGACCTTCTTGATGACCCAGAAGGTGCCGTAGCTCATCGCGAAGACGAACGTGAACGCGACCGTTAAGCCGACGACCTGCGCGATCAGCTGGGCGAACGAGCCCGAGTACAGCAGGCCGCCGGCGGGATCGCCGAAGGCGTTGTACTGAGCGAGGCGAGGCGACGTGAAGAAGCCGCACGCGATCGTGCCCCAGATGCCGCAGACGCCGTGCGCCGTCAGCACGCCGACCGGATCGTCGAGCTTCTTGTCGATCCACAGGATGCAGGGCGGCACGAGCAGGCCGGCGATCAGCCCGATCGGAACCGCCGCCCACAGCTCGACGTAGCCCGACGGGGCGGTGATACCGACCAGCGCTCCGATCGCGCCGTTGCCGGCCATGCCGATGTCGAGCGTCTTCTGGCGCAGGCGCGACATCAGCAGCGCGCCGAGCACGCCGCACCCGGCGGCGAGGTTCGTGACGAGAATGATCTCGGCGAAGCGGCCGTCCTGGATGCCGAGCGCCGTGCCGCCGTTGAAGCCGAACCATCCGAGCCAGAGGATCATGACCGCGAGCCCGAACAGCGGCATGTTGTGCCCCGGGATCGCTCGCGGCTTGCCGTCCTTGCCGTACTTGCCCTTCCTCGGCCCGAGCAGCAGCAGGACCGCGAGCGCGCCGGTCGCGCCGATCAGGTGCACCGCGGTCGAACCGGCGAAGTCCTGCATGCCGGCGATCCCGGTGCCGAGCCAGTCGCCCGCCTGGAGGAAGCCGCCGCCGAAGACCCAGTGCGCGCCGATCGGGTAGATGACCGTGGCGAAGATGACGGCGTAGATGATGTAGACGCCGAACTTGATGCGCTCGAGCGTCGAGCCCCAGACGATCGCCAGCGAGACGGCGCAGAAGACGAACTGAAAGAAGAACTTGCCCTCCACCGTCACGTTCGAGAAGCCCATCACCGGGAACGCCGCGATCGGGTCGCCGTAACCCTGCAGCAGGAAGCCCGTGCCGCCGATCAGCCCGCCGAGGCCGCTGGGCTCCGAGCCGAACGCGAACGCGAAGCCGACCGCGTACCAGCAGATCGCGGCGATCGAGAAGTTCGTGAGGATCTTCGCGACGACCGTGCCGGCGTTCTTCTGGCGCGAGAACCCGATCTCCAGGAACATGAACCCGGCCTGCATGAACATCACGACCATGCCGGCGACGACCACCCACATGGTGTTGATCGCGACCGAGTTGAGGCCGACCGTGTCGGTGACGCTGCCGCTCGAGTTGTTGTAGGCGTCGAGCGTGTCTGCGGCGGCGAGCCCCGGCGCGACGAGCACGACCATCAGCGCCACCCCCAGCGCGGGCGCCAGTCTGAGCGCCATCGTCCGTCCCATGTGTCCTCCTCGATTTGTGACCTCCGGCATTGCGCCAATGGTCGACGGCCGCCACCGCAGCGTCTTGGTCCCGATGTCAAACAGCCGCGGCACCGCGTTTATCCCTGTGGACAACGACCAGTCGTTCGCGCGGGGGTTAGGCTGCCGCCAGGAATCCAGACTCAGGAGGCAGCACCCCGACCATGACCAGAATCCGGCAGCAGAACGTGACAGCCGCGCAATGGAGCGCGAACGGTGGAGCGCTCGGCTCGCCCGATCTGACGCTCCCCGCCAACCAGGTCTTCGGCGCGAACGTCTTCAGCGTCGAGGTCCAGCGCCAGCGGCTGCCCAAGCACGTCTTCAAGGCGCTGCAGGGATCCCTCGCTCGCGGCGAGGCACTGGACCCGACGCTCGCGGACTCGATCGCGCAGGCGATGAAGGAGTGGGCTCTGGAGCGCGGGGCGACGCACTACACGCACTGGTTTCAGCCGCTGACCGGCATGACCGCGGAGAAGCACGACTCGTTCTACGGCCCGACCGGCGAGGGCTCGGCGATCGCCGACTTCTCCGGCAAGGAGCTCATCCAGGGCGAGCCGGACGCCTCGTCGTTTCCGACCGGCGGCATCCGCGCGACGTTCGAGGCGCGTGGCTATACGGCGTGGGATCCCTCGTCGCCGGCGTTCCTCCTCGAGAACCCCAACGGCGCGCTGCTGTGCATCCCGACCGCGTTCGTGTCGTGGACCGGCGAGGCGCTGGACTCGAAGATCCCGCTGCTGCGCTCGATGGACGCGCTGTCGAAGTCGGCGATCCGCGCGCTGAAGCTCTTGGGAGACGACGAGCCCGCGCGCGTCTTCACGACGGTCGGCCCCGAGCAGGAGTACTTCCTGATCGACGAGCAGTACTACTACGAGCGCCCCGATCTGGTGACGACCGGGCGCACGCTGTTCGGCGCCAAGCCGCCCAAGGGCCACGAGCTCGACGAGCACTACTTCGGCTCGATCCCGGAACGGATCCTCGCCTGCATGATGGAGACCGAGCGCGAGCTCGCCAAGCTCGGCGTGCCGGTCAAGACCCGTCACAACGAGGTCGCGCCCAACCAGTACGAGATCGCGCCGATCTTCGAGAACTCCAACGTCGGCAGCGACCACCAGCAGCTGACGATGCAGCTGCTGCAGAACATCGCGCGCCGCTACGGGCTCGTCTGCCTGCTGCACGAGAAGCCGTTTGCCGGCGTCAACGGCTCGGGCAAGCACAACAACTGGTCGATGGGTACCGACACCGGCGCGAACCTGCTCGAGCCCGGCGACACGCCGCACGAGAACATCCAGTTCCTGTTCTTCTGCACCGCCGTCGTCCAGGCCGTCAACAAGCACCAGGCGCTGCTGCGCGCGTCGGTGGCCAATGTCGGGCAGGACCATCGCCTCGGGGCCAACGAGGCGCCGCCCGCGATCATCTCGATCTTCCTCGGAGGCGAGCTGGAGAAGGTCTTCAACGCGGTCGCCGCGGGCGATGCGGTGGCGTCGTCGGACAACGGCTTCCTCGGCCTCGGCACGCCCGTGCTGCCGCCGCTGCCGCTGCACGGCGGCGACCGCAACCGGACCTCGCCGTTCGCCTTCACCGGCAACAAGTTCGAGTTCCGCACGCTGGGCTCGAGCTCGTCGCTGGGCTTCCCCAACACGGTCCTCAACACGATCGCAGCGGAGGCGATCGACGAGCTGTGCGACATGCTGGAGGCCAAGCTCGAGGGTGGCGCCGAGCTCGCCGAGGCGGTCGTCGAGGTCGTCAAGGACGCCTATGGCGCCAACAAGGCGATCGTCTTCGGCGGCGACAACTACTCCGAGGAGTGGCACACCGAGGCCGAAAGCCGCGGGCTCTACAACCTGCGCACGACCCCCGACGCGCTGCCGTGGTTCGTCCACGAGCAGACGGTGGCGGTCATGAGCTCCTACGGCGTGCTGTCCGAGCGCGAGCTCGAGTCGCGCTACGAGGTGTCCGTCGAGCAGTACTTCGTCAAGCTCAAAATCGAATCCGAGACCGCGTCGTCGATGGCTCGCACGATGTTGCTGCCGGCCGCGGTGCGCCACCTGACGCAGTTGATGGCCGCCCAGCGCCAGGGCCTGATCGACGAGTTCGCGCCGTACGTCGGTGACTTCCATGCCGCGATCGTCGCGCTGGAGAAGGCCAACGACGACCCCGGCCTCGAGGGCATGGAGCTCGCGCACTACATGCGCGACACGGTGATCCCCGCGATGACCGAGGTCCGCACGATCGCCGACAAGCTCGAGAAGCTCGTCGCCGACGACCTGTGGCCGCTGCCGAAGTACTCGGAGATCCTCTTCATCAAGTAGCGAGCGCCATCAGCGACAGAGCGTCTTCGTCCGCACCCAGCCCTCCGCGATCC
>Ga0136640_10001236_pt1 | contig 10130 bp, 8 predicted proteins | sample AntDrymUQ8642106_2_FD_105498 | JGI IMG/M metagenome (GOLD analysis project Ga0136640, IMG submission 105498) | Polar desert sand microbial communities from Dry Valleys, Antarctica - metaG UQ864 (21.06) | ecosystem: Environmental > Terrestrial > Soil > Desert | place: Antarctica: Dry Valley...
CTGGTCAGTGCGGGTCCCAGGCACCGGGGCCGTCGGCGAGCCGCGAGACCTCCGGATCGAGCCGGCCGTCGGCCAGATCGGCCAACGTAGTGCGCTCCAGGACGGCCCGCAGGTTGGCCCGCAGGGCGATCCACATGCGCTGGAGGGCGTCGAGCTCCGGGCCGTAGTCGATGTCCTCGGGCCGCTCGCCCCGCACGTCGGCCAGCGGCCCCTCTACGGCGCGGATGACGTCGGCCACCGTGATGGTGTGGGCCGGGCGGCCGAGTCGGTAGCCGCCGACCGCACCGCGTTGGCTGGTGACGATCCGGCCCCGCTTGAGATCCGCCAGGATCGACTCGAGGAACTTCGGCGGGATCCCCTCCTCGGAGGCCAGCACGTGAGCCTTGACCGGCTCAGCGCGAGTCCCGGACACCTCGGCCGCGGCGGCCACGCGGGCCAAGGCGACCCCGGCCCGCACCGCGTAGTCGACCTTGGCCGTCGTCCGCATGTGTGGTCGGCTCCGTGTACGTGGTCCGGTCCGGTGGGGGGCGCTGCGATCATGGCAGGCCGGGGGGAGGCGGGGTTGGGCCGCGACCCCGTTGGTCGTCTCGGCAGTAGTCTCCTACGGTGCCGGAGAGGTTGGTGGTGATCGGAGGGGATGCGGCTGGCATGGCTGCCGCATCGCAGGTCCGCCGACTGCGGCCCGACCTCGACATCGTCGCCCTCGAACGGGGTCACTACACCAGCTACTCGGCCTGCGGCATCCCCTACCTCGTGGGCGGCGACGTTGCCAGCTTCGACGACCTCGTCGCCCGCACGCCTGACCAGTTCCGCCGCGACCACCGCATCGACGTGCGGATGGGCCACGAGGCCATGGGCATCGACCTCGACGCCCGATCTGTCGAGGTGCGCGACCTCGAGCACGACCGCACGTTCCGCCTGGGCTTCGACCAGCTCATGATCGGCACCGGGGCCAAGCCGATCCGCCCCGACCTGCCCGGAATCAACTCCGAGCGGGTGCGAGGGGTGCAGACCCTCGACGACGGCTGTCACCTCCTGGGCCAGGCCCGCCAGCTCGGGTGCAAGGACGTCGTCGTCGTCGGGGCCGGCTACATCGGCCTGGAGATGGCCGAGGCGTTCCACCGCTGGGGCGCCCGGGTCGTGCTCATCGAGGGCCACGAGCGACCCATGAGCCGCACCTTGGATGGCGACATGGGCGATCGGCTCGTAGGCCACATCGAGAAGCTGGGCATCGATGCCCGGTTCGGTGAGCGGGTCGAGGGTTTCGAGCCGGGGCAGGTCATCACCCGTTCCGGTCCGGTGCGGGCCGACATGGTGGTGCTCGGCTTGGGCGTGGCCCCCGAATCGACCCTCGCTGAACAGGCCGGCCTGGAGCTCGGGTCACGCGACAGCATCAGGGTCAACCGGCGCCAGGCCACCAGCGTCGCCGGGGTGTGGTCCGCTGGTGACTGCGCCGAGACCTACCACCTGGTGTCCCAGCGTCGGATCCACGTCGCCCTGGGCACCGTGGCCAACAAGACCGCTCGCGTCGCCGGGGTCAACATGGCCGGCCGCTACGCCACCTTCCCGGGCATCGTCGGCACGGCGGTGACCAAGGTGTGCAGCACCGAGGTGGCTCGCACGGGCCTGGCCACCGCCGAGGCGGAACGGGCCGGGTTCGAACCCGTGAGCGCGGTGGTCGAGGCCACCACCCGCGCCGGGTACTTCCCGGGCGCGGAGCCCATGACCGTCAAGGCCATCGCCGAGCGCGGCACAGGGCGCCTCCTCGGCATGCAGATCGTGGGCGGGGCAGGATCGGCCAAGCGCATCGACACCGCAGCCACCGCCATCACCGCCGGGATGTCGGCCGCCGACGTCATCGAGCTCGACTTGTCCTACGCCCCACCGTTCTCCCCGGTGTGGGATCCGGTGCAGGTGGCGGCCCGGGCCGTCGCCAAGCTGGTGTGACCGTGGACGGGGCGACCTCGCTGTTCGACCCGGCCACCTTCGACCGCCAAGCCGTGCTCGCCGCGGCGGGTCCCGGTGCCGCGCTGGTCGAAACCTGGACCGGTGCCGTCGACCGGTGGGTCACGGCCCTGTTCGCCCGATCGATCGGCGAGGACCCGACCGCCAGCGGGGGACCGCGGGCGGGCTCGTCGACCTCCGGTGTAGCCCTGCTCGCCATCGGAGGTTACGGCCGGAGCCAGCTCTGCCCTGGCAGCGACCTCGACCTGCTCCTGCTGCACGCCAAGTCCTTCGACGTCCGGCCCGTGGCCGAGGCGCTGTGGTACCCGATCTGGGACGCAGGGGTGAAGCTCGGTCACGCCGTGCGCACCCCCCGGGAGGCGTTGGCCCTAGCCGCCGACGACCTGGACACCGCCACGGCGGTGCTCGACGCTCGGCTCCTGGCCGGCGACGAGGGGCTGGCCGAGCGGCTGGTCAACGAGGCCGCCGCCCAGTGGGAGAAGCGGGGCAAACGATGGTTGGCCCGATTGGCCGACTCGGTCGACGACCGCCACGCCCGCTGCGACGAGGTCGCCTTCCTGCTCGAGCCCGATCTGAAGCTGGGGCGCGGGGGCCTGCGCGACGTCCACTCGGTGCGGTGGGCCGAGCGCGCTCGCCAGGTGTTGCTCGACGACGACCACGCCTCCATCGACCGGGCTGAGGCGGACCTCCTAGCCGTGCGGGCCGAGCTGCACCGGGCCACGGGCCGCTCTGGCGACGTGCTCACCATCGACCAACAGGACGCAGTGGCCGACGCCCTCTCGGTGGAAGGTGGGGCCGACGGTCTGATGGCCCTCGTGGCCGAACGGGGCCGCACCATCGCCTGGCGCTCCGACGAGACGTGGCACCGGGTGCGCGCCATGCTCGCCGGGCCGGGCTGGTCGATGGGGGGCCGGCCCCGGGCCATCGCCGCGGGCCTCGTCCTGCGCGACCGCGAGGTCCACCTCACCGCCGAGGCCGATCCCGGCACCGACCCCCCGATCGCGCTCCGCGCCGCAGCCGCGGCGGCGCACCTCGACACGCGCATCGACCGAGCGTCGCTCGAGCGCCTGGCCGCCGAGACACCGGCCTTCGGTGATCCGTGGCCCACCGGCGGGCGCGAGGCGCTGGTCGACCTGCTCTCCGCCGGCCCCCCGGCCATCGCACAGGTGGAGGCGCTCGACCAGCTCGGCATCTGGCTGCGGGTGCTGCCCGAGTGGGCACCGGTGCGCAACCGACCCCAGCGCAACGCCTACCACCGCTTCACCGTCGACCGGCACCTGCTGGAGGCCGCGGCCGGCACCGCCGCACTGCTCGGCACCGTCGATCGTCCCGACCTGCTCGTGCTGGGCGGCCTGCTGCACGACATCGGCAAGGGCCGACCGGGGGACCACACCGAGGTGGGCATGGTCCTCGTCGCCGACATCGCCCCTCGCATGGGCCTCGACGCGGAGGACACCGAAACCCTCATCGACATGGTGCGTCACCACCTGCTGCTGCCCGACGTGGCCACCCGTCGCGACCTCGATGATCCGGCCACCGCCGGGGGTGTGGCCGAGCGGGTCGGGTCCCTGCGAACGCTGCGCCTCCTCCACGGCCTGACCGTGGCCGACTCGCAGGCCACCGGGCCTGCAGCATGGGGGAGCTGGAAGGCGGGACTGGTGGCGACCCTCGTCGAGCGCACCGCTGTGGCCCTGGGCGCCGAGCCCAGCCACGACGCCCAGCCGCCGTTCCCCAGCTCCGAGCACCGGGCCCTGCTGGCCGCGCGGACCCCGGTCGTGCGCGGCGACGGCGATGTCCTCACCGTCGTCGCCCCCGACCGTCCCGGCCTGCTCGGCCGTGTCGCCGGGGTCATGGCCCTACACGGCCTCGGCGTGCTCGCCGTCGAGGCCATCTCATCCGACGGCTCATCCTCCGACGACGGAGGGTGGGCGTTGGAGCGCGTCACCGTCGAGCCGCCGGGCGAGGACCCGATCCGCTGGACGCGGGTCGAGGCCGACGTCGTGGCCGCGGTCGACGGCCGCCTCGCCATCCGGGCCCGGCTGGCCGAGCGCATGGCCACCTACCGGCCCCGAAACCGGCTGCGCAGCGCCCGGCGTGACCCGCCCGAGGTCCGCGTCGACAACGCAGCGTCGGTGGAGGCGACTGTGCTGGAGGTTCACGCCGTCGACTCCATGGGTTTGCTCGAGGCCGTCTGTCGGGCCATGGCCGAGATGGACCTCGACGTGCGCACGGCCAAGGTCCAGACCCTCGGCGACCGTGTCGTCGACGCCTTCTACGTGCGTGGCGCCGACGGGACCAAGATCACCGACGAGCGCCACCTGGCCGAGGTCGAGCGGGCCATCCTCCATGCCCTCGACGCCGGGTGACCCGCTGGGTCTGCGGCGCGGGGTCGTCGGCGGCGGGTGTCCTCAGTCGACGTCGGTGCGGGCGAGGAGGCGGGCGGTCAGGGCCGTGAAGGCGAGGGCCACGAGGGGCGGGACGAGCAGGCTCGAGCCCAGGGTCAGGGTGCCGAGGCGGAGCCCGACGCCGGTGTACTGCGACAAGATCGACGCGGTGTAGGCGCGCAACGACAGCTTGGCCGCGGTCTCGCTGGCGGTGGCCACGAAGCCCTCCCAGATGAGGATGTAGGCGATGCCCCACACCAGGGCCCGCTTGAACTTGAGTCCGAGGGTGACGAAAACCCCCGAGTAGCCGATGACGCCGACGATGGTGGCCACCGCGGTGCCGCCCATCAGCGCCCCTCCCGCCCCGGTCGCCGCCGCCGCCAGCACGAGGGGGACGAACACCAGCGGCAGGGCAACCGTGGCCGACGCCAACGTCGCCGCCGCGGCCATGCGCCAGCGGGCCACCGGTGTCAGCCACAGGTACACGAGCGTGCGGTCGTCGACGGTGTCACCCAAGGCAGAGCTGGCGAACACCAGGGCGCAGATCGGGACGACGGTCGTGAAGCCGAAGCGGTTCATGAGCTCGGTGCCGGCCGTGACCGGGTCGGTCGTCGACGACGCCTCGTTGGCGGCCACGTTGACCGCCAAGGCGACGAGCACGGCCAGCCCGCCCAGGGCCACTATGACCGTGGCCCGCCCCCAGGTCAGCAGGTGGCGCAGGAACACGCCGTAGAGGCGAACGAAGGCGCCCGGGGGAGAACCTCGGCGCGACGGCTGTGGTGCGGCGTCGGCCAGCTCTGACGCCGGCTCGGGCGTCCCCGTGGGCGGGACGGCTACGGCCATCAGCGTCCCACCAGGTAGCGGAAGACCGAGTCGAGATCGTCGTCGAGGGGCACGACCTCCCAGAGGGTGGCTCCCTCGTCGCGAGCCACGACCGCCACCGAGCGGCGCAGATCGTGGACCCGATCGGTCTCCACGATCACGGTGTCGACGTCGACCACGTCGAGGCCGACGACGCTGCGCTCGGCGAGCAGCCGTCCGGCCACATGGTGGGGACGGTCGGTGCGGATGCGGATGCGGTGGGGTCGGTCGTCCATCAGGTCGCGGATGGCCCGGAAGTCGCCCTCGGCCGCCAGCCGCCCCTGGACGATGACCAGCACGTTGGAGCCGAAGCGCTCGACCTCCTCGAGCACGTGGCTGGACACGATCACGCACCGACCCTGATCACCCAGTTGGTGGAACAGGTCGGTCATGTGGCGGCGCTGGCGGGGGTCGAGGCCGGTGAGGGGCTCGTCCAAGACGATGACCCGAGGGTCGTGGACGATCGCCTGGGCCACCTTCACCCGCTGGCGCATCCCCCGGGAGTAGGTGGGCAACGGGCGCGGGTCGGCCGGGTCGAGCTCGACGAGGCCGAGGGCATGAGCGGCTGCATCGCGGGGTGAGCCGACTCCCCGCAGGGCGGCACACAGCTCGACGAGCTCGAGGGCGTTGAGGCGGTCGAAGACGGTCTCCTGCTGGGGGACGAGTCCGAGGTGGCGAAGGACGTCGATGTCGCGCCGGGGGTCGCGTCCGAGCACCCGCACCGTGCCCCGGGCCGGGGCGACGAGGCCGCAGATCAGGCGCAGCAGCGTCGACTTGCCGGCGCCGTTCGGTCCGAGCAGGGCGGTGACCCCGGCGTCGAGGGCGAAGCTGACCTCCGACACCGCCACCACATCGCCGAACCAGCGTGTGCAGGCATCGACGGCCACCATCGGGGTGCGATCAGGGCCGGGCTCGACACCGCCGACGCGGTGGTCGAGCGCAGCCGTCATCGGGTCACCTGCAGGAGCTGGTAGCGGACGCGGCAGACGGTGGCGCCGACGAGGGTCCAGGCCGCTGCACCGGCGATCGCGAACGGCAGGGTGAGGCCGTCGAACTCCACCAGCGGCTCGCCGTGGATGAGCTGGACCAGGCTGATGGGTCCGATCAGGAGGTTGACGGCGTGGAAGGCGTCGGGCAGGTCGGCCACGTCCACGAGCACGCCGAGGAACACCGACGAGACCACGACGAGCAGCAGCACCGTGGCGGTGGCGAACGCCTTGCGGTCGGTGAGGGCCGAGACGCCGAGGGACACCGCTGCGTACAGGATTGCCATGACGAGGCCGCCGCCGACGATGCGGAGGAGGGTGGCCGCCACCCCGGCCGGCCCATCCGGGCCGACGCCTTGGAGGATGTAGGCGACGAGCATCAGCAGCGGCGGCCCGATGGTCACCATCGACAGCACCGTGACGACCGCGGCCGCCTTGGACAGGAGGTAGGTGTCGCGGTTGAGCGGTGAGGCCAGGTAGATGCCGACCATGCCCGTGCGACGGTCGGTGCAGAGCACCTCAGGGGCCACGAAGGCGATGAACAGGGTCAGGGCGGCCTGGATGAACGGGAAGTACTCGCCGTAGGTCGGCAGGGCGATGCCGCTGTCGATGAACTCGTCCTCGGGCAGCAGTGCGACGAGCCCGATGAACACGATGGCCGGGACGTAGGAGATGAGCACCGAGGCGATGGGCAGCACCTTGGCCCACGTCGAGCGGCGCAGACCGAGGGCCCGCTGGACGCTCTGGCGCCACGTCGTGACCATCGCCCCCCGGACCTGCGTGCGCGGTCCGCTGTAGCGGCGGTACCCGCGATCGAGGATGCGGGCCCGGGGCGCGTCGCCGGCGGGGACGGGGACGGTCACGACGACAGCTCGGCGACCTCGTCGGCGGCTGGTGCCGCGGGCGGCTCCGGTCGGGCGATGGCGGCTCGAGCCTGGCCGCCGAGCAGGCCCGAGGACAGGAACACCTCCTCCAGCGAGCGACGCCGGGGCTCCAGGCGGCGCACGGGCAGCTCCAGGCGGGCCAGCTCGTCGCGCACCACATCGAAGGCCTCGACGCCGCCCTCGACGAAGATCCGGTCGCCCTGCACCCCGACGGGCAGGCCCCGCTCGGCGAGGGCGGCGAGCAGGGGTCGGTGGTCGCCGGCGACCTCGACCACGACGCCCCCGTGGCTCGTCGCCTGCAGCTCGGAGAGCGAGCCGCTACTCACCACCGCCCCGGCGTGCAGGATCACTGCCCCGTCGGCGACCCGCTCCACCTCGTCGAGCACGTGGCTCGACAGCAGGACGTGGATCCCGAAGTCGTCGCCGATGCGGCGGATGAGGGCCAACATGTCGTCGCGCTGCACCGGGTCGAGGCCCTCGGTCGGCTCGTCCAGCAGCACCAGAACCGGGTCGTGCACGATGGCCTGGGCCAGCTTCACCCGCTGGCGCTGGCCGGTCGACATGGTGCCGAGGGGACGCACCCGCTCCTCGCCCAGCCCGACCTGCCAGAGCACGTCGGAGGCCCGGCCGGTCGCCTCCCTGCGGGGGAGGCCGTGCAGCTCGGCCACGTGGCGGACGAAGTCGACGGCCTTCACGTCGGGCGGCAGCGAGTGGTGCTCGGGGGAGTAGCCGACCCGGGCCCTGACCTCCGGCCCGGCGGCGGTCGGGTCGAGGCCGAGGACCCGGATGCTGCCCTGGTCGGGGCGGTGCAGGCCGAGCAGCAGCCCGAGCAGGGTCGTCTTGCCCGACCCGTTGGCCCCGAGCAGCCCGGTGACGCCCGGTCCGACCCGGACATCGGCCCCGGCCAGGGCGAGCGTCGACCCCCAGTGCTTGACCACCCCCTCGGCCACCACGACGGCGTCGTCACCACCACGGTGGCCTCGATGCTCGTCGCGCACCGCGTCGACCCTACGGCAGCCGCTCTCGTCCCGAACGGCCGCGATGGCTGGGTCGCAGGCGCCGAGGTCGGCCACCGTTCTTGCCCGGTCAGGTGCGCTTTCGCGAGACCATCGCGCCAGAACGAACCCAGGGGGTGGCGGCCCACCAGCGTGGCGGTTCCGCTAAGCGGCGGGCCGTCGTAGCCTGGGCTCATGCCCGAGCTGCGGTCCCGCACCACCACCCACGGTCGGAACATGGCTGGGGCCCGTGCCCTGTGGCGAGCGACCGGCATGACCGACGACGACTTCGACAAGCCGATCGTGGCCATCGCCAACTCCTACACGCAGTTCGTGCCGGGCCATGTCCACCTCAAGGACATGGGGGGCATCGTGGCCGAGACGGTCGCCGCGGCCGGGGGCGTGGCGCGGGAGTTCCACACCATCGCCGTCGACGACGGCATCGCCATGGGCCACGGCGGGATGCTCTACTCGCTGCCCAGCCGCGAGGTGATCTCCGACGCCGTCGAGTACATGGTCAACGCCCACTGCGCCGATGCCCTGGTGTGCATCTCCAACTGCGACAAGATCACGCCGGGGATGCTCAACGCCGCCCTGCGCCTCAACGTCCCCACCGTGTTCGTGTCCGGTGGGCCCATGGAGGCGGGCAAGGCCGTGGTGGCCAACGGGGTGGTGCGGGCGCCCACCGACCTGATCACCGCCATCTCCGCCTCGGCCAACGACGAGGTCACCGACGACGGGCTCTCGGAGGTCGAGCGCTCGGCCTGCCCCACGTGCGGGTCCTGCTCGGGCATGTTCACCGCCAACTCCATGAACTGCCTCACCGAGGCGCTCGGGTTGTCCCTGCCGGGCAACGGCTCGACCTTGGCCACCCACGCCGCCCGCCGGGCGCTGTTCGAGCAGGCCGGCACCGTGGTCGTCGAGCTGGCCCGGCGGTGGTACGACGACGACGACGCCTCGGTGCTGCCCCGCAACGTGGCCACCAAGGACGCCTTCGAGAACGCCATGGCCCTCGACATGGCCATGGGCGGCTCCACCAACACCGTGCTGCACATCCTCGCCGCCGCCCACGAGGCCGAGATCGACTTCACGCTCGACGACATCGACGCCATCGGACGCCGGGTGCCGTGCCTGGCCAAGGTCGCACCCAACAGCGACTTCCACATGGAGGACGTCCACCGGGCGGGCGGCATCCCGGCCATCCTGGGCGAGCTCGACCGCGGCGGGCTGCTCAACCGGGACGTCCACGCCGTGCACAGCCCGTCGCTCGACGACTGGCTCGGCCCCTGGGACGTGCGCGGCCCTGATCCCTCACCCGAGGCGGTGGAGCTGTTCCACGCCGGTCCCGGCGGGGTCCGCACCACCGAGCCGTTCTCGACCACCAACCGCTGGCGTCGCCTCGACACCGACGCCGAGTCCGGCTGCATCCACGACGTCGCCCACGCCCACACCGTCGACGGCGGTCTGGTCGTCCTGCGCGGCAACCTTTCCCCCGACGGCGCCGTCATCAAGTCGGCCGGCATCGACGAGTCGGGATGGACGTTCCGGGGCCCGGCTCGCGTGGTCGAGAGCCAGGAGGACGCCGTCGCGGTGATCCTCGACGGCGTCATCCAACCCGGCGACGTGCTCGTGGTCCGCTACGAGGGACCGTCGGGCGGACCGGGCATGCAGGAGATGCTCTACCCGACCGCGTTCCTGAAGGGGGCGGGGCTCGGTCAAGTCTGCGCCCTGGTCACCGACGGGCGCTTCTCGGGCGGGACGTCGGGGCTGGCGGTCGGCCACATCTCGCCCGAGGCGGCCGCCGGTGGAGTGATCGGGCTGGTCGTCGAGGGCGACGAGATCGAGATCGACATCCACGCCCGGCGCCTGCACCTGCACGTCGACGACGCGGTGCTGGCGGAGCGCCGACAGAAGATGGATGCCTCGGAACGCCCGTGGCAACCCGTCGATCGCGACCGCACCGTCACCACGGCCCTGCGGGCCTACGCCAAGCTGGCCTCCTCCGCCCACACCGGCGCCGTCCGCGACCTCTCCCGCCTGACCTGACCCGACCAC
>Ga0136640_10001237_pt1 | contig 10126 bp, 8 predicted proteins | sample AntDrymUQ8642106_2_FD_105498 | JGI IMG/M metagenome (GOLD analysis project Ga0136640, IMG submission 105498) | Polar desert sand microbial communities from Dry Valleys, Antarctica - metaG UQ864 (21.06) | ecosystem: Environmental > Terrestrial > Soil > Desert | place: Antarctica: Dry Valley...
GCCGAGCTGGTCACCGATGTAGACGATGACCGCGGCGATCAGGACGTTGGAGACGAAGGAGATGACGAAGACCTTGTCGTCGAAGCGTCCTTCGAGGTAGGCACGCAACGCCCCGAAGACGGCATCGAGCGCCGCAACGACGGCGATCGGCAGATAGGGCTGAAGCGGCACGGGCACGGTGGGCTGGAGCAACAACCCGACGGTGACCCCAGCGACGAGCCCCAGCAGCGCGATCACGACGCATCCCTGACGGGTGTGGCGTAACGGATCGCTGTCCGGCTCTCTGGCGCCGCGGGCAGCTGGAGGTCGGCGCGTACGTTCGCGTCGAACCGCAACCCGAAGTTGGCCTCGAGGTTGGCCCACGTCAACCCCGCCGGCGTCTCCAGGAACCTGGCCTGCAGCGTTCTGGGATCGCCGACCGCCGTGACGGCGTACGGCGGGGTCAGGCTCCTGTAGTTCACCGTGATGGCCTCCCCGGCCGAGCGGATCGAGGACAAGGAGGTCAGGCGATGTTCGTTGATCGCCACCGCCTCGGCGCCGGAGAACCACAGGCCGTTGACCAACAGCTGCAGGTCCGAATCGAGAACCCGTCCACGGCTGTCCCTGTCGGCATCGTCGGCGTTGTCGACGATGATCCGGACGCCGGGCCCGGCGACCGGGACGGAGCCGGCCACGACTTGTTGTTGCTCGATCACCCCGCTGAGTGTCGCGTCGGTCGTGGTCTCCTGCAGGGCGGCGACATCACGCTGGAGCGTCGCGAGTGCCGCCTGGCGCTCGGACACGATGTCCTTCTCCTCGTTGACCTGGACGATCAGCGCAGCACGCTCGTTCTGCGACGCCGGCAGTGCGATACGGGTCTGGACCGCCGCGACGACGACGAGCGTGGCGAACAACGCCAGAACTGTCATGACCGCTACCTGTGATGCCGTAGTGGACCGCCCGCCGCCCTGGCGTCCGGCGACGGCGTAGTAGTCGTCGTCCATCGAGTGCTCGACGAGATTCTGCAGCAGCTCCATGGAGTCTCCGGGCCCGCTGCGCAGGGAGTTGCCACCGCTGGGTGGTCCGCCGGCTGAGGACATCACTCAGCGGGCGTCTGGAGCAGGGGCGGAGACGGGCGGGACTGACACCATCAGGCGACGTACCTGCCAGGCGTACAGCAGGCCGGCCCACCAGTAGAGGGAGACGCCCCAGATCGTGAAGGCCCACCCGAACACGCGCGCGAGGTTTTCCATGGTTCCGACCTCGCCGTCGGAGCCGGGATCACCGAGCAGCAGCAGCGGGAAGGCGTAGAGAAGACCGGCTGTCGCAGCCTTGCCGAGGAAGTGCACGGGCAGGGAGCTGTAGCCACGGGTGCGCAGGAAAGGGATCAGCCCGAACAGCAGGACGTCCCGCAAAGGCAAGATGATCGCGAGCCACCACGGGATGATCTCGCGGTAGCCGAGCCCGATCACCACCGCGAGGATGTAGCACCGGTCCGCGACCGGGTCGAGGATCGCGCCAATCCTCGACATCTGGTTGAGTGAACGCGCGAGCCAGCCGTCGAGGTAGTCGGTGAATCCGGCGATGACGAGGACCAGCAGCGCCCACTCGTCGGCTCGCGGGCCTATGACGAGCCACAGGAACAGGGGGACACCGAGCAGGCGGCCGAAGCTGATGGCGTTGGGGATCGTGAACACTCGCTCCGCAGACGATTCGTCGGGTGCGGGGCTCACGACTCTCCTCGTTGGCGGTTTGGGCGCGGGTGCGCGGACAGCCCTAGGCTACCGGCACCAGAGCCGGCGGTGAGCGCCCGTGCCGTGTCGGATGGCGATACCCGCGATTGCATGTGCGTGGTCAGTGAGGGAGTGTGGAGGAAACGCAACGAGCGGATCGATCCGCGCCGAGACATGGAGGAACACGTGGCTGAGTACACCCTGCCCGATCTGCCCTACGACTACGCAGCACTCGAGCCGTCCATCTCGGGCAAGATCATGGAGCTGCATCACGACAAGCACCACGCTACGTACGTCTCTGGCGCCAACACCGCGCTGCAGAAGCTGGCGGAGGCTCGCGATTCCGGTGACTTCGCCGCCATCAACCTGCACGAGAAGAACCTCGCCTTCAACCTCGGCGGCCACATCAACCACTCGGTGTTCTGGAAGAACCTCTCGCCCGACGGCGGCGGTGAGCCCACTGGCGAACTCGGCTCGGCGATCGACGCCCAGTTCGGCTCGTTCGAGGCGTTCCGGGGGCAGTTCGAGGCCACTGCCACCGGGATCCAGGGCTCAGGCTGGGCGATCCTGGCGTGGGACACGCTGGGCAAGCAGCTCATCATCGTGCAGCTGTATGACCAGCAGGGGAACGTCCCGGTAGGGGTGTTGCCGATCCTGCAGCTCGACATGTGGGAGCACGCGTTCTACCTTCAGTACCAGAACGTCAAGGCGGACTACGTCAAGGCGTGGTGGAACGTCGCCAACTGGGCGGATGCCCAGGACCGCTTCGCCGCCGCGCACGCCAGCGGCATCACGTACTGACCGCCTTCACGTCCTGACCGCGTCGCTGGTCCCCCTGAGCTCTCAGCGGGGGATCTGCTTTTCCTGCGCCCGCAGCGTTGCCAGGTAGGCGTTGTACTCGGCCAACGCCGCGTCCTCGCGGTCGTCCTCGTGACGGTCGAATCGGCGAGCCTCGCTGCGGTCTGACCTGAACCACTGCACGAACAGCGCTCCCATCACCAGCAGCAACGGCAGCTCACCCATCGCCCAGGCGATGCCACCGCCGAGGTTCTGATCAGCGAGCAGGTCACTTCGGTACGGCCGCTCCAGCTGCGCCCAGTAGGTCCCACCGAGCACGGTGGTCTCCGCCATCACCGCGATCGCGAAGAAGGCGTGGAACGGCACGGTCACCAGCAGGACCACGAAACGCACCAGCGGCACGAGTCGTCGTGGTGACGGGTCGACCCCGACGAGCACGTAGTAGTACAGGCTGCCGGAGGCAAGGAAGTGGATCTCCATCGCGGCATGTCCGAGGTGGCTGTCCATCAACGCGGGGAACAGCGAGGTGAAGTAGAGGGCGTAGAGGCTGCCGACGAACACGGCGGCAGCGAACAACGGATGCGACACGAGCCGGGTGAACCGCGAGTGCAGGAGAGCGACTAGCAGCTGCCGCGGCGCGAGCTCACCAGGCTGACGCGGGCCGGGGAGGGTCCGCAGCGCCAGGGTGACCGGAGCGCCCAGGACCAAGAAGATGGGAGCAACCATCGTCAGCAGCATGTGTGCGACCATGTGGGCGCTGAACAGGACGTGCGAGTACAACCCTATCCCGCCGAAGGTCGCCCAGGCGATGACGAGCAGTCCGAGCAGCCACGACAGGGTGCGGCCGACCGGCCAGGCGTCGCCGCGGCGGCGCAGCGCCCACAGCCCCCGTCCGTACAGCGCCGCACCGCCGACGACGATGGCGAGCCCGACGCCGTTGGGTGCCCAGCCCAGGAGGAGGTGCATCGGCGTCGGCGCCGGCGGGAGCGAGATACCGATGAGCTGCTCGACCGGGTCCTGGTACACCTCGTCGGGGACGGGGGTGGCGCTGCGAGACAGCGCGACGGCGAGCCCGACGGTCATCGCCATCACGATCAGCTCGACAGCCGCCAGCCGCAGGAACGCCCGGCCCGCCGCGACAGCGTCACGACCGTCGGGGGTCGCCGCGAGCGACCGGGAGAGGATCGGGATCGTCCGCCGGCGATGCGCCCACCCGAAGGCTCCGAGCGCCGCCACTGCCGCGACCTTGCCCAGGACGAGCACACCGTACGACGTCGTGAACAGCGCTGAGACCGTCCCGAGGCGGAGGGCAGCGTTGACTGCACCGGAGAGCGCGACCACCCCAAGACACCACGCCGCCAGGACCGAGTACCGCCGGACACCCGCGGGAAGGCGCTTGCTACCACGAAGCGCGATCCAACCCAGTCCCGCAAGCCCGCCGACCCAGAGCGCGGATCCGATGAGATGCAGCCCGAGGCTGACGACGGCGAGGTCGTGGCCACCGGAGGATGCCGAGTGTCCGGTCAGTGCGGGCGGCAGGAGCCCGCCTACCGCCAGTCCGAGGAGCATGCACGTTGCTTTGACGTTGAGCGCCCACCGGCTCCACAGCGCGACAGCGGTCGCAATCGCGCCCTGGGCGATCAAGGACCGCCCGAGCGGTGTCTCGAAGGCCAGGCCCGAGAGGTAGGACCAGGCGAGCGACTGCGGCAGCGGCACCGTGAAGGTGTCTGAGACTGTGACGACGTAGAGCGCGACGGTGGCAAGCGCCCAGGCGGTGGCGGTGCGCCGCACGACCTGCAGCGCCTGCAGCGCCAACCCCTGCAGCTCAGCACCGGCCGACGGCAGCAGAAGGGTGGCGGTGAGGATGAGACCGATCGTCACCACGGCGGCGATATCTCTGGCTGCCTGGGCGATCGGCAGACCCCATCGCGTCAATGTTCCCGGGTCCGGGATGCCCTCCGGCGAAGCCGCAGGCGAGCCCGCCACCTGGAGCGCGAGGACGAGAGTGACGATCGTCGCGACCAGCGCCGCGATCGCCCAACCCACCCGAGCGCCCTCGCTCACCGTTGGCGCAGCCGTCGTCTCAGTCATCGGCTCGCTTGCGCGACCATAGTGCGAGCGTGAGTACGGCGAGGACACCGACACTTCCGGCGACCAGGGGGCCACGGTGGCGCTGGACGAAAGACTCAGCGACCACCGGCGACTGCGCTTCGGGTGCGGTACGCCCGTTGGCGACGTCGTACTCGATGCTGCCCTCGACCGGGTGCCCGTCGGGACCGACGACGCGGTAGCTCACCAGGTACGTCCCGGCGAAGCCTGCCGACGTGAGCTGCTTTCTGATGGTCTTGTCGTCCACGCTCTGAGCACCGGTGTCGACGCGGCTGCCATCAGGTGCCTTGGCGACGACGAAGGCCGACCCCTGGACCTCTTCGCTGAACGTGAGGCTCACCTCGCCTGGCTCCTCGGCCAACGTCGAGTCGGCGCCGGGATCGCTGCTGACAAGCCCCGTATGGGCCTGGGCAGGTTGGACGAGAGCGACGACGATGGCGAGCACGGCCGCGACAAGTGCCGCGGCACCGGTGGCGGGGCGTACAAGGAGAGTTCGTGCGGACATCGTTCATCGATTCTCTCACCCACCGACCACCGTCTGCTGGTTGCCCCAAAGTGATCGAGACGGGCGCGCAGTTCGCGACACGCGCACATTGTCAGACAATTACTTGGTCATTCGAGCCACGGCCCTTAGCCTGGGTCCATGACGACGTACGCGCACGACCTGACCTTGAGCCCCGGTGACTTCGTCGCACTCGACGAGCGGTGGAGCACCCACAACTACCACCCGCTGCCAGTGGTGATCGCCGAGGCCGAGGGCCCATGGGTCACCGACGTGGAGGGCCGCCGCTACCTCGACTTCCTGTCCGGTTACTCGGCCTTGAACTTCGGACACCGGCACCCGGCTCTGGTCGCGGCCGCCGTCGAACAGCTGGGACGGGTCACGTTGACGTCGCGGGCGTTCCACCACGACCAGTTCGGCCCGTTCTGCCGCGAGCTCGCCGAGCTGACCGGTACCGAGGTCGTTCTGCCGATGAACTCCGGCGCCGAAGCGGTCGAGTCCGCCATCAAGGTGGCGCGCAAGTGGGCGTACCAGGTCAAGGGGGTGCCCGCCGGTCGGGCCGAGATCATCGTGGCGGCGTCGAACTTCCACGGACGGACCACCACGATCGTCTCCTTCTCCGACGATGCCGAGGCGCGCGATGATTATGGCCCGTTTACGCCAGGATTCGTCCGGGTGCCGTACGGCGACGCCGACGCGCTGGCGGCAGCCATCAACGACAACACCGCGGCGGTCCTGCTCGAGCCCATCCAGGGTGAGGCGGGTGTGGTGGTGCCGCCGGCCGGGTACTTCGCCGCGGTGCGACAGCTGACCGAGCGAGCCAACACGTTGCTCATCGCCGATGAGATCCAGTCCGGGCTCGCGCGCACCGGCAGCCTGCTGGCGCTGGACGCCGAAGGCGTCCGTGCCGACCTGTACACCCTGGGCAAGGCGCTCGGCGGCGGCATCCTCCCGCTCTCGGCCGTCGTCGGCCGCGCCGACGTGCTCGGCGTGCTGCAGCCGGGCCAGCACGGCTCGACCTTCGGCGGCAACCCCCTCGCGTGTGCCGTCGGCCGCGCGGTGATCCGACTGCTGTCCACCGGTGAGTTCCAGCAGCGTTCGACCGAGCTCGGCGCACACCTGCACCGGCGGCTCGGAGAGCTCGTCGGGAACGGCGTCGACTCGGTGCGTGGCCGCGGGCTGTGGGCCGGCGTCGACCTCACCGCCGGGAAAATGACGGGCCGGATGGCCTCAACGGCTCTCTCCGAGCGCGGTGTGCTGTGCAAGGAGACGCACGGCAACACCCTGCGCATGGCGCCGCCGCTGGTGATCAGCACGGCCGAGCTCGACCAGGGAATCGACGCACTCGCCGAAGTCGTCCACCGCCCCTGACGTTCTGACGCCGTACCAGGAGAACCTGGGACAGCAGAAGCACTACGTTGCGGGGTCAGCGGCGAGTGGCGGTACGGACGGCATCGGTGGCGCGGGAGCGCAAGATCAGCGCGATGGCGGTCAGCGACCCGGCCTGCTCGCCGCGCAGCCGGTTTCCGTCAGGCACCGACCGCAGGACGTTGCCGGTCCCGGGCTCCACACGATGGCGTTCGTCGGTGGCCGCGAGAGCGAACAACGGACCCACGAGCGCGTCGAAGACGCCTGGCAGCACGGTGAACCCGAATGTCATCAGCGGGTTGGCGGCTCCGACGTTGACCCGTGCCCTGGGGCGTCGCAGCACCCCGAGGACCGTCGATGCCACCTTCTCCGGAGCCACCGCGGGCGGCGGCGGACGGCCCACGCGTCCGAGGTAGTTGGCCGCCTGGAGGTAGATCGGCGTGTCCACACCACCGGGCGAGACGCAGCAGATGTGCACGCCGGACCGGTCGCGGTTCTCGATCTGCAGCTGACGCGCCAACGACCGTACGCCCCACTTGCTGATGGCGTACGCAGACATCGTCGGAGCCGCGATGGTGCCGAGGACCGAGCCGAGGAGGACGATCGTGCCGTGATCGCGCTCTCGCATCGACGGCAGGACACTGCGTACGACGTTGGCCGCACCGAGCACGTTGGTGGAGATGACCTGGTCGAAGACTTCCTCGGGGACGTCCTCGAACCTCCCGTACGCGACCACCCCGGCGCAGTGGACCACGGCGTCGATCACGCCATGGCTGGCCAGCAGGTCGGCGACGAGGCCGCCGACGGCGTCCGCGTCGGTGACGTCGACGGCGGCGACGCGAACGGACGCAGCACCCGCGCGCCGGCACTCCTCGGCAGCCGACTCAAGAGCTGAGCGTCCGCGCGCGAGCAGCACCACGTGGTCGCTCGCTTCGGCGGACTGCACCGCGGTGGCGAGCCCGATGCCGCTCGATGCTCCGGTCACGAGCACAACGCGCGTGCCCGCATCGGTCACGGCTTGAGCACCACCTTGATGCAACCGTCCTGCTTCTTCTGGAACATCTCGTACGCCCGCGCCGCATCACCGAGCGGAAGGGGATGCGTCGTGAGCCCCTCGAGCCCCAGTGGGTCGTCCTCGCTGATGACGGAGTCCATGATCTCCTCGGTCCAGCGCCGGACGTGGCACTGTCCCATCCGCATCTGCAGGCCGCGGTCGAACATCTCCATCAGCGGCAACGGATCGACCTCGCCGCCGTAGACGCCGCTGATCGACACCGTCCCTCCGCGTCGCGCGGACTTGATCGACGCCTTCAACGCAGCAAGCTGGTCGATCGCCAGCTTGTCGATGAATGGCCGTGCGAGCACATCTGGCAGCACCCCGACAGCGCTGATGGCGGCGTGCGCAAGGGGCGAACCATGGGCTTCCATGCCGACCGCTTCGATGACGCCGTCAGCGCCGCGCCCGTCGGTGAGGTCCATGATCGCGTGTGCGACCTCCTCCACGCTGCCCAGCTCGACGATCTCCACACCCCACTGCCGGGCGAGCTCGATCCGCTCGGGAACGAGGTCCACACCGATGACGCGCAGACCCCGGTGCAGGGCGATCCGGGCCGCCATCTGACCGACGGGACCGAGCCCCATGACCGCCAGCGTGCCGCCTTGCTCCACGTCGGCGTACTCCACGGCCTGCCAGGCAGTCGGCAGGATGTCGGAGAGGAAGAGGTAGCGCTCGTCCGGGCCCGCTTCCGGCACCTTGACGGGGCCGAAGTGCGCCTGCGGCACCCTGAGGTACTCCGCCTGTCCGCCTGGTACGCCGCCGTACAGGTCGGTGAAGCCGAACAGCGAAGCCCCCTTGCCGTACTCGCGGACCTGGGTGGTCTCGCACTGGGCGAACAGTCCGCGTGAGCACATCCAGCACGACCCGCACGAGATGTTGAAGGGAATCACGACCCGGTCGCCCTGCTTCAGGTTGGAGACGTCCGCACCAACCTCCTCGACGACGCCCATCGTCTCGTGACCGAGCACGTCACCGGGGTGCAGGAACGGTCCGAGCACCTCGTACAGGTGCAGGTCGGATCCGCAGATCGCCGTCGAGGTGACCCTGATCACCGCATCGGTGCTCTCCTGGATGGCTGGATCGGGTACCTCTTCGACTCGTACGTCGCGCTTGCCTTGCCACGTGACCGCCTTCACCGAAACCTCCTGCTTGATGTGCCGCACCGTGCTCCTGGACATCCGACTCTAGGCGCGGTCGCGCCAACCGCCAGTCGAGCCGGACCTCCCCCCGAAATGCAGCATCATGGGCGGTACGCAAACATGGGACCGAGCTGCGGAGGGAAGGTGTGCGATGAGCGACGACCCAGATGCCATCGTCATCGGCGCCGGACCAAACGGTCTGGTCGCCGCGAACGTGCTCGCCGATGCCGGCTGGTCCGTCCTGGTGCTGGAGGCACAGCCCGACATCGGCGGTGCCGTGCACAGCGACAGCGAGCTCGACCCCGACTTCGTCCACGACACGTTCAGCGCGTTCTACCCCCTCGGTGCGGGCTCGCCGGTGATGGGCGGTCTCGACCTTCAGAGCTACGGGCTCACCTGGAAGCATGCGCCTGCGGTGCTGGGCCATCCCCGCCCCGACGGGGGGTGGGCGCTGTTGCACCACGACGTCGACATGACCGCCTCCGGACTGGACGAGCACGCCGCTGGCGACGGTGACAGGTGGCACGAACTGCACCGCGACTGGCAGCGCATCGGGCCGTCCCTCGTCGAGTCGCTGATGAGCCCCTTCCCGCCGGTCAAGGGCGGGCTCAAGACGCTCGCGCGCCTGCCGTCGGTCGGCGGGCTCGCGTACGTCAAGATGCTCCTCGAGCCGGCCCGCCAGCTGGTGGAGTCGCGGTTCGACAGCGAGGAGGCGAAGCTTCTCATCGCCGGCAACGGCGGGCACGCCGACATCCCGCTCGACGCCACCGGTTCGGGGCTGATGGCGTTGCTGCTTGTGATGCTCGCGCAGACGGTGGGCTACCCGGTGCCCGAGGGTGGAGCGAGCGAGCTACCCAACGCACTGGCCCGCCGGCTCGAGTCCAAGGGTGACAGCATCCGCTGCGACGCCCGCGTCGACGGCATCACGGTCCGGGACCGGCGCGCGCGCGGTGTACGTGTTCAAAGCGGCGAGACGATCTCGGCCGCGCGCGCCATCGTCGCCGACGTGTCGGCGACGTCCCTCTACGGCGGTCTCATCGGGTGGGACCACCTGCCGACACGGACCAGGCGCGACATGCGCCAGTTCAGGTACGACCCGGCGACGGTCAAGGTCGACTGGGCCCTCGACGGCCCCGTCCCCTGGACCGACCCGGAGGTGGCTCGCGCCGCCACCGTGCACGTGGGAGGCACCCTCGCCGAGGTGGCGGCGTCGGAGGCCGCCGTGGTCGGAGGCCGCCACCACGAGCGTCCGTTCGTGCTCGTCGCCCAGCCGAGCCTCTTCGATCCCACCCGCGCCCCGGCCGGCCAGCACACGCTCTGGGGGTACTGCCATGTGCCCCCCGGCTCGACCGTGGACAGGACCGACGCCATCGAGGCCCAGATCGAACGCTTCGCGCCGGGGTTCCGAGATCTCGTCCTCGCCCGCCACACGATGAACGCC
>Ga0136640_10001238_pt1 | contig 10124 bp, 6 predicted proteins | sample AntDrymUQ8642106_2_FD_105498 | JGI IMG/M metagenome (GOLD analysis project Ga0136640, IMG submission 105498) | Polar desert sand microbial communities from Dry Valleys, Antarctica - metaG UQ864 (21.06) | ecosystem: Environmental > Terrestrial > Soil > Desert | place: Antarctica: Dry Valley...
CGCCACGCCGGTCGCGACGCAGAAGAAGCCCTTGTGCAGCACGTCGGGAGCCAGCTCAGACGCGCTCCACTTCCACGGCCACGGGGCGATCCCGAGCGCCTTGTAGAGCATCGCGTCGCCGGGCCACATGAGCGCGAAGTGCGCGCCTGCGGCCGCCGGCCCCCGGAGCCCGAGCTTGCCGACCAGCGCACGCACGAGGCCCTGGGTCATCCCGTGCGCCCAGTGCATGCGGATCGAGATGCGCGCCAGCGCCGCGTCGTCCTCCGGCTTGAGCCCCAGCAGCTTCGATGCCACGTGGCCCGGAACCATCGACGGCGGTCGACCCGTGACGCGCATCTCGGCCGTCTGGCCCGCGGTCATGGCCGCGGTACCGATCAGCCCGGCCGCGGCTCCTGTGATCATCGTGCGCATCGCATCTCCTCCTGCTCTGGGGACGAGCCGAGTGTATTCCCCGGTGACACCGCCGGCACGGCGGTCGCCGCGGGCGGCCTCAGCGGATGAGCCGGACCGCCACGCCCGCCTCGACTGCGGCCCAGGCACGATCGGCGGTGAGCGCCGGTCGTCCCAGGCGTACGGCAACCGCCAGGCAGCAGCGGTCTCCCAGCGACAGCCCTGCCGACCGTGTCGTCCGACGAAACGCGGCGGCCGTCTCGGCGTCGGCGACGGTCACCCCCTCGAACGCCAACCCCGCGTCGATCAGGTGATCACGCGCCACACCGGAGTCCCCGCCCCGCTCGATCAGCCACTGACACACCTCGCTCCAGTTCACCGTCGCGATCACGGCTCGCCCGATGGCGTTTTCGACCTCGTCGGCTCCCGGTTCGTCGAAGAGGAGGGCCAGGACCGCCGAGGCGTCGAGCACCGCCGACTCGCCCGTCAACCCGTCTGCTCACGCCGTGCCGCTTCGCGGCGTTCGCCGATCAGCTCATCCACGACGCTCGTATCGGTTGCCAGATGCTTGTACAGGCCGCGCGCGTGCTTCGCGGCGACGGCCTGCGGCCTCAGCACGAGCTGGTCGTGCTCGACGCTGAGCGCGAACGCGTCACCCCGCTCGAGCCCCAGCCGTCGACGAACCCCCGCGGGGATGACAATGCGTCCCTGCGGACCGAGCGTCACGACCGGTCGTTCTTCGTGCGCCATATTGCTGAAGTATGGCACCAATCGTGTTCGTGTCACTGCCTGCTTGTTGGCGCGGAATCTGGGTACCACGGCGTGCGTCCTTAAAGTAGTCGCAGATGGCCCAGACCCCGAGCGACGCCACGAGGCTCATCTCTTCTACACCGGCATCGAACGAACGCAAGAGCCGATCCGTACGCCGAAGCTGACACAGTCATCGTCGGAAGGTCTTGGTCACGGCCATCACCTCGCGGCGGGACCTCCCGCAGAATGGGAGCCTGGTCCGCCTGACTTGGCGCAAGCGTGTAGGACAACCCTCGCCCATCGAGCGTCGGGGAAGCAGTACTCCGGTAGTCGCGTTGCAGGCAGTGGTGACTCGCTGACTACGACGCCCCAGCTGGGCCTTCCAGATCTCGGTCCCGAACGGCAGAAACAGATCGTCGTCGGTAGCTGGACCGCAATCCAACGTGTATGACCACGAATAGGTCACGTTCCCCTCGCGGAGGTCCAAACGGGTCACGACGCCGTCGGCGTCGGCGATCGTCGGTCCGCGGCGGGTTCCCCCGCCGACGCGGCGGATCGCACCGTCCGGCGAAATCACGCGGATCGAATGCGTCACTGCTGCTTGGCGGTTACCGGGGTCGCGATACGTTGCGAAGGCCAGGCGGCCTCGCCACATGGAGGGCATGACACGCGAGAACCCGGTCAGCTCTCCCAAATGCAGCGGTCGTTCCCGTGCGGACTTGAAGTTGTAGGTGAAGAGCCCGCAGCCAGTCGGCGTCCGGCTGGAATCGTCCTCGCGCCGACATCGCGAGTAGGTGGCAACGACATGGCCATCTCGATCGGTGCCAAGATCGGCGTCGAAGGGGACCATGCGATGCCGCACGCGCAACGATCGGGTCCGGTCACCACAGCGAGCCACCAATCGGTAACCACACCGAACCTGTAGCTGCTCCACACGACCGTCGTCCCAAGAACGTCGACGCTGGTACTTCGGCTGACAGACGCCAGCCGAGTCATGTCAGCCGTGCCCTGTGCCACGCTGGTCGCTGGTCGTCCTGCACAGTGCACGATGACGACGGGGACAACAATCAGTCCCTTGAGGTTACGGAAGCGCAAATCGCGCCTGGTTGTTCGTCGTCCAATAGGCCCGGCGATCGGTGACCGCTAGCGATGTCGGATCGACCGCGGCTCCGGAGTCCAGCAACGTCGTCACCCAACGACGGTCCGTGCGGCGGATCGCAGCCGTGCCGTCGGCGAACGTCTGGCTCCAGAACAGCAGCCCCCGGCTCGTGACCTGAACGTCGATGATCGTCTGGCCGCAGACCGTCGAATCGAGAATCTCGCCGGCGTTACGTCCGGTGTCGAGCGCCAGCGACCTAACGGTGCCTACGCAACCGCCCTTGCCGTTGCGCTGGCTGCCTATTCTCACGAAGCGCCCAGAGAGATCTGGCACCACCGTGATCCCTCCATCGTCCGGAACTCCGGGCTCACCGAGGTAGCGAGAACGATGCCCTTTGGAGCACGCGTGATAGCCCAACGGGGGGTCTTTGTCTGATGTCCCCAGCGAGAGCGTCAGCTGTGCCACCTTGTTGGCAGCGATGACCTTACCGGGACTTCGACATGGCGAGGCCGCCGCGGCCAGCGGAGCTCCGATGAGCATCAGCGCGGTCGTCAACGCCAGCGCGCCATGTCGTCTTAAGGGTCATGGTCGCCTCAACCCGGATCAGCCGTTCGGGTTGCGCAGGGTCCGCACTTTGTAGGTGGCGTAGGCCGGTCGGGGAGTGTCGCCGCAGAACGGCGAACCGCCCGCTGGCCTGGCGGCACCTGGTTGCAGCAGCCCTGCGTCAAAGGCACCGCCGCCTACCGAGCACAGTGATTTACGCGGGCGATGCTGGTGGCCTGGCACCTTCAGCGCACGGGTCGCTATGTGTAGGCGACCCTTATGCAGCGCGACCATCGTGTGATTAGTTCGGCGGATGTCGAGCCCAGGCTTCGTCGGGCGCGAGCATGAGCGCAGCCTTCTTCTCGAGGCCACCGTCAGCCGACCGAGCCTGATCGTCATCGAAGGCGCGGCGGGTGTCGGCAAGAGCGCGCTCGTGCGCGAGACGCTCGCCGCTCCGGCGCTGCGCAGCGCGTACGTGCTGGTCGGCCACTGCCACCGGTTGCGCGAGCCGTTCTTCCTCGGCCCGATCATCGAGGCGCTCTGCGGCCTGGATCGGCGCCGGCTGCGCCGACCGCTCAGCCCGGTGGTCGGGGCGCTTCGGCCGGTCCTGCCCGAGCTCGAGGAGGCACTGCCCCCGCAGCCCGCCGCAGTGGGCGACCCAAGGGCCGAGCGACACCGGATCTTCAGAGCGCTCCGGGAACTGCTCGCCGCCCTCGGACCCGCGGTCTGCGTCCTGGAGGATCTGCACTGGGCCGACGAGAGCACGCTGGAGCTCCTCACCTTCCTCCTCACCGATCCTCCGGAGGAGTTGTCGCTCGTCGTCACCGTTCGCAGCGAGGATCTGCCCTCCGTGTCGGCGTTCGCAGCGCTGGACGCCGGCCCCGGAGCACAGGTGCACCGCGCCACGATCCGAGTCCCCCCTCTGTCCGTCGACGAGGTCGGGCGACTGTCATGCGCCCTCTTTCAGACAGGCACCGTCTCGGCGGAGCTCGCTGCGCACCTTCACGAGCAGACCGCCGGAATCCCGTTCGCCATCGAAGAGGTGGTGCGCCTGCACCGCGGTCAGCTCGAGTTGCTGGACGCGTGGCGAACAGCCGAGGAGCTGGGCCCGATGGGGGTCCCACCGGCGGTTCGTCAATCGATTCGCGCGCGGATGGCCTCGCTTTCGAGTGACGGTTGGCTGGTCACCCGAGCCGTCGCGGTGCTGGGGGTGCCGGCCGGCGAGGGATGCATCGGGACGGTCGCAGGCATCTCGACCGTACGGACGATCAAGGCGCTGAGCGAAGCGCTGTCGGGAGTCGTCCTCGAGGAGCGAGCCGACGGCCGCCACGGCTTCCTCCATGCGCTTGCCGCACAGGCCGTCTACGACGAGATCCCGGGGCCGGAGCGACGGCGGCTGCACCGGCGGGCCGCGAAGGCGCTCACGTCCGCTCCCGAACCGCTGCCGCTCGCTCAGCTCGCATACCACTTCAAGGAGGCGGGTCACCCCCGGCAGTGGGCGCGCCACGCCGAGGCGGCCGCGGCCGCCGCCATCTCCGTCGGCGACGACCGATCCGCGGCCCGGCTGCTCGAGCAGGCGCTGTGCGCCATTCCGCTGTCGCGCGCGGCGAAGCTGCGGATGGCCGTCATGCTGGGCGCCGCTGCGGTGTACAGCGCCGACCCGCGACGGGCCATCGAGCTGCTCGAGCGCGTGCGCGACGAGGAGCAGATGGCCATCGGTGTCCGGGGCGAGCTGCGCTATCGCACAGCGCGGCTGCGCTATCAGACCGGAGACACGGGGCCGTGGCGGGAGGAGATGGAGCGCGCGGTCGGGGAGCTGCACGGTCAACCGACGCTCGCGGCACGTGCGATGGTCACCCTCGCCTGGCCGGTCGTCGGCCAGGGCGACGTCGCAGGCGACCTCACCTGGCTCGATCGAGCCGTGGAGACAGCCGCGCGCACGGAGGACCCGGCGGTCCAGGCAGGTGTCGCGGCGCAACGAGCGGCCATCCTCGTGTGCATCGGCGATCCGGAGGGGTGGAGCGCCGTCGAGGAGATCCCGCGCCAGGGGCGCTCGGTGGAGGAGAAGCTGGGCCTGCTGCGGACCTATCAGAACCTGACCGCAACGGCGACCGCCGTCGGCCACCTCGGGCGCGCCGCGGCCTTCCTCGACGAAGCCGCTCGCCTCGCCGACGAGCTCCCCCACGTCCCGTGGACCCCCTGGCTGAAGAGTGCGCGCGCGCGCCTGGATTGGCGCACCGGTCGGTGGGAGGGACTCGAGCCGCGGCTGCGCGCGTTGTCGGAGCGAGGGAACGGAGGGCCCGCACTGGCCGTCGGGAACGAGATGGTCCTGGCGGCGCTGCTGCTGAGCCGGGGGCGGATCCGTGACGCCGAGCACAGCTTCCAGTCGATCCTCCGGCGGGCCGAGGCGCGGGGGTGGATGGGCGCGCGCACGGCCTCGGCCGCGGGACTGGCGCGGATCCGTCTCGCGCGCGGAGACCCGGTCGCGGCCGTCGAGGCAGCCGCCGGCGGACTCGAAGTGCTCGAGCGCAAGCGCATCTGGATCTGGGGAGAAGAGCTCGTCCCCGTTGCGGTGCGTGCGCTGCTGGCGTGCGGCGAGCTGGGCGGGGCGTCCGTGCTGGCGCAGAAGTTCTCGGCCGGGATCGAAGGACGAGACGCGCCCGCCGCGCGGGCGGCCGGCTGCTCCTGCCAAGCCATCCTTGCGGAGGCGGAGGGTCGGCAGGCCGTGGCCGCTGAGCGCTTCGCCCGCGCGGAGGAGATCTGGAGCGTGCTGCCCGCTCCGTACGAAGCAGCCCGAGCCCGGGCGGCGCGGGCACGCTGCCTGCTCGCCGGGGACCAGAAGCGCGGAGCCGATCTCCTGCTCCAGGCGCTTAGGGCCTTTGACGACCTTGGGGCGGGCTGGGATGCGGCGCAGGCGCGAGCCGAGCTCAAGCGCCACGATGTGCCCGTGCCTTCACGATGGCGGGGCGGGCGCCGGCCCTACGGGAAGCTGCTCTCGCCTCGTGAGGCGGAGGTCGCTCATCTGGCGGGGATGGGACGCAAGAACCGCGAGATCGCCGAGATGCTGTTCATCTCACCGCGAACCGTGGAGACCCATGTCGCTTCCGCGCTGCGCAAGCTCGGGGCCGATTCGCGCGAGGCGCTCGCCGACGCCCTGGCCTCGCAGGCCAGCCAGCCGGACCGTACCTCCGACCAATAACCGGTAGCTCCTACCGATTGATAGATCCTCGACGGTCGGTCAGGGTGACCGGCCGGTCCCGTCTGCGATCGCCGAGCGAACACCCGCGGTGACGCGCCAACCGACTTCCAGGAGGAACATGAACCGTCTCAGCCACATCCCCAGGGCTCGGCGCGCGCTCGCAGTCTTGCTCGTCGGCGTGTCGGCGATCGGCGCGGGCGGGTTGATCGCCCCGGCGGGTGGCGTGGCGGCGACATCGGGCACGGTGTTCGACACCTTCGCGATCGACTCACCGTTCCCGGGCCCCGGGTCGCGCTTTCCCGAGCGCCTCGCGACCGCGGACGATCTCACCGGCGACGGGATTCGCGACATCTTCGCCTCCAGCTACGTCCAGAGCGTCGACGGCAAGGCAGGCGCCGGCCGGGTCTTCCTGTACGGCGGCGCCGATCGCAAGCTCGTCTACACGCTGACTGAGCCCGACGCACAGCCAGGTTCGAACTTCGGCTTCTACATCACCGTCCCGGGCGATCTCACCGGCGACGGGAAGGGCGAACTTGTCGTCGGCGCCCCGGGCCGGCCCGTGTTCACCGGCACCGGCGCGGGCTGCGGTGCGCCGGAGCCGAACGGCTGCAACGAGGGGCAGGGCAGGGCCCACGTCTTCGACGGCACCTCGGGCAGGCTGCTCTACAGCATCGACAACCCCAACCCCCAGCCGAACGGGGGCTTCGGAGCCCGCCTGGCGGGTGCCGGCGACCTCAACGGCGACGGCGTCACCGAGATCATCGCCGGCGCTCCGAACAACGACTTGCCGGCCGGCTGCGGCGAGCAGACCCCGATCGCCGCAGACTGTCGCAGGAACGAGGGAGAGGCGTTCATCTTCAACGGCCGCAACGACGGCCGCAACGACAGCCTGATCCGTCAACTGAACATCCCCGCCGCCGACCGGGCGCCGACGACGTGCACCACGCCGAGCACCGGCCTGCCCTGCGGGAGCATGGGCGGAACGGTGCAGAGCCCCGGCGACATCGACCGCGACGGCGTCGCAGACCAGATCGTGGTCGCCTTCGCGCTGAGACCCACCCCGGACCGTCACGGTCGCGTCTACTTGTTCAGCGGCAGGACCGGCGCGGTGCTGGCGAGGTTCGACCAGCCTGCCCCCGACACCTCCTCGTTCTGGGGCCTGCTGGACGTCGAGAACGGCTCGCCCGGCGACCTGACCGGTGACGGCGTCCCGGACATCTACGGGTCCGGCTTCCAGCAGGACGGCGAGAAGAACGAGCCCAGTGCCGGGCGTGTCTGGATCTTCGACGGCAAGGCTTCCGTCGCCGCCGGCCGCGGGGTCATCGCCTTCGAGGTCAAGGATCCCGATCCTGCGGCGCAGAAGGCGTTCGGGTTCGCCGAGCGAAAGACGGACTACAACAAGGACGGGCGGCCTGACATCTTCATCACGCCGCTGTCGGGCAACGCGACGCAGGCGCCGATCTTCGACGGCAGGGACGCCTCACTGCTGAAGACGCTGGAGCTGCCGACGGCCGACGCCCAGCGCGCGGTGCCGGCCACGCCCGGGGTGCCGGGATCGGGGAACACGGGGCCCACGTTCGGTCAGGGCCTGGCCGCGCCGGGCGACCTCAACCGCGACGGGGAGCCCGACTACCTCGTGACCGGGCACGGCGTCGACGTCGACGGCAACAAGGACCAGGGACGCTTTTACTTCTACGTGTCCAACGTCCCGCCGACGAACCCGCCGCCGGGCGACCCGCCGCGGGGCGACCCGCCGCGGGGTGTGCCGCCGAGCGTGCCGCCGGGCGTGGTCCCTCCCGTCCTGCCGAAGCCGCCCACCAGCTCGGTGTCGCGTGTGCCGGCGGCGGTGCGGGTGGAGCGTGCGCGGGTGAGTGGTGGGCGGTTGCAGCTGCTGGTGCGTACGACGGCGCTGGCGACGGGGAGCCTGCGCTTCCGCTTCGTGGCGGGGGGGCGGACGGTCTCCTTCACGCAGGCGATCTCACGCGGCACGGTACGCGTGTCGCGGCGGTTGTCGCGGTCGCAGTCGCGGCTGGGAACGGGGATCTTGAGCGTGTCCTATGCGGGCAACGCGCGGGTTCGGCCGGACGCGGTGCGGTTGCGGGCGGCGCGCAACTCGGCCCGTCTGGTGACCAGGACCGCTCGGATCGTCTCCGGTGAGCTGCAGGTCTCGGGCACGATCTCGCGCTCGGCGCGTGGCGTCGTGCGGGTGCGCCTGGGCTATGGGGCCGGCGGCGGGACCGTGAAGTTCCTGAGCTACAGCGCGCCGATCCGATCCGGGCGTTGGCGGCTGGCGCAGAAGCTGCCCGCCGCGGCACGGGCGGGCGGCCAGCTGTCGATCCAGTTCACTGGCTCCTCGCGCGGGCGGATCGCCGGCGCGCAGACCGCCAAGCAGGTCGCGCCCTGAGAAGGACGTCTCAGACAGCGATGTTGCGCTGGTGCCTCCTGGCCATCGCCGTCGGGTGGGCGGTGCCCGCAGGCGCGACGGCGGAGCAGTCCTCGCAGCCTTCCTCCGCGGCGGCGGGCGGGCTCGATGTCGGCCGGTACCACGCCTGCGCGCTGGTCTTGGACGGGAGGGTGCGCTGTTGGGGCTACGGTGCCGACGGCGCGCTCGGGTACGCGAACCGGAGCACGATCGGCGACGACGAGACCCCCGGCGCGGCGGGGCCGGTCGACCTCGGCGCGGGGCGTGCCGGTGCGGCGCTGAGCGCCGGGACGGTTCACACCTGTGCGCTGTTGAACGACGGTGCCGTGCGCTGCTGGGGGTTCGGCGGCGACGGGCGCCTCGGATACGCCAACACGGGTGCGATCGGCGACGACGAGCCCCCCGGCTCGGTCGGCCCGGTCGAGCTCGGCGACGGGCGCACCGCCAAGGCGATCACCGCCGGCCGCGCCCACACCTGCGCGGTGCTCGACGGCGGCATGGTGCGCTGCTGGGGCTTCGGCTTCGACGGGCGTCTCGGATACGGCACCCAGGTGAACATCGGTGACGACGAGACCCCCGGCGCGGTCGGACCGGTCAAGCTCGGCGAAGGGCGCACCGCCCAGGCGGTCAGCGCCGGAGACTCCCACACGTGCGCGCTGCTCGACGATGGGGCCGTGCGCTGCTGGGGGTTCGGCGCCACCGGGCAGCTCGGCTACGGCGACGCGAGGAACATCGGCGACGACGAGACTCCCGAGAAGGTCGACCCCGTCAAGCTCGGGGCCGGGCGCGCGGTCGCGCTTGCCGCGGGCGCGTTTCACTCGTGCGCGCTGCTTGACGATGGGACGGTGCGCTGCTGGGGCTTCGGCGGCAACGGACGTCTCGGCTACGCCAACACGGACACCGTCGGCGACAACGAGTCCCCCGACGCGGTGGGGCCGGTCGACCTCGGCCCCGGGCGCACCGCGGTGGCGCTCGCGGCCGGCGGCGATCACACCTGTGCTGTGCTCGACGACGGGACGGTGCGCTGCTGGGGGTCCGGCGGCAACGGCCGCCTCGGCTATGCGAACAAGACGAGCGTCGGCGACACCGAGACGCCCGGCTCGGCCGGTCCGGTCAACCTCGGGCCCGGGCGCACGGCGGTGGCGATCAGCGCCGGTGGCGACAGCACGTGCGTGCGCCTGGACGACAGCGGCGTGCGCTGCTGGGGCGAGGGCGGCGACGGCCGGCTGGGCTACTGCAGCACGAACGCGATCGGCGACGACGAGACCCCAGGGTCGGTCGGCCCGGTCGACCTCGGCGTTCCGGGCAGCCGAGGGGCGGCCTGTGCGCCGGGGCCGAGCGCTCCTTCACCCGACAGCGCTGCGCCCCCCCTTGCACGGCTGGGTCCTGCGCCCACCCCGAGCACGCCGCCGCCGCCGGTCGTCCGCGTGCCGTCGCTCGCGTCGGTCGCCGCGCTCGCCGCCCAGCGGCGGCGCGCCACGGCCTTGCGCTCCTGCCTGCGCGGTGTTGCGCGCGGTGCTTCAGCTCAGCGCCGCCGCGCCCGCCGCGGACCCGCTCGCAAGCGCGCCGGCGCCCGCCGCCAGATCAGCCGGCGCACCGCGAGCCGGCGAAGCGACTGCCGCAAGCGCCACGGACGCACGCCCGGCCGCGTCACCGCCCTCGACGCCCGGACGGCCGGCCCCCGCAGGCTCACGCTGAGCTTCCCAGCGACGGGCACGGAC
>Ga0136640_10001240_pt1 | contig 10120 bp, 11 predicted proteins | sample AntDrymUQ8642106_2_FD_105498 | JGI IMG/M metagenome (GOLD analysis project Ga0136640, IMG submission 105498) | Polar desert sand microbial communities from Dry Valleys, Antarctica - metaG UQ864 (21.06) | ecosystem: Environmental > Terrestrial > Soil > Desert | place: Antarctica: Dry Valley...
ATAAAAATTTTTCAAGGCTGAAAACCATTCCCAAAAAGCGGCTGTCCGGAAAGGTTGCCGGTCATCTTTTGCTGGTCAAAAACCTTTTGACCGTTGACAATGGTTTGACTAAAACCTTCGGCATATTGATGCGGCTGTTCAAAAGTTGCTTTGTCCGTCACTGTGGTTTCATCAAATATTACAATATCTGCGGCAAAGCCTTCGCGGATTTGCCCGCGGTTGCGCAGCCCGAAAGTTTGCGCCGGGAGCGAAGTCATTTTTCGGATTGCGTCTTCCAAGGTAATGATTTTCAAGTTTCTCACGTATTCGCCCAAAACCCTTGCGTTATTACCGTAGCCGCGCGGATGCGGAGCGCCTTCGCCGAATTTTCTGACCGAACTGTCAGAAGCAATCATCGTGAACGGCTCGTCCAAAATATTTTTCACATCCTCTTCGCTCATCACTCGATAAACCATACTCGCGCCGCCTTTTTCATACATCTCAAAAATCTGTTCGATTTGCGCTTCAAGCTTCTTTTTACCTTTTGCCATCAGCGTAATCTCAGCAATGTTTTTGCCGTTAAATTCCGGGTTTGCGCGATAAGAAGCGACATAAGCGAAGCTGAAATCCTTAAAGTTTTTCGTCTTCAGATCCGCTTTCATTTCTTTGATTATTTTCTCGCGCGTTAATTTATCGGCAAGGCGCTTTTTGCCTTCCTCGCGCCCGCCCGCAATCGCCCAACTCGGCATCCTTGAATCGAGCGATGTTGAAGAAGCTGTATAGACATATTGATCAATTGTAACAATCAAATTTTTTGCCCGCGCCGCTTTCACCAAATTAATAGTCGAAGAGCTTTTGCCCCAGAGAGCTTTGCTGGAGATTTTGAAATGCGAAATTTCAACCGGCAAATCAGCTTGTTCACCAATGTTGATCGCTTCTTCAATGGCTTTAACGACTTCTGTTCCTTCGTCGCGGATATGACTGGCATAAAGTCCGCCAAAGCTGGATGCGACTTTTGCCAAACCGACGACTTCATCAGTTTTCGCAAACGTTCCCGGCAGATAAATCAGTCCGGTCGAAAGTCCAAGCGCGCCGTCTTTCATCGCCTGCTCAACCGTCTGTTCCATTTGGCTCTGCTCCTCCAAGGTTGGCGCGCGATTGTCCAAACCCATTACTTTTGACCGAATAGAATTATGACCGACGAGCGTTCCGAGATTAACCGCCAGTGGCTGCTCCTTCATTCGTCCAAGAAATTTATCGATGTCGGTTGCCGAGCCGCCGCAATTTCCCGTAATCAGTGAAGTTACGCCCATCCGGATAAAATTTTCAGCGTTCGGATTGCTGAAAATATCTTCGACGTGCGCGTGAACATCAATAAAACCGGGCGCGACAATTTTATTCTGCGCGTCAATTACCTCGGTCGCTTCATTCAGATTGATTCTGCCGACTTTGGCGATTTTACCGTTCTTAATTCCGATTGCGCCGCGAAACCATGGATTTCCCGTGCCGTCAACAATTCTGGCATTGATAATCGCCAAATCAAAAGGTTTTTCAGATATGGCTGCAAATTGTTTGCCGGGAAGAATTAAAAAAATGATAAGCAGAATGGAGATTATAAATTTTTGAACAATTTTCATACTTATTTGCCTCGCTGATAAACGATTTTTCCGCCGACGATTGTTGCGACCGCCGCGCCAGTAAAATTCCATTGGTCGAATGGTGAATTTTTCGATTTTGATTTGCTTTCCGAAGTTTTGTAAGTCCATTGTAAATCCGGGTCAAGAATCGTCACATCGGCAATCGCCCCGACGCGCAGAGTGCCGCGATTTTTTAATTTGAAAATTTTTGCCGGATTGGTTGAACATAATTCTACCAGCCGCGTTAAATTAATGATTCCTTTGTGAACCAGTTCATTAAAAGCCAGTCCGACAGCTGATTCGAGACCGGTTATACCAAACGGAGCGCGGTCATATTCGAGAGCTTTTTCGTCGGCATGATGCGGAGCGTGGTCAGTGGCGATCGTGTCAATCGTACCGTCCCGTAAGCCTTCTAAAATCGCTTCGAGATGTTCCTCACTTCTGAGCGGCGGCGACATTTTTGTATTTGTATCATAACCTTCGACAGTTTCATCGGTCAACGTAAAGTGATGCGGCGTCACTTCGCAGGTAACGTTTATTCCTTCATTTTTAGCGCGACGGACAATTTCAATCGCGCCTTTCGTGGAAATATGCGCGATGTGGATTCTCCCTCCGATTTCTTTTGCCAGAAGAATATCACGCACCGCGTCAATTTCTTCAGCCACAGCGGGCATTCCTTTGAGCCCAAGCAGAAGCGAAATTTTTCCTTCGTGCATCACACCGCCTGATGAAAGTGATTTATCTTCGCAATGGTCAACAACTGGCAAATCAAAATCCGTCGCATATTCCATCGCGCGGCGCATCATTCCGGCAGTTGGCACCGGTCTTCCATCATCGGAGACGGCAACCGCGCCCGCCGCCTTCATCTCGCCCATCTCCGCCAATTCCGCGCCGTCCGAACTTTTCGTAATCGCGCCAACCGGAAAAACATTCGCTAAACGGGCGTGTTCCGCCTGCTCGATCATATAGCGCGTAATAGCAGCGTTATCGTTAATCGGCGAAGTATTCGGCATCGGACAGACGCTCGTGAACCCGCCGGCGACCGCCGCCGCGCACCCACTCGCAATTGTTTCCTTATGCTCTTGACCGGGTTCTCTGAGATGAACGTGCAAATCAATAAAACCGGGTGCGACAATCAAACCCGTCGCGTCGAAAATGTCGACGTCTTCGGGCGCAGCTTCGTTTTGTCCGAGCCACGCAACGACTTTTCCGTCTTCGATTAAAAGATTCTTTCCGCTGTTTTGATTTTCCGACGGGTCAATCAAATGACCGCCTGCGATTAAAAGTTTCATTCAAATTTTGTAAGTTTTAGAATCAATAAACTTCACGCTATATTGCGCGAAAATGCTATCGGAAGATAAAAGAATTAAGTTTTCGACCGTTGCTTGTGCAACTAGAAGACGGTCAAACGGGTCTTTGTGGATTTGCGGAAGATTCGTAACCGCCAAAGCGTGTTCGTGCTTAATTTCGAGTCGCTTGAAATTTCCTCTTTCCATTCTGTCGGGAACATAAATTTCGGGTGCGTCAGGAAGGTGCAATTTGTTAATGCCATATTTGATAGTGATTTCCCAAGCACTTGCGGCAGAAAGAAATATTTCGTTTTGTGCATCTCTAATAAGCGTTTCGACATCTGCCGAGATACGCGAACGCGAAAGAAAAATCCAAAGAAAAATGTTTGTGTCGAGAAGAAGTCGCATCAACTTTCTTTTCCTTCAAACGCATTAATCAAATCTTGCGGCATTTCGTCGAAATCGTCGGCAATCCAGCCTTTGCCTTCATCCATTCCAAACCAGTCTTCTTTCGTTGTGTAAGGCATAACTTTAGCGACGGGTGTGCCGTCGCGTTCAATGATAACTTCTTCGCCTGCTATCGCTTTCTGCAAAATTTCCGCCCAACTTTTTTCTGCTGTTTGTAATGTTATTTGAGTCATTATTATAATCTCCTGGACTCTATTTTAAGCAATAAATTCTTTTTGCGCTATTCTATTCGCTACTCGGATTTCCTCCGGTTGTTAAATATAAAACCGCCATTCGGACGGCGACGCCGTATTTTACCTGGTCAAGAATTAAAGAGCGCGAGCTGTCCGCAACGTCCGAGGCGATTTCGATGCCGCGATTCATCGGTCCCGGATGCAGCACGATGGCGTCGGATTTGGCTAAATCGAGGCGTTCCTGTGTTAAACCGTAATGAATGGCGTATTCGCGCAAAGTCGGGAAATATGCTGAGTCTTGACGTTCACGTTGAATCCGCAAAATCATCACGACATCCGCGCCGTCGATCGCTTCTTCGACATTCGCGGCGACGTGCAAGTCTTTTTCGACAATAAATTGAAAATCGTTCGGAACAAGCGTTTTCGGACCGGCGACTCTGACGGAGGCGCCGAGTTTGGTTAAAAGATGAATGTTTGAACGCGCGACGCGGGAGTGCAGAATATCGCCGACAATCGCTACTTGTAAATTTTCGATTTTTCCCTTGTGTTCCCGAATCGTCATTGCGTCGAGCAGCGCTTGAGTCGGATGTTCATTCGCGCCGTCCCCGGCATTGACAATCGCCGCTTTGCTGACTTTTGCCAGCTGGTGCGGAACGCCCGCGCTCGAATGGCGAACGACGATGCAGTCAGGCGACATCGCGTCAAGATTCAAGGCGGTATCAATCAGAGTTTCGCCTTTGGTCAGTGCTGAAGAAGAAACGCTGATATTGACGGCATCGGCAGAAAGACGTTTGGCGGCGAGTTCGAAAGATGTGCGGGTGCGGGTGGAAGCTTCAAAGAAAAGATTGATTATGGTTTTACCGCGCAGTGTCGGTACTTTTTTTATCTCGCGGGTATTTACTTCACGAAAATTTTCCGCCGTGTCGAGAATTCCGATAATTTCCGCAGCGGAGAGATTGCGGATTCCAAGTAAGTCGCGGCGGCGAAACGGTTTGTCCATTTTCTTTCGTATTGCTTTCGTAAAAAAAGCAAGACATCCAGTCTTGCTTTGAAAAATTATTCACTTGGACGCTCATAAATCCAGACGGCTTCCTCATCGTCATATTCCTTGAGCATTACTTTGATAATTTCAGCTTTTTTGGTCGGCACGGTCTTGCCAATATAATCGGCTTGAATCGGCAGTTCGCGGTGCTCGCGCCCGCGGTCAATTAAGACGGCGAGCTGAACTTTTTGGGGGCGACCAAAATCCATTAATTGGTCGAGCGCGGCGCGAATCGTTCGCCCCGTATAAAGCACGTCGTCAATTAATACAACAATTTTATCGGAAATATCTTCGTCAAGTTCGGTGCGGTTGACAATCGGGTTAGCGCCGACGGTGGAAAGATCGTCGCGGTAAAGTGTGATGTCGATAATTCCGAAAAGTGGCTGCACGCCTTCTAACTCTTCGATTTTTTTGGCAATTCGTTCGGCAATCGGAACGCCGCGCCGACGTATTCCGACTAAATACAAATCTTTCGCGCCCTGATTTTCTTCAACAATTTCTGACGCGAGGCGAGATAATGCGCGCTTCATTCGGGCATTATCCATAATTTTTGATTTTTCAACTAGGTTAAGTTCATCTGCCATTCTGTCGCAAATCGTAACACTGCTCAGTTCAAAGTTTCAAGTTCAAAGTTTTCACATTTTGTATTTATCATCTATTATTCTATCGGTTTTAAGATGTCGAAAATTTACCAATCTATTATCCGCCCGCTGCTTTTTCGTTTTCCGTCTGAAACGGCGCACGAGTTTGGAATTGATTCATTGAAAATTGCTCTCGGGTCGAAAGCGGCGCAGGATTTTGTTGCGAGAAAATTTGCGTGCGATAAATTTGGTGAACTGCGAAGATTTGGTTTGAAGTTTGAAAATCCTCTGGGAATCGCCGCCGGTTTTGATAAAAACGGTGTGGCGGTCAATCAACTTTCCGCCCTCGGCTTCGGTTTTGTCGAGGTTGGAACGGTAACTTTTAATCCGCAAGAGGGAAATGAAAAGCCGAGAATGTTTCGTCTGCCGGAAGATAAAGCTTTAATCAATCGGCTCGGTTTTAACAATCAGGGAACGGCGAAGGTTGTGGAGCGTCTGAAAAAAATCAATCCAAACTGCGTTCTCGGCGTGAACATCGGAAAAAACAAAGACGTTCCACATGAAGACGCGTTGGACAATTATTTGAAGAGTTTTGAACTGGCATCTGAAGTAGCCGATTACATTACCGTTAATGTTTCCAGCCCAAACACGCCTCATTTGCGCGAACTGCAAAAAGCCGATGCTCTCGAAGAACTTCTTAAGGCTTTACAAAACCGAAATCAAGAGCTTCTTGCCAAACCGCTTTTGGTCAAAATCGCGCCAGATTTGTCGCAGACGGAAATCGAAGCCATTGTCGATATCGCGCTCAGGTTAAACTTAGACGGAATTATTGCGACAAATACGACGATTAAAAGAGACAATCTGCAAACAAAAAATGTTGAATCAATCGGCGCTGGCGGTTTGAGCGGAAAGCCTCTGCGAAAACGCTCAGATGAGGTTATCCGGCAAATTTACCGATTTTCAAAAGGTAATTTACCGATTATCGGCGTGGGCGGAATCTTTGATGCGGAAGACGCGTTTGAAAAAATTGCTTCCGGTGCAAGCCTGATCCAAAGCTACACAGGTTTTGTTTACAGTGGCATAACTTTCGCCCGCGACATAAATTTCGGTCTGGCGAAAATTATTAAGCAAAAAGGGTTTAAGTTTTTAGATGAAGTAGTCGGTATCGATGCAAAAAAATCTGGCGTCTGAACGCTGTAAGAACACAAATTATTTTCAGCTGAAATGCTTGTCGCCTCATTCCTCGATCGCCGGTATCTATTTATTTTGATTTGACACTCGAAAAGCAAAAGTTATAATAAATTCTTTTGCGTTTTGCGCTTCGCTAAACAAAAGTTTATCCTGCAAATAATGAATAATGATTGTTAATTTACTAACAATTAGAGACGGGGCGATTATGTTTGATTTTGTTTTGCAGCCGTCTGAAATTGATCTGGACAGCGATGAAGCGAAACTTATTGAAGAAATCGGCGTTGAAGGAAGTTTGAGAAAGGGAATAGCGCAGACTGACGTCCAGGGAAATATCGATGCGCGAATCGAAATCGAATGTAGCCGCTGCCTAATGACAACGGAAAAATCTCTGAAGTTTCCGTTTAACGCTGTTTTCGTCTCGCCCGAAAATTACACGGACGAAAAAGAAGCAGTATTGAATATTGATGACTTAGATGTTTCGATTACCGTCGATGATAAAATAGATTTAAGCGAACTTGTCCGCGAACAAATTCTGCTTGCCGTTCCCTCACAAATTTTTTGCCGGGAAGATTGCAAAGGTTTATGCCAAAAGTGCGGAGCGAGCCAAAATTTGATAGATTGTAAATGCCAAGAAAAAGAAATTGATCCGCGATGGCAAAGCTTGCGCGAATTGAATTTAAATTAGCAGAAATGAAACAAATTATTGCTTGAGCAAGTTTATTATCAACAAATAAATTAAGTAAATTACTTTTTAATTTTATATCTAACATTTAGACAAAGAAAAATTATGCCAAATCCAAAAGGAAGACATTCAAAATCACGTAAAAATATGAGACGCGCCCACGACGCGCTTAAATTGCCGCAGTATTTTCTTGACAAAGATACGGGCGAGGCTCTAAAACCTCATCGTATCAATCCGACCACCGGAATGTATAAAGGTCGTCAAATAATCGATGTCAAAGAAAGCGAATAATTATTTGCGAATAAAGTTTGGGATTTTGAGTCGAATTTAGGTAAAGTTTTTATTCAAATAAAAATCGAAAATCCACAATCTAAAATCCAAAATGGGACTTAACGCAGGTATTATAAGCACCGGACACAGTTATCCAAGCGGAGTTTTAACAAATGCCGATCTGGAAAAAATCGTTGATACTTCCGATGAATGGATAACTTCGCGCACCGGAATAAAGCAGCGGCGCAAGGCGGGCAGTGATGAATATACTTCGCAGTTCGCTGTGAAAGCCGCGCGGAAAGCCCTTGAACACGCTCAAATCGATGCTACGAAAATTGATTTAATTGTTTGCGCGACCACTTCACCCGACCAAATTTTGCCTTCGACAGGTTGTCTGATTCAAGCAGAACTCGGCGCCAATAATGCCGCTGCATACGATTTATTTGCGGCTTGTTCCGGATTTTTATATGGTTTGACAACTGTGGAGTCAATGATTCGCACCGGTCAGATTAAGTATGCTCTGGTGATTGGCGCGGAAGTTCTAACAAAATATGTCGATTACACAGACCGCTCAACGTGCGTTATTTTTGGTGACGGCGCAGGCGCGGCTCTGCTCGCTCCGGTCGCCGAAGACAAAGGAATTTTAGCGACGAAAATTGTTTCCGACGGACGTTTCGCCGAACAGCTTTATTCGCCCGGCGGCGGAACACGGATGGGAACAACGCACGAAACGATTGACAGCGGACAGCATTTTTTTAAAATGAAGGGCAACGAACTTTTCAAAATCGCCGTCCGTTCAATGACAAGTATTTCACAGGAAATACTTGAAAAAGCAAATTATACGACTGACGACATAAAACTTTTTATTCCACACCAAGCGAATCAAAGAATTACGGATGCAGTTGCGCAAAAGCTCGGCGTTGACGAATCGGCGGTTTATTCGAATATCGAATTTCACGGCAATACGTCTTCGGCATCGATTCCGATTGCGCTCGATGAATGCATCCGGGATGGAAAAATTGTCGAGGGCGACTTGGTTTTGATGGCATCTTTTGGCGGCGGTGCGACTTGGGGCGCGACCCTTGTGAGATTTTGAAGATGGCAAAAACGGCATTCATTTTTCCCGGACAAGGTTCACAATACGTCGGAATGGGAAAAGATATGTTTGATAATTTCCCCAAAGCGCGCGAAACTTTTGAAGAAGCGAACGACGCTCTTGGCTTTTCGCTCTCTGAAATGTGTTTTACGGGAACGGCAGAAGATTTGGCTTTAACCGCCAACACGCAGCCAGCAATTTTGGCAACTTCAACCGCAGTCTTCAAAACGATGGAGGTGGAAGGTTTCCCTCTGCCGGATTTTGTAGCAGGACATAGTTTAGGCGAGTATTCAGCGTTGGTAGCGGCACATTCTTTGAGCTTGAATGAAGCTGTCAAAACTGTCCGTCAGCGTGGCAAATACATGCAGAACGCTGTTCCGGTCGGCATTGGCGCGATGGCGGCGATTTTAGGTTTGGATTTGGAGACGATTAAAACCGCTTGCCAAGAAGCGTCAAAAAATCAGGTGTGCAGTCCGGCAAATATTAATTCCGCTTCGCAAGTTGTTATCGCGGGGGATGCCGAAGCAATTGATCGAGCAATTGAAATTCTGAAACAGCGCGGCGCGAAGCGAGCCGTTAAATTAAATGTCTCCGCGCCCTTCCACTGCGCTCTGATGAAACCGGCGCAGGATAAATTAACGGAAGATTTACAGGCAATTGATTTTCAAGATTTACGTTTTCCAATTGTTGAAAATGTTTCAGCGCGCAGAAATACACAGGGAAAGCGAGTGCGAATGGCTCTGAGTGAACAGGTTTCCGCGCCGGTTTTGTGGAAAGATTCAATTGAATATTTAATTGAAAACAGCGTCCAGACATTTGTCGAAGTTGGCGCCGGTAAAGTCTTGTCGAGTTTAGTAAAACAAATTAACCGCGATGTTCGTTGTCTGAACATCGAAGATGCGGAGAGTTTAAGAAGTAGTCTGGAGAGTCTGGGAAGTTCTGAAAGTTTTTCAAATTGAATAAACTAGTGGTTAAACAAACCGCTCTCGACCCTCAAAATTTTTATAAAAAACAGGAGATAATATGTCAGAAGTTCAAGAAAAAATTAAACAAATTATTGTTGACGAATTAGGAGTCGATGAAGGGGAAGTTACGGAAAACGCTCGCTTTATTGAGGATTTAGGCGCGGATTCATTGGATTTGGTTGAACTCGTGATGCGTTTTGAAGAGGAATTTGATATCGAAATTCCTGATGAAGATGCCGAAAAAATACAAAGTGTTCGTGACGCTTATGCATATGTCGAGCAGCACAAAAATGCTTAATTTCTAGTGGTAAGCGCTAAACGGTAAGTGATAAGTTTTTGCTTTCCCTTACCGTTTAGCGCTTGCCGCTTCCCACTATTCTTATGAAACGTCGTGTTGTAGTTACGGGACTCGGTCTGATTACGCCGTGTGGAAATGATGTCACCACCACGTGGGCGTCAATTATTCGCGGTCAAAGCGGTGTCGGTTTTATTGAAAAATTTGATACTGAAAAATACTCGGTAAAAATCGCGGCTGAAGTCAGAAATTTTGACCCGCTGAATTTTATGGAGAAAAAAGAAGCCAGGCGAATGGGTGCGTTCACGCATTTTGCGATTGCCGCCTCCGATGAAGCCATAAAACACAGCGGATTAGTTATTGATGATTCCAACGCTGAGATGATCGGCACTTATATCAGCAGCGGAATCGGTGATTTCTGGGCGATTGAGCGAGAGCACGATAAACTTTTA
>Ga0136640_10001241_pt1 | contig 10120 bp, 8 predicted proteins | sample AntDrymUQ8642106_2_FD_105498 | JGI IMG/M metagenome (GOLD analysis project Ga0136640, IMG submission 105498) | Polar desert sand microbial communities from Dry Valleys, Antarctica - metaG UQ864 (21.06) | ecosystem: Environmental > Terrestrial > Soil > Desert | place: Antarctica: Dry Valley...
CGATCCCGGCTGCCGTAGCGACCGGGTTGCCGGAGAGCGTGCCCGCCTGGTACATCGCGCCAGAAGGTGCGACGTGCTCCATGATGTCCCGCTTGCCGGCGTAGGCGGCCAGGGGGAACCCGCCGCCGACCACCTTGCCGAACGTCACGAGGTCAGGCTGCACGCCGTAGCGGGCAACCGCCCCGCCCGGCGCGACCCGGAACCCGGTCATCACCTCGTCGAAAATCAGGATCGAATCGTGATCGGCCGTGATCTTCCGCAACCCTTCGAGAAAGCCCGGTTGGGGCTCGACCACGCCCATGTTGCCAGCCAGCGGCTCAACGATGATGGCGGCAATCTGGTCCCGATGCAGGATGAACAACTCTTCGACCGCTTCCAGATCGTTGAAGGGGGCGACGAGCGTGTCCGCCGTCGCCCCGGCCGGAACTCCGGGGCTGTCCGGCAGGCCCAGTGTCGCCACGCCGCTTCCGGCCTGGACCAGGAGGAGATCGGCGTGACCGTGGTAACACCCGGCGAACTTAACGATCTTGTCGCGGCCGGAGGCGGCCCGTGCCAGACGCAACGCGCTCATCGTGGCCTCGGTGCCAGACGAGACCAGGCGAACCAGATCGACACCAGGAACTGCCTGGACGATCAGTTCGGCCAGCTCGGTTTCGGCTTCGGTCGGGGCGCCGAAGCTCGTGCCCTTGCGAAGCGCGGCGGTGGTGGCCTCGACCACTTCGGGGTGAGCGTGACCGAGGATGAGCGGACCCCACGACAGCACATAGTCAATGTATTCGTTTCCATCCACGTCCCAAAAGCGGCTGCCGTCGCCGTGGTCGATGAAGAGCGGCGACCCGCCCACCGACCGGAAGGCGCGGACCGGGCTGTTCACGCCGCCGGGAATCACCTTTTGGGCGGCGCTGAACGCCGCTTCGGACGCCGATCGATTTCGCAATTGGGTGTGCGAACTCACAGGCACGGGGAACTCTCCCTGGTAGACGGAGGAACGATGGCGGTGGTGACGAGATATGCGACGCGCCTTCGTCTCTCGGACCGATGAAGTGATACGAATTGGTGTAGGGGCGGACCAGAATCGACCGCCATCGACGAATCCCCAAAACGGATCTGGTCGATTCGTGTGTCCGCCCGAATCTTGCGTGATGAAGTGGCGCCCATCATTCAGGACTCGATCAATTGATCGCCAATGAAGCAGCCGTCAGCTTCGAGGCAGACCCATAATGTCGAGGATTCGCTCGGCCTCACGATCCGTTTCCGCCTCGCGGAGGGCGAGGATCGGATTGTGGGTGAGCTTCCTGGTAACCGAATTCGCCAGCGCCCGGACCAGGTTTTGGTCGCGCTCGGAAAGATGGGCGAGTTTGCGTAGCGTGCGCTCGACCTCGGCATCCCGCACCTGGTCGGCACCCGTCTGGAGCGCGGTGATGGCGTGGACGCCGGATCGGCTTCTCGCCCACCCCCCGAACTCATCGACGGCGGCGCTGACCAGCGCCTCCACCTTGGAAACCTCGTCCGCGTACTGGCGGCGGGTTTCCGCCGCGAACGGCTCGAGCGCGTCGACGTCGCGGACTCGCACGCCGTCCAGCAACTCACATTCGGGAGAGATCGAACGCGGCACGCTGATGTCGATCAGGAGCAACGGCGTCGATCGCGAGAGGATATCCGGCAGGGATACCATCGGCTCATCGACCATTACCGCGCCAATCACCAGATCGGCGCGGGCGATCGCCTGGGCAAGACCGGAGATCGGAACCGCCAGCCCCCCAACCGTGGCGGCCAGCGTTTGGGCGCGATCGAGCGAGCGATTGACCACTAGCAGTTCGGAGACACCGTGGGACTGGATCAGCTTGCCGGTCAATGTCGCCATTTTCCCGGCGCCAAGCAACAACACGCGCTTGCCCCGCAAGCCGTCCAGTTCATGCCGGGCGAGATCGACCGCCGCGTGGGCGATCGACATCCGATTGCGGGAGATATCGGTTTCGGTGCGCGCCCGCTTGCCGGTCTTAAGCGCATCGGTCGCCAGGCGCTGCAAGACCGGCCCAATCGCCCCGACATCTCGGGCATGGGCCAATGCCTCGCGTATCTGCGAAAGGATTTGGGGCTCGCCGAGCACCAGGGAATCCAGGCCGCTGGCCACCCGGAAGAGGTGAGCAACCGCGTCCTCGCCGGTGTGCGCGTATGACGAACGCTCCAGGAGATGGGTGGGCACGCTGTGGTAGCCGGCGAGAAACCCGTAGATTTCCTGTCGCGCGTCCCGTTCCCCGATTTCCACGGCGTAGATCTCGGTGCGATTGCACGTCGAAAGGATCATGCCCTCGCCGAGATTCGCGTGAAGCGCCAGCAACCCCTCAGTTAACGACTCCCCTGAGAAGGCAAGGCGCTCCCGAACGGCGACCGGCGCATACGCATGATTCGATCCGACAACCACAACCTTCGGAGTCGTCAACCCGCCCGGCCCCTATCTCTTTACCTGAACATCCCGCGAGGGTTCGATGCATGGCCGTCAGACGGCACGCCACCTGAAAAACTCCGTCAAGGATACCCCACAATCGCGGCCAATTCGGCCCGAACTGGCAGCAGTTCAGGAATAATTCTCATCGGTAGGCCAGAACTTCCGAGCAGCCGCCGGCGCTTTGCGTCCCGCCCCGTCTCGCCATATAGTGCGGGCAGGCGATCGCGACACGCACGATCGTGTCCACTCGATTGCGGACATCAGCTCGATTCGGCCAATTTCCATCAGGGAGTGATCTTCATGGCTTCAACCACGACAGCGCAGACCATCGAATCCCGATACCGCGAGGAATTCGCGGGCTCGGCCACCATGTTCGAGCGCTCCCGGAACGCGATCGTCGGCGGTATCACCCACGATGGGCGGCACATCAAGCCGTTTCCACCCTACGTCGAGCGGGCGGACGGCGCGTACAAGTGGGACGTCGATGGCCACAAGCTGATCGACTACTGCATCGGGCACGGCTCACTGATCCTCGGACACAACGACCCGGAGATCAACGAGGCGATGCTGGCCCAGGTGACGCGCGGCACGCACTTCTCCGCCGGTCACGAAGGCGAAATTCGCTGGGCGGAAAAGGTCGTCGAGCTTGTGCCCTCGGCCGAACTCGTCCGGTTCACGGCGTCAGGAACTGAGGCGACGCTACTGGCGATGCGACTCGCCCGCGGCTATACCGAAAAAACCACGGTGCTCAAGTTCGAGGGGCATTTTCACGGCTGGCAGGATTACGCACTGAAAGGGGAGAAGGCGCCATTCGAGGCGACAAGCGTGCCAGGCATCCCGAAGGAAACCCTGGGGACGATGGCCGTAATCCCGTCGAACGATCCTGCCATGCTGGAGGAGCGGCTCGTTCAGGGGGACGTGGCCGCCGTGATCCTGGAACCGAGCGGGGCATCGTGGTCGACGATCCCGCTCAAGAACGATTTCCTCAAGGCCGTGCGCGAAATTACCCGCAAGCACAGCGTGCTGCTCATCTTCGACGAGGTGATTACGGGGTTCCGCTGGGCGCCTGGTGGGGCGCAGCAACGCTTTGGCGTCACCCCGGACCTGACGACGATGGCCAAGATCATCGCCGGTGGCATGCCGGGCGGTGCCGTCGCCGGGCGAGCCGACGTAATGGAGATGGTCGCCTTTAAGGATGCACCCGGCTGGAATGGGTCGCGACGGGTGCCCCAGGCGGGCACCTACAACGCCAACCCGCTGGCGGCGGTGGCGGGCCATGCGGCCTTGGTGAAATGCGCCGATCCGAGCGTTCAGTCCTACTGCGACGATCTCGCGAAGAAAGCGCGCGTCGGCATGAACCAGGTCATCAGGTCTCTGGATATTCCGGGCTTCGCCTGGGGCGAAAGCTCGGTCTTCCACGTGGCGCTGGGCCAGCCCGCCACGAACCTGGCGGCGGACGACCTGCACACCCCCGAGGGCGTGTCGCCTGAGTTTCTCAAGGGCAGCGGCAGCGACAAGCTGGGGATGGCGTTCGAGATCGGCATGCTTCTCGAAGGCGTCCACGTTTTCCATTGCGGTGGCCTGCTCTCGACCCGCCACACCGACGCCGACGTAGAGTTCACGGTCGCGGCGGCCGAGAAGGTCATCCAGGCCCTCAAGGCCGAGGGCGCCTTCGCGTAATCGGATTGGCCGACACAAGACTGGCCAGTACGGAGGAAACGTGTGCCCCGATCCCGGATCGGAAAACGGATGATGCATGTTTATTCGGCGTGACGTCGAGGATGGTCTCGTAGGGGAGCGCAACAGCATTTTGCCCTATGGAGCGTCGTTCGCGTACCGCTTCAGCAGGAGCTGGTAGGCATCCTCCGTGTCGACATCGAGCGGGACGTGAGACGAACCGCCGGGGACGAGAACGACCTCGTTTTGGTGACGGCGGATAACCTCCCGCCCGCCCTGATCGCCCTCGATGCCGCGCAACTCATCGAACAACTCACGGCCGAAAAGCACCGGATGTCCGCGTTCGTCCCCGTAACTCGTCATCGCGATGGGAGTTCGTTCATTTCGCCTAACGTCGACCAGGCGGTCGATCACCACGGGTTCGATGAACGGCTGGTCGCCCAGCGCCACCACCACGGCATCGGCCCCAATCGACGCGGCATCGAGACCGGCGATCAGCGAACGTGCCTGGCCCTCAGAGTAGGCGGGGTTGAAGACGATTCGCACGTCGAGAGCCGCCAGCGCCTCCCGGACCGCGTTGGCCTCATGCCCGACGACGACCCAGACCGCGTCCAGGCGTGATCCGAGGCACCGTTCGACCGCGTGCCGCACGAGCGGTTTCCCGCCCACGACGAGCAACTGCTTGGGGCGGCCCAGCCGCCGCGACAGGCCAGCGGCAAGCACAATGCCGTGGACCGGCCCCGGCCTAGTCACCGTCGCCCCGGATCGAGCCGGTAGCTCTCCTCAGTGAGCCTCCGGTTCGGTCGTTGCGCACGGCGATGATCTCGGCCAGGATGCTGACCGCCATTTCCTCCGGCGTGTTGCCGCCGATGTCGAGCCCGATCGGCCCGTGGACGCGATCGATCTGTTCGTCGGTGGCGCCCGCTTCAAGCAACCGTTCGCGGCGATCGACGTTCGTCTTCCGGCTACCGACGGCGCCGATGTACCCGGCGTCGGTCCCCAGCGCGCCGAGAATGGCCGGCTCGTCGAACTTGGGGTCGTGCGTGAGGATGACGATGGCGCTCGACGGGGTGATCGGCAGGCGTGGGTACGCCTCGTCCGGCCAGGCGACGATCAGGTCGTCGACCTCCGGAAACCGCTCGAGAGTGGCGAGCGTCTGCCGTGCGTCCACCACCACGATCCGAAAACCGAGCGGTCTGGCGAATGTAACCACCGCCTGGGCGACGTGGACTGCCCCGATCAGCACCAGCAACGGCGGGGGCAGAAAGACATCGACGAAAGCGTCGACATCCGGAGACAACGCGACGATGCCTGACTTCCCGGTTGTCACCGCCTCACGAGCGGTTGCCAGGCCGGCATCGTCGAGTTCCGTCGTACCGAGCGATCCGCGCACGTCGTCGCTGATAAGCAGGAGTTTGGCGCCGACCGTCGATCCTCGCACGACGGTGACGATGACGGCCGCGATGTCGTTGGCACGCGCCTCGCGGGCCCGAAGCAGGAAATTCGATTCTGAGTCGGTCATCGGTGGGTCACTCGACCGTCTCGACGAAAACGTCGATCGTGCCGCCACAGGCGAGCCCGACATCCCAGGCCATCTCGTCGGTGATGCCGTAGCGGATCAGCTTCGGGGCGCCGGTGCGCAGCACATCCTCGGCCTCAACCGCCACCGCCGACTCGACGCAGCCGCCGCTCACCGAGCCGGCCAGCTCGCCGGCATCGGAGACGGCCAGCCGGGCTCCGACCGGTCGCGGCGCCGAGCCGATGACGTTGACGACGGTCGCGATTGCCACCCGTTTGCCCTCGGATTTCCAGCTATCGATTTCCGGTAACCATTCGCTCATGATGTTCTCCAGTGGGTGATACGGGATTTGGTAGACGGGGATGAACGGCCATGAGAGAGGCCGTCCGTAGGGGTCAACCTGAGCCTGCACTTAGCGCAGCGAATGTGTGTTGACCCAATTTACGCGACCCCGGAACCTCGGGCGATCACATATCCAGCGGGGCCAGGATCGCCCCTACGAATTCACCGCAAACCGTCTACGAAGCGCGGATTGCCCTGGAGGATACCTGGCGGCGAACCGGCGGGGTATCTTCGACCGCGCCGAGCAGTTTCGCCAGGGCTTCGAGGCTCTTCAGGTTGTGAATCGGCAGGAAGTGATCGACGTACGGCAACGAAGCCCGGATGCCCTGAGTCAGTGGCTGGTAGCCGGGTGCGCCCAGCAGGGGGTTCAACCAGATTACCCGGCGGCACGAGCGTTGTAACCTGGCCATTTCGGCACCCAGCAACTCCGGGTCCCCGCGGTCCCAGCCATCGCTGATGACGACCACCGTCGCACCGGAGCGGAGCACCCGGCGGCTCCACTTGTAATTGAAGTTCTTGATCGACTCGCCAATCCGGGTCCCGCCCGACCAGTCGTCGACCGAAGCCACGACATCGGCGATCGCCACGTCGACGTTCTTCTTGCGCAACTCCCGCGTGATCCGGGTGAGCCGCGTGCCGAAGACGAAGACCTCAACCGAATCGAGACCGTGCTCGAGGGCATGGACGAACCGGAGCAACAGACGCGAATACCGGTCCATCGAGCCCGATATATCGCAGATCAGCACCAACGGCCGCATCCGCTCCTTCCGTTCGCGCCACTTGAGGTCGAGCGGCACGCCGCCCTGCTTCATCGCCCCGCGCAGGGTAGCCCGGTAGTCGATGTAGGCGCCGTTGATCGCCCGCTTGCGGCGGCGGGTGAGCCGGGTTCCCAGCCGCCAGGTCATCGACTCAATCAGCCGCCGGGCCTCGGCCAGCTCGTCCGGCGAAAACTGCGAGAAATCTTTCTTCCGGAGCGCCTCGCTGGCGCTGAAGATCAGCACATCTTCCGGCGGAATCTCGTAATCCTCGGTTTCCCCAAGATCCTCGATGTCCTCGGTCCCCTCGACGGCGAGGACCGTCTTGTCGACCTCACCGCCTTTGGCGCCCTGCCCCGGCTCGCCCTTCTCCTTGCGCTGGCTGGGATTCGGCATGCCGACCGTTTCCTCGTCATCGTGGATCGCTTCGGAGAACATCGGCGCCTGCTGGTCGACGAGATCGGCCCAGAACCGCAAGAACTCGGCGTTGAACATCGGGACCTGTTCGGGCCTCGTGACGAGCGTGGCTTTGGCGGCACTGTAAACGTCGTCCCGCCGCCGGACCCCAACCGCGTCGATCGCCTCGATCAATCCCCGGATGTTGCCCGACCCGACGGGCATCCCGGCCGCGCGCAACCGGCGACCAAACCGCAGCAGGTTGCCGGCCACCCGGCGCGAGCGCACACGGGAGACGTCGATCGTACCTTTGCCGTTGGCATTCGCATTAAGCATCAGGCCTGATTTCCCGCCGGGGATGTGCTCAACGCGCGGGCGACGAGCCGGGCGGCGATATCGCCGCGCACCTTTTCGACATCCTCCTGGTACTTGAGCACGACGCCCAGGGTGTCCTCGACGACCTCATCGGTCAGCTCGTTGCTTCCCAGGGCCAGCAGCGCGTTCGCCCAGTCGAGGGTTTCGGCCATGCCTGGCGACTTGAAGAGGTCGAGTTCCCGCAAGCCCTGGGTGAAGGCGCAAATCTGGTTCGCCAGCCGCTCCGAGGCTTCGGGCACCTTCGCGCTGAGAATGCGGTATTCCTTCTGGTAATCGGGAAAATCGATCCAGTAGTAGAGGCAGCGCCGCTTGAGCGCGTCGTGGATTTCCCGCGTCCGGTTCGAGGTCAGGATCACGATCGGCACGTGCTCGGCCCGCATCGTGCCAAGTTCCGGCACCGTCACCTGAAAGTCGGAGAGAATTTCCAGCAGAAACGCCTCCAACTCCTGATCCGCCCGGTCGACCTCGTCGATCAGCAGCACCGGCGACTGGGTATGCGCGATGTCGATCGCCTGGAGCAGGGGCCGCTTGAGCAGAAACTCCTCCCCAAAGAGGTTGCGGCGGACCTCATCCTGGTCGAGACCGGTGGTGGCCTCCAGCGACCGCAGATAGAGCATCTGCCGCGGGTAGTCCCACTCGTAGATGGCGGAGCTGGCGTCCAGCCCCTCGTAGCACTGCAACCGGATCAACGGGGCGCCCAGCGTGGAGGCCAGCACCTTGGCAATCTCGGTCTTGCCGACTCCCGCCTCGCCTTCGAGCAGGAGTGGCTTGCGCAGTTTCAGCGTGAGGTAGAGCGTGGTCGCCAGCCCACGGTCGGCAATGTACTTTTCGCCACGCAGCGCCTCTTCCAGGGCATCGACCGTCACGAAATCGTCAGCCGTCGACGTGGTGTCAACGACGCCTGTCTGTGTATTCAACGAAGAACCTCTCTTGTGTATCGCCTGGGAATGTACTGGAGGTTCCTGAAGATGCCGGCCTCCCGTTCCGCCAATTATCCCCGAGGCGCGGGAACCTGGCCAGCGCCGGACCAGTCATCTGCCCTGGCGCGGGTTCGGCAGGCCGTGCAGGTAGAGCGGTTCGAGGATTGCCGGGTCGTCCAGTTCACCCGCCCGCCAGCACCGGTACCCGATCCGGGCCAACACGCCGGGCCGGCGGTGTGTCATGAGCCACGTCACCCGGGGGTGGATCGCCGCGGCTTGTTCCCGCTGTTCGGGATTGAGTTCGCCCGCGACGACCGCGGTTTGGTGATTGCGCAGCACCACCAGAAACTCGGCGAACGAGGTGTTGACCGGTGGCGTAACGGGCTCTGACCCGTAACGGGACCAGACGACTCGCCCCCTCCCGGCCGGAACCAGCGCGATGCACTCGACCCCGGCTTCGACGTACGGCATCGCGGCGATCTCCAGCGTGTTCACGCCAATCACGGCACGGTTGCCGGTGATCGCCAGCCCCTTGGCCAGGCTCAGACCAACCCGCAGGCCCGTGAACGAGCCGGGCCCGGCCGCCACGGCCACCGCGCCGATGGCGTCGATCGCCAACCCGTTCCGTTCGAGCAGCAGTTCGAGATTGGGCAGAACGCTCGTCGTCTGCTGGCGGCCACCCGGCCAGGAGAGTTCGATTATCCGATCCCCATCGAAGAGGGCAACGCCGGCCTGGTCGGTTGCCGTATCCAGCGCCAGCAGCCAGGAACGTGCCCGGGCCGGTTCCAATCCGGCGTTCTCGTGGTCATGATTTCCCGTGGGGCTTGCCATTTAACAAATGCCTCGCGATGGTGTTAGTATTTTCTCAACCATTCAAGTGAATGTGTGCATCACGCTTTCGTCGTTCCTGGCTCGTCTCCCCACCATGCACCGGATCCTCGACCAAGTCTACGCCGCATTGACAGGGCCCAGACACGAACACATCATGCCGATCCGGCACGCGCCGGAACGGACGAGGTCCAGGTATGGAGAGCACAACCGGTACGTTGGAAACCGCATCGTATCAGGACCGGACGTATGAAACTGCGAGGATGTCGCTCCGCGACAGAATCGCCTCCAAGGAATGGGTCATCTTCGTCCTGTTCGTGACCCCCAACCTTCTGTTCCTGCTGCTCTTCACCTACTGGCCGTTGTGGGAAAACATCCGGCTGAGCGTCCAGCGAACCGATCTCCTCGCGTTCACCGGCGCCAACGAGTTCGTGGGCCTGGAAAACTTCGAGTATATCTTCAGAAACCGCACCTTCCGGCTGGTCCTGCGCAACACCCTGGTCTTCCTCGTCGCCAGCGTCTCGTTGACGATGCTTTCTGGGTTGCTGATTTCGCTCCTGCTCAACCAGAAGTTGAAAGGGCGAACCGCGGTGCGGGCGATCGTCTTCGCACCGACGTTGCTCTCCGGCGCGGCTATCGGTATCGTTTGGGCCTACATCTTCGATCCCCGCTACGGGTTGCTCGCTCAGATCCTCGACTGGTTCTGGATTCCATCGCCGCACTGGCTCGACCGGCCGGAATGGTCCTTGCCCGCGATTATCATCGTCTACGTCTGGAAGAACCTGGGATTCGCCGCCGTCATTTTCCTGGCCGGATTGCAAGCCATCCCGCAAGACCTCTACGACGCCGCCAAGATCGA
>Ga0136640_10001242_pt1 | contig 10110 bp, 8 predicted proteins | sample AntDrymUQ8642106_2_FD_105498 | JGI IMG/M metagenome (GOLD analysis project Ga0136640, IMG submission 105498) | Polar desert sand microbial communities from Dry Valleys, Antarctica - metaG UQ864 (21.06) | ecosystem: Environmental > Terrestrial > Soil > Desert | place: Antarctica: Dry Valley...
AGCGTCCGAAGGTGGTCGTGTCGCGTTCGGTGACGAGCCTGCATTTCGTGCCTGGCGGGATGAGGCTGACGAGAAAGTCCCTGGCCGCCTTTCCGCGTTCCCTCTCCTCCGGGGGGCCGGAGAAAAGCTCGGGAGCGAAGGCATCCTTTATGCGGATCATGCGGTAAGCGTACTCGTCCATCCCGAGCGACACCATGACGTGGACAGTATCGCCATCCACGATGCGCTCTATCACCGCGCGGTACGGGCCATAGGGGACGCTCAGGCTCTCAGGCCATTCCTGAAACTGGACCGGCTTGCTCATGGCGTCTCCGATCTGCTCTCGCCGGTTTTGGGCGGGCGCTTCGGCAACTTCATCGTTTCAGGAAGCTTCCGTGGAGGGACTGGGTCTCCGGTGAAGGCTTGAGACCATATTCGAGATCCAGGACCCGTTCGCACAGCCGGTACTGCCGCAAGGCCAGCGCCCGCAACCCGAGGCGAGCGTAGCTCTCCATCAACAGGCGATGGCTGTTCTCATGGCAACGGTCTTTCTCCAGCACGAGATAGCAAGCCCGAATACATTCCTGAAACTGTCCGGTCTCGACGTAGTGGGAGGCCAGCCGGCACAGCACGTCGATATATGCGTTGGATAGCCGTTCGCGCTCGATCATGGTCCAGTCTTCGTAGAGGTCTTCGATCAGGTAATCGTCCCGATACAGGGCCAGAGCTTCCCCGTACTCCGACGCCGCTTCCGTCATCCGCCCGTCTCTTTCCAAGAAGCGGCCCCGCTCATAGCAGTCGTCGAACTCATCCACGTCCGTGGACACCCGCAACGCCGGACACAGACGGTAGCGTCCCTCGTCGAGCAACACGTAATTCGAGGAAGTGGGGCAATCACCGAGGATCTTGCGCAGGGCATGCATGGCCGAGTTCAATGACCACCTGGCTTTCTTGGCGTTCGACTCGGGCCACAACCAGCCCATCAAGTAGTCCTGGGATACCGGACGCACGCGGTTCGTCATCAGGTACTTGAGTATGGTCTGCGCCCGACCGTTGCGGCCCAAAGAGACGGCATCGCCATCCTGGAAAAGCTCGAAGCGTCCGAAGCAGCGCGCCCAAAGAGAAGGCTGGATATCCGGGACGGCTCGCGGGCCAGAGACCCTGGGATGCGCCACCTCCTCGACGGCGCGCTGGATCTCTTCCAGGGCAGCGCCACGGGCACTGAACGCCGTCACCAGAGATCCATCGGAACGGCGCACGAAGAGCAGGTCCGGATCCCGCTCCAGATAGTATCCGGCCGGAATATTCAACGCCACTCCCTGCATGGTTCTCTCCAAACCGCCGCTCGCGTCTGGCCCTTTTACGGGGCTTTCCCCGCGCGGCTCCTTTCCCAAAGGACGAATCTCGCGTCCCGTCCCTTCCCGACGAATTCAGGATATATGGTCGTGGACTCTCGCGTATCCCCCAAATGTACTAATTTTCGGAGCGAAACCCGTGAAGCTTTGGAAACCCTATCCCGCGGAGCTGGATCGGGACGCTTCGATCTCCGTCTCCAGAAGAGCTGCTACTACCTCCGGGTCGAAGCGGCTGCCGGAGCCACGGGTGATCTCCTCCAGCGCCGCCTCCCTGGGTATGCCGTATCCATACGGCCGGTCGCGCATCATCGCGTCGAATGCGTCGGCCGCTGAGACGATGCGCGCCGAAATCGGTATGCTCCCGCCGCGCAGTCCGTCCGGGTATCCTTCGCCGTCGAACCGCTCGTGATGATGTTTGACTACCGCGAGCACGGAGGCCAGATCCTGGATGGGCGCGAGCATACTGGCTCCCTGGGCCGGGTGGCGGCGGATAACCTCGAACTCCTCTTCCGTCAGGCGGCCTGGCTTCTGGAGGATGTGATCCGGAACCCCGATCTTGCCCACATCATGCAACATAGCGCCGAGAACGAGGCCCTCGATCTGGTCAGGAGACAGGTGGAGCCTGGAGCCGACGCGCCGGGAGATTTCAGCGACGCCCCGCAGATGGTCGCTGATGCGCGGGTCCCGAGTCTCCAGGGTCGCCACGAAAGCCCGCACGACGTCGTTGGTTCTCCTGTCTCCTTCCGGGCCAGACCTGATCACATCGGCGACACCTTCCGTCCGCCCTCCGGCGACCGCGAGGGCGCGCATGGCGGTTTCGATGATGCCTTCCACGTCCTCATCCCCTGCCTCGGCGAAGGCAATACCCGTGGAGACGGTCAGAGGAAACGCGGAGGCGGCCGCCTCTTGCGCGATGCTCCGTTCCACGCTGGAGACCGCGGCGCGTGCCCTGGATTCTCCCGAGCCACCGAGGACGGCCACGAAGGTTTCCTCTTCGTAGCGGAAGACGAGACGCTGGCCTGCCGCCAGCCTCTCCCCGAGCCGCCGTACGAGCGCGTCTTTCACCACCGGACCACGCCTCCGTCCGAAACGCCGGATCCCATCCACCTCAACCGCTATCACCGTGAGCGCCCGGCCGCGAGAGAGATACCGCCGCAACACGCGAAGGAGCGAGGCGCGGTTCGGGAGGCGGGAGGCCGGATCCCGGCCCCCAGGCGCATCCTTGGCCGCTTCGAGCACACGCGCCACCGTCCCGGCGAGCAGCTTCAATATACGCTCATCCTCGGCGTCGAATTCCTTACCCCCAACTACGATGGCGCCCCACTTCTCGCTCTTTGCCAGACCCACCGGCACCGCCATGAAGCCCTCTATTCCGTGGACCGGCTCGTCGCTGCGCACGGTGTCGCCTTCGAGGCAGCTCCACAGCACGAGGCGTTGTATCGCGGGGTGCCACCAACTCGGACAGACGTCGGGGTCCCCGGCGAGAACCGTCCGGTGCGAGCCTCCTTCCAACGCGGCGACGTGCGCGTAAGAGCCTTCACTCACCGAACGAGCCGCCCCCGCCGTCCACCCGAGGATGCCCTCGATATCCAGCACTCCGAGCGCCGGGCCGAGATCCGAGACCAAGATCTCCACGTTCCTGGTACGTCCCTGCTCGATGGCGATGGTCCTCGACAGGCCGGAATTCAAAGACTCCAGAGAGCGCGTCTCAATCCCGAGCACGCCAGCAACCACGCAGAAAAGCGCCACGAAGCCCACCCGAGGCCCCATGACGAAAGGAGAAAGGTCTCCCAGATTTCCCACGGCTATTCCCACCGCCAGCAGATAACTGCCCGAGAGCGCGGCGGTCGCGACAAAGATCTTGACGAACGTCGCGGCCCGGACCACCTGCAACGCCGCCACAAGATACAGCGGGAAGAATGGAGAGCTTTCTCCACCCGTGCCGGCGATCAACATACACAATAATACGGAGTCCACCAGCGGACGGGCGAATTCCGCCCGCACGATAAAGCCAGGGCGCTCGAAGACCAGTAGTGCTCCGAAGAGCAGCGCGAGGCCCGCTGCGAGGTAGGCTCCCGGCGTTTCGGAAGAAGATTGCGTATTCATCATCAGCACGACGACGGTTCCGGCCAGAGCTATTCGCAGTAGACCGGCTTTCGGCGCGGGTGCCGTCGTGAAAGGTTCGCCGGTATGCTGTTCCGCCAGTCTCATCGCGCCGCCACCGGCACCCTACCGGAGTGAACCTCTCCGGTTGCGACCTTCTTCGACCCCGAAGCCAGGCCAGGCTGTCGCATGGTGGCTTCCGTCCGGGCCGGGAAAGATGAACCGATGATCGTCGGCCATGAGGTAGCCTTCGGACTCGGTGTCCAGTATCCGCAGGAAGGCCCGCACCACCACGCCATCGAACTCGGTGTCAAGCCCGGCTGCCAGCTTCTCGCGAGCCTCCGCTGGCGGCATGCCGGGACGCTGAGGCTGATCCAGGACCATCGCGGCGTAGGCTTGCGCCACGGATAGTATCTTCGCCTCGGACGGTATCCAGGATCCGCGCAGCTTGTCCGGGTACCCGCGTCCGTCGGGGCGCTCGTGATGCCAGCGGACCCATGAGGACACCTCCTCGAACTCCGATACCGCGGCGAGCGCCTCCTCGCCACGCGCCGGATGCTCGTCGAGCTGATGCCGGGCTATGGAGTTCAGCTTTCCGGTAGCTAGCAAAAGTTCCTCCGGCAGACCGAACATGCCGATGTTGTGCAAAAGACCCGCCATCCGCAGCCGTCCGACGCGCGCTTCATCCAGCTTCATCTCACGACCGAGGTCGGCGGCGTAGACTGCGGTGGCGGCCGCGTGGCGATGAGTGTAGCCGTCCCTGCGTCCCAGGTCACGCACGATCATGGTCCCGAACGCCGTATTGGAAGCCGTGAGGGCCTCTTCCAGGGAATCCACCCGCGCCCGCAACTTCTGGTTTTCTTTCGTATGCTCGCGCGAACGGTACACGAGCACCTGGCTCCCGATGGAGCCCGCGACCACTATCACCGTCGCCACCGGTCCAGAGGCCACCCAGGCCACCACCCCGAGACTCGCCGTGAGCACGCTTACGCCACTCGGGAGCAGGTAAGGTTGCACATCCTCCGTCCAGGTCTCATGGAAAGCCTGACCGTATTTGATTTTCATCAAGAGACCAGTGATCGTCCTGTTAGCCACAATAAGCGTTATGCCCGATGCGAGAACCCCGTACAGGAGGTCAACGGAAAATCCCAGGTTGCTAATCAGTAAGGGTTCCGACGCGAAAGAGAAGACCGTGCCCGCCAGAAAGATGATCGTAACGCTGTGACTTACCTCGTACGCCGTCCGAAGCCAGTTTCGCCTTCCGACGCGCAGATCAGCAGGGAGAGCTGCCAATGCGGCCCAGACAGGTCCCAGCGCAACCACCGCTAGTATGAGCCCGATGTCCGAGGTATCGATGGTGATCCGCTCGTTTATGCGCACGGAGAAAGCGTCGCTGAACAGAATGAAGACAGCAAAAATTGCCGCGCCTATCATAAAGCGCAGATCAGGCGTTAATCCATACCAGTGAATCCAGGAGGTAGCCAAAGCCGCAGCGAAGACCGCCAGAGTTCCGATGTAGGTTCTGAGGTGAGCCTCGCTCAAATCTTCTCCTGCCCGACACAAGGTGTTTACTAATTACTTAATGCCCCATTATGACAGAAGTTACCAGCTCCGTGCAAGGATTCACATATAGAATTATTTAGGCTGACCTTACCAGCCCCGCATACGGAAAATCATGTCTTCACCTCCTCTCAAGTTTTGGGGTTCTCCTATCTTCTTAATTTGACTACCAACCCCGCATACGGAAAATCATGTCTTCACCTCCTTTATCGTCTCTACAACTCACTTCTTTATCGTCCCTATAATAGTCATTCTATAATATCTAATATTACAAACCTTCCCCGAGGCATGAAAGTCCGGGGAGGCGGTGCAGTGTATTGATGGCTCATTTGCCCTCTATATTCCGCGTCTTTGCCGTCTGCGAGTGGGGCGTGTCGGACGATCACCCTTCTTGGAGCGTCCGGGGAGCACGGTCAGAAGGAGCAGGACGACCAGGCCCGCAGCTACGGCCGCGATCCCCGCGAAGAGGTAGGTCAGTCGTGGTCCGAATGAGTCCACGATCAGCCCACCCGCGAAGTATGCGAGGGCTTCTCCGGCGCTGTAGGTCAAGAACCTCACGGAGAAAACGCGCCCGAGAAAAGCGTCGGGCACCGTGTTTTGCAGGATCGTGTCCGTCGAAACGTTGTCTATGCCGGTGCAGACGCCTTCGATCACCAGCGCTCCCAGGGCGAGGGCGAAGACGGGAGCCAGCCCTGTCCCCATGAGGGCCAGACCACCGACGAAGATGCTCAAGAAATAGAAAGGCATCAGGCGGTACCTGTCGCCCAGCACGGCCATCAAGATGGAACCGAGGACCGTTCCACCACCCCAGAGACTCACGAGCAGGCCGTATCCCGCATTCCCCGCGCCGAAGGTTTCTTTTGCGAGGAATACCTCGGCAGGAATCGTCGTGTTGATCGCCAGGATGGTCAGGAAGGACCCGACTACAATCGCCAGGGGCACGCGCGCCCCCGCGAGATAGCCGAAACCGGCCCGCAACTCTCCCAGGAAGCCCTCGCCGTCCCCGCCACTTTGGGGCCGAGGGAGTGAAATTCTGGAGAGGAACACGGCGGAGATGAGGTAGGTCACGGCATCAAAGACGAAGGCCGCGTTCACCCCCACGGTCGCCACCAGCAGACCACCGATGGCCGGGCCCACCGTTATCGAGACGCTGAAAGTGCCGCTGATAATGGCGTTGGCGCGGGTCAGGTCGCCGCCGCCCACGACGCTCGGGAAGGCGGCCCGGACGGTCGGGTTGAAGAATGTGCGGGCTAGCCCCATCAGAAAGACCAGGACGTAGAGAACGACGATGTCCCGAGTGAAGATCACCGCTAGGATGAGGGTCGCCCGGGCGAGGTCGCTCGCCACCAGAATAGCGCGGCGATCCAGACGGTCGGCAAGCACCCCGACCAGGGGGCTTGCGAGGGTGGGCAAGAGGCGAGCGACTAGTACGCCGCCTACAGCGGTGGCGCTGTCCGTGATCTGGACGATCAGAACGACCAGTGCCACGGTCGAGACGAAATCGCCCACGAACGATATCCCCTGGCCGACCCAGAGTTGCAAGAACCGCGTATTTCTCAAGAGAGAGCCACCCGTGGCGCTCATCTCGCCCCCAGACGTAGCGTAAACGCCTCCGAAACTCGGAACTAGAAGAGGCGTCCGGTTAGACTACCGGATCTCACCCGTCTCCGCTATCTTTTCTCTGCGGTATTCGGCGGAGGACGGCACGGCCCCGGGCATCTCACCGAAGGGGCGCGTCCATCTCCTCCAGGACAGCGTCGAAGCCTTCCCGAAAGGTCGGATAGCGAAACACATACCCGGAAGCCACGAGCCGGGCATTGCTGCAACGCTTGTTGGCACGGGTCCGCCCGGATGGTCTCCCCGGCTTTCGCGAAGATATATCGCCGAAACGGGAGACCAGCCATTCAGCGACCACGCGCCGGTCGGCGGGCTCATGGTCCACGCCGAGATAAAGCGGCTCGGGATCCGGCAAGAGCATCAGGTGCCGCAGAGCCCCGGCGAGGTCGTCGCGGTGAATACGGTTCGAGTACGATGGTGGCCCGTCGCCGGGTACTGTGTTCATGGCGCGTTCGATTGTCCCTGCGCGGCCTGGGCCGTAAATGCCACCGGCCCGCAGCACGGTGGCCGGGAATGGGCCGCTGAGTGCTATCCGTTCGCCTTCCAGCAAGCGCCGTCCGGCGTGTCGGTCGGGCTCCGCCGGGGAAGTCTCGTCCACCCATTCTCCTCGCCGCTGCGCGTAGACCCCGGTACTCGAAACCAGGATGATCCGTCTGAGCTTCTCCCGCCGGTCAGCAAGCACTCGAAGCAGGTTGCGGAGTCCTTCCACATAGGCGGCCCTGTAGGCCGAGTCCGTCGAGCCATCAGGGGAGGTGGCGTGGAAGACGAAGTCCAGGTTCGGGGGCAGCGCGTCCAGAGAATCCGGCGACGCGAGATCCGCCACGACGGGACGTATGGCGGGCGGCAAGGCGACAGGGTTCCGGCGCAGACCGAAGACCGCGTGGCCCTCAGACGCGAGACGCTCGCCGAGGGCGCAACCGGCGTATCCACAGCCCGCTATGAGGACGCGCATGAGGCGAGCTTACCACGCCCTTGCGTAGCTTCCGAGAGACGTTCGGTGAGTTTACCGACCCCGTGAAACGGGCACGTTCCCTCCGACGATTTCCCGCTTTCATCGAGTCAAAAGAGGTGGAGCTTATGGCACAGGCACCAGACATACAGAGGTTGAGGGACAGGCTCTCAGAGCATTCGGAGCCGATGCTCTCGGCGTACATGAGCGTGAACGCCCGCTACCCCGAGAACCAGGGAGAAGCGTACAAGGTGCGCCTGAAGAACGCGCTGGGAGACATGGACGTGCCCGACGAGCTCGCCGGACAGATCCGTGATTCGGTGGACGAGGAGACCCGTCCGGGCGCTCGCACCCTCGTGTTCTTCGCCACCGAAGACGGGTTCTTCGAGCGGTACGAGTTGCAGGTGGACCTGCCGGAGGCGTTCCGGTTTGGGGAGCCGTATCTCGCGCCGCTGGTTCTGGCGCTCGACGAGCATGAGCCATACGGCGTCGCGCTGTTCGACGCCGAGCGGTTCCGGTTCTTCGTCTCCAAGCCTATGGGGGCCGATTCGGAGGACGACGAAGGTTCCGGTAGCGGGTTCTTCCGGGAACTGGACGCTTCACCCGGCTCGCCGGGTCCCAGGAGCGGCATGGACCAGGAGCCACAGAGCCGCAGAACCGAGGCCAACGTACACAAGTGGTTCAACGACCTCGGCGATCTGACGCGGAAGCTGGCGTTCCAGAATGGCGTGCGCCATCTCATCCTAGCCGGCCCCAAAGAGAGGACTGCGGAGTTCCGCAAGAGGCTGCCGCAGGAAATGGCGGAGAGGGTCGTCGTGGAGGAGAACATTCCCTCCGAGGCACCGGAGAAGGGCTTCTTCGACCGGTTGGAGGCCGCCTACGAGCGGGCCGAGAAGGAGCGGCAGATGGCTCTTATCTCCGGGGCCCGTGAACGGGGCGTTCGCGGCGTCAAGGACACCGTCGAGGCTCTACAGGAAGGCCGGGTCCATCATCTCGTGGCCCTGTGGGACCTTGAGGGCGAGGTGCGCTGGTCCGATGCCGAAAGCCTCGCTATCATGGACATAACCCAGGAAGAGTCGCCCTATAGTGGGGAGCCGACGAGGGTGCGCCCTCTCATGGACGCGCTGCTTGACCTCGCGGCGGAGCGGGGTGCCCGCGTGGAGCTCGTGCGCGCCGAAGATGAAGTCGCCGATACCCCGGATGAGGATGCGCGGCAGGAGCGCGAACCGCACGATCCCGCCGGCATACTGCGCGAGGAGTTCGACGGCCTCGCCGGTTTGCTGCGTTATTAGCCATCAGCTTGTCAGCACTTCAGCTTGTCAACTTGTCAGCAAAAGCTGGAGGCTGAAAGCGCGGGTTGTGGAAGATCGGTGTTTCCACGACCTGTCGTTTTGATCCGGTTTGGGTAACGCGCCACCCGGTGAGTCGTGTCCTTGTTCGGGAGGAGCGGCGAAGCAGAAACCTGGGCAAAGCCGCCACTCCTCGAGAAACTCTCCGAGTTGGCCGGCGACAGTCCATTCATCGAGAAGCGAACAATCACGGCCACCATCAAGGGCAGCCCGTCTTTGTTCGATATCTGGGGAGTCGTCGGCAGACTCGCCAGCGCCTGCCGAGCGATGGCGCTAGCCGATCCGGATGCGTGCTCCGTGGGCCAGGTCCAGGTCCAAAGATCTCTTGCCTCCCTCGCCGGACGCAAGTTCCATCGCAAGCGGACCGGAACCGATGGCATCGAGACGCCGCTGCGAGTCTTCATCTTCGGGTCCGGCGAAGGAGACAGCGCGAGATCCGAGGCGCATCGTTTCGCCGCCTTCTTTCGGCGCCGGGCCTCCCGCCAGAGTGGCGTAGGAGCGCGCGGCGTTTTCCGGGTCGGGGGCGGCGTTTTCCGGGTCGGGGGCGGCGATTTCCAGGGCGGAGATGCCGGTTGCTCCGTTCGGGTGGATGGCGGCTCGTCCGGCTGGTACTCGCCGGGGTCTGGGGGTGAGGTCTTCGATCAGGAACGGCAGAGCCCGTCCTTCCTGCGCTACGCTGGCGCTGCGCCACCGAATTTCCTGTCCGTCCGGCAACCGCCGACCACCGTCAGCCGGGCCGCTTACCTCGAAACCGGCCTCCCGCAGCCTCCTCGCATCCGACACAAGATCGTCAGATGCCAGGCAATGGTCCACGAGGCCGCCGGTTGCGACGAACCGCCGCCAGCCCCACACGTTATCCCGTGAGTCGTCGGGGTTCACGAAGGCGACGAGTTCCAAGTACGAGCCGTCCTGGAAGGGAACGAGGGCGTTGCGGGTAAGTCCGTCGGCGTGTTCTCCACCGGGCGTGACCGCGAAGCCGAGCCGCTCGTAGTCGCGCGCGGCACAGTCCAGGTCACGGACCAGTATTACCAGATGATCCAGGCCCGTGATCATTGTCCACTTACCAAGAGTACCGGTGGAACACTTCGGGTCACGGGGTCTTCAAAGGATTCGGGACTTCGCGGCTTTCGTCCGCGGAATCGTTGGGCTCAGGATTCCGAGCTTCCCAGTGCTCCATCGTGCGGCGGGGCAGGTAGAT
>Ga0136640_10001243_pt1 | contig 10105 bp, 9 predicted proteins | sample AntDrymUQ8642106_2_FD_105498 | JGI IMG/M metagenome (GOLD analysis project Ga0136640, IMG submission 105498) | Polar desert sand microbial communities from Dry Valleys, Antarctica - metaG UQ864 (21.06) | ecosystem: Environmental > Terrestrial > Soil > Desert | place: Antarctica: Dry Valley...
ACGCGATGGCGCCGACTGGTGGTCGATCCCCGCGATCTGGCCGGCGACCCAGTTCTACTACGTGTCGTCGGCCTTGCCGGCCGTCGTCGGTCGGCCGTTCCTGGAGGCACTCATCGCCGTCCCAGCGCCGTTGATGACGCCGATCATCGTCATCGCGCTCGCGATCCGGATCCGGATCGAACGGCTCGATCCAGCGGCCTGGGACAACCTCGTTAGTCGCCTTCGAGCCAGCATCACTCGGTCACACCGGCGGCGCGGCTCACCGTGAGCGTCCGTCGCCTCTGGATCTTCCTGGCTATCGCGTTGCCGACTCTTGCGTCGCTTCTCGGCGCCATGTCCACCGTGGACCTGGCCTACCAACTGCGCGCTGGTGCCGAGATCCTCGCGACTGGATCGCTGCCGAGTCTTGACACCTGGACCTTTACGGCGACCGGATTGCCCTGGATCGATCAGCAATGGGGCGCCCAGGTCTTGTTCACATCAGCGGACCGACTCGGTGGATGGACCGGTCTCGCGATCCTCCGCGCGACCCTGACCGGGGTGATCTTTGCGTGCCTCATCAGGGTGGCGCTTATCCGCGGCCTGACCGGGCGGACCGGAGCGCTCCTCGTGTTGGTGACCTTCGTCATCGCCGCGCCCGCCCTGGCTCTCCGGCCCCAGCTGTTCGCCATGGCCTGCTTCGCCATCGTTCTGGTGATCATCGTCGACCGCCGCGCGCACCCCGGGCGATTGTGGGTGGTAGCCATCGTGGTCATCTTGTGGGCGAACGTCCTCGGCTCGTTCTTCCTGGGGCCCGTAGCGCTCGGGCTGGCCTGGTTGGAGGATGTCCACGATCACTCCGATCACGCCCGCCAGACACTCGGCGCAGCGGTCGTCAGCGCTGGCGCAGCCTGCATCACGCCCTTCGGGCCTGCGGTCTGGCTTTATGCGGTGGGGCTATCCACGAACCCGCAGGTCACCGCGCGCATCACGGAATGGCAGGCGACCACACTCCGGGATCCCGCCGGTCTGGCGTTCTTCGCCTCCGCGGCCGGACTGGTCGTGTTGATCGCTCGCCGTGACGGGCGCGTACCTTGGCCGATGCTGGCGTGGCTTGGTGCCTTCGGTGTCGTGGGCTTGTACGCACTGCGCGGCGTCGCCTGGTGGTCGCTCGCTGCATTCGTGGCGACGACCAGCCTCTGGCCCGCGGTGGCCGCACGCGTTGACGCTATCGAGCGGCCGATGTTGCGAAAGCTGAACGGCGCGACCGCCGGCCTCCTCATCGTGCTCGTCGTCGGGCTGCTGCCGCTCTGGCGGCCGATCGACCCCGCAACGGGCGGACCGCTGGGCCTGCTGCGAGACGCACCGGGCGGGATCACGTACGCCCTGCAGTCCATGGGGATGTCCGGCCAGCGCATCCTGAACCCGCAGCCGTGGGGGTCCTGGTTCGAGCGCGCCCTCCCGGAAGCGCTGGTCGCCATCGATTCCCGGATCGAGCTGTTTCCCGCCCAGGTCTGGGAGGACTACGCTCGGGTCAAGGCCGGCATCGATGGGTGGCAGGACATCGTGGGGGGCTGGGGTGTCACCGTCGTCGTCCTTGCGGTGACGGAGACCGAGGTGCGCGATCGATTCCTTGCCGCAGGTTGGCGACAGATCTACGGCGATGACGATGGACTGATCCTGGTCAGATCGTAGTGGCGCAACGGGTATGGGATGCCTTCGACCGCTATCCCTTCAACTCGCCGTGGATCCGCGGGATGATTGGCCGGTACTGGCTCGTGACGTGGTTCTTCGCAAACTCGGGGCTCGCCCTGGTGCATTCGGCGAGCGACACGTCATTGCTGTTCTTCGACGCTCGGCTCTACCTCGACGCGATCGCCGCCTGGCTTCAGGGCCGGGATCCATGGGCCGTTCAGTTGGCCGGTAACTTCTTCGCCGCCCCGCCTCCGTCCCTGCTACCGCTGGCGCCGATCGCGATTCTGCCCCGGGACGTTGGTGTTGCCGTCGTGGCCTCCTCGGTGATCGTGGCCGCGGTAGCGAGCGTCCGGCTCCTTCGGCTGCCCTGGTGGTGGATCATGTTCCCGCCGCTGGTACAGAGCATCCTCTCGGCCAACATTCACGCCTTGGTCCTGCCCCTCGTACTTGTTGGCTGGGGCGCACTGGCGGTCCCGCTCAAGCTCTATGCCGCCATCCCACTGCTGGTCCTGGGCCGTTGGCGCTCCCTTTGGGTCGCGGCCATCGCCATCGGAGTGACCGTCCCGTTCCTGCCATGGGGTCCGTATGTCACGCAATTCGAACTCATCAACGCCAGGCTCATGGAACAGACCCGTCATGCGCTGCCGACGCCCGTTCTCATCGCGATGGCACCCATCGCGCTTCTGTCCATGTGGATCGTCGGGCGCGAGCGAGCGGCGTGGCTGGCGATCCCCGCACTCTGGCCCTCCCAGCAGTACTACTACGGCAGCCTCGCGATCGGTGCCCGTAACGGGCTGGCTGCGGCTCTTGTCGCCCTCCCGATCAACGGGTCCGGCCTGATCGCACTGGTCGTGCTCGCCCTGGTGATCTGGCATCGTGACGGGCCACCGGCACTGCCAGCCTGGCGGTCCCGGCCCCCGAGGGGGACCATCGAGGCGGTGGCGCCAAGCACCGGGCCGCTAGACTCCGAGCCATGACCGGGGCCTTGCGAGATCTCGACGTCGTCGTCCTGGGTGGTGGCGGCCACGTCGGCCTGCCCTTGAGCCTCGTCTTCGCCCGGGCGGGGCTGCGCGTCGGCATCTACGACACCAACCAAACCACGCTTGACCGGATCGCCGCGGGTGAGATGCCGTTCCTCGAAAACGGAGCGGACGAGTTGCTGCGCGAGGTCCTCTCGACGGGCCGCCTGGAATTCGGCGTCGAGGGTTCGATCATCAAGAGGACCAACACGCTGGTGGTGGTCATCGGGACGCCGGTGGACGAGTTCCTGGGTCCCTCGATGACTGTCTTCGAGAAGGCCGTCAACCAGATCGCCCCGCACCTCCGTGACGGCGCCCTCGTCGTCCTCCGGAGCACCGTCTACCCAGGCACGACGGCCTACGTCACGCAGCATCTCGCGGAAGCCGGCTGCCGCGTAGACGTCGCGTTCTGCCCGGAACGAATCGCCGAAGGCCACGCCCTCGAGGAGCTGCACACACTGCCGCAGATCATCGGCGCCGATGAAGACCGTGCCGCCGAACGCGCGACCGCCCTGTTCGAGCGAGTCGCCACGAAGACGATCCGAACCACGACCAAGGAAGCCGAGCTCGCGAAGCTGTTCACCAACACCTGGCGCTACATGAAGTTCGCCGTGGCCAACCAGTTCTTCATGATCGCGGACCAGGCCGGCGTGGACTACACGAACGTCCTGCGGGCGGTCCGCGAGGACTACCCGCGCGCCAAGGACCTACCAGGCCCGGGCTTTGCCGCGGGGCCGTGCCTGTTCAAGGACACGATGCAGCTCTCCGCCTTCACCGCCGACCACTTCCCGATGGGCCAGGCCGCGATGCAGGTCAACGAAGGACTGCCAGCCTACATCGTGTCTGCCCTGGAGCGCCGCTACGGCGGCTTGCAAGGCAAGACCGTCGGAATCCTCGGCATGGCCTTCAAGGCGGAATCCGATGACACACGCGCGTCGCTCAGCTACAAGTTGCGCAAGCTGCTCGCCTGGGCCGGTGCCCGCGTAGTGGCGACCGACCCTTACGTCATCGACGATCGCCTGACGAGCCTGGATTGCGTCCTGGAGGAGAGCGACGTCCTGGTCCTGGGCGCGCCGCACGCCGCGTATCGGAACCTTGCGGTCGGCGGCAAGGACGTCGTGGACGTCTGGGGCGCCATGGGCCACGGGATCCGACTGTGATGCCACGGGAGCAAGGCTGATGGATCGCGCCGCCTTCACGCACATGGCCGCCATGGAGGCCACCCACTGGTGGTTCGTCGGACGGCGAGCCGTGATCGACGCGCTGCTCGACGGCATCCAGCTGCCCGACTCCGGGTCGATCCTGGAAGCTGGCTGCGGGACCGGCGGGAACCTTGCGACATTGTCGCGACGCGGCCACATCACCGCCTTCGAGCCGCATCTCGATGCGATCGCCTTCGCCAAGGGCCGGCATCCCGACGTCGACATCCGGCAGGGCGCCCTGCCGTCGGAGCTCCCGTACGCCCCGGGATCGTTCGATCTCGTCGCGGCGTTGGACGTCCTCGAGCACGTGCAGCACGATGCCGAATCGGCGGAGGCGCTCGTCAAGCTCGTCCGACCGGGCGGTTGGCTGGTCGTGACGGTCCCGGCGCACCAGGCGTTGTGGGGCTCGCACGATCGCCGACTCCACCATCACCGTCGGTATGGCCGGCGTCAGCTGGAGCATCTGTTCGCGGAGTGCGACGTGGATCTGGTCCGGCTCACCCCGTTCAACATCTTCCTGTCACCGATCGCGATGGTCTACCGATTCGCGGAGCGTGTCCTGGGGCTGGACCTTGGCAACCAGGAGCGCATCCCGCCGCGCTGGATCAACCGAGCCCTCTCGGTGATCTTCGGCGCCGAGGCACTCCTGGTCCGGCATCGAGTGCCGGTCCCGTTCGGTCTCTCGTACGCGGCCATCTACCGCCGACGTCAGACGAGCCCCTGATGCGCATCCTCATCACCGGCGCCGCCGGGTTCATCAACGGCTACCTCGTCCCGGAACTGCTGGAGGCGGGTCATGAGGTCGTGGGCCTCGACGACTTCAGCAAGTACGGCCGGCTGGTGAAGTCGTACGACGATCACCCGGGGTACTGGTTTGTGGAGGGCGACGCCAAGGACGCGGCGCTCATGCGCGAGCTGGCGTCGGACGTGGACCAGGTCGTCGCCTCGGCGGCGATGATCGGCGGGATCAGCTACTTCCACGAGTTCGCCTACGACCTGATCGCGGAGAACGAGCGGATCCTGGCCTCCACCTTCGATGCCGCGATCGCCGCCCATCGCGACGGACACCTCCAGCGAATCATCGTGATGTCCTCGTCGATGGTCTACGAGTCGGCGACGTTCTTTCCGACGCCAGAAGGCGCGCAGCTCACGTCGCCGCCGCCGATCAGCACCTACGGCTTCCAGAAGCTCGCCTCGGAGTATTTCGCGAAGGGCGCCTGGGAGCAGTACCAGCTGCCGTACACGATCGTCCGCCCGTTCAATTGCGTCGGCATCGGTGAGCGCCGGGCGCTGCGCGACACGGACATCATGTCGGGCAACGTGAAGCTGGCTCTCTCGCATGTCGTGCCCGACCTGGCGCTCAAGGTGCTCAAGGATCAGGACCCGCTGCACATCCTGGGCGATGGCTCGCAGGTCCGTCACTACACCTACGGCGGTGACCTGGCCCATGGCATTCGACTCGCGATGGAATCGGACGACGCGATCAACAACGACTACAATCTCTCGACCGCGGCGTCTACGACCGTCCTGGAGCTGGCCCAGGCCATCTGGCACAAGGTCCACGGCGACGGGCGCGAGTTCCACTTCGTGTCCGACCCCCCGTTCGAACATGACGTCCAGCTCCGGGTGCCGGACGTCCGGAAGGCTCGCGAAGGGCTGGGCTTTGATGCGGCCACCTCGCTCGACAAGATGCTCGACGAGGTCATCCCCTGGATCCATGCCGAAGTGGCAGCGGGGCGTCTATGAGTCGGCTGCTGCCCGAGTTGTACGACGCGCGCTTCGATGAGCGAGAAGTCAGCTCAGAGGCGGCGGTCTGGAAGGAGATCGTGCGGTATCTCCAGCGGTATGTGGACGAGGCTGCACCAGTCCTCGACATTGCCTGTGACCGCGGCCATTTTATCCGCTCGGTTCGCGCATCGGAACGATGGGCGACTGATATTCGCGAGGTCGGCGATGGGTTACCCGCGGATGTCCATTCGTGCGGTCCAGCGGACTTGCTCTCGAGGACGTGGTCCCGTCGAAATACTTCGGCACAGTATTCATGAGCAACTACCTGGAGCACCTGGAGTCGAGCGACCAGGTCATCGACCAGCTGCGCGTTGCCCATTCGCTCCTTCGGCCGCGGGGTCGGGTGATCATCGTTCAGCCGAACATCCGGCTGGTACGACCGCGGTACTGGGATTTCATCGACCATCGGGTGCCCTTGACCGAGCGCAGCCTGCTGGAGGCGGCGGAGCTCGCGCGCCTGCGAACCGTCCGTCTCGTGACACGATTTCTCCCCTATTCGACGAAGGGTCGCCTGCCGAGTGCCGGTCGGCTCGTACGCGGCTACCTGCATGTGCGGCCCGCCTGGTGGTTCCTGGGGCGACAGACGCTGTACGTGGGGGAGGCGACCACGTGAGCGCACCGGAGTTGTCCATCGTCGTGCCCGTCTTCAAGGAAGGCGAGGCGGTGGAGCCCGTTCTGCGCGCGATGACCGCTGGCGTGCAGGCTCATCACGAGATCCTGGTGGTCTACGACTTCGACGAAGATCCCACGGTCGCTGTCCTCGAACGGCTCGCTCGTGAATGGCCGACGATCCGGGGCATGCGCAACGACCTCGGTCGCGGCGTCCTCAACGCGATGAAGGCCGGGATTGCGGCGTCGTCCGGCGACTACATCGTCACCTCGATGTCGGATGGATCGGACGAGCCGTACGTGGTCGATCAGATGGTCCATCTGGCCAGGTCAGGGGCCGATGTCGTGTCAGCCTCGCGCTACATGAAGGGCGGTAAACAGCTCGGTGGGCCGCCGATCAAGCGCCTGATGAGTCGCACGGCCGGTCTGACACTCCACTGGTTCGCTGGCGTGCCGACCCACGACCCGACCAACAACTTCAAGCTCTACTCCCGCCGCTTCCTCGACTCCGTGACGATCGAGAGTACCGCCGGATTCGAGCTGGCCCTGGAGTTGACGGTGAAGGCAACGCTCGCCGGTCGGCGCGTCGCCGAGGTGCCGACGACCTGGAGTGACCGGACTTCCGGCCATAGCAACTTCGAGCTCCGCCAGTGGCTGCCGCACTACCTGCATTGGTATCGGGTCGCGATCCGCGGCCGCATCAACGCGATCGTGAGGCGCACACCACCGGGCCTGTGCGTGCTGGAAACGACGAGTGCCGTCAAGCCGAGCATGACCAGGGGCCCGACGTAGTCGAACAGGTCATCCTCCGGGAGCAACGCCCGGAAGCCCGGGGCGGGCGGGATCGCCCACCAGAGGTTGACCGTGAAGACCGCTCCGACCGCGACGGCGAGCCAGCGTAGTCTCGGCTCGGGAATGAGCAGCACGAGGAAGATCGCCGCCGCGTAGGCGTAGCGTTCGTGCATCTGGGTCATGAAGGTGAAGAACACGAGCGTGGACGCAGCCAGCGCGAGCACCAGCGTGCGTGGTCTCGGGTCACGGACGATTGCGAGGAGTAGGACGAATTCGAGTAGTGCGGTCGCCAGCAGCCCCACGACCCGGAAGCTGATCGGACCGACGATCGGGACGTCATCGACGAAGAGACTTCCGTTCCGGACGGCGGTCTGGAACACCCACCACGGATTCCAGGTCCTGAGTGACAGGACGTGGAATACCTCATCCTGGTAATAGCGGACGTTGGCGAGGTAGTTCGTCGGGCCGTCCTGGGCAAGGAACGGCAGGAAGCCGACGACCAGCACCGCGACGCCGATCGCCCCGGTCCTGGCCAGCTCGCGCACGCCCCCACGAACGCCGTCTCGCCGGAAGCCCGTGGCCCAGAACCAGGCCGCGAATGGCACGAGGAACGGGATGGCCTGCGGCTTGGTCAGCAGGGAGACCGCCACGAGCGCGGCAGCCAGGCCGTTCCTCCCGCGGATCGCAGCGACGGTCGCCGCCAGCGCGCTGAGCACATAGATCGACTCGTATTGGCCCCACCACGCGCTGACATCGATGACGGCCGGGTGCAGCAGGATGGCCGCCCCCGCCAGCACGGCCCAGCGCGGCCGCTCGCGCAGCGCGAAGACCGCGACGAGTGCCATGCCGATGTCCGCGATGGACGCCGGCAACTTCATCAGCGCCCGCAGGCCCGTATCCGCGGCATCGGTCGCGGTCGCGAATCCCGGGGCGATCGCCGCCAGCACACTCCAGATGAGGCCCATGACCGGGCCGAACGTGACCGGTCCCGCCGGGTTGTCGTCGTACAGGTGGCCCAAGGCCGTTCAGCGCAATGTGGTGGACCCACCCTGCGAACTGATCCATGTCCGCGCGGAACCCCTGGGTCGGCAGCAGGACGATCCGGATCGCGACGCCGATCGCCAGGACCGCGGCCAGGGCGAGCCAGTCGGCCCGCGTGAGGAGGGTCCCCCCGGGCGCCGTCGGCTCAGACGCGGCCGGTCACCCAGTAGCGCTCGGCGGATCCGCTCACGCCGCCGAGCTCGGCCATCGCCCGGCCGTAGGCGCGGGTCGCGTCCGCCATCGCCCGGGGATCGTCGAACAACCGCTCGATCTGGCTTTCGTACAGGCTGATGCCCGTGATCTTGCGCTCCAGCTGGTCCGTGATATCGGCAAACGACGGCGCAAGGCTCAGATCACCGGGGAGTGCCGCGAAGACGTCCGGGCCCAGGTCCTCCAGGCCGCGGAAGTCACTCCAGTAGCTGTACGGGAAGTCCTCGTAGAAGACCACCATGTCGTCATAGTCCGGCCCGGGCATCACCCAGCGTCGGCCCTCAGCGAGCAGCGCCAGCCCGACGTCGCGGCACAGCTGATGATCCACGTGACCTCCGACGCCCAACGGCAGGTAGACCTTCTGCGGCTCCAGGCGCGCGATCTCCTCGCGAAGGAGGGCATACGGCGCGACATCGTCCGCCCGGGGCGAGGCGAGCAACTGGTCATCTCCCTCGTAGCCACGGAAGACCGCATCGGGCAGATCCAGGAAGACGATCGAAGCCTCCGCGAAGTAGGCGAAGCGTTCGTCCTCCACCCGCCGTCGAGCCATCAGGTCGCCCGCCTCGGCGGCGTCCATCACCTCGTCGGTCAGGACCGCGCCCTGGGTCGGCACCTCATCGATGACGGCCTGTCCCGCGAGCGACTCATTGTGGATGCTGGCCCGGCGATACCACGAGCTGCGCTGCCAGAAGCGCTTGGCGGCAGCGTCGGCATCGAGCTGGGTCGCCTCGAGTCGCGCCTCACCGGCGGCCCACGACGGGACGAGGGCGGCGTCGGGATAGTCGGCCAGGATGGAACTTCGATTGAAGGCCTCCGTGGCCGGCCACATCGTCTTGCTGCCGAAGCCGAGTGCCTCGCGCTGGTACTGGGTCAGCCCCGTGCCGTCGTCCGGCGTGTTGCCGGAGAAGACCGTGACGATCGTGACCACCTGACCGAGTTCACGCAGGCTGGCGATCAGGCCGCCACACGAGAGGGCGACATCGTCCGGATGGGGCGCGACGAACACATGGGTCATGGCCGGGCGAGTATACCGAGCCCAGCCGCCCGACCGGGCCCTCCTGCGCTCATTCCGGGAAGCCGCCGGGGCCGATGAGGGGCACGAAGACGCAGCCTCCATGCGGGGTTTCGATCCAGTCACTGCCGTGGCGCTCCACGAGGAGCAGGGTCTGGAGGTCGCGGGCACCCACCGGGATCACGAGGCGACCGCCCTCGGCGAGTTGGTCGCGAAGTTCCTGGGGGACGGCAGGGGCCGCGGCCGTGACGATGATCCCGTCGTAGGGTCCGCTGGCACGATCGCCCAGGCTGCCGTCGGCAACCTGGATCCGGACGCGCTCACCAAGGCCCAGTTCATCCAGCCGGGCGCGGGCCTGGCGGGCGAGCTCGGGATGGCGTTCCAGACTGAGGACGTCGGCGCCGAGCGTTGCGAGCACGGCGGCCTGGTAGCCCGACCCCGTCCCGAGCTCAAGGACGCGTTCGCCGGGACGGATCGCGAGCAGCTCCGTCATGCGCGCGACCATGTACGGCTGGCTGATCGTCTGACCGGCATCGATCCCGACCGCCGCGTCCGCGTAGGCCCGCTCCCGATCCACCTCGCTCAGGAAGGCCTCGCGCGCGATCGTGCCCATCGCCTCGAGCACGCGCTCGTCACGGATGCCCCGGGCCACGAGCTGGCGTTCGACCATCCGGGCACGTTCACCGGCCATCTCGTCCGCGCCGGCCATCCTGTCGCGGTTCCGCCTTACGGGCTGGGCGACGCCGCTGCGCTCGGAG
>Ga0136640_10001245_pt1 | contig 10096 bp, 8 predicted proteins | sample AntDrymUQ8642106_2_FD_105498 | JGI IMG/M metagenome (GOLD analysis project Ga0136640, IMG submission 105498) | Polar desert sand microbial communities from Dry Valleys, Antarctica - metaG UQ864 (21.06) | ecosystem: Environmental > Terrestrial > Soil > Desert | place: Antarctica: Dry Valley...
CAGGCCGAAGCCGCCTTGATCGACGCCAAGGTCGCCCGGGACCGGACGATGGTTACCGCGCGCCAGCAGCCGGCCGACCCCCCGACCCCGCCGGCTGAGTCCTAGTTGCGAGCCGGACCGGTTCACCCGGCCGGATCACCTCGATCCGGCTACGCTGAGGTGTGCCTGACTCGCACCGCGCTGTGGGGCGCCAACCGCCGATCGCCGACTACGGCTTCCTGTCCGACTGTCACAGTGCGGCGCTGATCAGCAGCGACGGTTCGGTGGAATGGTGGTGCGTTCCGCGGTTCGACTCCCCGTCGGTGTTCGGCCGGTTGCTCGACCCAGCGGCCGGCCACTGGTCTCTCCACCCGGTTGAGGACTTCCAGTCCGAGCGCCACTATGTCGGCGACAGCCTAGTTCTGCGAACGACCTTCCGTACTGCGGCCGGCGAGGTGTCGGTAACCGACGCGCTGTCCTTCGAGCCGGGCGCCCGCGGGCACGACATCGGTCTGCGCAGCCCGCACGTGCTGTTGCGGACGGTGCAGGGCCGCTCCGGGGTCGTCGACATGGTGAGCACGTTCGTGCCACGGATGGAGTACGGGCGAACCCAGCCGAACCTGCGGCCGGTTCCGCACGGCGTGGAGGCGCGCGGCGGACCGGTCCGGCTCGTCCTGACCAGCCGGGTGCCGCTGTCCTGCGCGGACGGCGCAGTCAGTGCGGAGTTTCACGTGGCAGCGGAGGACAGGCTTGAACTGCAGCTGGGATACTCGCCCGCCTTCGACCCCGCCCCGACACACACCGAGGCCGCTGTCGAGGACACGCTCGCAGGGTGGGAGTCCTGGGCGGCTCTGCACATCGGCTACGACGGGCGCTACCCGGACGAGGTACGACGCAGCTCGCTGGTGCTGCAGGGACTCACCTTCGCGCCCTCCGGAGCCATCGTCGCCGCCGCGACGACGTCGTTGCCGGAGCGGATGGGCGGCGAGCTCAACTTCGACTACCGCTTCGCCTGGCTCCGCGACCTCAGCCTGACGATCCACTCGTTGTGGATCGCCGCCTGCCCGGATGAGCCAAGCCGGCTCTTCGACTGGTTCTCCACCGCCGCCGGCCGGATCGGTGACGAGCTCATCCAGATCATGTACGGCGTTGAGGGCGAGCGCGACCTCACCGAGCACGTCCTGGAGCACCTCTCCGGCTACCGCGACAGCAGGCCCGTGCGGATAGGAAATAAGGCGTGGAAGCAGGTGCAGCTGGACGTCCTCGGTGAGGTGCTGGACGCCGCCCACCTGCTCCAGGATTACCTGGGCGAGCTCGACGGCCCGGTGCAGGAGATGCTGGTGACCCTGGCGGACCGGGCCAGCAGCGGCTGGGCAGAACCGGACGCGGGCATGTGGGAAGCCCGAGACCAGCTCCGGCAATACGTGTCGTCCAAGGTGATGTGCTGGGTGGCCTTGGACCGCGCGGTTCGTCTGGCGCCGCGGCTGGGGCCCGGGGCCGATCCGAGGCGTTGGGCGAGCGCGCGGGACGATGTGCGTGCAACAGTGCTCGAGCAGGCCTGGAGCGACCGGGCCGGCGCCTACTCCGGCGCGTTCGACTCCGACGACCTCGACGCCTCCGTTCTGCTGCTGCCGATCGTCGGATTCCTGCCCGCGACCGACGATCGGATGCGGGCGACAATCGACACGGTCGAGCGTGAGCTGGGCGGCGTCGGACTGGTACGGCGCTGGCCCAGCGACCCGAGCGGCTTCCTCATCTGCACCTACTGGCTGGTCGAATGCCTAGTCCTCGCCGGCGAGGTCGAGCGGGCGACTGTGTGGTTCGACCGAGCCACCGGGCATGCGAACGACCTGGGGCTGCTCGCTGAGGAGGCCGATCCCGACAGCGGGGAGCTACTCGGCAACTTCCCGCAGGCCTTCTCCCACGTCGGGTTGATCAATGCGGCCTGGCGCATCACCCAAGCCACCAACGACACCATCGGAGGAGTAGCGCAATGACCACAGGACGGCTGCACGGCAAGACAGCGCTGATCACCGGTTCGGACTCCGGCATCGGGCAGGCCACGGCCATCGAGTTCGCCAAGGAGGGCGCCGACATCGTCGTGCACTATCTCAACGACGCCGACGGCGCGGCCCACACCCGAGCCGAAGTCGAGGCAACCGGCCGACGAGCCGTCGTCGTACAGGCCGACATCAGCGACGAGAAGCAGGTCGAGGCGATGTTCGACCAGGCCGTCGAAGTTTTCGGGACGCTGGACATCCTGATGAACAACGCCGGTGTCGACGCTTCCGGCAAGGAGGTGGCCGAGCTGGACACCGAGACGTGGGACCGGGCGATCCGCACGAACGTCTATGGACCGTTCTTCTGTTGCCGCCGCTTCGTGCGGTCGCGCAAGGCCGCAGGCGGCGGAGGAAAGATCATCAATGTGACGTCCGTACACGAGGACATCCCCAATGCCGGGGGTGCGGACTACGACTGCTCCAAGGGCGCCGTACGGATGCTGACTCGAACGCTCACGTTGGAGCTCGCACCGCTGAAGATCAACGTCAACAGCCTCGCTCCAGGCATGGTGCTCACGCCGTTCAATCAGCCGGCGATCGACGATCCGGAGCTGCTGGAGGAGCAGGTCCAGAGCATCCCGTGGAAACGGGCGGCCGAGCCGGTCGAGATCGCCCGGCTGGCGGTCTTCCTCGCGTCCAGCGACGCCGATTACGTCACCGGCGCGACGTTCGTGATGGACGGCGGGCTCATGCGCAACCTGGGCCAAGGCGCCTGAGAAGCTTGAGGTCCACGGTGCCGCTCCTATTCGGGCTTGGTGCGTGAGCGACAGCGACAGCTGACGCGCTACCCGACCCCGCCGGCTGACCGCCCAATCTGGGTGCCACTCGACGGTTGTCCACAGGCACGATTCGCTGTGCAGCTCAGGCCGGTGTCGCGCCGTAGGCTCCCGTACTCTGACAGTCGTGAAGGCCCTGCTGCTGCATGCCGGCGCGCCGGTCGGTGCTAGTGGCTACCGACCAGGGCAGCGGCCGCCCGCTGGGAGGCGCGGGCCGCGCTGTTGGCCTGTGCCATCGCCAGCTCCGACTCGGTGCCGGCCCGCTCGAGCCACCAGGCCTGACCCGACGCAGGCAGCGACTGGATCGGGTCGTAGTACTCGTACCTTCGGGTCAGCGCGTCCGGGTCGCTCAGCTCGATGCCGGTGCGGTAGTTCTTCGTCCAGTACGAGATCCCGCGCTCCCGGTCGTACTCCTCGAGCTGGTGCACCCACCGCTTGCCGACGTAGGGCACGTCACAGACGAGCCGCGGCGTCGCGAAGCCCGGTAGGTAGCCCATGATCGAGTGCTGCAGCCGCTGCGCCTCGTCGACGGAGATCCGCCAGTGCTCGGCGTTCGGGATCATGTCGCAGAGGTAGAAGTAGTACGGCAGGATTCCGGCCTCGTCCTGCAGCGCGAAGCACAGGTCGAGCAGCTGCTCGCTGGTGGTGTTCACACCCTTGAGGAGCACCCCCTGGTTTCGCACGTCGCGGACGCCGGCGGCGATCATGGCGCGGGCCGCGCGTGCCACCGCCGGGGTGACCGACTGCGCGGCGTTGACGTGGGTGTGGATGGCCAGCGCCACGCCGCGCGACCGGGCTGTCGCCGCCAGTCGACCCATTCCGTCCACCACGTCGTCGGCAAGCCAGTGCTGCGGCAAGCCCATCAGCGCCTTGGTCGCCAGCCGGATGTCGCGGATCGTGTCGATCTCCAACAGCCGGCCGACAAAGGCTTCCAGGTTCTTGAACGGCATGTTGCCGACGTCGCCGCCGGAGACCACGACGTCACGGACACCGGGGGTACGCCGGAGGTAGTCGATCATCGCGTCGAGCCGGCTCACCGGTTTGAGCTCGAACTTGTGCTTGGTCACCTGCGGCGTGGAGTTGCCCACCAGGTCCATGCGGGTGCAGTGCCCGCAGTACTGCGGGCAGGTCGGCAGCAGCTCGGCCAGCACCTTGGTCGGGTAGCGGTGGGTGAGCCCCTCGACCGCCCACATCTCCGCCTCGTGCAGGGAGTCTCGCGAGGAGTGCGGATGGCTCGGCCAATCGGTGGCCCGGTCGGTGAAGACCGGCAGCATGTACCGGCGCACCGGGTCGGCGAGCATCGCCTCCGTCGACGGCACCTCAGCGGGCACCATCGTGTTGAGCATCTGAGGTGGCAGCAGGAGGGACATCGTCGCCCGCTGCTGCTGGTCCCGGTCGACGTCGGCGTAGAACTGCTCGCTGAGCAAATCGCCGTACACGCCACGCAGCTGGCGCAAGTTCTTGACACAGTTGACCCGCTGCCACTGCGGGTCGGCCCACTGCTCGGCCGTCGCGTCGGCGAAGCCCGGCAGCCGTCGCCAGTCGGGCTCGACCAGTTCCCGGCGCCGGTAGACGTAGGGCTGCTGGGACATGGTCGGCTCCTCCGCACGGTAGATTGACCTGATCCAGGTTACGGGAGAACCTTCTCTCAAACAAAGCCTGAACCGTAGAATCTTCGGCAAGAAGGGATGTAGCCCACATGATGAACGCGGTTCGGCGTACCGGCTCGCCCATCGGTCTGCACCGCGTGGTCAGGCCCGCGGGTGTCCTGCCGCAGGCCGCCGAGCGCCTGCACGCCGACCCCGAGCTGTACGCCGACGAGGTCCGGGTGCGGGTACAGCGACTCAACCTGGACGCCGCGAGCTTCCGCCAGCTCCGGACGGTGCACGGCGGTGACGGGGATGAGGTGCGCGCGGCGGTGCTCGACATCATCGCCACCCGGGGCAAGATGCAGAACCCGGTGACCGGCTCCGGCGGCATGCTTGTCGGTGTGGTCGAGCAGGTCGGCCCGGAATCCGCGCTCGGCTTCGAGGTCGGCGACCAGGTGGCCACCCTGGTGTCCCTCACTCTCACGCCCCTGGTGATCACCGACGCTCTCACCGGCTGGGACGGCCTCAGCGAGCAGGTCCCGTGTGACGGGCACGCCATCCTCTTCGGCAGGTCGATCGCGGCGGCACTGCCCGCCGACCTCCCGACTCCGCTGGCGCTCGCGGTGATGGACGTGTGCGGTGCGCCCGCCCTGACCACGCGTGTCGTCGGGCGGTACCTCGACCGAGCTTGCCCGCCAGCGGTGGCGGTCATCGGGGGGGCCGGCAAGTCCGGCTCGCTGGCGCTGGCCGCCGCACGTCGAGCCGGTGCCGGGCGCACAATCGGTGTGGTCCCGCACGAGAACGAGCGCGAGTTACTGATCGCCGCCCAACTCTGCGACGACGTGGTGCTCGCCGACGCCCGGGACCCGGTGGCCCTGGCCGCGGCGATCGGGGAGCCGGTCGACATCACTGTGGTGTGCGTCGACGTACCAGGGTGTGAGCACGGTGCCGTCCTCGCCACCCGGGACGGCGGGACGGTGATCTTCTTCTCGATGGCCACGTCGTTCGCGGCGGCCGCGCTCGGCGCCGAGGGGCTCGCCGCCGACGTCACGATGCTGATCGGCAACGGCTATGTTCCCGGCCACGCCGATCTCGCGTTGGACCTGCTGCGCGCCGAGCCCGGGGTACGCCGGCTCTTCGAAGCGCGACTGGCCGCGGAATGACCCACCCCCACGACTTTGCCTGTCGGGTGGCCCCGCAAATCAGACATTCCAGCCGCTGCGGCGACCACCCGACAGGCAAAGTGCGGGGTGGGACGGTGTACCGCGCCGGTGTGCAGGCGCTGCTCGTCCACGATGACCGCATCGCCTGGATCGGGGCAGCCGATCAGGAGCCGTCGGCCGACCGCGTCGTCGACCTGACCGGCGCGGTCCTCACGCCGGCCTTTGTCGACGCGCACGTGCACACCACCGCGACAGGGCTGGCACTCATCGGCCTGGACCTGCACGGAACCCGGTCGCTGCGTGAGTTGCTCGACCGGGTGGAGGCGCACGCCCGGACCGGGCGTGGGCGGATCATCCTCGGCTCGGGTTGGGACGACACGCTCTGGCCCGAGCAACGCCCGCCGACGCGGCAGGAGCTCGACCGGGCGGCGTACGGCGGCGCTGTGTACCTCGCCAGGGTCGACGCACACTCGGCGGCGTGCTCGTCAGCTCTGCTCGCCGCGGTTCCGGAGGCGGCCGGCACGCAGGGCTTCGACGCCTCGGGCGTGGTGCGGCTCGACGCGCACCACGCGGTACGGCGGGCGGCGTACGCCGGGATCTCACCGACCCAGCGCCGGGCCGCCCAACGCGCCACCAGGGAGCGCGCGGCAGCCCTCGGCATCGGGTGCCTGCAGGAGATGAGCGGCCCCGAGGTGGCCGGCCGGCCCGACCTGGAAGCGCTGTTGAGGTTGGCCGCCGGCGAACCCGGCCCGGCGGTGCTCGCCTACTGGGGCGAACTGCACGGGTTCGAGGTCGTCGCCGAGCTCGGCCTGGCCGGCGCTGCGGGTGACCTGTTCTGCGACGGCAGCCTCGGCTCGCACACGGCCGCTGTGAGCGAGCCGTACGCCGACCGGACGACGAAGGGCGCGCTGCGGTACGACGCCGAGGAGATCCGAGCGCACGTCCGCGCAGCCACCGCGGCGGGCGTCCAGGCCGGCTTCCACGTCATCGGCGACGTCGCGATCGACCAGGCCGTCTGCGCCGTCGCCGCCGTCGCCGACGAGCTCGGGCTTGGCCGCGTGAGAAGCATGCGGCACCGGCTGGAGCATGCCGAGATGCCACGGCCGGAGCACCTGGCCGCGATGGCGCGGCTCGGCCTGGTCGCGAGTGTCCAGCCCGCCTTTGACGCCGCCTGGGGCGGCCAGGGCCGGATGTACGAGCAGCGGCTCGGCACCGACCGCGCTGCCGGGCTCAACCCGCTGGCCGCCTACGCGCGCGCCGGCGTACGGCTGGCGCTGGGATCGGACTCGCCGGTCACCGCGCTCGACCCGTGGGGTGGCATCGCCGCCGCCGTTCACCATCGCACTGACGGCTCCGGCCTCAGCGCCGAGCAGGCCTTCCACGCGGCCACCGTCGGTGGCTGGTACGCCGCCCGATCGCATGCCGGCGCCGGGATGCTGCAGGTCGGTGCGCCGGCGACGTTCGCCGCGTGGAGCGGCACCGGGGGAGTGCCGGAGTTACTCGAGCGTGCGCTGGCCGGCGAACCACCGCCCTGCCGGATCACCGTTGTCGACGGTGCTGTCGTGTACGACGCTGTCGGGGCTGTCGACGCTGTCGACGCTGTCGACGCCGTCGACGAAGGGACGAACTCATGACCACCCGACCGAAGCTCGGGTTGGACGCCCGCACCGTGCGCAGGGCCCGCAGCCTGGCCCGGCGCGCGACCGCCCCCGTCGTGGAACTGGCTACCACTCACACCACCGTCTCGGTGGAACGCGCGGTGTTGCGGCTGGCCGGGATGACCGGCACCGACCCGACCCTGGGCAACGGCGAGATTCCCTGGGTGAACCGCGTGGTGGATACCGTCCGGGAGCAGGTCGGGCTGGATCACGGCGTGGCGCTGCCGGTCTGGCACGAGTTGCGCACGGGCGGGCACGCCGATCTCGGCGAGCTGGCCGAGAAGGTCGGCAGCGGCTCCGTTCGCTTCATCGTCCCCCAGGGTGCCGCGCGTGACCGCGCGGCGCGGGCGGCCGTGGCGGCGACGCGGCGCGGGCTGACCCGCATCGACCGGAGGAGGCGTGAGCGGGAGCGGATGATCGCGCGGCTCGGTGATCCGAAGCAGCGGCCGTGGATCTACCTGATCGTGGCCACCGGTGACATCTACGAGGACATCCCGCAGGCGCAGGCTGCCGCCCGCGCCGGCGCGGACGTCGTCGCCGTCATCCGGTCCACCGGGCAGTCGCTGCTGGACTACGTGCCGGAGGGCGCCACCAGGCAGGGGTACGCCGGGACCTACGCGACCCAGGAGAACTTCCGGCTGATGCGGGCCGCGCTCGACGACGTCAGCCGCGAGGTCGGCCGCTACGTCCGGCTGACGAACTACGCGTCGGGGCTGTGCATGCCCGAGATAGCGACGCTGGCCGGGCTGGAACGGCTGGACATGATGCTCAACGACAGCATGTACGGGATCCTCTTCCGTGACATCAACCCGATCCGGACCTTCGTCGACCAGCGGTTCAGCCGGATGGTGCACGCCCGGGCCGGGATCATCATCAACACCGGCGAGGACAACTACCTGACCACGGCCGACGCCGTCGACGAGGCGCACACAGTCACGGTCAGCCAGCTGCTCAACGAGGCGTTCGCGCACGAGGCCGGTCTGGCCGACTGGCAGCTGGGACTCGGGCACGCGTTCGAGATCAATCCCGAGCTGCCGGAGTCTCTCCGGCTGGAACTGGCACACGCCATGCTGGCCCGCGAGCTGTTCCCCGACGCGCCGCTGAAATGGATGCCGCCGACCAAGCACATGACCGGCGACGTGTTCCGCGGCTACCTGCTGGACGGCTTCTTCAACCTGGTCGGGACGATGACCGGGCAGGGCATCCTGCTCGTCGGCATGATGACCGAGGCCGTCGTCACACCGTGGCTGTCCGACCGCGACCTGGCGCTGCAGAACGTGCGTTACGTGCTCAACGCCGCCGGCGGGCTGCACGAGGACTTCCGGCCCGCCCGCGGGGGCTTCATCGCCTCGCGGGCCACGCAGGTCCTGGGCGAGGCGGTCGACCTGCTCGGCCGCATCGTCGACGACGGCCTGCTCAACGCGATCGCGGACGGGACGTTCGGGATCACCAAGCGGCCGGCCGACCGTGGCAAGGGTCTGGACGGCGTCGTACGCCGGGCCGAGGGCTACTACAACCCGGCCCTGGAAGTGCTGGAGGCCGAATGAGCACGATCGTTCGTCCTTACGGTGACACGACCGGCGACGGCATGGTGCAGCTGTCCTTCACCCTGCCCATCCCGCACGACGCCCGGGCCGAAGGGGCGGCTCTGCAGCTGGCCGCGAAGATGGGGATCGACCCGGCGATGGTGGTACACGCCAAGCCGGTCGGGGCGGACTTCACCTTCTTCGTCGTTTACGGCAGCGTCGCCCACCTCGTCGACCTGGGCAAGGTCGAGGTGGTCGAGCGGGAGTACCCGCTGCTGTCGGCCAAGGACGTCAACGCGGCGATCAAGAAGACGCTGCGCCGCAAGCTCGTCGTTCTGGGAGCCTGCATCGGAACCGACGCGCACACGGTCGGCATCGACGCGATCCTCAACGTCAAGGGCTTTGCCGGCGAGAAGGGCCTGGAGTACTACCGCGAGATGCGGGTACTCAACCTCGGCGCGCAGGTCAGCGTCCCCGAACTGGTCCACCGCGCCCGAGCGGAGCGCTGTGATGCCGTACTGGTGTCCCAGGTGGTCACGCAACGTGATGCGCATCTGCGCAACACCCGGGAGCTCAGCGCCGCGTTCCGCGAGGCCATGGGCACCGGCCGGCCGCTGCTCGTAGCCGGCGGCCCACGCTTCGACCCGGCGATGACCGAGGAACTCGGCGTCGACCGGATCTTCGGCCGCGGGACGACTCCCGGCGAGGTCGCCTCCTATTTGATCTACGCAGCAGTACAACAGCGGAAGGACCCAGGATGAGCAGTCGCGCACAGGCCATGGTCGGGCAGACAGTGGCGCATCGTCGTTATGTACCGTACTCGCACGCTCATTACGGCGGGAATCTCGTCGATGGCGCGTATGTGCTGGGTCTCTTCGGCGATGTCGCCACCGAGCTCTCGATCCGCACCGACGGCGACGAAGGGCTGTTCGCCGGCTATGACGACGTGCAGTTCGTGGCACCGCTGCTGGCCGGTGACGTGGTGGAAGCGGCGGCCGTCTTGACCCGCGTCGGCCGGCGCAGCCGTTCGGTCTCCTTCACCGCGCACGTCGTGTGCCGGGCTGCGCCGGAGCGTTCCTCGTCGGCCGCAGATGTGCTGGGCGAACCCCTGCTGATCACACGGGCGAGCGGGACCATCGTCACTCCGTAGAGCGGTCGATGCGCTACGGAGGGTGCTTCTTCTGCGGTGCCTCATCGATCGAGTGAGCTTCGCGCGACACGCCGCACAACACGCCGGTAGCACAGAATGGATGCGGTGGCAGGCGGTGCCGCTGACCAGCGAATTCCGGCTAAACCGCAGGTCAACGGTCGGTTGACAGCGGTCGCCGAGCGACTTGTAGGGTCG
>Ga0136640_10001246_pt1 | contig 10091 bp, 10 predicted proteins | sample AntDrymUQ8642106_2_FD_105498 | JGI IMG/M metagenome (GOLD analysis project Ga0136640, IMG submission 105498) | Polar desert sand microbial communities from Dry Valleys, Antarctica - metaG UQ864 (21.06) | ecosystem: Environmental > Terrestrial > Soil > Desert | place: Antarctica: Dry Valley...
CGAGCAGCCAGGCCACCGCCGTGCGCTCCCACTCCGGCGTACCGGGTGGGCTGACCGCAGCCGGCCATCCCGGCGGCAGATCCCGGCTCACAGTCGTCGGCGGAGCTCACCCGTGGCCGGGAGGCTGTGGAGCACGCAGAACTCGTTGCCCTCCGGGTCGGCCATCACAACCCAGGTGACGTCGTGCTGCCCGACGTCGGTCCGCCGCGCGCCCAGGCCCTCCAGTCGCGCGACCTCGTGGTCCTGATCGTCCGGCGCGAGATCGAAATGCCACCGATTCTTGTCAGTTTTCGGGTCCTCGTTGCGGAGGAACGGCACGGCGACGGCTCCTGGCAATTCCTCGCGGGACTGGGTAGGAGCTATCAGCGCCTGGTCGTAGGACTGCATCAGGACGAACCAGTCGAGCGCCTGGGACCAGAATCCGGCCAGCGCTGCCGGATCACGGCTATCCACGCTCAATGTGTTCAGATGCAAGGTCATGACGAGGTCTCCTTCTCGATCAGCGCCACGCACTCCACATGGTGGGTCATCGGGAACAGGTCGAAGGCCCGCAGCCGCGCCAGCCGCCAACCGGTCGCCGTCAACGTCCGCAGGTCCCGAGCCAGGGCCGCCGGGTCGCAGGCGACGTAGGCGATCGCCCGCGCCGGTCCGCCTGCCAGCGCCTCGCACACCGCCCGCCCGGCCCCGGAGCGCGGCGGGTCCAGTACAACGAGGTCGTACGCCGGCAGCTCGGCCACCAGCGCACCGGCGACGGCAGCCCGGCGTACCGCGGCCCAGGGCGTCGAGGCCAGGTTGACCACCGCGTCGGCAACGGCCACCGCGTCGCTCTCTACACACAGCACCGACCCAGTCGCCCCGACCGCCTCGGCCAGTACGCCGGCGTACAGGCCCACTCCTCCGTACAGGTCCACGCAGCGCTCGCCGGGCTGCGGTGCGAGCATGTCGAGCACGCATGCGGAGAGCACATCGGCGGCGGCCGGATGCACCTGCCAGAACGCGCCAGCGCTGACCTGCCAGTCCCGCCCGGCGGCCCGCTCACGACCGGCCGGCGGCCCCTCGACGCGCGAGGATCCCCACTGACCGTGCCGCCGCACCGACCGTGGCCGGTCGGAGGAACCGCTGATCTCCACGCCGCGGGCGCCGGGCCAGCGGCGGGAGAGCACGGACGGCGAGTCGAGCGACGGGTGCGCGATCGGGCAGTCCCCGATCGGTACGACGGAGTGCGACCGGTGCCGCCGCAATCCCGCCCGGCCCCGTCGATCCACCGCGAACTGCATCCGGGTCCGCCACCCGAGCGGCCCGCCGGGCAGCTCCTCGACCACCACCTCGACGTCGGGGAGCCCGCCGAGCCGGGCCAGCTGCTCGCTGACAACGAACGCCTTCAGCGCACGCTGCGCTGCGGCCGAGACGTGCTGGAAGTCGCAGCCGCCACAGCGTCCCGGCCCGGACCACGGGCAGGGCGGTGCAACCCGGTCCGTTGAGCCGCGCAGTATCTCCACCGCGTCACCGCGGCTGTAGGAGCCGCCGCTGTCATCGGTGATCCGCACGCGGACGAGTTCCCCCGGCAGTGCATGCCGGACGAAGACGACCCGGCCCTCGTGCCGGGCGACGCAGTGCCCGCCGTGCGCAACAGGCCCGACCTCGACCTCCAGCAGATCGCCCGGGGTCATGACCTCACCTCCGAGCGGAGGCACACTAAGGGCGGATTCACACTCATCCGGGACCGGATCGCCGGGTCAGCCGACGGCGCAGTTCGGTGGAGGTCAACCGCTCCTCGCCCTCGCCGCGGGCCTCGGAGGACTGCAGCTGGTACGGGACGTTCGTGACCATGACACCCGGCAGGAACAGCAGCCTCCCCTTGAGCCGCAGCGCGCTCTGATTGTGCAGCAGGTTCTCCCACCAGTGCCCGACGACGTACTCGGGGACGAAAACCATGACGAGGTCACGGGGACTGTCCCGACGGATCCGGCGCACATGGTCCAGGATCGGCCGGGTGATCTCGCGGTACGGCGACTCGATCACCGTCAGCGGGACCGGGATGTCGTTGCGTTCCCAGTCCGCCTGCAGCGCCCTGGTCTCCTCGTCGTCCACGTTGACCGTGAGCGCGGTCAGGGAGTCGGGACGGGTGGCGCGGGCGAACGCGAGCGCCCGCAGGGTCGGTTTGTGCACCTTGCTCACCAGGACCACGGTATGCACCCGGCTGGGCAGCATCCTGACGTCGTCGTCCGGCCGCAGCTGCTCGGAGACCCTAGCGTAGTGCCGCTTGATCGCCCGCATGAGCGCGTAGATCACGATCATGGCGGCGATCGCGACGTAGGCACCGAGGAAGAACTTCGTGCCGAGGACGACGACAAGCACGGTCCCGGTCATCGCCGCGCCGAAGGCGTTGATCGCGCGGCTGCGCAGCATCTGCCGACGCCGCCCCGCATCCTTCTCGTCGGCGAGCAGCCGGTTCCAGTGCCGGACCATGCCGGTCTGGCTCAGCGTGAACGACACGAACACGCCCACGATGTAGAGGTTGATCAGCGACGACGCGGATGCGCCGTAGACCGCGATGAGCACGCCGGCGAACGTGGCGAGGAAGAGGATGCCGTTGCTGAACGCCAGCCGGTCACCCCTGGTGTGCAGCTGCCGCGGCAGGTAGCGATCCTGCGCCAGGATCGAACCGAGGACCGGGAACCCGTTGAACGCTGTGTTGGCGGCCAGTACCAGGATCAGGCCGGTCACCCCGGCCAGGAAGTAGAAGCCGACGGGAAAGGAGTCGAACACCGTCCGGGCCAGCTGGGCGATGACCGTCTTCTGCTCGTAGCCCGCTGGAGCTCCGGCCAGTTGCTCGGCCGGGTCCTCGACGTACTTCAGGCCCGTCTGCATACCCAGCGCGATGATGCCGCTGAGCATGGTGACCGAGAGCAGACCCATGATCAGCAGGGTCGTCGCGGCATTGCGGCTCTTCGGCTTCTGAAAGGCCGGGACGCCGTTGCTGATCGCCTCCACTCCGGTCAGTGCCGCACAGCCGGAGGAGAAAGCCCTGAGCACCAGGAACGTCAGCGCCAGGCCGGTGAGCGATCCGCCCCCGGTGAACTCGAACCCGGCGCTCTCCGCCCGGATCTCCTCGCCGAGGACGAATACCCGGAAGAGCCCGTACCCCAACATGGCAAGAACACCGACGATGAAGCCGTACGTCGGGATGGCGAAGACCAGCCCCGACTCGCGGATGCCGCGCAGGTTGAGTGCCGCCAGGACGGCCACCAGGGTCAGCGCGCTGAGCACCCTGTGCTCGGCGATGAACGGGACCGCGGAGCCGAAGTTCTCCACCCCCGCCGAGATCGAGACCGCGACCGTGAGCACGTAGTCGACGAGCAGCGCGCTGCCCACCACGAGCCCGAACCGGCCGCCGAGGTTGGCCCCGACCACCTCGTAATCCCCGCCGCCGCTGGGGTAGGCATACACGTTCTGCCGGTACGACGCCACGACGGTCAGCATCACCACGACCACTGCCGCCGCGACCCAGGGACTGAGGGCGAACGCCGACAGGCCGGCAATCGACAGCACCAGGAAGATCTCCTGCGGCGCGTAGGCGACCGAGGACAGCGCGTCGGCGCCGAAGATCGGCAGTGCGATCCGCTTCGGCAGCAGCTGCTCCGCCAACCGATCGCTGCGGAAGGGACGACCCAGGAGCAGTCGCTTGAACACCGAGGACGGCGCGGTCACGGCGCAGACGATACGGACTGCCACCGACTCGCTGCGCCTGCGCTGCGTCACTGCGCCTCCGCGGCGGGACGCACGTCGGCGCTGCGTCACTGCGCCTCCGCGGCGGGACGCACGTCGGCGCGCAGCCGGTGTAGCGTCCGAGGACGTGCACATCGTGATCATGGGTTGCGGCCGGGTGGGCTCCAGCATCGCGCGCAGCCTGGAGGTTCTCGGCCACTCCGTCGCGGTCATCGACCGCAACCAGGATGCCTTCCGGCGGCTCGGTCCGGAGTTCGGCGGACGGCAGGTGCTCGGCATGGGGTTCGACCGGGACACCCTGCGCAAGGCCGGCATCGACAAGGCGCGCGCCTTTGCGGCGGTCAGCAGCGGCGACAACTCCAACATCATCTCCGCGCGGGTCGCGCGGGAGACCTTCGGCATCGACCACGTGGTGGCCCGCATCTACGATCCCAAGCGGGCCGCGGTGTACGAGCGGCTGGGCATCCCGACGGTGGCCACCGTCCCCTGGACCACCGACCAGCTGCTACGACGGCTGCTCGCCGACAGCCCTGTCGAGGAGTGGCGCGACCCGACCGGCGGCATCGTCATCTTGCACGTACCGCTGCACGAGAGCTGGATCGGAGCTGAGGTCACCGCCTTCGAGCGGGCCACCAAGGCCCGGGTGGCCTACCTGCTGCGCTTCGGGGACACGCTGCTGCCAGACGCGCAGACCGTCCTGCAGCAGGGCGACCAGGTGCACGTGCTGTCACTGGACGACCAGGCCGGCCGCTGCTCCCGGATCGCCGGCCAGGCCCGCGACGAGGACTCCTGATGCGCGTGGCCATCGCCGGCGCGGGGGCGGTCGGGACATCGATCGCCCAGGAACTCATCGAGTACGGCCACCAGCTGCTGCTCATCGACCGGGAGAGCCGGGCGATCCGGGAGGACACCCTTCCCGAAGCCGACTGGGTGCAGGCCGACGCCTGTGAGGTCGCCTCGCTGGAGGAGGCTGCGCTGCACACCTGTGATGTGGTGATCGCGGCAACCGGGGACGACAAGGTCAACCTAGTCGTCTCGCTGCTGGCCAAGACCGAGTTCGGGGTCAACCGCGTGGTCGCCCGCGTCAACGACCCTCGCAACGAGTGGCTGTTCAACGAATCCTGGGGGGTCGATGTCGCCGTCTCCAGCCCGCGGGTGCTCGCCGCGCTCGTGGAGGAGGCGGTCACGGTCGGCGATCTGATCCGGCTGATGACCTTCCGGCAGGGCAAATCGAACCTGGTGGAGATCACCCTCGCCGACGACTCACCGTGGGCGGGCCGTCCGGTACGCGACGTCGTGCTTCCGCATGACGTCGCGCTGGTGACGATCCTGCGCGGGCCCAGGGTGATCGTGCCGAGCCCGGACGATCCACTGGAGGTGGGCGACGAGCTGCTCTTCGTGGCAACGCAGGACGTCGAGGAGGAACTTCGCCAGCTGATGCAGAGCAAGACGGTCGACTGAGGTCCCCAGCCTGCGGCGACTGCGGTCCCCAGCCTGCTAGAGCGGCGGCTTTCCGCCGGCAGCCGTCCGGGCAGCGGCCGCACCGGGAGCTATGGGAGCCGTTTCCTCCTCGCGGTGACGGACCCGGCGTACCCAGAACACCGTGATGGCCAGCAGCGCGATGGTCAGCGGGTATCCCATGGCCAGCCGGGCCGCGGCCAGCCAGCCGGTCTGGTCGGCGTCGTACAGGCTGTTCTGGACCAGGAACCGGGACAGGAACACCGCGGCCCAGAGCAGGGTCGTGGCGGTGTAGACCCGCATAAGCGGCGGCCGGGTGCGCCACGGACGCGGGCTGGGTGAGATCCACTCCCAGATCAGCCCGATGATCGGACGGCGGATAGCCGCGGACAGCGCGAACAGCGCGGTGTACGCCAGGCTGCCCCAGATGCCGAGCAGGAAGTAGCCCTTCGCCTCCCCGGTCTGCTTGGCGATGAACGCGGCGATCGCGATGCCGAAGAAGCCGCTGAACGCCTGCTGCACGCTCTGCTTGCGGATCAGCCGGAGTACGACGAGGCAGATGCCGACGGCGACGGCCGACCATACGGCGACATCCAGGCCGCCCAGGGTGTTGGCGACCACGAACACGACGACCGGAAGGGCACTGTCGATGACGCCGCGTACGCCTCCGAAGGAGTCGATGAGCATTTGCCGCCGGCGGTCGGAGGCGTCCGGCGGGACCGGCTGAGCCGGCTCGCTGACCTGCTCGACGGCTGGCTCGTTGCGCTCGCTCACGCCGGCTGTGCCTGCAGCTCGTACCAGGGGTTGTAGATCACGAGTTTGTTGTCCCGCTTGGCCAGCCGGCCCCTGACGACCAGATGCCGACCCGGCTCGATGCCACCGATCCGGCGCCGGCCCAGCCAGACCAGCAAGACCGTTCCCGACCCGTCCCACAGCTCGGCTTCGAGGGTGGGCGTGGTCTCCCGCGGCGTGTAGACCACCGACCGGAGCCGTCCGGCTATACAGACCTGCTCCCCCCGGCAGCACTGCGAGACGGCCTCGGCGCCGGCCCGGTCGGAATCGGACTGCAGCTGCTCGGCGTCGAGTTCGGAGTCGGAGGCGGTGATCCGATGGATCGCACGCTGAAACCAGCTGGTCGCCCCGCCCGGCGCGCGGTCCTGCCGCCCGCTGACCTGTGTCACCTGAGATCACTCCTCGCCCGTTTCCGAACCGCTCGACAAACCATCTGCCGTCACGCCGCCGACATGCCCATGCGCCGCCCTCCAGGGTAGGTCACTTCGACGCCCCCGGCGGCGCGGTTACAACAGGTCGGGCAGGTGGTCGACGATCGTGGCCCAGGCCTCGGCGTGCACGTCGATGACCACGAAGTGGTCACCCTCCACCTCCACCACCTCGACGTTGTCCCCGGCTGCGGTCGCCGCCCGCGCATAGCTCTGGCTCTGTGACAGGGGCACGTTGGTGTCACTGCGCCCGTGCACGCACACCACCGGTACGCCGAGCGGCACCCGCTGCACAGGGCTGGCCACGGCGTACCGGTCCGGGACCTCCTCGGGTTCCCCGCCCAGCAGCTCCTGTGTGGCGCCGACGCCCAGCTGCTCGTCGGCGGCGCGACGCAGGTCGAGTACGCCGGCCTGTGCCAGCGCCCCGGACAGCGTCACTACCGGCTCGGCACCCGGGGCGGCGGCGGGCAGCCCGGGGCGGGCGGCCGCCCACACCGCAAGGTGCCCGCCGGCCGAGTGGCCCAGCGTGGCGACGCGGGACAGGTCCAGCGGTGATCCGGCCGCCTCTAGATCGGCCAGCAGGTCGATGCCGGCGGCGACGTCCAACAACGTGGTCGGCCAGCCGCCGCCGTTCCCGACCCGGCGGTACTCCAGGTTCCAGGCCGCATAGCCGCGGCCGGCCAGATCCTCGGCCAGCGGCGTACCCAGGGACAGGTCGTACGCCGAGCGCCAGAAACCGCCGTGGATGACCACGATGACCGGGACGGGACCGCCGCCGCGAGGACGGTAGAGCTGCCCGAACTGGCTCGGATCCGGTCCGTACTCGTGCCGCGTCACATCGAGATCGGCGCGAGCCGGCCCATCGGCACGGCGACCGCACCCCGCCGCGGCTGGCGCCGCCGAGGCGAGCATCACGCCGAGACCAGCCCGGAGCACGCCCCGTCGGCTCATCACCACCTCATCTCAGCACGCGGGATTCCAGCACGCGTAGGCACCTGCTCGGCAGGCAACGGCCCCGTCAAGGTTAGGTTGTGCGGACATGTCCGCGATCCTCCAGCCACCTCCGCCATCCCCCGGCCGGAACGGCGCCCCGTGACGACCACCCCGCCCGCCTCCGTCCAGTCCGCTCCGGTTGTCTGCTCCCGGACGGATGCGATCTCATGACGGAGTGGCTGCTCGTCCTCGCCACGTTCGTCCTCACGGCGGGTACCGCGCTCTTCGTGGCCGCCGAGTTCAGCTTCGTCTCGGTGGACCGGCGGCAGGTGGAACAAGCCGCGGCGGGCGGAGATGCGCGGGCAGGCAGCGTGCTCAAGGCGATCACGAGCCTGTCAACGCAGCTGTCCTCCGCCCAGGTCGGGATCACGCTGACCGCGCTGGTGGTGGGGTTTATCGCCGATCCCTCCATCGCCACGCTGCTGCGCGGGCCGCTCACGGCAACCGGCCTTCCGGAGGGCGCCGTCACTCCGATCTCCGTAGCCATCGCGCTGCTCCTGGCGACCATCATCCAGATGGTCCTGGGTGAGCTGGTGCCGAAGAACCTCGCCATCGCCCGCCCGCTGGAAACCGCGCGGGCGGTCGCCGGGCCGCACCGGGCGTTCACCCGGGCCACGTTGTCCGTGGTCACCGTCCTCAACGGCACCGCGAACAAGCTACTGCGGGCCGGCGGCGTCGAGCCCCAGGAGGAGTTGCGGTCGGTGCGGTCGCCGGATGAGCTGCAGTCCCTGGTCCGGCGCTCGGCTGAGCTTGGCACGCTGTCGGCTCGCACCGGCCTGCTGGTCGAGCGCTCCCTGCGACTGCGCGGCCGGCTCGCCGAGGACGTCATGACCCCCAGGGTCCGCATGCATGCAGTCGCCGCCGACCAGCCGGCGTCCGCGGTCATCGACCTGGCGCTGCGTACCGGCCACTCGCGGTTCCCCGTCGTCGGCGAGACCACCGATGACGTGCTGGGCGTGGTGCATGTCAAGCGTGCGGTCGCCGTACCGGCCGAGGAACGCGGCAGTACGCCGGTGTCTGCGATCGCCACGCACCTGCCCTCGGTGCCGTCCTCGCTGAGCCTGGAGCCGCTGCTGGACCAGCTTCGTACCGCCGGACCGCAGATGGCGGTCGTGGTGGACGAGTACGGCGGAACCGACGGCCTGGTGACCCTGGAGGACCTCGTCGAGGAGCTGGTGGGCGAGGTCCCGGACGAGCATGACCCGCCGGTGCTGCGGCAGACCCGCCGCAGCGGCAACGGCTGGTCGATCAGCGGCCTGCTGCGCCCTGACGAGGTCGCCCAGGCCACCGGGCTGCAGATCCCGGAGGGCGACTACGAGACGATCGCCGGGTTGGTTCTCGAGCGGCTGGGTCGGCTGCCCCGGCGCGGTGACGAGGTTCGCGTGGACGGGCTGCGCCTCGTGGTCGAACGCGTCGTCGCCCGCCGGCTGGAACGCCTCCTGGTCGCCCCGGCCGAGGACGAACCCGAGGGTGACTCGTGAACGAGCGCGGCTGGTGTGCCGGTGAATGACTACCTGGCGCTGCTGCTCGCGGTGCTGCTGCTCGCGGGCAACGCCTTCTTCGTCGGTGCGGAGTTCGCCATCATCTCCGCGCGTCGCAGCGGCATCGAACCGCTGGCCGACAAGGGATCGCGACGGGCCAAAATCACATTGACGGCCATGGAGGACGTCTCCCGGATGCTGGCTACCGCCCAGTTGGGCATCACGGTGTGCTCGCTCGGGCTCGGCGCCGTGGGTGAGCCAGCGGTGGCTCATCTGCTGGAGCGGCCGATGGAGGCGGTCGGGATCAGCGGGGCACTCCTGCATGGGATCGCTTTTGCCGTTGCGCTGGCCATCGTCGTCTACCTCCATGTCGTGCTCGGTGAGATGGTGCCCAAGAACATCGCCCTGGCGGGACCGGAGCGCTCGGCGTTGATGCTCGCGCCGGCCCTGGTCATGGTCGCCCGGGTACTGCGCCCGGTCATCGCGTCCCTGAACGGCCTGGCCAACGGGATGCTGCGGCTGAGCCGGGTCGAACCGCGCGACGAGGTCGCCTCGGCGTTCACCGGCGACGAGATCGCCGGGATGGTGGACGAGGCCCGACGCGAGGGACTGCTCAACCCCGAGTCCGAGCGGTTGCTCAGCGGCGCGTTGGCGTTCGAGGAGCACACCGCTGCCGACGTACTGCTGCCGATGGCTAATCTGGTGACGGTCGACGCGCAGGCAACACCGACGGAGGTGGAGCGGATCTGCGCGCAGACCGGCTACTCCCGCTTCGTCACGGTCGACGACGGCAAGCTGACCGGGTACCTCCACGTCAAGGACGTCCTCGATCTCACCGGGCCGGCCGCCGAGCGTCGGGTGCCGAGAGGACGGATCCGGCCGTTAGCCGGCGTCGCGGTGGACGAGCGGATCGCCGAGGTACTCGAGCGGATGCAGGCCGGTGGGGCCCACGTCGCCGCGGTGCACGACGCTGCCGGTGACACCGTCGGCGTCGTGATGTTGGAGGACGTCATCGAGACGCTGGTCGGCGATGTGCGCGACGCCATGCAGATCAGCGGCCCCCCGGCCTGACGTACCCCCGCGACGCCGTACGAAGCCCGCGACACCGCACGAAGCCCGCGACGCCGCACGAAGCCCGCGACGATCATGGAGATTCGGCGGCTGAGATCCGCCCTAACCGGGCAAATCGGGCCACAGATCTCCATGATCG
>Ga0136640_10001247_pt1 | contig 10091 bp, 10 predicted proteins | sample AntDrymUQ8642106_2_FD_105498 | JGI IMG/M metagenome (GOLD analysis project Ga0136640, IMG submission 105498) | Polar desert sand microbial communities from Dry Valleys, Antarctica - metaG UQ864 (21.06) | ecosystem: Environmental > Terrestrial > Soil > Desert | place: Antarctica: Dry Valley...
ATCCCGCCCAGACGGTGGTGGGCGGGGCAATCAAGGGTCAGTCGAGGAGGCGGTCGGCGGCGTCGCGGGCGTCTCGCATCGGCTCGTTGTCGAGCATCGTGTCCTCGAGGCGGGCGTCGTCGTCGATCATCAGCCAGATGACCACGCCGAACACGGCGCCGATGAGGGGGACCACGAGGAACACCCACACCTGGCCGAGCGCACCGGGGTCGGTGTCGGCGAACAGCGCCGTGGCGAGACTGCGCGCCGGGTTCACGCTCGTGTTGTCCACCGGGATCGTCACGAGGTGGATCACGGTCAGCGTCAGCCCGGCGACGAGGCCGCCCATCGGGGCAACGAAGCGGCGCGACGTCGTCGACAGCACGACGAGCACGAGCAGCGCCGTGAACACGAGCTCGACGACGATCGTCGCACCGAGCCCGCTGAACCCGTCCCGGTCCCACCCGTTGGAGGCGAAACCGCCGCGCTCGAAGCCGTCACGCCCGCTGGCGATGCCGTAGATCACACCCGCACCGAACACGCCGCCCGTCACCTGCCCGACCCACGAGAACGCCGCCTGACGGAGCCCGACCTTGCGGGCGAGCAGGAAGGCGAGCGTCACCGCCGGGTTGATGTGACAGCCACTCACCGGACCGATCACGTACGCCATGATCGCCAGCGAGAACCCGAAGGCGAGCGAGATGCCGAGCAGGCCGATCTCCGGCCCGGCGAGGATGGCGGCGCCGGGACCGCCCATCACGAGCACAGCCGTGCCGATGAACTCGGCGCCGAGGATGCGGCCGTCGTCCGTGCTCTCGACCCGCCCGACGCTGCCGGCGCTCGGTGCGACGGCGGAGGTCTCGTTGTCCATGGCCGAACTGTACGCACTCGGCCACCGTCGGCCGGGCACTCGTCCGCCGCCCGCAGGGCACTGCGCCACCGCCCGCAGGGCACTCAGCGAAGGCCGCCCACCGGCCACCGGTAGCCTGCCACCATGCCGAGGACCGAGCGGTTCATCGTGACCCGCGTCGGCGCCGACGGCAGCTCGCGCCGGCCCGACGAGCTCATCGTCGAGGAGCCGCTCACGATCCAGCTCGACGGCGTGACCGTGTCGACCACGATGCGAACGCCGGGCAACGACTACGAGCTCGCTGTCGGGTTCTGCTTCACCGAAGGGCTCCTCGCCGGCGCTCGCGTCACCGGCGTCCGCTACTGCGCGGCGGGGCCCGCGGCGGACACCGAGTTCAACGTCGTCAGTGTCGACACCGGCGGGCTCGCGCCGCCTCCGATGCCCCGTCTCGGCCTGACGTCGAGCAGCTGCGGATGGTGCGGCAGCGACCAGCTCGACGAGCTCGCGGCGCGGCTCGATCCGCTGCCGGACATCGAGCCCATCCCGCTCGACGTGCTGCGGGCGGTGCCTGACGACGTGCGCGAAACGCAGGTGCTGTTCGAGTCGACGGGATCTGTGCACGCCGCCGCAGTGTTCGATGCCGCCGGCAACGTCTCGACCACTCGCGAGGACGTCGGTCGCCACAACGCTGTCGACAAGGTGATCGGCGCACGCCAGCTCTCCGCCCAGGACGCCGGCCAGGATGCCCGAGACGGCCCCGCCAGCGGCCTCGGGCTGTTCGTCAGCGGCCGGGCGAGCATCGAGATGGTGCAGAAGGCGTGGGCCGGCGGGTTCACCACCGTGCTCGCCGTCAGCGCCCCGACCTCGCTCGCCGTGCGCGCCGCCCGCCGTGCCGGCATCATGCTCGCCGGCTTCGTGCGCGACGACTCGCTCAACGTCTACTCGCAACCGCCTCGCCGCCGCACGCCCGTAGCCTGATCGCATGCGCATCGAGAACGGACTCGGCGTCCTCCACCTCTTCGCTCGCCCGACCCCTTCGATCGATCGTGAGGCCGTCCTCGCGTCGCTCAAGCACGCCGCGGAAGTCGAGGCGCAGGTCGTCACGGCGGCGTTGCTGGGCCACAAGGCCGACCTCGCCGTGATGGCGCTGCACCGGGACTGGACGGTGCTGCGGCGCCTCCAGACCGAGCTGCGCGACGCCGGCCTCGACATCGTGTCGAGCTACGTCAGCCTTACCGAGGTCTCCGAGTACGCGAAGGGGATGCCCGAGCAGATGCTCAACGAGCGCCTCTACCCGTCGCTGCCGCCAGAGGGCAAGCCCGTCTTCTGCTTCTACCCGATGACGAAGTCGCGTGACGCCCACGCCAATTGGTTCGCGACGCCGTACGAGGCGCGCAACGAGATGATGCGAGAACACGGGCGCAGCGGCCGCACGTTCGCCGGCAAGGTGACCCAGCTCATCACAGGATCGACAGGGCTCGACCTGTTCGAGTGGGGTGTGACGCTGTTCGCGGTGAGCCCCGAGGTCGTGAAAGAGGTCGTCTACACGATGCGCTTCGACAAGGCCTCGGCTCTGTACGGCGAGTTCGGTGACTTCTGGGTCGGCTACCTCGGCGAGCCCGCTGCGATCCTCGACGCCATCAGCTGACCGGCACCAGCTCACTCGCGACGCACGACGAGCGTCGCCTCCTTCGTGTCGATGCCGCGCCCGTCGAACGTGAACAGGTCGAAGCGGGCTTGCCTCGGGTCGCCGTCCTCGCCGAGGTCGAGCGAACCGCCCGGACCGTCGTAGTCGATGTTGAGGCCCACTTCCAGCAGCGGGGCGCAGTCGGAGAACCGCCGGCACACCGAGCCGTCGTTCGTCACCGACGTGATCTGCGCAGCGATGGCACGCGGATCGTCGGAGTCTGCCTCGAGCGCGGCGAGCGCGATCACGGTGGCGCAGTCGTAGGCGTTCGTCGCGAACAGGCCACGCGGCTCGCTGCCGAACGTTCGGGTCGCCGTCGGTCCCACGCCCTGCACGGCCGTGCGCAGGTCCGCAGGGAGCTCGGACATCAGGTCGGGATTGACGCCTCGCAGTCCGTCGTTGACGAGCACGTCAGGTGTGTCGAGGTCGGTGTTGCGCCGCAGCACGCTGCCCATCGCGGCGAGGATCCGCGGTCCGCTCGTAGTATCACCGAGCACGATGACCACCTCGCTGCGGTCGCTCAGCGCGGACGCCGCTTCGGCGCGTACGTCGTCGTCGCCGGCGCCCACGCGGGTGACCTCGACGGGGATCGCCTTCGCCTCCAGCTCATCGGTGACAGCGTTCGCGAGCCCCCTGCCGTAGGCGTCGTCGAAGTACACGACGCTGGCCTTGCGGGTCCCTGTGCGCTCGGCCTGCTCGGCGAGCGCGAGTGCCTGCAGCGAGTCGCTCGGGATCGTGCGGAAGAACAGCCCGTTGTCGGGGAAGTCGTCGAGCAGCAGCGCACTCGCCGTGGGCGAACAGGTCAGTACGCCACTGTCGACCATCGTGCCGAGCTCGGCGATCGTGTTGAGCGACGACGTCGGCCCGATGACGACATCCACGTCGACGTCGATCAGCTGGTCGAACGCCTGCTGGGTGTCGGTCAGGGTGAGTCCCTCGATGCGCTCGTGCACCGTGACGTCGCGGCCGAGCACCCCGCCCGCATCGTTGACCAGCTGCACGGCGAGCTCGGCCGCGGCGCCGACTCCTTCGCCGAGCGGGGAGTCACCGGGGCGCGGCAGCAGGAAGCCGATGCGCAGTCGACCATCGCTCTGCCGGGACACCGCGGTGGTGGACGTGGTGCCGGGATCGGCGGTGTCGGGTGTGGGCTCGGTGGAGTCGCTGCAGCTCGTGGCAACGAGAACGAACGCGAGACCGGTGGTGACCAGTCGGGCGGAGCGCATCGCACAACGATAGAACTGGCCATGGCATGACCGGCACCCGCCCGACCGACGAACCAGCGACACGCCTCGTCGACGGGCGGCGCGACGTCCTCGAGCGACGCGGACTGGCTGGCCGCGACCTCGTCCATGAGCTGTCGGACGCGACCGACCGCGGCGTTCGCGAGCTGTTCGCCCACGTCTGCCCCGATGACCGCGGACTCGCCCTCGTCGCGCTCGGCGGCTACGGAAGGGGAGAGCTCGCGCCGTCGAGCGATCTCGACGTGCTGCTGCTGCACGACGGCAAGCGGCGTGACGTTGAGGCCGTCGCCACCGCGCTGTGGTACCCGATGTGGGATGTCGGGCTGCGGCTCGGCCACGCCGTGCGCACGAGGGACGAGCACCTCCGCCTCGCCGACGACGACATCGAGTCGGCGACGGCGACCCTGTCCGCCCGTCACCTCGCCGGCCGCTCCGACCTGACCGACGATCTCCGTGCCCGGGCGACCGCTTCATGGCAGCACCACGGGCGGCGCCGGCTGTCGCAGCTGCGTGCTCGCGACCAGCAGCGTCACGAGCGAGCGGGCGAGGTCGCCTACCTGCTCGAGCCCGACGTGAAGGACGGCGTCGGTGGTCTGCGCGACGTGCAGTCGCTGTCGTGGGCGCGCCTCGCCGGGCTGGACATGCTGCAGGGCGACATCGCGGTTCTCGACGACGCTGCCGCCGAGTTGACCGACGTCCGGGTCGCGCTGCACCGCGTCGCCGGACGGTACGGCGAGGTGCTGCGGCTCGAGTCGCAGGCGGCCGTCGCCGAGCTCGTCGGTGCGCCGGGTGACGACGAGCTGATGGCCGACCTCGCCGGCGCCGGCCGCGTGATCGCCTGGATCTACGAGCAGTCGTGGAGCGGGTGGCAGCGGGGCCGTGTGCGTCGCCACCGCCACGAGCGGCTCGGCGACGGGATCGAGCTCGCGCTCGGGTCGGTCGAGCTCACCGCCGACGCCGACCCCGGTGCCCGCCCGACGTTGCTGTTCGACATCGCCATCGCCGCCGCGCGACGCGAGGCACCGATCGGCCGGCGTTCGCTCGCACGGCTGTCGGAGCGGCTGCCGACGTTCCCTGACCCGTGGCCCGACGGCTGGGTCGACGGCCTCGTCGGCGTGCTGCGAGAGGCACATCGGGCGATCCCCGTGCTGGAGTCGCTCGACCAGGTGGGGCTGCTCACCCGCGTCGTGCCGGAGTGGGCGGCGGTGCGCTCGAAGCCGCAGCGCAACGCCTATCACCGCTTCACGGTCGACCGTCACCTCTGGGAGGCGGCGGCGAATGCGGCGACGCTCGCCGACGAGGTAACTCGCCCGGACCTGCTCGTGCTCGCCGCCCTCTTCCACGACATCGGCAAGGGGTTTCCCGGCGACCACACCGACGTCGGCGTCGAGCTGATGCAGGAGATCGGTCCACGACTCGGTCTCGACGCCGCCGAGGTCGCCACGTTGACGTGCGCGGTTCGCCACCACCTCTTGCTGCCCGACGTGGCGATGCGCCGTGATCTCGCTGACCCGGCGACGGCAGCCAACATCGCAGCCGCGGTCGGCACGGTCGACGAGCTCGAGCTGTTGCACGCGTTGACGATCGCCGACTCGATGGCCACCGGTCCGACGGCGTGGTCGGAGTGGAAGGCGGGGCTCGTCGCGGAGCTCGTGGCACGCACTCGGCGGGCGCTCGGCGACGCGCAGCAGCGCGAGCCGGAACCGGTGTTCCCCGACCCAGCCACGCTCGACGCGATGCGGTCCGGCCGGCTCGACGTGCGGATCGACGTCGACGCCGTGACGACCGTGTCGACGGACGTGCCCGGATCGTTCGCACAGGTCGCAGGGGCGCTGTCGCTGCACCGGCTCGACGTCGTCAGCGCGACCGCGCACTCCGAGTCGTGCGGACCTGGCAGCACCGCGATGGCGGCGGCACGGTTCCGGTTCCTGCACGAGCCCGAGCGCCCGATCGGCGAGTTCGCCGACGGCCTGCGCGAGACGATCGAGCGGGCGCTTGCTGGCGAACTGGCGATCGAGGCGCGGCTGGCGGAGCGTGCCCGGTCGGCAGGTCGGCGGCGTCGCACGCAGGCTGCGGGGCCCGGAGCTCCCTCGGTGAACATCCTCGACGACGCCTCCGACGACGCCACCGTGATCGAGGTGCGGGCGCCGACGCGACCCGGACTGTTGCACCAGCTGGCGAAAGCCGTCGCCGATGTCGGACTCGACATCCGTCACGCAACGGTGCAGACGATCGGTCCCGAGGCCGTGGATACGTTCTACGTGCTGAATGCCGCGGGGATGCTCGTCACCGACCCGTTCCACCTCGGCGAGATCCGACGCGCGCTCCTCCACGCCGCTGGAAACGCTCAACTAGCGTGAGGCTCGTGGCCGAGGGGGACGACGAGCGCGACGACAACGCCGACCGCGAGCTCGCCGACTCCGAGGCCGCCGGTCTCGCCAGCGGCGACATGGAGCGTTGGAGCGAGACGCTGGCGGCGATCGCCAGGACCGGGCTCGGCTTCACCGAGAGCCTCTACGAGCGCGAGCGGTTCGAGGAGGTGCTGCACGTGGCTGCCGACATCAAGGCAGCGGCGAACGAGGCGCAGGAGGCCGTCGAGGCGCAACACGAGCGTGACCACTTCGTGCAGGAGTGGCTCGAGTCGGTGGGCGTCGGCGTGCCGGGGTACGTCACGCCGAAGGTCGCCATCGGCGCCATCGTCGGCAACGACCGCAACGAGATGTTGCTCGTGCAGCGCGCCGATTCGGGCGTGTGGCTGTACCCCACGGGGTGGGCCGACGTCGGCTACTCACCCGCGGAGGTGGCCGTCAAGGAGGTCGCAGAGGAGACCGGCATCGAGTGCGAGCCCGAGCGGCTCATCGCAGTGATCGACGGACAGCGCATGGGGTTCAGCCGGTTCGGCATGTACATGCTCGTCTTCTACTGCCGCGCCGTCGGGGGAGTGCTGCGGCCGCATCCGCTGGAGACGTCCGACGTCGGCTGGTTCACCCGCGATGCGTTGCCGTCGGCGACGGTCGGCACGTCGTTTTGGGGTCCGATGGCGTTCGCTGCGATCGACGGTGACCACGGCCCGACGCACTTCGATCCTCCGCGATCGCCCGTGTGGCGGACGTAGCGCGACGGCCCAGTCAGGCCACCAGCCGGGCTGGTCAGTCCGAGTCGCGTTGGTCGCGCAAGAAGCGTTCGACCTCTTCCACCAGCTCGGCAGGGTCGGGCTCGATCGGCACCTCGGGGACGGCGTCCTCCAAGCGGGCGACGTAGTCCTCGAGGTCGTTGTTCTCCACGAGCGCGTCGACGCTGGCGACGTAGTCGCCGACCTGGGCGGCGAGGTGCGTGCTCGGGTGCGGCGAGCCGACGAGCTGGCTTGCTCGCTGCAGCAGCGCCAGCGTCGCCGGCGGTGAGGGCAGCGAGTTGGCGTAGTTCGGCACCGCTGCCCACAGCGAGATGCACGGCACACCGGCGGTCTCGAGCGCCGTCGACAGGACACCGACGATGCCCGTCGGGCCCTCGTAACTGGAGCGGTCGAGGGAGTAGCGCGAGCGCAGCTCCTCGTCGCCGCTCGTGATGAGCAGCTGCGGGGGACGGGTGTGGGGGACGTCGGCGAGCAGCGCCCCCATGGTGATCGCCATCGAGGCGCCGAACGTCGACGCGATGCCGACGATCTGCTCGGTGTACAGCCGCCATCGCAGCGACGGCTCGGGGCCGAGCACGATGATCACGTCGGTGCCGGGCAGCGACGCCGACCAGATCCCGGCGGTCGGCCAGATGACACGGCGGTGCTGTTCCTCGTCGATGCGCACGTGCGGGCGGATCGTGGCGAAGTCGGTGAACGGCTCGGGGTCGAGCTCGCCCATTGGCGTCGCCTCCCAGTAGTCGATCATCGCCTGGGCGCTCTGGGACGCGGCGTCACCGGCGTCATTCCAACCCGAGAAGGCACAGATGATGGTGGGCCGTGACAGCGGCGGGCGACTCAACCAGCGCACGAACTCCGGCGTCGCGTCGGGGGTGTCCATCTCGGCTGCAACGCTATCGTCGGACGGATGAGCGAGCCGCGCGAGCGAACCATCGCGGTGCGCCGCTGCGCAGCAGCGGAGCGGTCATTGGGGCACCGCCCGTCGTCCCTGTCAATCCTCCACACTGCCATGGTGCGCCAATGAGCGAGGTCGTCGTCGAACCGTTGCGTACGGTCGATGACGACGTGGTCGAGGCGTTCGCACGGCTCGTCCCGCAGCTGTCGTCGTCGTCACCGGCGCCCGACGAGGCGGAGCTGAAGGCCATCGTCACGAGTGATGGCACCGTGATCTTCGTCGCCCGGCTCGACGGCCGCATCGTCGGCAGTCTGACCTTCGTCACGTTCCGGATCCCGACGGGGATGAAGGCGTGGATCGAGGACGTCGTCGTCGACGAGTCGGTGCGCGGGCGCGGGGTCGGCGAGCTGCTCAACCGTGCGGCGCTCGGCGAGGCGCGACGGCGCTCGATCGACAGCGTGAGCCTGACGAGTCGGCCGTCGCGCGACGCGGCGAACCGCCTGTACCAGCGCATCGGGTTCGAGCCTCGCGAGACCAATGTCTACCGCTACCGGCTGTGATGCCAAGGCGCGACCGGCCGTGGATCCTCACTGCTTGAGCAGGTCGGTGAGCACGGTCACGACCACGGCGAGGCTGAACGCCACGAGGGTCGCGACGGCAGCACCGATGACGATCGTCAGGCCCGAGCCGGCGACCAGCGCCCACAGCCGGCGCAACGGTCCGGCGCGGTGATACCCCTCGACGGGCACCTCACGGACCGCGATGGGCACGCGGCGTGGGCCGTCGGCGCGCAGCTTGTCGAGCCGGTCGTGATCAACGCGGCCCAATCTGGTCTGGGCTCTGGCAGTCTTGCGCCACCCGCTCGCGATCAACGCAATGACCGCGAGCCCGAGAATGATCGCAGCACGCACGGTGACCTCGTCGACTGACACGCAGCCCCAGATTGTACAGCTCCCCACCCCGCGGAGTCGGTGGTGGTCGATCCCGCTCGCCGCGATCGGGTCGTTGGCGCTCACCGGCGTTGCCGTGGCCGGCTTCGTGCCGGCGAGCACGTTCGCCGAGAAGCCGCTGCCGGTGAACTTCGGTGGCGACGGCGTGACGCCGGAGGCGACGCCGTTCGCCCGCGTTCCTGCCGGGGCGGAGGCGGTCAACGACCGGGTGTCGTTCGGCGACGACCTGCCAGACTCTGCGACCCGCTACGAACCGTCGAACGACTTCTTCTTCGTCACGATCACCGAGCCGCCGCAGTCGGCGCTGTCGTGGTTCGTCGGTCGTGACGAGCTACCGATCGAGTTTCTGACCGACGTCGAGAAGTACGGCCTCTCCACCCCGAGCGAGCGACGCCAGGTGTCTCGCCAGATGATGGCGACGTCCGAGCAGGTGGCGCAGTTCGTCGCCCTCGATCGCGCCGGCTTCGAGGTCGAGCTGATTCCCGGTGAGGTTGTGGTGAGCGAGCTCGTGTGCTTCGAGGTCGAAGAGCAGCGCTGCACCCGCACCGCACCCGCCGACGAGGTGCTCGACGCAGGCGATGTGCTGCTCGAGGCGGCCGGGGAGAAGCTGGAGAACCTCGACGACCTCGCCGCCGTGCTGAAGGGCCGCGCACCCGGTGACGTCGTCGCCCTCACGTTCCAGCGTGGAGCCACGAAGAAGACCGTCGACGTCGAGCTCGTCGCCGACCCCGACGAGCCGGACCGCAGCATCGTCGGCTTCGTGCCCGTCGAGACCTTCCGGGTCGTCCTGCCGTTCGAGGTGGACATCGACACCGGGGAGATCGGCGGGCCGTCGGCGGGCCTCGCGTTCACGCTGTCGCTGCTCGACGACCTCACAGAGGGTGATCTCACGCCGGGACGCGACATCGCCGTCACAGGAACGATCGGGGTCGACGGCACGGTCGGGCCCATCGGCGGCCTTCCGCAGAAGGTGGAGGCGGTCAAGCAGACCGGTGTCGACGTGTTCCTCGTGCCGGCCTCGCAGGACGATCTCGACGCGGCGATGGCCGTCGCCGGCGACGACATCGAGGTGATCCCCGTCGCCACGGTCGACGAGGCCATCGCCGAGCTCGTCCGCCTCGGCGGCGATCCCGTCGAACCGTCGTCCTGACCGTCCTGACCGTCCTGACCGTCCTGACCGTGCGCGATCGCCTCGATTGCCACCACCTGCGAGGCGGGCGGTCCTACGCTCGTTGGGATGGCTGTCTCCTCGTTCCCCCGGCCCGATCCGTCCTCCCCGAGCTCCGTGGCGCAGGCGTCGTTCGGTTCGGTGCGCAAGGGGTTCGACCCGTCGGAGGTGCGTGAGTTCCTCGGCCA
>Ga0136640_10001248_pt1 | contig 10087 bp, 9 predicted proteins | sample AntDrymUQ8642106_2_FD_105498 | JGI IMG/M metagenome (GOLD analysis project Ga0136640, IMG submission 105498) | Polar desert sand microbial communities from Dry Valleys, Antarctica - metaG UQ864 (21.06) | ecosystem: Environmental > Terrestrial > Soil > Desert | place: Antarctica: Dry Valley...
CCTCGATTACGCGACGAAGTTCGTCTCAATCACGAGCCTCGCGCCGAACGCGGTTCATCCGCTTTTGGGAATCAGCATCAATCGTCTTGAGATCAATGATGTCGAGCCGCTGCGGGCGGAAATTGAAGCGTTTTTAAATTGCATTTCACGCGATGAAACGCCGCCGATTACCGCGCGCGACGGGCGACGCGCTCTCGATTTGGCTGTGGGCGTGCTGGGAAAAATTGACGAACACGCGAAGAAGGTTTTCCCCGAATGAAATCCGAAAAAGTTTCGACATTTTTGCAATCTCGAATCGAGGCGCGTGATTTTCCGTCGGCGGTTTATTTGATTGCGGAAAAAGGCGAGATTGTTTTCGAGGACGCGCTCGGCTTTGCCGTCGTCGAGCCGGAACGAATCGAAGCGCGAGCCGATACGATTTACGATTTGGCGAGTTTGACGAAGCCGCTCGTGACGGGTTTGCTGTGCGCGAAATTAATTGAACGGGGCGAACTGGATTTAGGAAGAACGGTTGATTATTACTTTCCTGAATTTGATATTTATATTAGTCAAGACAACGGTTGGGATACTTCAATTGAGGAACTGCTTGTTCACACTTCTTCATTTCCTGCTTGGAAACCATTTTATCTGTTGGCAGAAAAGCGTTCAGAAATTCCAACTGAAATAATTAGAATGCCGTTGAATTGGGAACAGCCGATTGTGACATATAGCGATTTGAATTTTTTGCTGCTCACTTTTCTGCTTGAGAAAATTTGCGGCGTAAGAATTGACGAAATTGCAAAAACAGAAATTTTCGAGCCGTTAAATCTGCAAAACACTTTTTATAATCCGCCAAAAGAATTGCGCGAAAGAATTGCCGTCAGTGAGACGGGAAACGAATATGAAAAGCGAATGTGCGTTGATTCAGGATTTGACGTTTCAAAATATAGATGGCGCGATTATCAAGTTTGGGGCGAAGTCCACGACGGAAATTGTTATTTTATGGACGGTGTTTCCGGTCACGCCGGACTTTTTTCGACCGCCGCGGAAACATTCAAAATAGCGCAACAGTTTCTGCCGAATACGACGCAGCTTTTGAAACCGGAAACCTGCCGATTGTTTCGCACAAATTTCACCGAAGATTTTAATGAAGCGCGTTCGATTGGTTTTCAACTCGCTGCAACAAAAAATTCGACGGCGGGCGAGGCGTTATCGGAAGACAGTTTCGGACATCTCGGATTTACAGGAACGAGTCTTTGGATTGACCCGGTTAAAGAAAGAATTTATATCCTTTTCACCAATCGCACACACGCCCGCCCGCTGCCATTTGCCAACATCAACGACGTGCGCCGACGATTTCACGAACTAGCCAACGGATTTGGGATTTAGGATTTCGGATTTCGGATTTTACTTTTGGCTGACGGTAAATCCGCAATCCGCAATCCTAAACCCCAAATCAAACATCGGGCATCTTAAACCGCCGATTGTTAATCTTAAAAATTATCTTCCCGGAACAGGAAAATTCGCTTGGAGAGTAAAAAAATATGAAAAATTTTGTGGTCGTTTTGGTGTGCGTTTGTTTTTTTAGTCTTCACATTGCGGCGCAGTCCGGCAACACGACGCGCCCGCGAGTCGTTGCCGCGCCGACTCCTGAAACCGATTCTCCGAACCAGCCGACGACTAAACTTCCGCCGGCGTTGAAAGGCGATACGAAAACACCTAACCAGACGACTCCCGCAACGACCGGAGAAAGTCCGCTCGAAGACGACGACGTGATCCGCGTCGAAACGAACGTCGTGACGATTCCCGTGTCGGTGCTTGACCGCGACGGCAGATTTATTACGGGTTTGCTGAAGGAAGATTTCCAGATTTTCGAGAATGGGGTCGAGCAGAAGATTGAAGAATTTGCGACCGTCCAGCAGCCGTTCACCGTGGTTTTGCTGATTGATGTCAGCCCTTCGACGGCGTTTCAGATTGACGAAATTCACGATGCAGCAATCGCTTTTGTTGACCAATTGCGAACCGAAGATAAAGTAATGGTGATTGCTTTTGACGAACAGGTGCGCGTTTTAAGTCAGCCGACCAACAACCGGGCGACGCTGCAAAAGGCGATTCGGAAAGCGCAGTTCGGTAGCGGCACATCGCTTTACGAAACGGTTGATTATGTTATCAATCGTGAATTGCGGAAAATTCAGGGGCGCAAAGCGGTCGTTTTATTCACCGACGGCGTTGATACGACTTCGCGGCGGGCAACTTATCAAAGCACCGTTCGCGCGACCGAAGAAATTGATGCGCTGATTTATCCGATTCGCTACGACACCTTCGATGAGATGAACAACGGAAGCGGCGGCACGAATTATCCGAAGCGACGCGGCAGCGGTAACGTCATCGGCGATATTTTCGGTGCCATTTTAGGCGGCGGCAACGTGCAGATTGGCGGCAGCGGCAACAGTCGTGAAGATTATGAAACGGGCAGAAAATATCTGGAAGAACTGGCGCGAAACAGCGGCGGCAGAAAATTTGAAGCCAACAACGATTTGAGCGCGGCTTTTTCCGGCATCGCCGAAGAATTGCGTCGTCAATACTCGCTCGGCTTTTACCCGGAAAAAATCGGGCAAAAAGGCGAACGCCGTCAAATCCGTGTTCGCGTGAAGCGGCAAAATGCGATTGTGCGAGCGAAGGACAGCTACGTTATCGGTGATGTGGACAGAAAATTCGCGGGAAAGTAAATTAGGTGAGAGGTGAGAAGTGAGAACTGAGAAGTGAAAGCCACTAACCTTTTGGGCTTTCACTTCTCAGTTCTCACTTCTCATTTAATCAAAGCGAGGTTTGATAAATGAAAAGAAATGCCGTCCTTTTTTGTCTGGCGATTCTGTGTTTGAATTGCGCTTTCAGCTACGCCCAATCGCGCCGCGTGCCGCCGACTTCGGGTAACGGCAAAGCGAATAAACGCGCCGCGAAGCCCGCCGCGTCGCCAACTCCAATCGCCGAAAAAATCGAGCCGACACCCGACAATCAGCCGGTCATCACCGACGACGACGTTATCAGCGTTGATACCGAACTCGTGACCGTTCCCGTTAAAATCTACGATAAAAATAATCGGTTAGTGAGCGGTTTGACGAAGGAAAACTTCTCGATTTTCGAGGACGGCGTGCCGCAGGAAATCGCTTATTTCTCGAACGAAGAGCAACCGTTCACGGTCGCTTTAGTTTTGGATATGAGCTATTCCGCCAAATTTAAAATCGCGGAAATTCAGAGCGCGGCGATGGCTTTCATCGGGCAGTTGCGCGAGAACGATAAGGTAATGGTCGTCTCTTTCGACGAGCAGGTTCATCTGCTCTGCAATCCGACTGCTGACCGCAAGACGATATATTCCGCCATCAAAAACACGAAAATTGCTTCCGGCACAAGTCTGTATGACGCGGTTGATTTGGTGATTAACGAGCGATTTAGAAAAATGTCGGGACGCAAGGCAATCGTTTTGTTTTCCGACGGTGTTGATACGACCAGCCGCCGCGCTTACGCCCTGAATAATTTGAGCGACGCGCTCGAACTCGACGCGCTGATTTATCCGGTTCAATACGATACTTTCGACGACGTGCGGCAGATGAAAAATAAACCCGTCATTCTCCTGCCGCCGACCTCGACCGGCAACCCGCTGCCGTTCCCGTTTCCCGCGCCGACCGTGACGACCGGAACGCCGGGCAGCCAAGGCACTTCGGCTGAAGATTATCGTAAGGCGGAAGAATATCTGGGCGATATGGCGACGCGCACCGGCGGGCGGGTTTATCAAGCCGCCTCGACCGGCAATCTCGCGCTCGCGTTTTCCCGCATCGCCGCCGAACTGCGCGAGTTTTACAGTCTCGGCTATTATCCGAAAGCCGAATCTAAGACGGGAAAACGCCGTAAGATAAAGGTGCGCGTCAACAATCAAGGCTTGGTTGTCCGCGCCCGCGCCGATTACGTCGTCGGGAAAAAAGCGGGCAAATAAGCAGAAGCACATCAAGAAAAATCGAAAAGCAAAAGCGCGAGTTTGAAACGCTTCGCCCAGCGGCGCATAATAATTAAAAAATTACTTGATGAAAAATAATCCGATTGTAAATTCTCAGGCTGCCGCTTTCGCCATCGCCGAAAGCGATGCGAACGCCGTTCAAAACTCGCTTCGCCGCGCCAAACAAATCGCCGACGATTCGATGGCGGAAGCCGCCGCGACCGATTCGACCGACAAATTTCCCTTTGAGACTTTCGAGAAAATCGCCGCCGCAAAATTGCTGTCCGCGCCGCTTCCGCGCGAATTCGGCGGCATCGGTTTGGGTCTGGAAAACGGTACGACATTGGAAATGCTTCAGCTTTTGAAACATTTTGGGCGCGGCAATTTAGTTGTCGGGCGCGTCTTTGAGGGACATTACAACGCGCTTCTGCTGCTCAAACTTTTCGGTTTGCCGGAGCAATTTAAAAAATACGCGGCGGAAACAATTAAAGAAAATAAAATTTTCGGCGTGTGGAATACGGAAGCGGGCGACGGCGTGAAAATCGAACTGCTCGGCGGCGGAAAATATCGTCTGCGCGGCGCGAAAACATTTGCGACCGGCGTTGATTACGTGACGCGCCCGTTCGTCAACGGCGCGTTGCCCGACGGCGGCTGGCAAATGTGCGTCGTGCCGTTGGAAAAAGTCGAAACGAAAATTGATGCGTCGTGGTGGCAGCCGATGGGAATGAAATCCACGCGCAGCTTTCGCGTGGATTTTACCGGCGTTGAATTAACCGAAAACGATTTGATCGGCGCGGCGGGCGACTATTACCGGCAGCCGTATTTCAGCGGCGGCGCAATTCGTTTCGCCGCCGTCCAACTCGGCGCGGCGGAGGCGATTTTCGATGAAACGAGAAAATATCTGCGCGAATTAAAACGAATAAGCGACCCGTTTCAACAAATGCGTTTGGGCGAAATGGCAATCCACATTGAAAGCGGAAATTTATGGCTCGCCGGCGCGGCGCGAAGGTTTGACGAATACGAAAAGAATCCGACCGGTGAGGCAAGCGAAAATTTTCTGGCTTACGCGAATATGACGCGGACGGCGATTGGCGAGATTTGCGAAAGCGTGATGAATCTCTGCGTAAAATGCGTCGGCGCGCGCGGACTGAACAAGCCGTATCCGTTTGAAAGAATCATCCGCGATTTGACGATTTACCTGCGCCAGCCCGCGCCCGACGCTTCGCTCGCCGCCGTCGGCGGTTACGTGTTGGAAAATATCAAACCAAATGATGATTTGTGGCGGGAAAGTCTAAACTTTTAACGAGCTGTTTGAAGAGTAGGATTTTGCCCGCTAAACACGCGAAAAATACGAAAAGAAAACAAGAACCCAAAAAGCAAAAAACCAATTCTTTTTTTCGTGCTTTTGGCGTGTTTAGCGGGCAAAATCTTCGCCTTCATAATCAGTTCCCGTTGTTTTTAAATGACTTTTAACAGATGAGCAATCTCGAGTTTTTAAACGAATCGCCGCTTGCCGACGTTGCTTCGCTTCGGCTGGACGTGGCGGAAACGGTTTTGAGTTTCGGAAAAACGCTTGTTATCGCGCCGCATCCCGATGATGAATCTCTGGGTTGCGGCGGCGCGATTGCGCTGTTGCGCGAGTTTGGAAGAGAAGTGCGAGTTTTGGTTTTGAGCGACGGAACGCTTTCGCATCCAAACTCTTTAAAATTTCCGCCGGAAAAATTAAGAGAATTGCGCGAAAAGGAAATGCTCGACGCGCTCGAAATTTTAGGCGTTGCGGCGGAATCGGTAACTTTTTTTCGTTATCGAGACCGCAGTGTGCCGGACGCGGATTCGGAAAATTGGCTGGCAGCCGTCGAAAAATGCCGCGGCTGCTTGCGCGAAAATCAGCCGCAGACGATTTTTGTTCCGTGGCGGCGCGACCCGCATCCCGACCACCGGGCGGCATACGCTTTGATAAACGCCGCGTGCGATGATTTGGTGAGAATAATCGAATATCCGATTTGGCTTTGGGAAATCGCCGAAAGCGCGGACGCGCCGCAAGTCGGCGAAGTCGTCGCCTGGCGGCTCGACATCAGCCGCGTCGCCGGAAAAAAAAAGCAAGCGATTCGCGCTCACGCTTCGCAAACGAGCGATTTGATTGACGACGACCCGCACGGGTTTCGGCTGACGGACGACATTCTGGCGAATTTCGCGGAAACTTACGAAGTCTATCTGGAAGGTAAATGATGAACGATAGAGAAACTTTAACGCCCGAATACTTTGAACGAATTTACGCTGCGAACGACGACCCGTGGGATTTCGCGTCGAGCGAATATGAAGCGGAAAAATACCACGCGACGCTCGCCGCGCTGCCCCGCGAAAATTATAAAAATGCGTTTGAAATCGGCTGTTCAATCGGCGTTCTGACCGCGCAGTTGGCGGCGCGGTGCGGCGAGCTTCTGGCGGTTGACGTTTCGGAGAAAGCATTGGAGCAGGCGAAAAAGCGTTGCGCGAATCTGCCGAATGTGCGCCTGCGCCGGATGCGTATTCCAAAAGAATTTCCCGATGAGATTTTCGATTTGATTTTGATTTCCGAGGTCGGCTATTATCTCGCGCCCGCCGATTGGCTGGCGGCGATGGATAAAGTTTTCGCGCGTCTCGCCGACGGCGGACAAGTCGCGCTCGTGCATTGGACACCGCCCGTTCACGATTACCCGCAAACGGGCGACGCGGTTCACGATTCGTTCGCCGAATATGCGATAGGGAAAATGCAAAACCTCAAAAGTCTTCGGCAGGAAAAATACCGGCTCGACGTTTGGGAAAAGTTAGCGGTTTCCTAATCTTGTGTCGAGATAAATTTTAAGAAGCTATTTGAAAACTATTTTTCTGCCTGCGAAATAAACTAAACTCACGAAAAAAAGAGAAAACTATTTTTATTTTATTCCTTTTTTCGGTTAGTTCGTGTATTTCGCGGGCAAAATCCCGGGTTTTCAAACAGCTTCTAAGGGTTAAAGCGATTGCATATCAATCACGAAGCGATAGCGGACATCCGCTTTAATCGTTCGTTCATACGCCTCTTCGATTTTCTGAATCGGAATCATTTCAATTTCCGAAACGATGTTGTTTTCAAAACAGTAGTCGAGCATTTCCTGCGTTTCGGGGATGCCGCCGATGCCCGAACCGGCGAGCGTCCGGTTATTGACAATCAAGGAGAAAGCCGCGACTTCCGCCGGTTTTTCCGGCACGCCCACCAGCACCATCACGCCGTTCAAACTCAACAGCTTAAGATAAACATTCAAATCGTGCGGGGCGGAAACCGTGTCGAGAATAAAATCGAATCGTCCGGCAAGCGGCTTGAAATTCTCCGGCATTTTCGTCACCACAAAATTATGCGCACCCAAATCTCGCGCGTCCTGTTCTTTGGTCGGCGACGTGCTGAAAACCGTGACTTCCGCGCCCATCGCAACGGCGAATTTCACGCCCATATGACCCAAACCGCCCAAACCGACGATGCCGACTTTCTGACCGGCTCGCACATCGAAGCGTTTGAGCGGCGAATAAGTCGTGATTCCCGCGCACAGCAGCGGCGCGACCGCCGCCGGATTCGCCTGTTCGCGGATTTTCAGCGCGTAATCTTCGTCAACCACTATCTGCGACGAATAGCCGCCGAAAGTCGGGGTTTTCTCGTCCATCTCCGTGCTGTTGTAAGTCTGCGCACAGTGGATTTGGCAAAATTGTTCGACACCTTGGCGGCAGTTTTCGCAGTTGCGGCACGAATCAACAAAACAGCCGACTCCCGCGTAATCGCCTTCCTTAAATTTCGTTACTTCCGCGCCCGTTCCGTTTCACGCGCCCGACGATTTCGTGACCCGGAACCATCGGATAAATCGAATTTCGCCAATCGTTATGCGCCTGGTGAATGTCCGAATGACAAACGCCGCAATACATAATTTCAATCAGAACGTCTTTGGCGTTCACTTCGCGCCGCTCGAATTCAAACGACTCAAGTTTCGACTCCGCGCTGTGAACCGCATATCCTTTCGTTTTAAGCATTTATATTCTCCCTCGTTTCTTTATTTTGAGTTTGGGCGAGCAATTAAGTTAAGTCAATCGCCACCATCACTTTCAGCACAAACACAATTCTGCTGAAAAAGAACTTCAATCACAGACGACGACAAGTTATCGAACGCAAGGCGGAAACGGCGACGTTTAGTTAAACTCCGATAATTCATTATCGCCCGGCATTTCCGCGGGTAAAACTTATCGAACTTTTGTCTTGAACGATTGATTCTCCGAACGCAGGCTTTCTAATTTTACTCGCAAATCGGCAATCGCCGCTTCGACCGCGACCGGCGGATTTCGCCGATGCCAGCGGCGGCTTTCGTGTTGTCGCCCGTAGATTTTTTCCAGCAAACTGCCAAAGGTTTGCGGTTTTTTAAGATTGTTGAAAATGAATCTGCGCGGCACGCACAATTTGTCGGCGAGCGCGGCGACGGTTTTAACTTTTGGAAATTCGTTTGATTTAACGGCGAGCCAGAATCGGCGCAAGAGTTTCCGTCCCGCGACTTTGCGCTGAATCGCGCCCGCCGGTTCGACTAAAAAATTCGCGCCTTTCTCGCCCAACTTTCTCCATTCGTTCAGTTGAAACGAAAGCCCGACCGCGCTGCGTCCCAGGTAACGCGACGATGTGAAAACTCTGACCGCCGGACTGTGACGGAATTTCGCGTCAACCCTGAGAAGCGCGTGATAAAAAGCGATGTCTTCCAGAAACGGCACGTCGGGAACGCCGCCCGCCAGTTTGTAGGCTTCGGTTGTCACGGCGAAACTGCCGTTGAAATGTTGATGGTGACGCGGGCGAAAATCGTGCGGCAAACTATCCAGATGACATTCGTATTCGGACGCGAGCAAGCGATATTCTTCATCACGCAGATGAAAATAACGGGCGCACTCGTCCATCCGTTCGAGTTCTTCGTCTTCGATTAAAATGCGCCCGCCGACGGCATCCGCGCCGCGCCGGATTTCTTCAATCGTCCATGCAATCCAATCGGGCGCGACGCGCGTGTCGCCGTCGGTCGTCGCAATAATGCCGCCCGCGTGATTAGCCTGCAAACGCCGAAATGCTTCGTTCATCAGCAATCGCCGGACATATCCGACATTGGCAATTTTTTTCGGCAGAGAAATTTCGGCGACGTAAAGTTTTATTTGCGGGTTGCTCTCGCCCCAATCTCGCGCCGCTTGCGCCGAACCGTCGCGGCAATTATTGGCGAGAATAATTATTTCGTAAATGCTCGGATTGAGCGGACGATTACGCAAATCAACCTGACCGGCAAACGCTTCGAGCGTCTTCGCCAAATGTCCGGCTTCGTCGCGCACGGGAATTACGATCGAGACGAAACATTCGGGGGAAATCGGCGCGTCAATTAAACTTTCAAAATCTGAGTTCATTAAAAATCGTAAAAATTATTTCGCCGTCATCCAATTTTCGCCCGCGCCGACTTCGACCAGCAGCGGCACGTCCAACTCGACCGCCGATTCCATCTCGCGCCGGACAATTTCTTTAGCGCGTTCGACTTCATCGTCCGGCGATTCGAGCAGCAATTCGTCGTGAACCTGCATAATAATTCGCGTTTTCAAATTTTCACGCTTCAGCGCATCGTCAACTTTGAGCATCGCCATTTTGACAATATCGCTGGCAGTTCCCTGGATCGGCATATTGATAGCCTCGCGTTCGGCGCGGTGACGGACGTTGAAATTGCGGTCTTTGATTGCCGGAACGTAACGCCGTCTGCCGTAGATTGACGAAACATAGCCTTGCTCGCGGGCGACTTTCGGCACCTCTTCCATAAAAGTTTTCACGCCTTTGTAAGTTTCGTAATAATCTTCGATGACCTTTTTCGCCTCATTGCGCGAGATGCCGACGCGCTGCGAAAGCCCGTAGGCTTCGACGGCGTAGGCGATGGCGAAATTCGTGATTTTGGCGTTGCGGCGGGCGACTTTTAATTCCGCCGGAGTTTTCGCGCCGAAAACAAGCGCGGCGGTTTGCGCGTGAATGTCTTCGCCGTTTTGAAACGCATCGAGCATTCGTTCGTCGCGCGTGATTTGCGCGAGCAGACGCAGTTCGAGCTGCGAATAATC
>Ga0136640_10001249_pt1 | contig 10087 bp, 4 predicted proteins | sample AntDrymUQ8642106_2_FD_105498 | JGI IMG/M metagenome (GOLD analysis project Ga0136640, IMG submission 105498) | Polar desert sand microbial communities from Dry Valleys, Antarctica - metaG UQ864 (21.06) | ecosystem: Environmental > Terrestrial > Soil > Desert | place: Antarctica: Dry Valley...
CTCATCGGTGTTCGCCCTCAAGTTCGGGATGAGCACCGGCTTGATGGGCCTGCAGCACGGCGGGATCACCATCGAAACGGTGGGCGAGCTCGAAACCAGGGACGCCACCCGCACCCGCATCAAGTGGTACACCGGGATGGCCCTGATGAGCGAACTTGGCGTTGCCCGCCTGCGCGGCATCATCGCCTGATCCGGAATTCAGGGGGACGCTGGCACAACTGATGTCGTACGGGAGCACCTTGTGTGCTCCCGCCGCTATCGGGTTGCGGACATACGGGAGCACACAAGGTGCTCCCGTACCCGTGTCAGTGTTTCCCACCCCACAGTGTCGATTGGGATATCGTTTGAGGCGCAAAGAGGCCGGTGGAGATGTCCACCGGCCTCTTTGCGTTCCTCCCAGGGTTCTCAATGGAATGCTCGATCGCTACGGTTCCCGGCAGGGTGGGCAGAGTTCCGGGACCACGTTGGGATCCACCGGTTCGGCCGACGCCACCTCGGCGTACTCGATCCACGATTCGGCAATCATGTTCTGCTCGAAGCGGAGGATCGCGAGCCCGTCGAGCTGCCCGGCCTGCCCGCCGCCAATCGTCCAGTGCAGGGTCACCACGTCACCGTCGGTCACGCCCTCGTCGATGGCGAACGAGGCGTTCGGATAGGCGGTCCAGACCTCGGCCACGTACGCTTCGAATCCGGCTGGGCCGGCGAAGTCACCCGCCGGGGTGTGGTTGATCGCGTTGGCGCTCATCAGCAGGGCGCAGACATCGGGCGTCTGCCGCACGAAGACCTCATCGAACAGCCGGGCCGCCAGATATTGGTTGTGGAGTTCGGGCGGCATCGCGCCTCCACCGCCGCCCGTATCCACCGTCTCCACGATGATCGGACCTGCCGCGGCGATGCCGGGGGCTCCAATGAACCCGATGATGACGAAGACGATGCAGATCAACCGCCGATGGAACACGTGCCGGGTGTAGTCGGAGGGTTTCCGGTAGCCAGCCCACAGGACCTGGCGCGACACGACGTTCGAAAGGGCGATGCAAATAGAGTGTCCAGAACGCATGATGTGGCTCCTCTCGCCGGTGGGCCCGTCGTCCTTCGACGGGCACATCCGCATCATGCGCCGGGAGCCGGCGGTCCACATCGTACGGAGTACGGTATTGCGATGCCTCCCTGAATGGACGAATTACGTAGTGGCCAGTCGATCCTGCCGGAGCGTTTCCGGATCAGGCAATGCCGTGGCGGATGGCATACGCCACGGCCGCGGTTCGCGATTCGACCCGCAGTTTCGAGAGCACGCTCGACACGTGATGCGCGACGGTCCGTTGGCTCAGGAACAAGCCATCGGCAATCTGCTGGTTGCTCAGGCCGTCCGCCATCTGCCGCAACACCACCAGTTCCCGCTCGCTCAAGCCCGTGATGCGTTCACCCTTGAGCGGATCCAGGCCGCCTGGATTGGCGCGGCGCGGCCACTCCCCGGATCCCAGGCAGGCATGTGCTTCCGCCAGCGCCTCCGCAAGGCCCAGGCGCTGGCCCGACTCCCAGGCCGACTCGTACTCGCCGGCCAATAGCACGCGCCGCGCCAAACCGACGGCGCGGTCGTAGGCGGCCCGTTCCGGCAGCGCCTGCACGGCGCCCATTCGCCCGCCAATGGCACTGGCCGCCGCGAAGAGCCGCACGGCGGCGCGCGCTTCGCCACGAACCTGGGCGAGGACCGCAACTCGACGAAAAACGTCGACGATCCGTTCGGTGGCCGCGATCTGGCCATAGAGGGTGAGCGCCTCGGACAAGGCGTTGGCGGCTTCGGGCGTGTGTTTCCGGTCGATCTGGACCAGGCCCACGTAACTGAGGGCGTTGGCCGCTGTCCAGGGATCGTTCTGGTCACGCGCCTGGGCCAGGGCCGAGGCACACTGGTCGAGCGCCAGTTCCAGTTCACCCTGCCCGTAAGCGACGACGCCCAGATGATAGCGCGTCACCGCCACGTTCACCTGATCTCCGGCTTCATCGAACAGCGTATTCGCTTCGGCGAAAAACGAGCGCGCCGCATCGTATTCGCCCCCGTCTTCGGAGAGATTGCCCCGTACGGACAGGGCGAATGCCGTCGCCCACCGGTCCCCGAGGGCGCGTGAGATCGCCACGCTCTCGGTCAGGCAGTCAAGAGCCTGGCCGTCGTCCCCCTGGCTATGCGCGAGGTTGCCCAGGCCGACCAGCGCTTTCGCCCGGTCGCCGGGTCTCGACGCGTTCGGCATCTGAACGGCCTGTTCAAGCCATCGCCGGCCCTCGGACAGATGGCTGTGGTAGAACCAGAACAGCCACAAGGCACCGGCGAGGCGCAACGCGGGGCCGGCGCGGTTGCGAGCCGGATCGAGTGACCAGCCGAGCGCGGCGCGAAGATTGTCGTGCTCCGACTCCAGCACGTCGAGCCACGAGGTATCGACTTCGCGCACGAGCCGATGCTCCGCGATTTCCGCCAGACGCAGGCACCACTCCGCGTGGCGCGCCGCAAACGTCTCCGTTTCGCCATGCGCCAGCAGTTGCTGCCTCGCGTAGGCATGGACGGATTCCATCATGGTGAAGCGCGAATCGCCATCAGGCTTGTCGACGCGCATGATCAGGCTCTGGTCCACCAGCGAACTCAGGAGATCGATGACCGCGCCTTCACGGGTCATCCCATATTCCCGACCGGCGCACACGGATTCGGCGGCATCCAGGGTGAATCCGCCCGTGAACGCGCTGAGACGCCGGAACAATTCCTGTTCCGCGGGCGACAGGAGGTTGTGGCTCCACGTAATGGCCAGGCGCATCGATTGCAGTCCGGGCACCGGGTCGTGCCGGCGGGGCGTCAGCAGGGAGAGCTGGTCTGCCAGGCGATCAAGGATTTCGGAGATCGACAGCACGTTCACCTGCGCGGCGGCAAGTTCGATGGCCAGGGGCAATCCGTCCAGACGGTGGCATACCGCGACGACGAACCGGGCATTAACTTCGTTGAGTTCGAAATCGGGCCGAACCGCTTTCGCCCGTTGGACGAAGAGTTCCACAGCCGGGCTCGATGGCAGGACACCGGCATCCGAATCGAGCACCGGCAAGGGAGACACCAGGAACCGCTGCTCGCCGGAGAGACGCAGGGGGCTCCGGCTGGTGGCCAGCACCCTGAGCCGGGGGCAATCCAGAAGCAGGTCCGCCAGCCAGGGCGATACCGCATCCGCCAGGTGTTCAACGTTGTCGAGCACCAGCAGCACGTGGCTGGCCCGCAAGGCATCCTTCAACCGCTCCGCCAGGGGAACGAGGGAATTTTCGGCCACGCCCAGCATACGCGCGACCGTGGCCGGAACCAGGGTGTGATCCCGAACCGGGGCAAGCGGGACGAAGCAGGCTCCGTGGGCGAAGTCGGATTCGGTCCGGTGCGCGACCTCAAGCGCCAGACGGGTCTTGCCGACGCCGCCCGGACCCTGCAGCGTGACGAGCCGCAGATCGTCCCGGTCCAGCAGGCTCAGCACCTGGTCGATCTCGGTGTCGCGTCCCAGAATCGGCGTCAGCGGCACGGGAAGCGAGCCAGGCAATGGCCCATGAACTGGCAAGGACGGCGAGACGTTGGACATGGTGCAGGCCCAATCCCGGTGCGGCTCCAGATGGTTCGGCACCCCTATGGTGACAGCGGGCGCACCAAGCGTCAAGGCGCGCCCGGACGGATCAGACGATGCCCTGGCGGATGGCGAAGGCCACGGCGGCGGTCCGTGAGGTGAGATCCAGTTTCCCCAGAATACCGGTGACGTGGGTTGTAACCGTCCGCGGGCTGACGAACAACCGGTCAGCGATCTCGGCGTTGCTGAGGCCGTCGGCCATCAAGGTGAGAACTTCGACCTCACGTATCGATAAGGGGTGACCCGGCGGCGGCTCAGGACCACCGGGGCCGGGCGCGGTCGAAGCGGCCACCTGGACGAACGCGCGTGACTCCGCGACCGCTTCGTCAACCGTCAGGGCACGCCCCTCCCCGGTCAGGCGTTCGAACTCGCCGATGCCCAGCACGCCGCGCACCGCATCGATCGTCTTGCGGTAGGCATCCACGTCGTGCTTCCATATCCGCAGGGTGTCGAGACGGTCGAGGATGCCATCCGCCGCGTCGAGGAACCGGGCCGCCTGGCCGCTTTGCCCCGATCGCAGGGCGATCCTGGCCAGCACGTCCAAGCCCAAGGCGGCCTCCCCGGGAGACTCGGAAAAGCGCAGGTTCTCGAAAACCTGCGCCATCCAGTCCGAAGCGGTCCCAACGTCACTCCCGGCAATGGCCAGGTTCGCGAACTCGATCAGGCTATAGAACTCGGTTTGCCGATCTCCGGTCGCGCGGGCGGTTTGGAGCGCCGGATTCAGGTGAGCAGCGGCGGCGGCGAGATCCCCGGCAACCCGGGCGCAGGTGCCCAGGATATGCTGCACTTGCGACGCGTGCCTCTGGTCACCCAGTTCACGATGGATGCGCAAGGTCCCTTCGGCCATGCGTGTCGCCAGTTCGAGGTCTCCGGTGCGGAGCGCATCGCTGCATCGATCCTGGCAGGCGCCTGCGACGAGCCACACATCGCCAGTCGCGCGGCCAAGGCGCTCCACCTCGTCGACCAGCCGATGGGCGTGCTCGATGTCTCCCCGGCTCTCGTACAAGAGTGAGAGATTCCCAAGCATGAGACCGAGATACCGGTCGCTTGCATGTTTCCGCGAGAGTTCGATGCCTTCTGTCAGGCGGTCGATCGATGCATCGATAGCGTCCCGTGACCCGGCCGGGGGCCCGACCGACAGGTTCGCCATCGCCAGGATCAATCCCAGGTGGTCGTCCAGCTCCCGGAAGATCTCAATTGCCTCGTCAATCTTGATGTAGGATCTGGCGAAGTCGCCCGCTGTGATCCCGTAGCCGGCCGCCATCGCCAGCGCCACGGCATGGGTTCGGCTCCGCGGAACGAGGGTGGGATGACGAAGCCAGTCCTCGAACAGCGCGCGAGCTTCCCGCCGGTGCCCGCGGGCGTGAAAGTAATAGAGGATCTGCACGTTGAATTCGATGGCATCCGCAAGCCGGCCGTGATCGGCCAGCCACGACGATGTGGCCTGAACGTTGGCATGCTCCGCTTCCATGAGATCGAGCCACCGTGCCCGTTCACGCTTGCGACTGCTGTCCGCGAGCGCCCCCAGGGCCAGTACGTATTCGGCGTGGGCGCGATGGGCCGCCGCTGCCAGGGTCAAGCAGGGGAGCACCCGGCGGGATCCCCCTCGTGGATGATGCGAACGTCCCCACCATCCGGCGAACCCCGCCAAGCTGACCAGGTGTCCAGTTGTGCGGGCACCGGGGAAGGACCAGACTGGAACCGGGTTGTCGTTCGTACCGACCGTTGCCTCGCCTCTCTCCCGAAACGCAGGAGGACACAAGGTCCTCCCCTGCCAAAATCGGGCGGAAGACCACCTGCTTCTCCTTCTCCTATTAACCAGAGAGACGTACCCGTCATGGAATCGACCGCCTGGAGTTCGCTGCACCGGGTCATGTACGCCCGGGATGAGCAACGTCCGTTTTCCAAAGCCACGCTGCGGCGCATCGCCGGCTTCGCCCGGCCACACCGGACCTTGCTGATCCTGTTCCTGCTGCTGAGCGTGGCGATGGCGGTCCTGACGGTTGCCACGCCGGTCCTCGCCGGCCGGGTCGTCGATGCCATCATCGAGGGCGCAGACCAGAACGTGGTCATCGGGCTGGCCGCGCTCATCGCCCTGATCGCGATTGCCGAGGCCGGGGTTGGGCTGCTCACGCGCTGGCTGTCGGCGAACATCGGGGAGAGCCTCATCCTCGACTTGCGCACCTCCGTCTTCGACCACGTGCAGCGCATGCCGATCGCCTTCTTCACGCGCACGCGGACGGGCGCGCTCGTCAGCCGCCTGAACAACGATGTGATCGGCGCCCAACGCGCGTTCAGCGACACGCTCTCCGGGGTGGTCAGCAACTTCGTTACTCTCCTGCTCACGCTGGTCGTGATGCTCCAGATGTCCTGGCAGATCACCGTCCTGGCCTTGGTGCTGTTGCCCGTGTTCGTGCTGCCCGCGAGACGGATGGGCACCCGGCTGGCCCAATTGCGGCGCGAATCGGCGAACCACAACGCCGAAATGGGCACCCAGATGACCGAGCGGTTTTCGGCTCCCGGAGCCACGCTCGTCAAGCTCTATGGCCGTCCTGAAGAGGAGTCGGCCGAGTTTGCGGCGCGCGTCCGGCGGGTGCGCGACATCGGGGTCCGCATGGTGATGCTCCAGCTGGTCTTCGTCACGGCGCTGACCCTGGTCTCGGCCCTGGCCCTGGCCCTGGTGTACGGGCTGGGCGGGTTCTACGCCTTGCGGGGCCAACTCGACGCCGGCGCGGTCGTCGCCCTTGCCCTGCTGCTCACCCGCCTCTACGCGCCGCTCACCTCCCTGGCCAACGCGCGGGTGGAAGTGATGGGGGCGCTGGTGAGCTTCGAACGGGTCTTCGAGGTGCTCGACCTCGAACCGCTGATTACGGAAAAGCCCGACGCCCGACGAGTTCCCGACGGTCCGGTCTCGGTCGAGTTCGACCATGTTCACTTCGCCTACCCATCGGCGGACAAGGTGTCGCTCGCCTCGCTGGAGGAAGTCGCCGACCTCGATACCCGGGGCGGGGTCGAGGTGCTGCACGATGTCTCGTTCCGGGTGGAGCCGGGGGAAATGGTGGCGCTGGTGGGGTCGTCAGGCGCCGGGAAGTCGACCATCGCCCAGTTCATCCCCCGGCTCTACGACGTGGACGGCGGCGCAGTGCGGCTGGCGGATGTGGATGTCCGGGACCTGACCGCGGAATCCATTCGCACCACGCTGGGCATGGTGACGCAGGACGGGCACCTCTTCCACGAGTCGATCCGCGCCAACCTGCTGCTGGCGCGGCCCGAGGCATCCGACGACGAGTTGTGGGAGGTGCTGGAGCGGGCCCGGTTGACCGATGTGATCGCGAGCTTGCCGGACGGCCTGGATACGGTGGTCGGCGAGCGCGGCTACCGCCTCTCCGGCGGCGAGCGCCAGCGCCTGACCATCGCCCGGCTGCTGCTGGCACGGCCCCGGGTGGTGATCCTCGACGAGGCCACCGCGCACCTCGATTCGACCTCGGAGGCGGCGGTGTCCGATGCGCTGGCGGAGGTGCTGAGTGGCCGGACCGTGGTGGTGATCGCGCACCGGCTCTCCACCATCCGCGCCGCCGACCTCATCCTCGTGATCGAGGACGGGCGGATCGTGGAACGCGGCCGGCACATGGACCTGCTCGCCGCCGGTGGCCGCTACGAAGAGCTGTACCACACCCAGTTCGACACCAAACCCACAGAGGCGGCGGTGCGGTAACCGGCCCGATCAGCGATGCTTGTTCCTTGGAGCGTGTAGGGGCGGACCAGAATCGACCATGAACGGTCGTTTCGCAATCGGATCTTGTCGATTCGTGTGTCCGCCCGGATCTTTCGCTACGCACAACGCCCGGTGTTCATGCGAAGTTCGTATCGAGAGCGCGGTCTATGCCGCCCCATATACTTCGCTCGCTCCTACGGTCATAATGCTGAGGATGCGACAGCCTGACAGCTGCATGGGGACTCAAAGGGTCATCGGTCATATTCGGCGCCGTCATGTGAGATGTCGCTGCCATGGACGAGTGCACGCACCAGCAGGCAGAGGGCAATGGATTGTCCGGCGCGCCGGACAGCTGGCCGCTGTCCGCCCGCGACGCGGCGCGCATCGCCGGCGTCAGCGAGCGGACAATCCGCCGCGCCATTGCCCGGGGGGAACTCTCCGCGACCAAGCATGCCGGTGTCTACCGGATCGACCCGAAAGACCTGGAGCGCTATCGTCTCCGCACGGCCAACTCCGGATCGGCCCGGTCTCTCCCAAGCCATGGCCGGATGCCGCCGCCCCGCCTGCCCTCGCCCCTCATCGGGCGCATGCGGGAGTGCGCAACGGTCCGCGACATGTTGCTCCGGGAAGGCGTCCGGCTCGTCACCCTGACCGGCCCGGGCGGGGTCGGCAAAACCTACATCGCGCTCCAGCTAGCGGCGGACATCACCGATGTGTTCAACGATGGCGCGTCATTTGTCGATCTTTCGCCGGTGCGCGACCCTCGTCTCGTCCTGCCCGCTATCTCGCAGGCAATCGGCTTCCGCGATTACGGAAGACACGCGCGTGATGACGCGCTCGTCGCCTTCCTGCGCCCACGCGAGCTGTTGCTGGTGCTGGACAACTGCGAGCAGGTGATCGAGGCGGCCCCGCGCATCGCGGGGCTGCTCGCCGCCTGTCCCAACCTGCACATCCTCGCCACGAGCCGGATTCCGCTTCGCCTCCGTGGTGAGCACCGGTTCCCCGTGGACCCGTTGCCCGTGCCGGCCTCGGTGGATGACCCGGCCGAGCTCCTGGCCCAATCCGGTGCATTCCAGCTCTTCGTGGAGCGCGCCCTGGCCGTGGACCCGGCCCTCGCCACGACCGATGACGACCTGCGGGCCATCGCCGCGATCTGTCGGCGCCTGGACGGTCTCCCGCTCGCGATCGAGCTGGCGGCGGTGTGGTCGCCGCTGCTGCCGCCACCGGACCTGCTGGCGCAACTCTCGGATCGCATGCGACGGCCGGGAAGCGGACCGCGTGACCTGCCCCACCGGCAACGCACGGTGCCGGACACCATCGCCTGGAGCTACGACCTGCTCGCCCCGGAGGACCAGGACCTGTTCCGTCGCCTCGCGGTCTTCGTCGACGGATTCGACCTCGAGGCCGCAATCGCCATCGCGGACGCCCCGCCAGCGGACGTGCTCGATCGGCTTGGGGCACTCGTCGAGCAGAGCCTGCTCCGTCGTACGGAGCGATCCGGCACCGGCGAGCGGTTCGTCTTCTTGGAGACCGTTCGCGACTATGCCTGGGAGCAACTCGACGAGCACGGCGAAACCAAGGACGTGCGCGGCCGCCACGCGGAGTACTTCCTTGGGGTTACCGAAGACATCGCGTTGCTCATCTACGGCCCCACCATGCGCCAGTGCCTGGATCGTTTGGAGGACGAGCATTCCAATTGCCTGGCGGCGCTGCGCCAATTCGTCGAGACGGGGGATGTGAGCCGTGAGCGGCGACTGGCGGCCATGCTCTCGGAGTACTGGTTGTACCGAGGCCAGCTTTCGGAAGGCATTGCCACGCTGCGCGCCGCGGTCGAGCGAGGTGGCGCAGGACCGCCCGGTCCACGGGCGAAGGCGATGCTCGAGTTGGCGGCGCTTCATCTGGTCGCCGGGTCGACGAATCAGGCCGCCAGTCTCAGTGCCACGGCCGTGTCGGTAGCCCGTGAGTCGGGCGATCCCGAATGGCTGGGGCAGGCGCTCTGGGTGCGGGCCAACGCCATTGGCAGTGAGGATGGGCGCGCGGCGGAGGCGATCGCAATGCTCGAAGAGGGTTTGCAACTGGCCCGCGATCGCCATATTCCCGACACAAGTCTCCAATCCGCACTGGCGGCAATAGGGACACTCAGGTTGCGTTTGGGAGAGCGCGAGCACGGAGCTGCCCTGCTCCAGGACGCGCTCGGCGTGCTCCGCGCGTTGGGATGCCATCTTGAGGCCGGGACTACCGCCCAGAGGATCGGGAGGTTGGACCACCAGGATGGAAAGCTGACAGTGGCTGCCGCTCGCTACGGCGAGGCGCTCCGGGCCTATGGCGAAGCTGGCGTGGTCACCCAGGCCGGTTTCGTGCTCGCCGATCTCGCCAGAACCGTCGCGACCAGCGGATATCCCATATCCGCGGCACGGATCGCCGGGATGGCTCAGGCAATCGCCGAACGCAGTGGTGCCACCGGTGACGGAAACTCACCCTTCGTGCTCATGCCCATCCCGACCGAGACGCTCACCACGACCGACTATGGCTATCAGGAAGCTGTCACTGCCGGTTGGAACCTGCCGTTCAATGACGCACTCACCGAAGCCATCGCGATCGCCGATGCCCTCGCCGAGGGCAAAGCGCCGCCCGGCGCGGCCGGCGAGAAACCGGCACGCCCGCCTGGTCCACTGAGTTCGCGAGAGCGCGACGTGCTTGCCCTTCTTGCCCAGCGCTACACCGCCCCCGAGATTGC
>Ga0136640_10001250_pt1 | contig 10083 bp, 11 predicted proteins | sample AntDrymUQ8642106_2_FD_105498 | JGI IMG/M metagenome (GOLD analysis project Ga0136640, IMG submission 105498) | Polar desert sand microbial communities from Dry Valleys, Antarctica - metaG UQ864 (21.06) | ecosystem: Environmental > Terrestrial > Soil > Desert | place: Antarctica: Dry Valley...
CGACGTCCGGATATCCCTCGAGCGACTTGTACTGATTAAGGTATTCCAGAACATGCGGGACGTTTAGGCCATTTGGGTTGTAGATCCCGCCCGCGATATCTGAAATTGCGACGACCTTATAACCCTTCTGCCACATCAGCTCAGCGCCGATTCCCCCGACGTTTCCAGATCCTTGGACAACGACGGTCGTCTGCTCCGGTGTGAGATTAATGCGTTTGATAGCCTCATTAACACAAATCAATACGCCCCGGCCCGTCGCCTCCCGGCGTCCGAGTGAGCCTCCTAAAGCTACGGGTTTCCCCGTTACTACCGCGTTTACTGTGTGGCGAGCATGCATAGAATAGGTGTCCATGATCCACGCCATAGTCTGCTCGCCCGTGTTCATGTCCGGTGCGGGCACATCCTTGTCCGGCCCGATGAAATCCATCAGCTCCGCCGTGTAGCGCCGGGTCATGCGCTCAAGTTCGCCGAGTGACATCTGATGTGGATCGCAGATGATGCCGCCCTTGGCGCCCCCAAACGGGACATTGACGACGGCACACTTCCAGGTCATCCATGCCGAGAGAGCTTTCACCTCGTCGAGGTTTACGTCCGGTGCATACCGGATGCCGCCCTTGGCCGGACCGCGAGCGAAGTTGTGCTGCACCCGGAAGCCTTCGAAGACTTGAATGTGCCCCGTATCCATACGGACAGGGATATACACCTTCAGCTCGCGGCTTGGAACGCGCAGGACCGCATATAGGTCGTCCTCGAGTCCAAGCAACTGCGCCGCCCGATCGAATCGTTCGCTCATGGCCTCGAACGGATTCTTCTCGTCACTCCCCTTAAAGCGCCGCATTTCATCGGCCATCGGATTTGCCATTATTTACATTCTCCCAACAGGTGATTCATTAGACTGTAGGCAAGGTTACCTCGTTCAGCGAGCCGGACCGATAGCCTCGCTCGTCGAGCTTCACGTCGGTAAAGCCGACCTTCTCGAGACCTTGCTTGATACTTCTCCACCGAGCGGCGGCGAGGGGCAGCTCAGCTGGCGCCACCTCGACACTTGCATCGGAACGGTGCACACGCACCCGAAACTCTCTAAACCCCAAGCCCCGAAGCAGGTCTTCGGCACGCTCGACTCTCGAGAGTCGCTCGATCGTGACCGGAACGCCATACGCGATGCGAGAGGAGAGGCACGGACTCGCCGGCTTGTCCCAATCGACGATGCCCAGACGGCGGCTCAGCTCGCGTACCTCAAGCTTCGTGAATCCTAATTCGGCGAGCGGGCTGCGCACCCCCGTGTCGATCGCCGCCTGCCGCCCAGGCCTATGCCCACCGAGGTCGTCAAAATTAGTACCGTCGAGTACAAACGCAAACCGCTCCGCCTCCGCGATTTTACCCAGCCGCTCGTAAAGCTCAGACTTACAAAAAAAACAGCGATTCGTGGGATTTCTAGCGTATCGATCGTCGTCGAGCTCCCGCGTTTCGATCGTCCGGAAGTTTAATCTCAGCTGCGCGGCGGCGCTGGCTGCCTGCTTGCGTTGGTACTCCGAAACGCTCGGCGACAGACCAAGCACGCACACCGCCCGATCTCCGAGCTCTGCGCTAGCGATCGCGGCCAGGAGCGTACTGTCGACTCCACCGGAATAGGCTACCAACACGCTCTTCATCTCGCGCATCAAAGCCCGCAGACGGGACTCTTTTCCAGGCGCTGAGTCAGTCATGTCGGGCTTGCATAATGCGCTCATTCTCGGCAGGATTTCGCGTGCGAAACAAAGTGAAGATGTTATATCACGAGAATATCGAACGCAAATCTTTGCCCTGCGAATTGAAGGAGCTGTGCGCGTGGTAATTCGTAGAGAAAATTTCCTCGAGGTGCTAGCATTTCTTCAAAGGTCATGAGATTTCATCGAACCCTGATTCCGTCTCTTGCACTGGCGCTTCTTGTGCAATCGACAGGAGCCTTTCATGTTCAGGCACAGGAAGACGTTGACGGCGCGCCGGTAAACGCCGTTGCGTTTTTTGATCAGGCGCAGGACCTGCATGAGAAAGGCAAGTTCGAAGAGGCGATCAAGCTATACAACAAGGCGATAGAGGCCGTCGCGGAATTTCCGGAGGCTGAATATCAGCGGGCCGACGCCTATCTTTCGCTCGGCAACCTGGAGGAATCAGAGAAGTCCGTGCGTCTCGCGGTGTCACATCGTGCTGATTGGTCTCTTGCTCTTGCCAAGCTCGGTGAGATTCTAGTGCGGCGGCACTCGCTGGCCTCGCCGACGGATGCCGTTGCTATCCGAGCCGAGGCCTCGGACTTTCTCAAGCGGGCGATCCTATCCGACGCGGGCAACTTCCCTGCGTACGCCGCACTTGTCGACTTACAACTTGGCTCGAATGAAACCGCGTCGGTTCTCCGGACTACGCTCGCGTCTGTGAAACGGCTGACTGATGGCAAGAGCAAGGTTCCGGCCTCAATTTGGAGTGCTCGCGCGGCGCTTGAGGACCGGCTCAAAATCCGCGACGCCTCGCGACTTAGTGTTGCCGCCGCGCTCGCGACCGATCCAAAAAGTCTATCCGCCCTGTTGCTCGCCGCGCAGTTTGCCTTAAATGACGGTGATGTCGAACTCGCCTCGTCTCGCTACGCAGCGTTGAGAAACGTGGACGCACTTTCGCCCGCGTCGAGGCTCCTCGAAGTTCGAGTGCTTGCCGCCGAGGGCAAGGTGCTCGAAGCGCGAAAGGCGCTCGACGCTCTGGGAACCAAATCCGCAGAGGCGGAAGGGCTCCGCTCCGAGCTTGCGCTGCGTTCAACCACGACGTCCGCAGAGTTGGAAGCTCTTCTCGAGAAGGATCCAACTAACGCGCCTTATTTATCGCGACTTTGCGAGATCAATCGCGTCGCCGCTCCCGCAAAGGCTCTCGACTTTTGCCGTCGGGCGGCTGAGGCACAGCCGGATAATATCGCCCACGCCGTCGGGTTTGCAGCCGCCCTCGTCCAGGCGCGGCGTTTCGACCAAGCGATCGTACTGCTATCAAAGTTGATCGCCATCGCCCCGGACAATGTCACGGCACGGGCAAATCTCGCAATGGCATACTTTCAGTCGAAGAGATTCCCCGAGGCGAAAGCCGAATACGCCTGGATCGCCACGCGGCACCCGGAACGTGCGGTCGTCCACTTTTTATTGGGAGTTACTCACGATAATCTTGGAGAATACCTGGACGCGATGGCAAACTATCAGCAGTTCCTGAGAGTTGCGGATTCGAAAGCGAATCAGTTAGAGATCGAGAAAGTGAATCTTCGGCTGCCGACGCTGCAGAAACTGATAAGATCGGAGAAAGGCAAGAAGTGATCTCAGTAAATTTAAATCCGAATCGGGGCCCTGAAGTACTTCGCGCTCTCATGTGTGCGGGGCTTGTTCTTGCTTTTTCCATCGCAGGCTACGCCCAGGGATCGGAATCGGAAATCGACGATGTTCCGCCGCCGATGAGGATCGCCTCTAAAGAAGAACGCGATCGACTGGCGACTGCGGCGGATGCGAAAGCTCGGACGAGGGTCGTCATCGAGCTGATGGACGCACGTATTAAACTTGCCGAGGATGCCATTACCAGACCTGATCCTAATGCGGTCCATCGAGAGCTCGGCGGATTTCATTTTCTCATGGATGACGCCCTGCAGTATTTGATTCGTCGTGATGTGGGGAACAGTTCGAGCGGGAACAATTTCAAACGATACGAGCTTGCTCTCCGTGCGTTCGCACCGAGGATCGAGCTAATCCGTCGCGAGATGCCCCTCGGCTACGAGCCATACGTTCTCTCCGTTCTAAAAAGGCTTCGCGAGGCCCGAACCCGGGCGGTAGAACCGCTTTTCGCCAACTGACCCATGAAGAAAACCGCGTTTGTTCTAATTCTATTCGCCGCATCTCTGGCTTCTCCCCTTGCGGCAGCCGCGCAGGTCCGTGACTACTTGACGATGGACGAGATCGAGTTGGTGCGCGACCGGCAGGAAATAGACGACCGAATCGAAGTGTTGATCGGCGCAGTGGACCGTCGGTTCGCCGCCTTGAAGATTGACACCACTCCGGACCGGTCAAAGAAGCGTGTTGCCACGGACGATGAATGGGGCAAGGCTCCCGGCGGCACCCGGATCGAACTGCTACATGACATCAGGCTCATTCTCCAAAAGGCCATCGACGATCTCGATAGCCTCGCGGCACGCCCAGACTCCGCGATCCTGCCTCACCCAGATGACAAACGGAAGAAGCCAAAGACTACCGACGAGCTATTTCGCATCGCGGTGATGTCGCTCGCCTCAGCCTCCGAGAGGTTCAAAAGCGTGCTCGAGAAAGAGTACGAGAAATCCGCCGAACGAGCTGAGAAAGCCGTCATCGCAACTTCAGTCGAGTCCTGCACGCAGATTATTGAGGCTTCGAAACGAATGCCCGTTCTCCCCACCAAGTACAAAACCAAGTAGGTCGCCAATTCTTGCACGTCAACCTCGCGGTCACTCTACCGTTTTGCGGCGGCTACTTGTCTGCCCGTCGCCCGCTCATCTACACTTACGGTTTATGTCAGATGACAACTTAAAGCGCACTCCGCTGAACCAGGCCCATCGAATGCTGGGAGGAAAGATGGTCGACTTTGGCGGTTGGGATATGCCTGTGCAGTATAAGGCGGGCGTCATCGAAGAGCACATGGCCACCCGGACTCGCGCCGGGCTGTTCGAGGTCTCGCACATGGGCGAAATCTTGGTCGAGGGACGCGATGCGATCTCATTCGTTAACAGTCTTACAACCAACGACGTCACACAATTGGTCGACGGCCAGGCGCACTATTCCGCGTTAACCAACGATGAAGGCGGAGTCGTCGACGATCTCCTCGTTTACAGATTCGGGCCTGAGAAATTACTGCTAGTAGTCAATGCGGGAACGACCGAGAAGGATTGGGAATGGATCTCCTCGCATAAAAGCGGCGGCGACGAAGTATCGCTGAAGAACGCAAGCTCGAATTATTGTCAGATCGCTATTCAGGGGCCTGACGCCATCGGCATTTTGCAGAAACTAACCGAGACGGAACTCGCGCCGATTAAGTATTATCACTTCGTCGAAGGAAAGATTGACGGAGTAGACGCGATAATCTCCCGAACCGGTTACACCGGCGAGGATGGTTTCGAGATTTATGCTCCCGCAGACAAGGCAGAACAGCTCTGGACTAAAATGCTTGAGACGGGGCGGTATGGCGAAGAAGGCGGTATCCTGCCGTGCGGACTCGCTGCCCGAAATACGCTTCGGCTCGAATCCGCAATGTCGCTTTACGGGCATGAACTCGGTGACGACATTTCTCCCCTCGAGGCAGGACTCGGATGGATAACTAAGCTAGGAAAGGGCAAATTCACAGGTTCTGACGCGGTCGCGAAAATGAAAGAAGAAGGAGTTAAGCGGAAAATCGCGGGCTTTGAGATGGCGGAGCCTGGAATCGCTCGCGACGGATTCGACGTGTACGTCGGTGACGAAAAGGTCGGCACGGTAACATCGGGTTCCCCTGCACCGTACTTGAAAAAGAACATAGGCCTCGCATTTCTGCCGCCTGATTTTGCAAAAGAAGGGCAAGAAATTAAAATCGATGTCAGAGGCAAACGCTTATCGGCCCGCGTTGTCCCGACGCCGTTCTACAAACGAGTGAAATAATTTTATGGCAAATATTCCTGAAGATCTGCGTTACAGCAAAGACCACGAATGGGTTCGCGTCGAGAGTGACATCGCGACTATCGGCATCACCGACTATGCTCAGCACTCGCTGGGCGACGTCGTCTATGTGGATATGCCACGCGTGGGCGATAAGTTTGGCGCTCACGAGGCGTTCGGTTCAGTCGAGTCTGTGAAAGCGGTCTCGGAGATCTTCACGCCAATCGCCGGCGAGGTCACCGAGGTTAACGACTCGATTAACGATACTCCCGAATCCGTCAACAACGACACATATGGGGACGGGTGGATGGTCAAAATCAAAATGGACAACCCTCTGGAAGCCGATGCGATGCTGTCATCAACCGAATACGAAGAATACCTTGAAGCCTCGGCCTAGTTGCCGAAGTCAGCAGCCAGTGATCAGTGGTTTCTGACGGCTTTCGACCACTGCTGACCCGTGACTGACCACCGATGAGATACATTCCTAATTCACCTGCGGAGCGCGACGAAATGCTCGGCGTCGTGGGCCTCACAGACGCAAACGAGCTATTCCGCTCAATCCCCGAAAACGTTCGGCTCAATCGTTCACTCGCCATAACCGATCCGCTCGCCGAAAACGAAGTCATTACGAGCTTCGAGCGGATGGCCGCGAAAAATTCGGCCGTGACCAAGCCTTCGTTTCTCGGCGCGGGCGTCTACTCACACTTTTCGCCGACGATCGTCGATCATTTGATCCAGCGCAGCGAGTTTTTTACCTCCTACACGCCTTATCAACCGGAAATTGCACAGGGCACTCTCCAATATATTTTTGAGTTCCAAACGCTGATCTGCCAGCTGACGGGAATGGAGGTCGCGAACGCGTCGATGTACGACGGTTCGACCGCAATGGCCGAAGGCTATTTGATGGCCCAGCGCGTTACGCGACGGAACAAGATCGTCGTCGCAAAATCGGTTCATCCCGAATATCGTGAGGTCGCGCAAACTTATACAAAGCACGGCGACACGGAAATTATCGAGGCGGAATTCGATAACGAATCGGGCCGCCTAGCCGACACTTCCCTTCTCGATGACAAAACTGCCGCACTTGTCGTACAGTCGCCAAATTTCTTTGGCTGTATTGAGGACCTTCGCGCTCTCGCCGATGCGGCTCATGCGGTGGGTGCGCTGCTAATAGTCGTAGTTACCGAGGCGATCTCCCTTGGTCTCCTGAAGCCGCCGGGCGCGTGCGGCGCCGACATCGTCGTGGGCGAAGGTCAGTCGTTTGGAATTCCGATGGGCTTTGGCGGACCACACGTGGGCCTATTCGCGACCCAGGAAAAGTTTGTCCGAAATATGCCCGGGCGCCTTTGCGGAATCGCATACGACAAGGACGGCAACCGCGGATTCGTATTAACGCTTTCTACGCGTGAGCAGCACATTCGGCGTGAGAAAGCGACGTCGAATATTTGTACGAATCAGGGACTTATCGCTCTAGCCGCAACCATTTATATGGAAACGATGGGCAAGCAAGGCCTGCAGGAAGTCGCGACTCAGAACGCGCAGAAGGCCGCCTACGCGAAAAGGAAAATCGCCGAACTCCAAAGATTCGCGATTGCGTTCTCATCGCCCACGTTTAATGAGTTTGTAGTTCGTGGTCCGCGACCGGCGGCGGCGATATTGGAGAGTGTGCGCACGGAAAACAACATCATCGGCGGGCTCGCTCTTTCGAAATATTATCAGGGTCGCGATGACGAATTCCTTGTCTGCGCGACTGAGACAAATTCACGCGAGCAGATCGATGCTCTCGTCGACGCACTTAGGCTTGATAAATGATTTTTGGCGCGACCGAGATCGTAATTTGCCTTGTGCCCACGCTTTTGGTGATTGCCGTTGTTGGTGTCTGGCTTGTAAAGACAAATAACGAGCCGGGAGATTGGTAACTGGGACGGGAAAGCTTCGTACTTATGAGCATTAAGAAGGTCACTCAACATCCAAGTCAGAACGAAGCGTTAATTTTTGAGCGTTCGCAGAGCGGGCGCGTCGGATATCGGCTGCCTAAGCTCGACGTTGAGGAGTTAAATCTCAACGAAATAATTCCGGCGGAGTTGCGTCGTGACGACGATCTTGACGGCGTGCCGGAGGTTTCTGAGGTGGACGTGATCCGGCACTTCACGCGGATCTCGACCTGGAATTATTCAATCGATCTCGGAATGTATCCGCTTGGTTCGTGCACGATGAAATACAACTCGCGATTGAATGAAAAGGTTGCGAGAATTCCGGGCTTTGCCAACCTGCACCCGCTCGCCCCCGAAGAGGAGATCCAAGGGGCACTTGAACTGATCTACAACCTTCAGCAAGATCTTTGCGAAATCACGGGTCTTGCAGGAATTTCGCTGCAGCCTGCTGCGGGCGCGCAGGGCGAGATGACAGGCGTGATGCTGATGCGTGCCTTTATCGACGCGAGGGACGGCGAGGCGTCGAAAGACCGCCGAGTGATGCTCATTCCCGATTCCGCTCACGGCACCAACCCTGCGTCGGCTGCCATGTCAGGTTTCACGGTAAAGACGATTCGCTCGACGGCGGAAGGCCTGACCGACATGGATCACCTTCGCGAGCTATGTGATGCGGGCGGTGTGGCGGGCGTGATGTTCACCAATCCAAACACGGTCGGAATCTTCGAGAAGAACATCAAGGAAATCTGCGAAACGATTCACACTGCGGGCGGCCTCGTCTACATGGACGGCGCTAATATGAACGCGCTCGTCGGTGTCGCACGGCCGGGCGATATGGGCGTAGATGTCATCCACCTCAATCTGCACAAGACTTTCTCCACGCCGCACGGTGGAGGCGGCCCGGGCTGCGGCCCGTGTTTGTGCTCGGCCGATCTCGCGCCGTATTTGCCCACGCCGCGAATCGAGAAAGACGCAGAACGCTATCGATTGAATTACGATGTGCCGACGTCGATAGGTCGCGTAAAGGCCTTCTACGGGAACTTTGGAATGATGGTGCGAGCGCTCTCCTATATCTATACGCACGGTAACGAGGGGCTAAAGGAAGCGACCGAGGCGGCCGTCCTTAATGCCCGCTACGTCTCTAAGAAACTCGAGGGCGTGTACGATAAGCCCTACGAATCGGACTGCATGCATGAAGCGATCTTCTCGCACAAGAATCAATCGAAGAAGGGCGTCGTCACGCTCGATATCGCAAAGCGACTGATCGATTACGGCTTCCACCCGATGACCGTTTACTTCCCTCTTGTGGTCGAAGGAGCGATGCTGATCGAGCCTACGGAATCGGTTGGTCGGGCGGATCTTGATGCTTTCATCGAAGCAATGATCGACATCGATCGGGAGGCGACAGAGAATCCCGAGCTCGTGATCGGTGCTCCGCATTCCACGCGCATCGGACGCCTTGACGAGGCAACCGCGGCGAGAAAACCTGTCCTTCGCTGGCGCGAGGATATGGAAAGTTTGGGCAAGGCCGCTTAGTATCGTTACATGCAAATGGAAAAAGTTATTGAACTACACATAGAAAGGCTTCCCGAAGGCCCCTTCCTTGCTACGAGTACCACCATTCAGGGTCTTGTCGCTCAAGGCAGGACGGTCTCAGAAACGATCGAGATTGCTCGCGACGTGGCGAAGAAGTTGATTGAGGCCCAGGATGCGGAGATCGCGGCGTTGCCGTCTACTTTAGACAGTTTTGATTACCAGCTAGTAATCGGGGTTTAAAATGGGCCGCCTGTCGGGTTTTCGCTACCGAGAAATCGTCAGAATTCTAAAGCGTCTGGGCTTTGAGTTCCATCGGCAGGCTGCGGGAAGTCACGAGATTTGGTTTAATCCAGAAACCCTTAAGTTTACGACTATTCCAAATCATCCGGGCGACATGCCGGAAGGTACGTTGAGAGCCATTCTTAAGCAGGCCGGGGTAGAAGTCGATGTGTTTCTTGATTCCTGAGAATACGTTCAGGACGGTGGTTGATCCGGTAAACACAATCCTTATCCCGAAGGTTCTATACTGAGCTGATGACCCAAATCGGAATTCCCAAAGAGATGCATCCGGGCGAAAAGCGCGTCGCCGCGACGCCGCAAACTGTCCTCAAACTAAAAAAGCTGGGCTTTGACGTCAACGTCGAGTCGGGCGCTGGTGACGGAATTTCATGCGTCGATGCTGAATATATCGAAGCCGGGGCGACGATCGCCCGTGATGCGGCAGAGCTGTGGGCCGCGGCGGACGTCGTAATAAAGGTTCGTCCTCCCGAAACGGAGGAAACTGAACGGATTCGCGTGGGCGGCACGTTGATCGGATTCATGTGGCCGGGGCAGAATCGCGATATCGTTGACCGTCTCGCAAAGCGAAAGGCGACGGTATTTGCGATGGACGGCGTCCCCCGCATCACTCGTGCGCAGAAGATGGACACGCTCTCGGCGATGGCGAATATCGCGGGCTACCG
>Ga0136640_10001251_pt1 | contig 10080 bp, 5 predicted proteins | sample AntDrymUQ8642106_2_FD_105498 | JGI IMG/M metagenome (GOLD analysis project Ga0136640, IMG submission 105498) | Polar desert sand microbial communities from Dry Valleys, Antarctica - metaG UQ864 (21.06) | ecosystem: Environmental > Terrestrial > Soil > Desert | place: Antarctica: Dry Valley...
CGGCGGCACCCAGTCGCTCCACACCAACAGCTTCGACGAGGCGATCGCGCTCCCGACCGACTTCTCCGCCCGCATCGCGCGCAACACCCAGCTCATCCTCGCCGAAGAAACCGGGATCACGAACGTCGTCGATCCGCTCGGCGGCTCCTATTATGTCGAGGCGCTCACGAAGGAGATTGCCGACGCCGCCTGGGCGATCATTGAGCGCGTCGAGGCCGAAGGCGGAATGACAAAAGCGGTCGCCGCCGGCTGGCCCAAGGCGATGATCGAGGAAGCGAGCGCGGCGCGCGCGGCATGCGTCGATCTCGGCCAGGTCACCGTCGTCGGGGTCAACAAATACCGCCTTGGGGAAGAGGAGGATCACGACATCCTCCAGATCGACAACCAGCAGGTCCGCTCGGCGCAGATCACCCGCCTCGAGGCCAACCGCGCGGGCCGTGACGAAGCCGCCTGCACCGCCGCGCTCGACGCCCTCCGCGAAGGTGCGCGCGGCGACGGAAACCTGCTGGCGCTCTCGGTCGCCGCCGCCCGCGCCCGCGCCACCCTCGGTGAGATCAGCGCCGCGATGGAGGACGTGTTCGGCCGCTACGGCACCACCCCCGTCCCGGTCAGCGGCATCTATGGCGGCGCCCACAACGACGACGCGCGCTGGGCGAGTGCCGGTGAAGGCGTTGCCGCGGTCGGCCGACGCCTCGGGCGAAAGCCCCGCATGCTCGTTGCCAAGATGGGCCAGGACGGCCACGACCGCGGCGCCAATCTGGTCTCCTCGGCCTTTGCGGACCTGGGCTTTGAGATCATCCCCGGCCCGCTCTTTCAGACCCCTCGCGAAAGCGCCGAGCTTGCGGTCGCGAAAGACGTGGATGTCGTCGGCGCATCAAGCTTAGCGGCCGGCCACAAGACCCTCATCCCCGAGCTCATCGCGTCGCTCGGCGAGCTCAACCGCCCCGACATCCGCGTCGTCGCCGGCGGAGTCATCCCCGCTCAGGACTACGACATGCTCCGCGAAGCCGGCGTCGCCGCGATCTTCGGGCCGGGCACCAACTTGGTCGAGGCCGCCGGCGAAGTCCTCCGCCTCCTCGGCCACAACATGCCGCCGTTGGAAGAGGCGGCGCAGTGAACTGGCAACACCTTAGCGTCTTTGCGAAATGGACAGCATTTGTCCTGGTCGCTGTCTTCGTGCTTCTCTTCCTCTTCACCTACGGCGATTGCGTCGACAACGCTGCTTGCGTGACGAACGCAAAACGCTCGTCGAGCGTGATCATGGGCGGAGGCTTCGTGATTTACTGGCTAGTCGCCATCACTCTCTTTCGTCGATGGAATCGCTGATGTTCTCCAAAATCCTGATCGCCAACCGCGGCGAAATCGCGTGCCGTGTGATCCGAACCGCGCGGCGCATGGGAATCGCGACGGTCGCGGTCTATTCGGATGCCGACGCGCGCGCGCCGCATGTGACGATGGCCGACGAGAGCGTGCGGATCGGGCCGGCGGCGGCGTCCGAGAGCTATCTCGTCGCCGAGAAGATCATCCTGGCGTGTAAGGAAACGGGCGCTCAAGCCGTTCATCCGGGGTACGGGTTCCTGTCCGAACGCGAGAGTTTTGCCCGCGCGCTGGCGGACCACGACATCGCGTTCATCGGCCCGCCGCCGGGCGCGATCGCGGCGATGGGCGACAAGATCGAGTCCAAGAAACTCGCAGAGGCCGCCGGCGTGTCGGTGGTGCCGGGGTTCATCGGCGAAATCCGCGATACCGACCATGCGGTCGAGATCGCGGGCGGCATCGGCTATCCGGTGATGATGAAGGCCTCGGCGGGTGGCGGCGGCAAGGGGATGCGCCTGGCGTTCAGCGAAACCGACGTCCGTGAAGGCTTCGATGCGACTAAGCGCGAAGGCCTCGCCAGCTTCGGCGACGACCGCGTGTTCATCGAGAAGTTCGTCACCGATCCGCGCCACATCGAAATCCAGCTGCTTGGCGACCAACACGGCAGCATCGTCTATCTCGGCGAGCGCGAATGCTCGATCCAGCGCCGGCACCAGAAGGTGGTCGAGGAAGCCCCGTCGCCGTTCGTCACGCCGGAAATGCGCGAGGCGATGGGCAAGCAGGCCGTCGCGCTCGCCGCCGCGGTCGGCTACACCTCGGCGGGCACGGTCGAGTTCATCGCCGGCGCCGACCGCAACTTCTACTTCCTCGAAATGAACACAAGGCTGCAGGTCGAGCATCCGGTGACAGAGATGGTCACCGGCCTCGACCTCGTCGAGCAGATGATCCGCGTCGCCGTGGGCGAACCGTTGGGCTTCACCCAGGGCGACGTCCAGCTCAACGGCTGGGCGGTCGAGACCCGCGTCTACGCCGAGGACCCGTATCGCGGCTTCCTGCCGAGCACTGGGCGGTTGGTCCGGTACCGCCCGCCCCAGCCTTCCGAAGGCATTCGCGTCGACGATGGCGTGCGCGAGGGCAGCGAAGTGTCGATGTTCTACGATCCGATGATCGCCAAGCTCATCACCCATGCCGATACGCGCGACGAGGCGATCGACTTGCAGATCGCCGCGCTCGACGATTTCGAAGTCGCCGGAATCGGCCACAATATCGATTTCCTTTCGGCGCTGATGCAGCATCCGCGCTTCCGCGCCGGCCAGCTCACCACCGGCTTCATCGCCGAGGAATATCCCGAAGGTTTCGAAGGTGCGGCGCCCTCATCCGATCTGACGCGCCAGCTCGCTGCGCTCGCCGCCACCATGTCGGTCTACGAAGTGGACCGCGCGCGAAGTGTCGACGGCCAGCTCGGCGATCCTTTCGAGCCGCCCGAAAACTGGGTGGTCCGCATTAACGGCATCGACCATGCCGTCGCCGTCGCGCACGAATCCGCCACCGTCGACGGTACCGATATCGCGCTCGATCTCGATTGGTCGCCCGGCGATCGGCGCGTCCGCGCGCTGATCGCCGGCGAGGACTTCGTCGCGGGCGTTACTCGCACCCGCGGCGGCTGGCGCCTCGCGGCCCGCGGCGCGGTTCACGACATAAGCAGCCTGCCGCGCTCGATTGCCGACCTCGCCCGCCACATGATCGAAAAGGCCCCGCCCGATCACAGCAAGCACCTCTTGTCGCCGATGCCCGGGCTCCTTGCCAAGCTCCACGTCGCGGCCGGCGACAAGGTCGAGGCGGGCCAGCCTCTCGCGGTGGTGGAAGCGATGAAGATGGAGAATATTCTTCGCGCGATAAAGGCGGGGAAGGTGTCGAGGATCCTCGCCGCGCAAGGCGAAAGCCTCGCCGTCGACGCGGTCATCATGGAATTTGCTTAATGCGCCGCTAACTAGTTTTGGTTGTATATCGCGGCGATTCAATCGTTTACGGGAGCCGGAGAATAGCATAAGGGCGACGTCTCAGCGGTCGTGCGCGCCGCGCTTGGCTTCGGGGGGAGCCGATCATGGTCGAGCTTCACGGATCAGTGCCGGAGGACGAAGCGCCGCCCGAGAGCGCGCCAGAGCCGCGCGTCGCACCCGAATCGACCACCGCCCTCGTCGCTGCCCTGCTTACGCTCGCCGCCTGCGGAGGCGGAGGCGGAGGCGGCGGAAGCGCGACCCCGCCGCCAATCGGAATGGTGCCGCCCCCGCCCCCGCCACCGCCGCCACCGCCGCCGACTTCCACTTTACCGACCAAGGTCCAGGCGTCGCGCTTTCTCGGCCAGGCGACGATGGGCGCCTCCCGCGCCGAGATCGATCGCGTCGCGGGCTCGGGTTACGAGGCCTGGTTGAACGAACAGTTCGCGGCCCCGCGCGCAACTTCGCACTACGATTGGTTGGTGTCCGCCGGCTACGCGGTCGCGGCCAACATGAACGGCACCGCGGGGTTCGATCCCGGCATGTGGCGCCAACTCATCGGTGGCCAGGATCAGCTGCGCCAGCGGGTCGGGATGGCGTTGCTCGACTTTCTCGTCGTCGGTATCGACGGGCTCAACACGTCGTGGCGCCAGTTCGCCGCCGCGGCCTATGTCGACACGCTGTGGGACGGCGCCTTCGGCAATTACCGCACGCTGCTCGACCGGGTGTCGGCGAGCCCGGCTATGGGCTATTATCTGACCTACCTCGGCAACCGCAAAGCCAACCCTGCGACTGGCGCGGTCCCCGACGAGAATTACGCCCGCGAGCTTCTGCAGCTTTTCAGCATCGGTCTCGTCCGGCTCAACTCCGATGGCTCGGTACAAATGAACGGCGCGCGCGCGGCGGAGAGCTACACCCAAGACGATATCACGGGGCTGGCGCGGGTGTTCACCGGCTATAATCTGGATTCGGCCGACAACAGCACGCCCGAACGCCTGCGCCGGCCGATGGTTATCAATCCCGGCCAGCACGAACTCGGCGTGAAGGCCTTTCTCGGCACCACCATCCCGGCGGGCACCAATGGGCCCGACAGCCTTCGTCTCGCGCTCGACGCGATCTTCGCGCATCCCAACGTTCCGCCGTTCATCTCGCGCCAGCTCATCCAGCGCCTGGTCACCTCGAACCCCTCGCCTTCCTACATCGCGCGCATTTCGGCGGTGTTCGAAAACAATGGCGGCGGCGTGCGCGGCGATTTGAAAGCGGTGGTTCGGGCGATCCTGCTCGACAATGATGCCCGGGGCGATGCTGGGCTCGTCTCGCAATCCTTCGGCAAGCTTCGCGAACCCGTCATGCGCCTGACCGGCTGGGCGCGCGCGTTCAATGCCAACTCGCCCGGCGGGGGCTGGCCGATCGGCGACACCTCGTCATCCTCGACCCGCCTCGGCCAGAGCCCGGGCCGAAGCCCCAGCGTCTTCAATTTCTTCCGCCCCGGCTACACACCGCCCAACAGCGCGATCGCGGGCCAGGGTCTCGTCGCGCCGGAATTTCAGATCACTAGCGAACCCTCGGTCATTGCCTACGTCAATTACATGGCTGCCCTGATAGCCAACGGGGCGGGCGATTTTCGCGCCAATTATTCCGATATCGTCGCCAAAGCAGCGGACAGCGCGGCGCTGGTCGACGAAGTCGATGTGCTGCTTGGCGCCTATCTCAGCATCGCCACGCGCGCGTCGATCCGCGGCGCGGTCGATTCGATTTCCGCCACCGCCCCCGATGGCCCGATCAACCGCGTCTACACGGCGACCCTGCTGACGCTCGCGTCCCCTGAATATCTGGTGCAGAAATGACCGGTCATGTGACCGATCAATCGCGCCGCGCTTTCCTGAAGCGCTCGGCCGCGCTCGGCATCGCCGGCAGCGCGACCCCCTTCGTCTTGAACCTCGCCGCGATCGGCGAGGCCGCGGCGGCGACCTCGAGCGATTACAAGGCGATGGTCTGCATCTTCCTTTACGGGGGCAACGATTACGCCAACACGGTAACGCCCTACGATCAGCCTTCGTACGATCTCTATGCCAGCCTGCGCGGATCGATCAGCCATGCGCGCGATACGCTCGGGAGCACCGTCCTCAACCCTGCGGCCGCGCTCCCCGGGGCCCGCCAATACGCGCTCGCGCCAACGCTGGCGCCGTTGTTGCCGCTGTTCGACGCGGGCAAGCTCGCCATCGCGCTCAACGTCGGCACCCTGATCCAGCCGACCAGCAAGGCGAATTATTCGGCGCGCAACGTTCCGCTTCCGCCAAAGCTTTTCAGCCACAACGACCAGCAAAGCTTCTGGCAGGCGCAGACCCCGGAAGGGGCGTCGTCGGGCTGGGGCGGGCGCATCGGCGATCTGTTCCAATCGGGCAACGGCTCGGCGACGCTGACCTGCATCAACGCCTCGGGCAACGCGGTCTTCCTGTCGGGCAGAACCGCGGTCCAGTACAGCGTCACGGCGCAGGGTCCGGTGCCGCTACTCAACAACAACAGCATGTTGTTCGGCTCGGCCGCTGCAGTCGGCACGCTGCGCAGCCTGATGACGACGCCGCGCGCGCACCTATTCGAAAACGAACATGCCCGCGTTTCCAAACGCTCGCTCGACACCCAGGCGCAGGTCAGCGCGGCATTGAGCGCGGGCCGCTCGCTCACCACACCTTTTCCTGCGGGCAACCCGCTTGCCGACCAGTTGCGCATCGTTGCACGAATGATCTCGGTCTCGCAGGAGCTCGGCGCGCGGCGGCAGGTGTTCTTCGTGTCGCTGGGCGGGTTCGACAATCACGATTCGATCCTTGCCGCCCATCCCACCCTGCTCGGCCGTGTTAGCGCGGCGATGCGCGCCTTCCACGATGCCACGTTCGAACTCGGGGTCGCCAACCAGGTGACGAGCTTCACTGCGTCCGATTTCGGCCGCACGCTGACTTCGAACACCAACGGCACTGATCATGGCTGGGGCGGGACGCATTTCGTAATGGGCGGCGCGGTGCGCGGTCGCGCCTTCTATGGCCCGGCGCCGATCGTCGCCAACAACGGCCCCGACGATGTCGGCCAGGGTCGCCTCCTTCCCGCCATATCGGTCGATCAATATGCTGCGACGCTGGCGAGCTGGTTCGGGGTGAGCAACGCAGACCTGCCGGGCGTACTTCCCAACATCGTCAACTACAACCCTAGCACTTGGAACCTCGGTTTCGTCTGAGCCGCGACAGGAACAAACGCTTCCCGCGTCTCGTTGGTGATCTCGCGCGTCGTGGGCCTGTGGTCCCCGGATCGCCGACTAAACAGGAGGAATCATGATGAACCACTATAAGAGCGCGCTGTTTTCGTGCGCCGCCATCGCGCTTGCCGCGGCCGTTCCGGCAGTTGCGCAAAATTCGGTGGGCGAAGCGATCGACGATGTCGAAAACGCCGCGACCAGTGTTGGCAACAGCATCGAATCGAGCGCGACCACCGTCGCTACCGCGGCCGATAATGCGGTCGACGTCGATGTTTCGACCGACGCCAATTTGTCCGCGACGACCACGGGCGACATCAGTGACGTCGATGCGAACATGACCGCGATCGACGGCGATGGAACCGACATGATGGTGACCAACACGACTACCACCACTGTTGCGGACGATGACGGCGACAAGGGCGTGTGGGGCCTGCTTGGTCTTGCAGGGCTGCTCTCCTTCCTGTTTTCCAACCGCAAGAAGGCGGAAATTCATCTCGACGAGCGGCGCGACACCACGACCACGGGCATCTAAGGTTACCAAGGGCGGCCCCGGTTCGAAACGAGGCCGCCCGAACGCCGTGGGTTAACAAGGACTAAGCTGATCTCGCCAAGTCCCGGGCGCGACTGATATCGACGAGCATTTGCGCAAGCGCCGTCCGCAGTATTGGGACTCGGTTTCGCTGTTGGTAATCGTCCATTTCGGCACTAATTACGGCCGGTTAAATTCGCTAATCGTTGTCGGCTGGGTTGGCTGCCTCGGGGTCGCTTTCCGCCGGTTTTGCGATGACTTCGCGGACCTTGGCGGCGAGCGCGTCGCAAGTGAAGGGCTTGAGGAGAAGCTCCACCCCGGGATCGAGACGCCCTCCGTGAACGATCGCATCGCGGGCGTAGCCGGTGGTGTAAAGCACCTGCAATTCCGGCCAGACGGCGCGTGCCTTGTCGGCAAGTTCGCGTCCCGACATTCCCGGCATGACGACATCGGTAAGCAGCAGGCGAGGGGGCTCGTCCTGGCGCTCGAGCAGCCGCAGTGCCGACGCTCCGTCATGCGCCTCGAGGACGCGGTAGCCGAGCTCGCGAAGGCTATCGACGGTGAAGATGCGGACATCGTCGTCATCTTCGACGACCAGGATTCCTTCCTGCCCATGGCTGGCCGGTGCCGGGTGGGCTTCTTCTTCCTCGTCACGAGATGGCTCGACGAGGAGGCGGGGGAGGTAGATGCTGACGCTGGTACCCGCGCCCGCTTCCGACACAATGCTGACATGCCCGCCGGACTGTTTGACATAACCGTAGACCTGGCTGAGCCCCAAGCCGGTTCCCTTGCCGACTTCCTTGGTCGAGAAAAAGGGCTCGAATGCTTTGGCCAGCACTTCGGCGGGCATGCCTTCGCCGGTGTCGCCCACCGTGATCAGGACATATTCGCCGGCATCGATCTCGAGGTCGGAATCGTCGATCGGCACGTTGCGCGTCGCGATGGTCAGCACACCGCCGCCCGGCATTGCATCTCGCGCATTCACCGCGAGGTTCAGGATCGCGTTCTCGAGCTGGTTGGGATCGACTTCGACGCACCACAGATTTGGCCCGCCATCCACTTGCAGCGCGACCGTTTCTCCCAAGGCACGGTCGATCAGCTCGATCATGCCGTTGATAAGGCGGTCGACGTCAGTCGCGCGTGGCTGGAGCGGCTGGCGGCGCGAGAAGGCGAGCAGGCGCTGCGTGAGCGAAGCCGCGCGATCTGCCCCCTTCATCGCATTGCCAAGCGAGCGAAGCGCCTTAGCGTCGCCTTCATCGCCCAGGCTGCGCCGCGCCATGTCGATATTGCCCGACACGATGGTCAAAAGATTGTTGAAATCGTGCGCGATCCCCCCGGTCAGCTGCCCCACGGCCTCCATCTTCTGGCTCTGGCGGAGCACTTCTTCCATTTTCTCGCGCTCGGCTATGGCATTGGCGATGCGGCTCTCCAGCGTATGATTGAGCTCGCGAAGCGCGGCTTCGGCGTGCTTGGCTTCGGTGACGTCGTGGGCGACTCCGATGAATCCTGCCAGTTCGCCCGAAGCGCTCATCCGCGGCTGCGAAATCGAACGCAGCCAGCGATATTCGCCGTCCCGGCGCCGGTAGCGCCCTTCCAGTACGAATGAATTGAGCGAAGCTTCTCCTGCCAGCGATTCGGCTACGATGCGCGCCGCATCGTCGGGGTGGATTATCTCCCGCCAGTCGAAATCAACCGCCTCGTCGTAGTCGATGTCGAGGAATTCGACGTAGGCGCGGTTGACGAATTCGCGCTTGCGATCCAGTCCCGTCACCCACATCGATACGGGCGTGCTGTCGGCGATGCGGCGGAAACGAGCCTCGCTTTCCTTCAGCGCGGCTTCCGCCTCACGCCGATCGGTGATATCGACGAAGGTGCAAATCGCTCCTTGAAGCGTACCGTCGCGGACGATCGGGCTGACGCGATATTCGACCGGGACGCGCGTACCGTCGAGCCCGAAGAAATATTCGTCGGTCACTACCGCGGACGCGCCTGTCTGCGCGCATTGGTAGATCGGGCAATCTTCCTTGGCGTAGTGCGAGCCGTCCGGATGGTGGTGGTGGATGACGTCGTGGAGCTTGCACCCGACCGCGTCCTCTTCCTTCCTGAATCGGAGCATCTCGACGAAAGCCGCGTTGCACAGCGTTGTCACGCCCTCGCGGTCGACCGAATAGAAGGCCTCCTGGGTCGAATCGAGCAGCGACCGTAGATAGCTTCGGTTTTCGGCTAAGGCGTCCTCGGCCGCTTTCTGCTCCTCAATGTCGGTATTGGTTCCAAACCAGCGTACCACGCGGCCCTCGTCGAATATCGGCACAACGCGGGTCAGAAATTGCCGGAACTGCCCGTTCCCGCCTTTGAGCGGGAACACCATCTCGAACGGCTCGCTGGTTGCGATCGAACGCGTCCAGCGCTCTTTGACCAAGGGCAGGTATTCGGGATCGTGAACCGATTCCCAGCCCCAGCCTTCCTGCGTTTCGGGTGAGGTGCCGGTATATTTATACCAGCGGCGATTGTACCAATAGATGCTGCCGTCGGCGTGTGCGGTCCAGCACAAGGTCGGGATATGGTCCGCCAGCTCGCGAAAGCGTTCCTCGTTGGCCGCGAGCGCCTCCTCGGCTTCGCGGCGCTCGGTGTCGTCGCGAACCGTCAGCACCGCGCCGACCTGCACGCCATCGGCAAGCACCGGTTGGGCGTTGCCGATCGCCAGCACCTCGCTCCCGTCAGGTCGCCGGATGCGCCAGCGCGCGTCGTTGACGGTCTCGCCGCGCAGCACCGCCCGCGCCAGCGGAAGCTCGGTCGGCGGGTACGGCTCGCCGCTCTCGGTCAGCAGATGATAGGTATCGCTATACTCCTCGGGAGGGACGTCGAGCCGCGCCACACCGTGCAGCCGGGTCGCGGCTTCGTTGACGAAGCGAATGCGGCCCTTGGCGTCGGTGACGATCACGCCTTCGCCGAGCTGGCTTAGCACCGCGGTCTGGAAGGCGGCCGCGCGC
>Ga0136640_10001253_pt1 | contig 10074 bp, 7 predicted proteins | sample AntDrymUQ8642106_2_FD_105498 | JGI IMG/M metagenome (GOLD analysis project Ga0136640, IMG submission 105498) | Polar desert sand microbial communities from Dry Valleys, Antarctica - metaG UQ864 (21.06) | ecosystem: Environmental > Terrestrial > Soil > Desert | place: Antarctica: Dry Valley...
AATCGGCGCGGCGATCATCGATCAATGATTGGTTTCCGGCCGACTGTGCCGGGATCCCGACGATGCCGGCGATCGAGTCGGCATACGCGTCGTGGCCGTCGGCGATGACGGCGAACACGTTGGGGTTGCCGGCTTCCTGGGCCTCGGAGAGTCCGGCGCCGAGGGCGATCCGGTACAGGTCGCGGGCGGCGATCTCGGCGCCGAGCATCCCGGCCAGCGCAGCGGCGTCGTCGCCGGTTGGCGCACCGGGCGCCTCCGTCGTGGGCGTGGCGGTCGTGCCCTCGTTGGAGGATGGCGAGCTGGACTCGGGCGTCGTCGACGACGCCGGATCGGTGGGCGTCGTGGCCGACGCCGTGCGACCCGAGGACGTCGCGGCCACGCCAGCGAGCCCTGCGGCGACGCCGCGTCCGAGGAGTCGGCGCCGCGAGCCGGTGTCCGGCTCGGCGCCTTTCGTGTTCACGTCGAGACGATCCTTGCGCTGGGGGTCATAGTCGTTGTCGTGGTCATGTGGTGCTCCAGCATCCTCGGCGAACGGCAGGCGTGGCAACTCTAGAAGTCCAGTGCCGACAATTCAGGAATCCATCCTGCGGCCCGATCGACCGCATCGCGCCACTTCGCCCTCGGGGCTTCGCTGTCGAAGCCGGGCGACGGTTCGAGCATGCGCGACGGCGACCATGACGCAGCGATGTCGTCCATCCCCGACCACGTCCCGACGCCCAGACCGGCCAGATACCCAGCGCCGAGCGTGGTCGCCTCGACGACGGGTGACACCTCGACTGGACGGCCGGCGAGATCGGCCAGGGCTTGGACGAAGACCCCGTTGCGGCTCATGCCACCGTCGATCCGCAGCGAGGCGATCGTCGACCCGACGTCCGCCTCGGCCGCCTCGATCAGGTCGACGCCACGGTGGGCGACGCCTTCGAGCACGGCCCTCGTCACGTGCGCCGCCGTGGAACCCCGTGTCAGACCAACCAGCGTCCCCCTCGCGCCGTAGTCCCATCGTGGTGTGCCGAGACCGAGGAGCGCCGGCACGTACATCGCCCCGTCAGTGCTGTCGCACGACGCGGCGAGCGCTTCGCTGTCGTCGCTCTCGGCGAACAGACCGAGGTCGTCGCGCAGCCAGTCGACGTTTGATCCCGCGGCGAGCATGATGGCCTCGCGCGCCCACATCAGCTCGCCGTCGCGTGACCAGGCGACGAGCGGGAACGTGCCGTGGTGCGTGCGAGCAGCCTGTGCGGGCGGCTCGCTGCCGCTGCAGACGTCGAGCATGCCGCCCGTGCCGAACGTGATCTTGGCCATGCCGACGCGGACACAACCCTGCCCGACGAGCGATGCCTGCTGGTCGCCGACGATCGCCGTGACAGGTGGCGAGCCGGGCAGCACCGTCGCCTCTGCGACGACACTGCCCGCCGTTTCGACGAGCGACGGCAGCATCTCCATCGGGATCCGCAGCGTCTCGCACACCCGCTCGTCCCAGCCCGAGCCGTCGACCCGCAGCAGACCCGTGACGGATGCGTTGGAGTGGTCGGTCACGTGGTGGCGACCGCCCGTCAACGACCACACGAGCCACGAGTCCACCGTGCCGAAGCAGAGGTCGCGGTCACGGGCGCCGTCGACGTGGTCGAGCAGCCAGGCGATCTTCGTCGCCGACTGGTTCGGGGCGAGCGCGAGACCGTGCTCGGCGGCGGCGACGATGCACTCGGTGACCGTGCGCAGGTCCTGCCAGCCGAGCCCCGGCCCGATCGGCTCACCCGTCGCACGATCCCACACGATCGTGGTGGCCCGCTGATCGGTGATCCCGACGGCGTCGACGGGTCCCCCGTGCTGGTCCAACACCTCGTGCACGGCCGCGAGCACCTCGCCGGCGAGCGCCACGGCATCCACCTCGACGAGGCCGGGGAACGGCGTCGAAGGCGGGAACGCCCGGTAGCGCAGGTGGCGGATCGTGGCGTCGCCGTCGAGCACGGCTGCGCGCAGTCCCGTCGTGCCGACGTCGACGACGAGTAGCCCGCTCATTGCTGGGGCTCGCTCATGGCCGGAAGCCTTGCTGCGTCAGCCGCTGGCCGAGCATCCCTCCGACGAGCCCGGCGAACACGACGACGGTGAGGTTGAACACGAGCGCCAGCCAGCGCACGTCCTCGCCACGGACGAGCCGCACGACGACGAACACCGCCTGGGCGAGGAGATAGGTGACCGATGCCGTCACGATGCCGTGGATCAACGGCGTGCCGAGCGGTTGCACCCACGCCGCGCAACCGGCGCCGATGACGAACCCGACGATCGCCCCGAGCGTCAGCCACACGGCGAGCCCGCTGTCGTCGTTGTCGGCGGCGAGCCGGGCGCCGATCGAGAACGGGATGGCGAACACGAGCGCGACGCCACCGCCGGCGCGCAGCGCCGGGACGTCGAGCACCATCGAGCCGCCGACCGCGATCTGCGAGCGACGCTCCGTCACGGCCATCCAGGGTCTCCATGGTGTGACGGCAATCCGAACTTGCCGGGATTGAGGATGTCGCCGGGGTCCAGCGCGGACTTGACGGCGGCGAGGACGGCATGACCCTCGCCCAGCGCCTCGGCGGCGAACCTTCCCCGGTTGAGCCCCACGCCGTGGTGGTGCGAGAGGTTGCCGCCGGACGCCAGGACCGCCCGCTGACCGGCATCCCACATCGCCACGTACGTCGACTCGACGGCGTCGGCGGGCGGCTTGGCGGCGAACGTGAAGTAGAGGCAGGCGCCGTCGAGGTAGCTGTGGGACAGGTGACACGACGACACGAGCGCGTGCGGTACCGCCATCTGCGCGCTGGTCGTTGCCGCGACCACGTCGGACAGACGTGACCACGCTGCGGCGATCTCCATCGTGTCGACGACGTAGCCCTTGCGCGTCAGTGCCTGCAGCGCAGACGTGTCGTTGCGGTGCTCGAACCACTCGTCGACAGGACCGGTTCCTGCCTCGACGCCTCCGGCGCACCTCGCTGCGATCACGTCCATCGTGGCGGCGACGAGACCGGGCTCGCCCTCGTCGAGCACGAGCAGCAGACAGTTGCTGGCGTCCCCGCCTCGCGTCGACGACTCGACGGCGTCGTAGAGCCGCAGCACGGCTGGCGTCGCACCGCTGCGCAGGATCTGCCGGCAGGCCTCGAATCCGTCGTCGAGCGTGGGGAAGAGGTACGACGCTCGTCGCTCGACCTCGGGCAGCGGCCGGGCACGAAGCCACACCGTGGTGACGATGCCGAGCATCCCCTCCGAACCGATGAACAGTTGGCCGAGATCGGGCCCCGTGGCCGCCGCCGGTGCGCCTCCCGTGCGCACCACCGTGGCGTCGGCGAGCACAACCTCGAGGCCGACGACCATCTGCTCGATCTTGCCGTAGCGCGTGCTGTACTGCCCGGCGCCGCGGCAGGCGACCCAGCCGCCGACCGTGGCGAGCTCGAACGACTGCGGGAAGTGGCCGACGGTCAACCCGTGGCGCTCGCGCAGCTCGGCTTCGAGGTCAGGTCCGAACGTGCCGGCGAGCACGGCGACGATGCCGGAGGCCTCGTCGACCTCGACGAGGCCGCGCAGCGCGGTGAGATCGAGCACGACGCCGCCGTACACGGGGATCGACGCGCCGGAGACACCGCTACGCCCACCGGCCGCCGTGATCGGCACGCCGGCCGCCGAGCAGCAGCGCACGACCGCAACGACCTCGTCGCGCGACGTCGGTCTCACCACGGCGCCGGCGCGACGGGCGACGTATCCGTCGAGCGCCCAGTGCAACGCCAGCGGCCACCAGTCCCTGCTCGCCTCCGCCGTGGCGCCTTCGTCGGTGATCGTCTCGCAGATCGCCTGGAGTTGGGCGACCACGTCGTCGCCGAGTGCCACCACTTCGCCGGCGAGGCGGTCGGCGGTGCCCGTCAGCTCGATCGGTGCCGTCGGCTCGGTGGTCACCCGGGCAGCACCTCGGCGCTGCGGTTCGCCCGCTCCTCGTGCTCGCACAGCGCCTCGTAGGCGTCGACCTGGCGCGTCACGGCGGACTCGTCCCAGCCGGCGTCCGGTGCCAGCAGCTCGGCGATGTCACGTGCTGCACGACGTGTCGCCTCACGATCGACGAGGTGCGCCCGCGTGCGGCGCGTGACGACGTCGACGAGTGACGTCGCCATCTCGTGGCGCACGGCATAGACGGCCTCGGCACGCAGGTACGGCAGCCCGTCGACGAGGGGTCCACCGAGCGAGGGGTCGTCGTCGACAAGGCGCTCGACGTCGTTCGCCCGCGCCCCGTAGCGGCCGAGGAGATGCCCGGGTCCCTCGTCGGCCACGCCCTCCGCCGGCAGCTTGGTGGCACCGACGAGACGCATCGACTTCGTTCGCGACCGGCCCTTGCGGCCGAGCCGCTTCATCACGACGTCGACCGTGTCGTCGGCCATCTCGCGGTACGTGGTGAGCTTGCCGCCCGTGACGCGCACGACCCCGTCGGCGCTCGTCGTCACGACGTGACGGCGGGAGAGATCGGCAGTCCTCTCGCTCTCGGCGGCCGCCACGAGCGGACGCAGCCCCGCCCACGACGCCGTGACGTCGCCGGGTGTGAGCGGCTCGGTGATCGCCCGGTCGAGCGCTGCGTTGAGCGCACGCAGCACATAGTCGACGTCCTCGGCCGTGCACTGCGGGTCGTCGAGCGGTCCGGTGTAGTCGGTGTCGGTCGTGCCGACATAGCTGTGCCGGAACGTGCCGTCAGCGAGCCGGCCCCACGGCACGACGAACAGCGTCCGCTTGTCGCCGGGCACCGGGATCACGACGGCGATGTCGTTGCGCACGCGGTCCCAGGGCACCGTGACGTGGACGCCCTTCGCCGGTCGAAGCGTGCCGGGATGCGCGCCCTCGTGCAGCGAGCGGATCTCGTCTGTCCACACCCCTGCGGCGTTGACGACGACGCGCGCCCGCACGACGATCTCGTCGCCCGTGAGCCGGTCGCGGACACGGACGTGACCAGCGTCTTCGCCGAAACCGATCACCTCGCAGTCGTTGACGACGGTGGCGCCGTTGGCCGCCGCCGTCTGTGCCAGGGCGAGCGTGAGCCTGGCGTCGTCAGCCATGGCGTCGAAGTAGAGGTAGGCGCTGCGCAACCGGTCGCGACGCGTCGTCGGCATGTGCGCGAACGCCTCGTCGGCCGAGAGCCGCTTGTGGAACTTACCGATACGGAACCCGCCCGTCAGGTCGTACATCCACATCGCCATGCCGAGTGCTCGCGCAACCTTGCGCGACACAACTGAATCCTTCGTGAGTATGGGGATCATGAACGGCAGTATCTGCACGAGGTGGGGCGCGTTGCGCCGCAGGCGGAACCGCTCGCGCAGCGCCTCGTAGACGAGCCGGATGTCGCCCTGCTGCAGGTAGCGCAGCCCGCCGTGGACGAGCTTCGAGCTCTTCGACGACGTGCCGGCGGCGAAATCGTCGCGTTCGACGAGCGCCGTGCGCAGGCCTCGCGTCGCCGCGTCGAGGGCAACGCCGCAGCCCGTGATGCCCCCTCCGACGACGAGGACGTCGACCTCGCCGCCGTTGCGCAACGAGGTGAGCATGGCGTCGCGTTCGAAGGGTGTGACGTCATGCATCAGGTGACGCAGCCTATTAGCGTCGGATGCGGCGATGACCACGATCTACGACCCGGCGGACGGGCGGTACCTCGACGAGGCCGACGTGCGCGCCGAGCTCACGCGAGCCTTCGACCTGTGCTCCGGGTGCCGTCGCTGCACGGATCGCTGCGGCGCGTTCCCGACGTTGTTCGACCTGCTGGACGTCCGCGCGGGCGCCGGCGACCTGACACCTGCCGAACAGGACGCAGTCGTGGGGGAGTGCTTTGGCTGCAAGCTCTGTGTCACGTCCTGCCCGTACCACGCCGGCGGTCAGCAACCCGATGACGTCGACGACCTCGACGTCCCGCGCCTGATGCAGCGCGCGACGGCGATGACGGCGGCCAGCCGTGGCGGACACCATCGCTGGGCTGGGGCGACGCTGGGTCCCCTCGGTTCGCTCGGGCCCATGGCCCGAGCCGCGCCATCGCTCGTCAACCCGCTCGTCACGTCGGCGCCCGGCTCGCTTGCCCGCACGCTGCTGCGCACGGTTACGGGCACGTCGTCACAGCGAGTGCTCGCCCCGGTCGCCACGTCGCGCTTCTCCACGTGGTTCCGCGCCAGGGCACCGATCCGACTCTCAGCTCCTCACCGCCGGGCGTCCGTGCTGGCGTCGTGCGACATCGAGTACCACGCCCCCGAGATCGGACGCGACCTCGTCACCGTCTACGAGCGAAACGGCATCGAGTGCTCGCTCAGCGAGGCGGGCTGCTGTGGCGCGCATCTGCTCGACCGCGGCGATCTCCGCCGGTTCCGCGCCACGGCGGCAGCGAACGTGACCGCCCTCGCGGCCGAGGTGCGCGCAGGACGAGACATCGTCGTGTCGCAGCCCACCTGCGCCTACGTCGTCCAGCACGACTACCCGGTTCACGCCCCGTCGCCCGAGGCCGTCCTGGTTGCCGAGCACACCTCCGATGCGTGTGACTACCTGATGGCGCTGCACACGTCGGTCGACGCCCGCCTCGACACCGACTTCCGCGGCGACGTGCCGGACCAGGTCGTCGTCCACCGGCCATGTCACGCCCGCATCGACTCGCCCGCCACGAGCGCCCGAGACCTCGTGCGGCTGACCGGTGCACGGGTCACCACCGTCGCCGTGTGCTCGGGGATGGGCGCGGGATGGGGTGCGCGCACGGGCAACGAGCGGCCCTCGCGGCGCCAGGCCGATCGCCTTGCTGCGGCGCTGCCAAGGGACTCGGGCTCGGGCGATGAGTGCTGCGTGGTCGTGTCGAGTTGTCACGCCGCAGCAGGTGTGATCGCCGAGCGCTCGGGCGGCGAGGCGCTGCACCCGCTGCAGGTGATCGCGGCCGCTTACCGACGCCGACCATAACGACTGCACTGGCACGGCGGCGGGTGCGCGCTCTAGTGTGCCCGGGGGCATCACATCAGCCGCCGATATCCAGGGGGGAACGTTGGCGCGACAGCACATCGAATGGCGGATGCTCGGCGCCTGCCGTGGCCTCGAGGCTTCGATCTTCTATCCCGACGAGGACGACGAGGCGCAGGACGCCAAGTCGGTGTGCGCGGAGTGCGACGTGCGCACCGCGTGCCTCGAGTACGCGCTCGCGCACCGCGAGAAGGTGGGTGTCTGGGGAGGCGCCACCGAACGTGAACGGCGGCGGCTCGTCCGCCAGCGGCGACGTTCTGCATGACGCCCACCTGAGCACCGGGGGAGTGCCGGACCGCCGCTCTTCGGCCGCACCTCGTAGATTCCAGCCGGTGAGCACACGTGACGACGGCATCGCCGACGCCCCAGGTCTCGAGGCCCACGGCGGCTGGCCATCGCTGATCAGCGCACTGCTGTCGCGGCGCGATCTCACCGCTTACGAGGCGAGCGAGGCGATGCGCACGATCCTGCGCGGCGAGGCGACGCCGGCGCAGCTCATCGGCTTCGTCGTCGCCCTGCGGGCCAAGGGCGAGACGGCCGACGAGATCTCGGGACTGCTCGACGCCGTGCTGGCGTTCGCCGACCTCGTCCCGCTCGACGAGTCCGAACGCGCCGGCGCTGTTGACATCGTCGGCACCGGGGGCGACCGGTCGCACTCGATCAACGTCTCCACCATGGCGGCCCTGATCACTGCAGCCGTCGGGGTGCCCGTGTGCAAGCACGGTGCGCGTGCGGCGTCGTCGAGATGCGGGACGGCCGATGTGCTGGAGGCGCTCGGCGTTGCGATCGAGCTGGCGCCGGCCGACGTCGCCCGGTGCGTGCGCGAGGCCGGCATCGGGTTCTGCTTCGCGCCTCGCTTCCATCCCGCGTTCCGCTTCGCCGCGCCATCGCGACGCGAGATCGGGGTGCCGACGGTGTTCAACCTGCTGGGACCGATGGCGAACCCGGGGCGCGTGCGCCGCTACCTGTTGGGCATCGCCGACGTGTCGATGGCCGAGCCGATGGCGGCGTCGCTGCGATCGCACGGTGCCACGCACGCCTGGATCGTGCACGGCGGCGGTCTCGACGAACTGAGCACGACCGGACCGTCACGCGTGCTGGCCATCGAACCCGAAGGCGTCCGGTCGTTCCAGGTGGATCCTGTGGCCCTCGGGCTCGCGCCGGCAACGCTCGACGAACTGGCCGGTGGCGACCCTGCGCACAACGCCGACGTCGTGCGGTCGGTGCTTGCTGGCGACCGTGGCGCGCCGCGCGACATCGCCGTGCTCAACGCCGCTGCGGCGCTCGTGGTGGCCGGTCACGTGGAGTCCCTCGAGGACGGCATCACGGCGGCCTCTGCGGCGCTCGACGACGGACGTGCGGGCGAACTGCTCGATCGGTTCTGCGAGCGCTCCCAGGCGTTCGCCGCCGAGGCTGCGCAGGCCGTCGACACCGCCGACCGCAGCACCACGCCGTAGGGCGGCGGCAAGAGCACGTCCGTGGCACTCGCAGCGATCGTGTCGAGGGTCGGGGCGGCGGGCACGGGGAACGCCCACGGTCCGCTACTCGTGGCGACGAGACGATCGGCGTGGCGGTCGAAGTAGCCGGCGAGGCAGAGCGCTTCGTCGACGAGGCCCCGCGGTAGCGCGTCGTGTTCGTTGCACGACTCGGGCGGCGCAGCCACCGGTGGCGCCTGCGCCGGCGCCCGCAGCCGTGGCCCGTCGAGCTGCCACGACGTCGTCCCGTCCGTCACGGTGACCGTGCCCGCTGCACGGAGCGCGTCGGTGAGCGCCTGGCGACGGACCGCCGTGGTCAGTGCCCTCGCCCGGTCACGCACCGCAGCCGCCTCCTCGTAGCGCTGGCCCGACGCGAGGCGCAGCATCCTGGTGTGGAGGGCGGCGATCACCGCCGCCACGTCACCGCGCATCGTCGCCGCGGCGAGGTCGACGGCGCGGGCGTACTCGGCCGGATCGGCCTGCCCCGCGCACGGGCACACCGTCACACCGAGCTGCGCTGCGACGCACGGCGCGGCATCGAGCGTCGGCTGGTGGTGCTTGCCGAGGCGCTTGGAGCAGCGCCGCACCGACACGACGGACTCGATGGCCTCCACGACGAGTGACGCCATCGATCGTGACGGCAGCGGTCCGAGGTGCACCCCGAGACGGCCGGGGTCGCGCACGATGGAGAGCCGCGGCCAGGCACTGTCGGTGTCGAGGCGGACATAGCAGTAACGGTCGACACCCGTGCCGCGACGGTTGTAGCGGGGCTGCAGCGCCGAGATCATGCGGGTCTCGACGACCTCGGCGGTGAGCGCGTCGGGCAACGCGGCGTGGTGGATCGACGCCGACTCGCGCAGCATCGCCCCCATCCGGCGTCGGTCTTCGGCCCCGAAGTAGCTGCGAACGCGCTGGCGCAGGTTGGTCGCCTTTCCGACGTACAGCACGTCGCCGCGCGGCCCGCAGAACCAGTACACACCGGGTGTCCTCGGCAGCTCGGTGGTGAGCTTGAGCTTGGCGGCCTGGGGATGGCCTCCGAGCCTGGCCACGCTCGTGAGGTCGTCGAGTCCCTTGACCCCCCAGCCGGCGGCGCGCTCGATGAGGAGGTGGAGCAGGTCGACCGTGGCGAGCGCGTCGTCGAGCGCCCGATGCGTGGGTTGGTGGGGGAGGCGGAACTGGCGGGCGAGCGTGCCGAGCGCGCAGTTGCGCACCTCGTCGCGCACGAGTCGTCGGGCGAGGGCCACCGTGTCGACCGACGTGTTGGCGAGCGTCGGTCGATCACTGCGCAGCAGTGCGGCGTTGAGGAATCCGAGGTCGAACCGCACGTTGTGCCCGACGATGACCGAGTGCGGACCGATGAACTCGAGCAGTGACGGCAGCACGGTCTCGAAGCGCGGCGCCTGGGCGACGAGCACGTCGGTGAGACCGGTGAGCACGCTGATCATTGGTGGGATCGCCTTGCCAGGGTTGACCAGCGTCTGGAAGGTGCCCAGATGCTCGCCACCCCGCACCTTGACGGCGCCGACCTCGGTGATGAAATCATTTCCCCGGTCGCCGCCCGTCGTCTCGAGATCGATGACACAGAACGTGACGTCGACGAGCGGCGTCC
>Ga0136640_10001255_pt1 | contig 10069 bp, 11 predicted proteins | sample AntDrymUQ8642106_2_FD_105498 | JGI IMG/M metagenome (GOLD analysis project Ga0136640, IMG submission 105498) | Polar desert sand microbial communities from Dry Valleys, Antarctica - metaG UQ864 (21.06) | ecosystem: Environmental > Terrestrial > Soil > Desert | place: Antarctica: Dry Valley...
GCGGCTTCGCGCTCGTCCCGACGCGGATCTACTTCTCCGACGGCCGGGCCAAGATCGAGGTCGCCCTCGCCCGCGGCAAGAACGTCGGCGACAAGCGCCAGGCCATCAAAGACCGCGACATCAAGCGCGACATGGAACGCGCGATGTCCGAGCGTTAGGCGTCGGAGAAGTCGCGCTCGATGAAGGTGAGATCCATGCCGAGCGCGAGCGCGACGATGAGGCCGACGTAGACGGCGCCGACGAGCAGCCGGTGGGCCGGCCGGACGGCGTAGTACTGCGCGTTGCCCTCCTCGCCCTGCTTGCGGGACTTCCAGCGGCGGTAGACCTCGAAGCCGCCGAGGATGGCGATCAGGATGAGGATCGGGTTGGGCCACACGAAGACGAGGGTGACCACCGCGCCGAGGCCGACGAACCACATCCACGGCGCCATCGCCGCCATGGCGCGGCCGCCGTCGAGCGGGACGACGGGCAGCAGGTTGAAGAGGTTCAGGAAGAAGCCGGTGAAGGCGAGCGCGCGGAGCATGTCGGAGTCCACCGCGATGGCCACGAGCGCGACCGCGAGCGCGCCGAGGGATCCCACGATCGGGCCGGCGAGGCCGACGCGGGCCTCGGCCAGCGCGCTGCCGCCGAGCGAGCGGGCGCCGATGACCGCGCCCAGAAACGGCACGAAGATGATCTTGCCCGGCTTGACGCCCTCGCGGCGCAACTGGATGTAGTGCCCGAGCTCGTGGACGAAGAGCAGCGCGACGAAGCCGAAGGCGAAGGGCAGTCCCCAGATCAGCGTGTACGCGCCGATCGAGACGAGCATCGTAATCGAGGTCGTCGCGAACTTCGCGCCCTTGATCGCGATGAAGGCGACCTTGCCGAACTTGAAGAGCAGGGCGGCGAGCACCGCGAGCGGGCCGAGGAGGCGCTTGTACAGCGGCGGCCGGTCGTCGATGAACGGCTGCGGGCCCGGCGGGATGGGCTCGGCCGTCGGCTGGCTCACGGGCTGGGGCGGAAGCCACTGCGGAGGGGAACCCATCGGCACACAGTGTCGCAGGACCGGTTCAAGCCCGGGTCAAGCTCGCGATCGTGCGGAAATTCCGCGATGATCGTTCGGCGGCCCTTGCGTCAGCCGGGCCGTCCGGCGTAGCTTTTGCCTCAGACGCGGAGTGCAGCCGCAAAGAGCGAGGCCACCGAGGTGCAAGGCCCGCCGCCCTGACCACCTGGCGCTTGCGCCGGTGCGAGGGACCTCGAGCGACTCGCTCCGCGTCGCCTTTCGTTGACGACCCCGTGGTGGTGCGATGCTGCGTCCCGTGCCGGACCCGGACGCCACCACCCCGCCCCTTCTCCCGGTCGAGGCGCTCGACGTCTTCGCCAGTCTGCTGTCGGAGGCGGAGGCGGGACCGACCGACCAGTTCCACTCGCGGCTGGCCGCAGCCACGTGCCTGCTGGCCAACATGCGGCGCGCGGTCATCTTCGCCTACGACGGCGAGCGCCGGCTGGTGCGCGCCGTCGGGGCGCATGGCATCGGGCTCGAGCTCCTCTCCGGCGCGTCGCCGACCGCGGAGCAGGTCGCGTTCGCGGGCCGCGCGCTGGCTCAGGACAGCGTGGTGCAGATCGAGCACGTCGAGCGCGAGGTGCCCGAGGAGTTCCACCATCTCCTCGACGGCGGCCTCGCCGTCTGCATTCCCATGGCGGCGGGCGGCCGCGGGAGCGGCGTGATCATCGCCGACCGGCTCGCCGAGCTCGGCCCGCTCACCGACGGCCAGCGGCACACGCTCTGGGCGCTCGGGAAGATCGCCGGCCTCGCCGCCGCAGCGCGGCTTGCCACGCGCGAGCACGAGCTTGCGCACCGGCTGAGCGAGCGCATCAACTTCGCGCGCGACCTGCACGAGGTGGTCGTCCAGCGGCTGTTCGGCGTCTCGCTCGCGCTCTCCGGGGACGGCGCCCTGAGCGACGGCGACCGCGAGCGCGCGCTGGTCGAGATCCAAGCGGCGCTGGGCGAGCTGCGCAGCGCCCTGCGGCGCCCGCTCGCGACCGTCAGCCGCTCCACCACGACGACGCTGCACGACGAGCTCGGGCGCCTGCGCCGGGCACACGCCGACATCGACGTCGCCCTCGTGGACGGGCGCGACGTGACCCTGCCGGACCGGCTCGAGCCCGTCGCGCAGTCCGTGCTGCGCGAGGCCGTCCGCAATGCGACCAAGCACGCCGACCCGACCCGCATCGAGGTCCGGCTCACAGACGCAGACGACGCGTTCATGCTCGAGATCATCAACGATGGGGTCGGCCCGCGCGGGGCCGCCAGCGCGGTCGGCGTCGGCCTGCGCCTCGCGGCCTTTGAGGCGCTTGAATCCGGCGGGATGGTCGACTTCGGGCCGGACGGTGCAGACCGCTGGCGCGTTCGCCTGACGGTGCCCGCATGAGCACGCAGGACGCTCCGCGCCCGCGCTCGGGCGACGACCGCAAGCTGCGCGTGCTCGTGGTCGATGACCACGACGTGGTGCACTGGGGCTTCCGGCTCATGCTCGGCGAGCAGCCCTGGGTCGGGCAGTTCCTGTCCGCGCGCTCCGGCAAGGAGGCCCTCGAGCTGACGCTGCGCTACAAGCCGCAGGTCGCCCTCGTCGACCTCTTCCTCGGTACGGAGTCCGGCGCCGACCTCTGCGAGCGCCTGCGCGAGGCCTCGCCGGCGACTCGCGTGCTCCTGATCTCGGGGGCCGGGCGCATCTCCGCCACCACGGCCCGCGCCGCCGGAGCGTCCGGGTTCGTCTCCAAGGACTGGGACGCCGGTGACGTCGCCCGTGCCGTGCGCATGGTGGGTCTCGGCCTGACCGTCTTCGAGCCGCAGTCCGAGGCCGGCGCCGGCCTGCTCTCCGGTCGCGAGCGCGAGGTCCTCGAGTTGATCGCCTCGGGGGCGACCAACCCGGAGATCGCCGAGCAGCTCTTCCTCTCGACCCACACGGTCAAGGAGCACACGAGCGCGGTTTATCGCAAGCTCGAGGTGCGCAACCGCGCCGAAGCGGTCCGGCGCGCGCAGCGGCTCGGGTTGCTGACGTAGGCGGCAACTCCGAAGAAACGCCGGCCGGCGCTTGGGTGCGAGAGCGACTTGGCGCGTTCGCAGTCGTCCGCCAACCGGGGTCGCTGCGCACCCCATGGGTGCTCTTCGGCGCATATTCAGCGCTGGTTGCCTGCGCGCTGCTCGTCGACCAGCTGTGGTGGGGCGGCTTCGCCGTGTGGAGTCCGCACGGCGGGCTCGTGCTCGCGGCGCTGTGGTGCCTGGCCCGCCCGGGATCGGTGCGGCGCTTTCTCCTGCTGGCGGCGACGGCGGTGGTGGTGCTGGCGCTCGACCTGCCGCAGGTGGGCGATCACCTCCTGCTCGTGCTCGTCACCAGCGTGGCCGTGCTCGGATGGACGGCGACGCGACGGTGGAGAGGTCGTCGCGTGGACGGGACGTCGCTGTGGGCGGTGCTGGCCCCCTTCCTGCGCGCCCAAGTGGTGCTCCTGTATGCCGCGGCCGCGCTGGCGAAGCTGAACACCGGCTTCCTGGACCCGGCGGTCAGCTGCGCGGCGGGCATGGCGAAGCAGGCCGCATGGCTGGGCCCGTGGTTGGATGGCGGCTGGCACGAGCTGTTCGCGATCTACGGGACGGTCGCGATCGAGGCCTCGCTGCCGCTGCTGCTGATCGTCCGGCGCACCCGCCCCGCGGCGCTGGCGCTCGGCGGCGCGTTTCACGTGGTGCTCGCGCTGGCGGGCAACGTCCCGTTCTCCGCGCTCGCCCTCGCGCTCTACGTCGCGTTCCTGCCTGAGACGACGCCGGCGCGCCTGCGCGCGCTCCAGGTTCGCCGGCCCCGGCTCGGCCTCGCAGCGCGCGCCCTCCTGCGTGGTGCGCGCTCGCCGCTCGCGCTGCCGGCGGCCGTGGCTGTCTGGTTGGCGGGCGCGGCGTCGAGCCTGGGACCGGGCGCCTATGGCGGCCCGGTCGGCGACGGAGTCCGGATCGCGGTGGTCGGCGGCATCCTCGGGGCCGGCGCGATGCTGCTCGCGGCCTTCGCGCCCGCCATGGGCTCCCGCGGCCGCCGCCGGTCGGCGCCGGCGCGCGGCCGCCTTCACCCGGCGTTCGCCCTCGCGCTCCTGCTGCTGGCGCTCAACGCGGCCAGCCCGTACCTCGGCCTGAAGACCGAGGCGTCGTTCGCGATGTTCTCGAACCTCCAAACCGAGCCGGGCCACTGGAACCACGTCCTGCTGCCGGAGGACCTGCGGATCTTCGGCGCCCAGGACGATCTGGTGCGCATCGTCTCCTCTTCCGATTTCGGGCTGGAGCGCCGCTCCCGCGCCAACACGGTCATGGTCCGCGTCGAGCTCGAGCGCTACCTGCGCTCCCATCCCCGCGCGAGCGCCTGGGTGCTGCCGGCCGGTGCCCCGCCGGGCGCGCCGCCACAGGGACCGCTGCGCGCCGCCGGCCTGTCACGCGCCCCCGTCCTGGACCGCCTCATGAACTTCTACGACGTGCACCCGGGCGCTCGCGGACGCTGTTGAGGCGCGGCCTCGCCGCCGGGATAGGCTGGTCGCCAATGGCCCACGGCGCGATCCTCTTCGACCTCGACGGCGTGCTGGCGGACTCGCGGCGGCCGATCATCGACTGCGTGAACGCGGCGCTGGTCGAGCTCGGTCATGGCACGCGTTCGGAGGCGGAGGTCGAGACGACGATCGGGCCGCCGACGCTCGTCGGCTTCAGTCAGCTCCTCGACGCCCCGCCGGACTCCGATGTCGTGGCGGAGGCGGTGCGGGCGTACCGGGCGCTCTACGTGGACGCACTGTGGGAGACGCCGTCGTATCCCGGCGTGCCGGAGGTGGTGAGGGCGCTGGCGGAGGAGTGGACGCTGGGCGTGGCGACCTCGAAGCCGCGGCGCTACGCGGAGCCGGTACTCGAGGCGATCGGCCTCGCGGACGCGTTCGCGGTCGTCGCCGGCCCGGTGCCCGACGGACCGGACGACAAGCTCTCGATGGTCATCGAAGCGACCGGCGCGCTCGGTGGCGCGAGTGCGATGATCGGCGACCGGCACTACGACATCGAGGCCGCACGGGAACAGAAGCTGCACGCGATCGGTGTCACGTGGGGCTTCGGAACCTACGCGGAGCTCCGCGCCGCCGGTGCCGACGTGATCGTCGATCAAGCCGACGAGCTGCTCGAGGCCGCGACGCGCGCGAGGCGGTTCACGAGCCGCTGAACCACCGGGCCGTAGGTCGCCGCGAGCACGTCCTCGAGCGGCCCGGGCGCGGACAGGGTCATGGTGATGCGGCTGCCGACCGGGGTGGGGTGGACGGCGTGGTCGAGCTCCAGCGGGCCGGCGCGCCAGGTCCAGGAGCGCCCCTCGCGCTTGGCGGTGATGCGAGCCGGGATGGGGATGACGCCGAGCAGGCGGGCGGCGCCGAGCCGGCCCTCCTCGACTTCTCGCGAGCCCAGGCGCCAAGCGCCGCGGAGGTGCGGCGCCCACTCGTGCCAGCGCCCAGGCTCCGCGATGAGAGACCATGCGACGGCGGGACTGGCGGAGGAGTCGGCGGCGTATTCGCGAGGCATTGCTGAGCCCTGCCCACTTGGCCTCCCGACCACACCCCCCGGGCGTTGCCCCGCCACCCCCCCGATCGGGGGGGACGCCGCTCGCAGGCCGTGTGGGGCGCCAGGCACCGGGGAGGATGAACCTGTGCCGACTGCAATTCTGTTTCCAGGCCAGGGCAGCCAAACGCCCGACATGCGCGAACGCGTCGCGGCCCTGCGCCCCGATCTGCTCGCCCTCGTCTCGCAGTGCGTAGGCGAGGATCCGTTTCCCCGTGTCGACGAGGACACCCGCTTCGCCCAGCCCGCGATCCTCGTCGCGAGCCTCGCCAACTGGGGAGACCTGGACGAGGACCCGACCGCCGTGGCCGGTCACTCGCTCGGTGAGCTGACCGCGCTCGCGGCCGCCCGCGCCATCTCCGAGCGCGACGCCGTCCGCCTCGCCACCCTGCGCGGCAAGCTGATGAGCGAGTCGGGCCACGCCGGCGGCGACGGGACGATGATGGCCGCCATCGGCGGCGACGACGCCACCGTGGTCGAGATCGCCGAGCGCCACGACGTGGTCGTCGCCAACGACAACGCCCCCGGCCAGCTCGTGCTCTCCGGCCAGCGCAGCGCGCTGGAAGCCGCCAAGGAGGACCTCAGCGACGCCGGGGCGCGCGCCATCGAGCTCAACGTCGCCGGTGCCTTCCACTCACCCCTCATGGCCGACGCCGTCCCGGCGTTCACCGAGGCGCTCGCCGCCACCTACGTCCGCGAGCCGCGCATCCCGGTCTGGTCGTGCGTGACCGCCGAGCCGATCGACGACATCCGCAAGCGGCTGGCCGAGGCGCTCACAGCGCCCGTGCGCTGGCGCGAGACCGTCCTGGGCCTCGAGGCCTCGGGCATCGACCGGTTCGTCGACGCCGGGCCCAGCGCGGTTCTGGCCAAGATGATCAAGCGCATCGCCAGCGACGCGGAAGCCGTCCATGTCTGAGACCACGGCCGCCCCGGCCCAGGGGCTCACGGCCACCACGCTGCGCGGGACCGCCGTGGCGGGCCTCGGCATCGCGGTTCCGGACACGGTCGTTGCGAACGCGCCGATCGCCGATCGCCTCGGTGTCGATGATGACTGGATCTTCTCGCGCACCGGGATCCGCGAGCGCCGCGTCCTGGCGGACGGCGAGTCGCTCCAGGACCTGGCGACCGCTGCCGGTGAAGCCGCGCTCAAGGACGCCGGCGCCGGCGCCGGCGATATCGACATGGTGCTCGTGGCCACCGCGACCGCCGACGACATCATCCCCAACCTCGCGCCCCTGGTCGCCACCGCGCTCGGCGCCGGCCGGGCCGGGGCGCTCGACATCGGCGCCGCCTGCAGCGGCTTCCTCGGCGCCGCACAGCTCGCGGCCGGGATGCTCGAGTCCGGCCGCGCCGAGTCGATCCTGATCATCGGCGCCGAGGCCCTCTCGCGCTTCATCGACCCCGACGACAAAGGCTCCGCCCCGATCTTCGGTGACGCAGCCGGAGCGATGCTGCTGCGCAACACCTCGAGCCCCGGTGAGCTCGGCCCCGTCATCCTGCGCGGAGAGGCCCAGCGCGACCTCCTGTTCGCCGGCCGCGAGCGCGGCGTGATCGAGATGGAGGGCCGCGAGGTCTTCAAGCACGCCATCGCCCGCATGAGCGAGGCGACTCATCAGGCCTGCGCCGCGGCCGGGATCGGCCTCGAGGAGATCGACCTCTTCATCTACCACCAGGCCAACACGCGGATCATCGACGCGGTCGGCCGGCAGCTCGGCCTCGAACCCGAGCGCGTCGTGGACTGCATCGCGCTCTACGGCAACGTCTCCGCCGCTTCGATCCCGCTTGCGCTCGCCCACGCCCGCGACGACGGCCGGCTGGTCGACGGGACGCGCGTGCTGATGAGCGCCTTCGGCGCGGGCTTCGTGTGGGGCGCCGCCGTGCTCGACTGGCGGGGAACGGCATGAGGGACGGCTGTGCCCTCGTCACCGGCGGCTCGCGCGGCATCGGCGCTGCGACCGCTCGCGCGCTCTCCGAGGCGGGCTGGCCCGTCGCCGTCGGCTACCGATCCGACGCCGATGCCGCGCAGGCCGTCGTCGACGAGCTCGGTCAGGGTGTCGCCGTGCAGGGTGACGTGTCCGATCCCGAGGCCGCGGACGCGATCTTCAAGACCGCAGAAAAAAAGCTCGGCGGCCCGGTGCTCGTGCTGGTCAACAACGCGGGCATCACCTCCGACAATCTGGCGATCGGCCTGACCGACGAGGACTGGGATCGCGTCGTCTCCACGAATCTCTCCGGAGCCTTCCGCCTCACCCGCCGCGCGCTGCGGCCGATGCTCAAGGCGCGCTTCGGGCGCATCGTCAACGTGTCCTCGATCGTCGGCCTCAAGGCCAACCCCGGCCAAGCCAACTACGCCGCCGCCAAGGCCGGTCTCGTCGGCATGACGAAGACCATCGCCGCCGAGGTCGCCCGTCGCGGCGTCACCGTCAACGCGGTCGCCCCCGGCTTCATCGACACCGAGCTGACGGCTGGGCTCGACCAGTCCGACGGCCTTGTCGACCACATCCCCGCCCGCCGTACCGGCACCCCGGAGGAGGTCGCTGCCTGCGTGCGCTTCCTCGCCTCCGAGGACGCCAGCTACGTCACGGGTACGACCCTGACCGTCGACGGCGGTCTATCCGCATGAAAGGACAACACCAATGCCCGAGACAGTAACCCGTGAAGCCATCCAGGCCCGTGTCAACGAGGCCCTCGAGGAGTTCGGCGCCGAGCCGTCCGACATCACCCCCGACGCGACCTTCGAGGCGCTCGACGTCGACTCGCTCGACCTCGTCGAGCTCGGTCAGATCGTGCAGGAGGAGTACGGCGTGGAGCTCAAGGGCGAGGACATGCCCAAGCTCAAGACCGTCGGCGACGCCGTCGACCTGATCGCGGAGCGGGCCGGAGTCTGATGGAGAAGCGCATCGTCATCACCGGCGTCGGAGCGGTCACGCCGCTCGGCGTCGGCGCGCGCACCCTGCATGAACGCTGGTGCGCCGGAGACAGCGGCATCGCCGACGGCTTCGCGCGCTGCGACGACTTCTCGCCGGAGGACCACCTCCCGCGCAAGCTCGCGCGCCGCTCTGACCGCTTCACCCAGTTGGCGCTCGCCGCGGGCGCCGAGGCGCTCGAGCAGGCCGGCTGGGAGACCGATGCGCCGCCCTACGACGCCGACCGCGTCGGCTGCATCGTCGGCACCGGCATCGGCGGCATCGGGACGCTGCTCGAGGGCCACGACGTCCTCAACGAGTCCGGGGCCGAGAAGGTCTCACCGCTCGCGATCCCGCTGATGATGTCCAACGCGGCGGCCGCCGCCCTGGCGATGCGCCACAACCTGCGTGGCGTGTCCTACGCGCCGACCTCGGCCTGCGCGGCCGGGGCGCACTCGATCGGAGCCGCCGCACGCGCCATCGCCGCCGGGGACTGCGACGCCGTCGTGACCGGCGGCGCGGAATCGGCCCACGTGTCGATCGCCCACGCCGCCTTCGGCCAGATGGACGCGTTGTCTGACAGCGGCATCTCCCGGCCCTTCGACGCGCGCCGCGACGGCTTCGTGATGGGAGAGGGCGCGGGCATCCTCGTGCTCGAGGAGTTCGACCGCGCGACCGAGCGCGGAGCCACCATCCTCGCCGAGCTGCTCGGCTACGGGGCCACCTCCGACGCCCACCACCTCACCGCCCCGGAGGCCCACGGCGAGGGCGCCGCCCGCGCGATCGCGCTGGCTCTGCGCGACGCGGGCCTCGCGCCCGAGGACGTGGACTACGTCAACGCCCACGGCACCTCGACGCCCCTCAACGACGCCGCGGAGACCAAGGCGATCAAGACCGCGCTCGGCGAGCACGCCGCCAACGTCCCCATCTCCTCAGTGAAGTCGGTGATCGGCCACCTGCTCGGCGCGGCCGGCGCCGTGGAGGCCGTCGCGACCGTGCTGGCGCTGGCCGAACGCGTCGCACCGCCCACCGTGGGCTGGGAGGAACGCGACGAGGAGCTGGACCTCGACTACGTCCCGGACGGTCCGCGCGACCTGACCAGCGGGAACGGCCGGATGGTCGCCATCTCGAACTCGTTCGGCTTCGGCGGGCACAACGCCGTGCTGTGCATCGGGGTGTCCTCATGATCGTCGCCGACTCCGAGCAGGTCATCGAGCCCGCGGGCGCTCCGCGGGGACCCCACCGAGGAATTCTCCCCCTATGAGCTCCCCCGCCATGTTCTCCCAGCCGTTTGAGGCCCTGGAGGCCGGACAGCGCTTCACGACGCGCGGACGGACCGTCACCGAGGCCGACGTGGTCGCCTTCGCCGGGCTGACCGGCGACTTCCACCCGCAGCACACCGACGCAGACTGGGCCGAGGAGTCGGTCTTCGGCGAGCGCGTCGCGCACGGGCTGCTCGTGCTCGGCCTGGCAGCCGGGCTCGTGCCCTTCGACCCCGAGCGAGTGCTGGCGCTGCGCCGCGTCCGCGACGCCGTGTTCAAGCGCCCGGTGTACCTCGGCGACACAA
>Ga0136640_10001257_pt1 | contig 10064 bp, 10 predicted proteins | sample AntDrymUQ8642106_2_FD_105498 | JGI IMG/M metagenome (GOLD analysis project Ga0136640, IMG submission 105498) | Polar desert sand microbial communities from Dry Valleys, Antarctica - metaG UQ864 (21.06) | ecosystem: Environmental > Terrestrial > Soil > Desert | place: Antarctica: Dry Valley...
ACCACTGGGTGATCAACGGCCCACAGACCATCGGGTCCCGGCAGCTGCACGCCGGTGCGATCCCCCGGGCGGAGGGTGGTCCCGAGACGCACTTCGACCTCCACCCTGGCCCTTCGATCGGCCGGCGCGCGATCGAGCTCGACGACCACGTCCTGGTGAGGTCCGGACTGCCGCACCTTCACGACCCGGCCGGTCGCGCTTGCTTCGGCGTCGACGAGGCCGAGGCGTTCCTTGCGGACCAGCAGGATGGCGCTTCCCTTGACGTCGGCTACCGCGGGAAGGACGAGCGAACCCAGACTCGAGTGGTGGACACCCGACTCCACCGTGCCGGTCACCTCGTTGAAGCCGCCCACGAGCCGTGCGATCGCCAGCGTCTTCGGGGCTGTGTAGAGCGCCTGGATAGTGTCGAACTGCTCGATGCGGCCCTCGATCAGCACGGCTACCCGCTCAGCCAGCCCGGCCTCATCGAGGTCGTGGGTCACGATCACGATCGTGGGGTCGAGGGCGGCGCGGACCTCACCCAACAACTGGTGCATGGAGGTCCGCAGGTTGGTGTCGAGCGCGCTGAACGGTTCGTCGAGGAGCATCACCCGGCGGCTGGCGGCAAGAGCGCGAGCGAGGGCGACCCGCTGTTCCTGGCCGCCGGACAGCTGCCGGGGCCGGCGACGGCCGAGATCTCCCAGCTGGACCAGGTCGAGATACCGCTGCGCGGCAGCCCGGCTCTCGGTGCGGCTCCGCCGGCGCAGTCGGTCGGCGAAGGCAACGTTGTCCAGCACGCTCAGGTGCGGGAAGAGGTGAGGTTTCTGGAACATGACGGTGAGGTCGCGCCGTTCCGGTGGTACGTCGAGGACGCTGGTCCCGTCGAGCAGCACGTCTCCCGACATCGGCCGCTCCAACCCGGCCGCAACCCTGAGCAGGGTGGTCTTTCCCGACCCGGAGGGTCCCAGCACGGCGATCATCTCCCCGTCCTTGACCTCGAGGTCGATGTCGGCCAGGGTCGGCTGATCAGCGCCCGGGTGGCGGTGAGTGATCGAGGACAGGTGCAAAGCCGCGGTCATGAGTGCGCAGCCGTCCTGCGGCGCGAGGCCGCGTAGGTGAAGACCGCCAGCGCCACCAGGGGTGGCAGGCTGGCGGAGATGGCCAGCGTCGAGGACAGGGCGTCGTTGCCGGACCCGGCGGCGGCGGAGCCGATCAGCATCGGCGCGGTGACGATCTGACCGCCACCGATGAGCAGGGTGACGGCGTAGTCGCTCCACCCGACCAGGAAGGCCAGGCCTGTGGCCGTCGCCAGGCCGGTGGTCGCCGCCGGGAGCGTGACGCGGCGTCGGGCCTGGCGCGTGCTCGCTCCCAGGACCCTGGCCTGCTCTTCGAGGTCAGGGTCCAATCCGAGATAGGTAGCCCGCATGGTGAAGGTCGTGTACGGCAGCGCGAAGACACTCAAGACAAGGACCACAGCGATCTCCCCCGGAATGCCCAGACGCAGAATGACGACATCGAGGCCCATCGCTACGGCAAACGGCGCGAGCACAACGGGGGCGAGCAGCACCACCGACGGCAGTGCCGGTCTACGCAGCAACCGCCATCCCAACGCACGCCCCGCCATCACACCTAGAGGCGTCGCGATCAGCGCAACCGCCACGCCCAGGAGACCGGACCGGACCAACGCCGCGATCACCCCCGCGTCCAGCGCCTCCTGCCACCCGCGAAAACCGAAGTCCTGCGGCAGCCGCACCGTGCCCGACCAGCGTGAGGCACCTGCCCACAGCACCAACGGGGTCAGCGGAACGACCAACCAGAACACCAGCAGGGCCCGGATCACGGTGAGGCGCGGCTGATGCGCCGTACGCCAGCGCACGGGTGCCTGTCTCCTCATCGGTCGGCCCCGAGCCGCCGCAGCAGCGGAAGGGCCATGACGGCCGCGAGCAGAGCCAGCCCCGTCGCGACCACGGCGGTCGCCGCGGCCTGGGGCCGCGCGGCAACGTCGATATCGGTGAAGAGCCGGTAGGCCATCACCGGGAGCGGCTCGGGGTAGGCGCGCCCGAGCAGTCGAGCGACCTCGTAGGTGCCGAGGGAGTAGACGAAGACGATGAGCGAGGACGACGCGAGAGCGGGCGCGGCCAGGGGCAGCAAGACACGTCGCCATTGCGCTCGCGGAGCTGCGCCGAGCACCGCCGCGACCTCACGCAGATCCGCGTAGTGCCGTCCGACGGAAGCGAAGACGACAAGGGCTACGAAGGCGGACTCCTTCCACGCCAGCTCGAGCACGGTTGCCCAGGGCCAGCGTCCGCCCACCAGTTCGGGCCACGACGCTGCTGAGATCCCTGACCAGCGCTGGGCGAGGCCGACGTCGGAGAGCAGCAGCCCTGTCCCGGCCGCGCCGACCAGGTGCGGCACCGTCATCACCGCGACGGTCAGACCGATGACCAACCGAACGCCGCCACCTGCGCGCACGACGATGGTGGCGATGGCGAGACCGATGGCCGCTGCGAGCAGGGTCGCGGTGGTGGCAGTGAGCAGGGACTCTTGCGTCGCGGCGCGCAGATCACCAGCAAGTGTGGTGAATCCGTCGATGTTCAGGCGGGGCTGCCCGACGAGGGGCAGCAGTCCGAGACTGGTGGCAACGACGGCGCCGAGCGCCGTACCGGTGACCGCCAGGATCAGGAGCACCGCGGGTGCGACGAGGCGTGCACCGCCGAGCTGCCTGGTCGCTCGGCGGTCACCCCTGCTGCGTGGGCTGCTGGTGGGGTGCTGGGTCACGATCCAGAACCGAGCACGGCCCTGCGCCAGCCTTCGTCGAGCCGCGGCACCCAAGACGAAGCCAGCTCGGGGTTGGCGTCACGTGAGAGGACGTCGAGGGGCGGCACGACGTCCGAGGCCGGAAGCGCATCGAACCGTGCCCGATCGGACTGGCTCAGCAGGTCGATGTCGAGCACCGTGAACTGACCCCATGTGCCCGGGTCGGCCTTGATCGCCTGCTGTTCGGGCGACAGAGCGAGGTTGGCCACCACCATCGCGCCCTCGGGGTCGCCCGCCGAGGACGGAATGGCGAGGAAGCTGGCGTTTCCGATGGTCCCCTCGTCCAGGGGCAGGACACGTGTCGTCGCGGGGAAGGTGCCGTCAGCCACGAGCTTGGTGAGCGTCGCCGGTCCGTACGTCATGGTCATGTCGACCTCACCGTCTGCGTAGAGCCGGTCCAGGGCCACCGAGTCGCGGGGGTAGGTCCGACCCTGACGCCACAACGAGGGCGCCACGTCCTTCAGAGCATCCCAGAGCTTGGGGGTCAGCTTGTCGTACGCGCCCTGGTCGAACTGCGCCGGGATCTGGCCGTAGCCGCCCGAAGTGCTGTAGAGCACCTCGCGGACGAAGACCGAACCGGTGAAGTCCGGCGGAGCCGGGTAGGTGAACCGTCCGGGATGGTCCTGCGCCCACCGGAGGACACTCGACATCGATGTCGGCGGCTTCGCGACTCGCGCGGAGTCGTAGACCAGCGTGAACTGGGCCTTGTGCCACGGCGCCTCGCAGCCGTCGACCTCGGTCCCGAAGTCCTGGGTGACCAGTGCGTCGTCGGGCGCCACGAACTTCATGTTCGGCAACTGGGAGGACCAGCCACAGCGCCAGGCGTCGACCTGCTTGCCGGTCGCGAAGTTGTCGCCGTTGACCCACACCAGGTCCACCGCGCCGTCCGTGCTGCCGGCCTGACGCTCGGCCAGGATGCGGGTCATGGCGTCCTTGGTGTCCGCCACCGGGACGCGTCTCAAGGTCACGCCGAGCTCGGCGGCAGCCGGTGTGAGTACGTCGTCGACGTAGGCATTGCCCTGCTGGTCGCCGCCGTACATCCACAGGTCGACCGTCTGCCCCTTCGCCGCATCTGTGATCTGCGACCACGAGCGCTTCTCGGACGTTGAGTCCGCCGGGATCCCTGAGGCGGCACAGGCGGAGGCGGTCAGGCCGAGCAATACGGTTGGCAGGATCAGTCGGGCAAGGCGCGGATGCATCGGACCTCCGGGGCAGAGAACGTGATGTGTCGGGAACACTTCGAGGTGCTCGGGGACTTCCCGACGCAAGAAGCCCCCGACACCGGACAGGATCACATGAGGAAAGCGGACGCCGCCAAGGCAGGCGCGCTTATCATGATCGTGCTGGGTGCGATCGGGCTCGCGCTGGTCCTCGGTACCCCCGACGTCGAGCGGCTGAGGTCACGCGTCGACGGAGTGGGCATCTGGGGACCCGGCGTGTTTTTCGGTCTCTACGCAGCTCTGGCACTCATTCCCGTCCCCAAGGCCCCGCTGACGGCGGCTGGCGGGGCCCTCTTCGGCCTGTGGGCAGGAGCCGGCCTGGCCCTGGCCGCCGCCTTGGTGGGCGCGATCATTTCCTTCTGCTTGGGACGACGACTCGGACGTGATGTCGTTGACCGGCTCATCCGCGGGCGGCTGGCGCACGTGGATGCGCTACTGAGTGATCACGGCCTTGCGGCGGTCCTCGTGGTGCGGCTGGTCCCGATTCTCCCGTTCACCGCGATCAACTACGCATCCGGGCTCTCGGGAGTGAGGTTCCGCCACTACGTGCTGGGCAGCGCCCTCGGCATGGTCCCGGGCAGCCTCGCCTACGCGGCCCTGGGGGCCTACGGCACCAACCCGTGGGGCCTGATCGCCGCCGGCTCCGCGCTGGTTGTTCTCGTGGCCGGCGGGTCCTGGTGGGCGCGACGGCTCGACCCGCGCCGTGCGGGCAGGACCAGGCGGGACCGCACCCATGCTTGACGCACCGGCCCGCCGCGTCCTGGAACGGCCCATGTCCAGGCTGGCCCGGCTCGTTGACCGACCCCACGTGAGCCCGAACCGGCTGACCTTGCTCGGCTTGGCCACCGGCCTGGGGAGCGCGGGAGCCGCTGCCGGACAGCTGTGGTGGTGGGCCCTGGGACTCTGGTGGTTCTCCCGTGCGATGGACGGACTTGACGGCCCCGTTGCTCGCCGGCGCTGCGCCGCCGCTCACGGCCCCACCGACAAGTCGCACGGGTCCGAGGCCGGCGGCTTCCTGGACATCACGGCTGACTTCGTCGTGTACGGCGCGACCGTGGTTGGGGTGGCGATCGGTGCCACGGCACAGTACGACGCGACCTGGTTGCCATTCTTGTTGGTCCTGCTGGCCTACTACGTCAACGGAACAGCGCTCCTGGCGTTCTCCTCCATTGCCGAGCGCACCGGACGGCAGCGCGAGGATGGGCGCTCGCTGAGCTTTCTCGGAGGTCTCGCGGAGGGAACCGAGACCATTGTCGTGCACTCGTTGTGGCTCGTCATCCCGGCTCAGGCTGCGGTGATCGCCGCCGCATGGGCGGGCGTCGTCGCCGTGAGCGCCGCCCAGCGGATCGTGGCCGGATTCCGGGACCTGTCCTGAACAAACGGTGCCACGTCGTCAGTCGAGGTCAAGCGTCCCTGCTCACCCACCAGGTGCGGCCCCGCGCCAGTGCGCCCAGCACACGCTGGATGGCGGGTCGTTCGAGCTGGGACTGCACGTCGGAGATCGCGGCGCTCCACACTCCGTCGTTGTACGTCGGGTACGCGTGCGTGACGCCGGCGAGATCGCGGGTCGTGAGTCCCCGGGTAATCGCTAGGGCCAGCTCGCCGAGGGTCTCCCCTGCTCGCGGTCCAACCACGGTGGCGCCGAGGACGTGACCGCGCTTGTCGACCACAAGTCGAGTGAAACCTCCGAATGCTCCCTCGGCGACCGCCCGGTCGACGTGGGCGTGAGGCCAGTCGATGGTGCGTAGCCCGGCAGGGATCCGGTCGGTCTGGAGTCCGACCGCGGCGACCTCCGGGTCCGTGAAGGTGACCCGGGGCACCGCTGTCAGGTCGACCTTGCGACGTACTCCCAGAATCGCATTCGCCGCAGCGAGGCTCGCATGCACGGCTGCGGTGTGGGTGTACTGCGGGTGGCCGGTGAGGTCGCCCGCGGCCCAGATCCGCGGGTTCGTCGTGCGCAGGAGGTCGTCGACCACGATGAACCCGCGGTCATCGACCTCGACGGCCGCGGCGGCCAACCCGATGTCTGTCGTGCGTGGCGCTCGTCCGACGGCCACCAGGAGGCGCGAGAAGGGGACCTGCTGCCCGCTCTCGAGGTGGAGCACGCCGGTGCCTCCGGTGGTGGGCTGCACTCTGGCAACGCCTGAGCCGGTGCGGATGTCTACGCCGTCGTCGACCAGGGCGCGGCAGACCTCGGTCGCCGCTCGAGGGTCCTCGCGAGGCAAGATCCGCGGTGCACCCTCGACCACGGAGACCCTGCTGCCCAGGCGGGCGAAGGCCTGGCCCAGCTCGCAGCCGACGCTCCCACCGCCGAGGACCACCAGCTCAGCGGGCAGCTCGGTCAGGGCCCAGACGGTGTCGCTGGTCAGGTAGTCGACGCCGCGCAGACCGGTGATGGGAGGGGCCGCAGGCGCGGCACCGCTGGCCACCAGTGCCTGTCGAAACCTCAGCGGCCTCCCGTCTATCTCGGCCGCATCGGGGCCGGTGAACCGGGCGGTTCCAGTCCGCACCGAAACGCCCGCGTCCTCGAGCGCCTCGACCGAGTCCACGGGTGCGATGTGCTGGATCGTCGCTCGCACGTGATCCATCACCTTCGCAAAGTCGATGGAGACCTCCGCGACCGTGATGCCGAAACGATGGCCACCGCGCGCGGTGGCCGCGACGCCCGCGGCAGCCAGGAGCGCCTTGGACGGAACGCACCCGGTCCACAGGCAGTCACCTCCGGTGCGCTCGCGTTCCACGAGGAGGACCCGGGCACCGAGCCGCGCGGCGGTCTTCGCACCGACGATCCCGGCTGTGCCTCCACCTACCACCAAGAGGTCCCAGGGTTCGCCTCGCGATCTAACGGATCTCGACAAGTCCCCTGTCACGGGCTGTCCTCGTCGTTCATGGTGGACAGGAAGTCGCGGACGCGGTCGACCGATCGAGGGTCGACGGTCGTCCCGCCTGACCACAAGGACAATGCCCGGTGCAGGGCGCGGTGCTCGGCTGCCACCTGGGTGCACCTCTCGCACGTCGCGAGGTGCTCCTCGAGCCGGGAGATCTCTCCGGGCGTGAGCCGGGCAGCGGGGTCGGCGTCGAGGTATCGCTGGATGCGGCGAGCGGACCAGTGGCAGGTCAGCATCTGACGCAGAGTCCCAGTCATGACAGGTCTCCTCGGTTGTGTGCAATAGATCGGAATCTCTTGCGGACGCGATCCCGTGCGCGACTGAGCCGCGACATCACGGTGCCGACGGGCACGCCCATGACTGCGGCTGCCTCGGCGTAGCTGAGGTCGTGCACGTCGACGAGGATGAGTGCGGCGCGGAAGCGCGGGTCGAGGGCAAGGACCGCCGCGGCGAGGTCGGCGTGCATCTCGTGGTCCATGAAACTGTCCTCGGCACTCGGCAATTCAGCCCTGCCGAAGGCCGGCCGTGCGGTCCGGATGAGTTCCCAGTCGCCGATCGTGCCTGGTCGTTGGCGGCGGTGCAGGTTCGCGTTCGTGTTGCGCAAGATGGTCAGCAGCCAGGCCCGCGGATGCCGGCCGTCGAAGCGGTCCATCGCACGGTAGGCGCGCAGCAGCGTCTCCTGCACGAGGTCCTCGGCATCGGCCTGGTTCGAGGTAGTGGTCAGGGCCACTCGTAGCAGGACCTCGATCTCGGGCTCGACCAGCTCTCGGAAGGCGGACTTCCGGCTAGCGTCATCCGGGGGTCGGGCGGCGGTCACGACCGGGGAACCCGTTGGGGACGCAGAATCCTTCCCGCAGCCCTTTGTGGGGCTGGCACAGTTGGAACTGACACCATTCGCTCCCCAGTGGTCCAGCGCATGGAGCGGACCCGATTCGCGTATCCACCCGAGCCGCAAGGATCTCATGTCGCGCTATACACACTCCGCCCCGTGGTACGACGCACTATCGGCCGAGCCGATCTACGGAGTGGGTCGCAAACACGCCATCCCTGCAATGCAGCTCCAGGAGGGGTCCCGGGTGCTGGACGTCGGCTGTGGGACCGGACTCAACTTCCCGCTCCTTCTCGAGGCCGTCGGGGAGAGCGGGCAGGTCGTCGGAGTCGACCGCAGCCCCGAGATGCTGGAGGTGGCGCGGCGCAAGACGCTTCGGCGGTCACCTGGCAACGTCGTCCTCGTCGAGGCGGACGCCGAGGAGCTCAGCCAACTCGCCGTCTCCGGATCTGGGGGGCCGGCCCTGCCCTTTGACGCAGTGCTCTTCACCTATTCGCTGTCGCTGATGGGTGACTGGGAAGGCGCGTGGCTTCGGGCATCGTCCCTGGTCCGACCAGGCGGTCGCGCGGGAATCGTCGACATGGAGCCGCCCCACGGATGGGCCCGGCTACTCCGTCCGGCTGCCCGTCTGGCCTGTCTGATGGCAGGAGCCGACATCAACGCGCGGCCGTGGACGGTGCTCGACACGACAGCCACTGACGTGCAGTCATGGAGCCTGCGTGGTGGCCATGTCCAGGTGCGCGTCGGAACCGTCTGACCCCACGACCGCGCTTGAGGAGTTGTCATGTCCATCTCGCGGCCCGCACTGATCATCTTCGCCTGCACGGGCCGCCCCCACCGCTCATCTCAGGGCGTCACAGCGACGGGGCTGCGGGCAGGTCGAGCTCGGTGTCCACCAGATGGTTGAAGTAGTTCGTGAACAGGTTGAGCGTCACGTGCGTGCTCAGCTCGGTGAGCTCAGTGTCGGACCAACCTGCCTCCAGCGCCTGGTTCCAGGACGCGTCGGTGACAGTCCCCTTGTTGGCCGTCATCTCCCGCGCGAGGATCAGCAGGACCGCCAGCTTGGCGTCGAACCCGACGCTGTCTCGGCGGACCTGCACCATCTCCTCAACCGTCAGACCGGCGGCCTTGCCCCCGGCGCTGTGCGCCGCCTGGCAGTACGAGCACTCGTCGACGTTTGCCACCGCGAGTGCGATGGCCTCACGCGTGCGCCCGTCGAAGCTTCCGTAGTCCGCGATCACCTGCTGCAGCGCGATGTAGGACTGCAGGACGACCGGCGAGTGAGCCATCCCTCCATGGATGTTCAGGACCTTGCCGAACTTCGACTCCAAGTCCTTGAGCTCCGCGCGGCTGTCCGCGGGTGCGGACTCCACGGTGTGCACGGGGATACGGGGCATGGTGCTCTCCTTCTCTCGTTGACGTCGTACCCCCTCACAACCCGGCGAGGTCGGCGGCCCATTCCACCCGGTGACGCAGGTCTCGGAGGCAAGCACCTCTGATGACTATTCTCGAAACCGGGATGCCCAGGCCATCCCCAGCGGGTTTCCCTCACCAGATCGCCTGGTCCACACAGCACTCACACAGGAGAGTTCATGACGCAGCCCGCCCCGACCACACCCCGAGTCGAGGTCATGTGGCGCCCAGGATGTCCTTTCTGCGGTTCGCTGCGTCGAGGGCTCAGGCGTGCGGGCGTGATGACCGTCGAGCACGACATCTGGTCCTCCGTCGACGCCGCCGCCCGGGTGCGAGCAGCCACCGGGGGCGACGAGACCGTGCCGACCGTCTTCGTGGGACCGCGTGCGCTTGTGAACCCCTCTGCCGACCAGGTCGTGGCCGCCATCAGAGCCGATGACCCCGGCTACCACCCGACTCCCCCGGGAAGGACGGTCCGCGCTGACGCCTCCGGGTTCCGGTCGTCGCGCAGCGCCGGACTTGTCTGGACGCTCGCGGTCGCAGTGGTGTGGATCCTGCTCGTCGCATGGCGCCCCACCACGACGTGGCACCTCGCGCCGCTGCTCATGGCCGCCGCCTGGCCGTGGGTGGTGGGCCAGGATCTCTCGGCGAGTGACCCGACGGCGCGCCGAAGGGTCCTGATTGCCGGCGCCGGGGGCCTGGCCACCGGCTCGGCTCTCATAGCGATCCTCGCTCTCGCTGGTCGCCTCGACGGGCCCACGTGGACCGGCGGCGGCACACCGGTCGTCGAGGCGTTCCTGCTCGCGGGTGCCGGCGCGCTGGTCGCGACACTTTTGGGCGTCATGCGTACCGTCCGACGTACGATGACCGCGTCAGCCAGGCTGGGCACGCGGTCCTTCGCATCGTCCGAGGACGTCG
>Ga0136640_10001258_pt1 | contig 10063 bp, 10 predicted proteins | sample AntDrymUQ8642106_2_FD_105498 | JGI IMG/M metagenome (GOLD analysis project Ga0136640, IMG submission 105498) | Polar desert sand microbial communities from Dry Valleys, Antarctica - metaG UQ864 (21.06) | ecosystem: Environmental > Terrestrial > Soil > Desert | place: Antarctica: Dry Valley...
CCAATCGCCGCCGCGCGGCATCCTCCGACCCCGCGTCGCCCAGCCGCGCGGCCGCCTGGGCCAGGACGAGCCACGCGCGCGCGTCCTCGGGCTCGCGACGCGTCGCCGCGCGCGCGTCGGCGAGCGCCCCCGCGTCCCGGCCGGCGAACAGCTGCAGCTCCGCGGCTCGCACCAGCGGGGCCGTGTCCGCGGTCCGCCCGGCGGCCCCGTGCAGCAGCGCCAGCGCCTCGTCCACACGCGCCGGTGCGCGGCCGCCCTCGATCAGCGCAGCGCCACGCTCCACGTCGCGGGCTGTGCGCAGCGACCCGGTGAGCAGGACGACCGCGACGACCGCCGCCGCGAGCACGGTCAACCGCGCGATCATGCGCGAGCCGGAGCCGCCGCCGGGGCGCGCAGCAGAGTCGGCACGAGCACCGCGCCCGCGGCTGCTAGCTGCACGAGCAGCACGACGGCGGCGAACGAGGTGAGGCGATCGAGCGAGCCGCCGAGCAACAGGACCGGCTCCGCGAGCGCCACGACCGCCAGCGGCGCCAGGAAGCGGCCCGAGCTGACGGCGAGCAGGTAGTTGACCGTGAGGTAGGTCAGCGCGAGCACGCTCATCGCCACGCCCAGCAAGGGGAGTGCGCCGGCGGCGACCTCGTAGGAGGGGCCGAACCCGAGCCGCAGGACCAGCTTGGGGGCGAGCGTCATCGCCAGCAGCGCCGGCGCCGCGACGACGGCGACGACTGCGCATGCGCGCAGCAGCACCGGGCGGGCGACGCGCCCGGCCGCGGTCCGGCCGGCTGCCTCGGGGATCACGTAGAGAGCGACGCCGATCGCCGTCCAGACGACGACCTTCGCGGCGACCGCCGCGGCGGCGTATGCGCCGGCCTGGACCTCCGCGACCTGGTGGCGGACGACGATTACGTCGACGTTCTGGAGCACCGCGATCAGGCCCAGTGCGACGATCGGCACGACGGCCTCGCGCAGCAGCTCGCGCAGGCGGGCGGCGTCCGCGGCACCGGGGTCCGAGGCCTGGGGGTCGTCGCGGCACGCGAGCACGCGCCCGAGCACGAGCGCGGCGGCTGCCATCGCGAGCGGCGTGCCGAGGTACGCCCCCGTCGTGCCGAGCCCGGCGAGCACCAGCGCGAGCCCGAGCACAAGCCGCCCCGCGGCCTCGCCCACGATCGAGATCCCCACGGCGCGGTACTCGCCGAGCCCTGTGAGCACGCCGCGCTCGACCGAAAGCAGCACCCAGAGGCTCATCGTCGGGAGCGTCGCAGCGGCCGCCCAGGGCGCGTCGACACTCAACAACTCCGCCAACGGCTCGCGGAACAGCGCGCCGGCCACGACCAGCGCGAGCGTGCCGGCGGCCAGCCGCCACGTCCAGCGCCGCAGCGTCACGCCGAGCTCGCCACGCGCGCCCAGCCGCCGCACGGCGACCGCGCGCGAGACCGCGACCTGGAGCGCGTAGCCGGGAACCGACAGGATCAGATACGTCGAGAGCGCCGCCGCGAGCACCCCGTAGTCCTCGCTGCCGAGCACGCGGGCGAAGATCGCGGTGAAGATCACCGCGATGCCGTTCGCGGCGAGCTGCGCTGCCGCCAGCCCCGCGGCCGCGGTGGCGCCGCTGTCGCCGCTGTCGCCGCCGGGCGTGCCGGGAGCGGGCGCTTCCGGGACGTACGGGAGGCGACGCACGGGCGGCGAAGGTAGCGCAGGGCGGGTCGCTAAGGTGCCCGCGATGCCGTCGCCACGCAGGCGCGTCGCCGCGTTCGCCGCCGCAGTACTTGATGCACCCGCCTCGGCGGCCGCGCAGGGCGGCGCCGGCGACGAGCAGTATCAGGACCCCTTCGCGGGTGACCAGGACCAGGGCCAGTCGCAGGACGGCGGCGACCAGCGGGACGACGCACCCGCCGCGCCGGCCCCTGCCCAAGAGCCGGAGCCGGAGCCGGCAGCCGGCTCCGACCGGGACCGAGAGCGTCCAGGCCGCGCCGGCGGCGGCCCAACCGCAGCTTCCGCGCACGGGCGCCGACGCGGGCGCTGTCCTGCTCGCCGGCTCGATCCTGCTTGCGGGCGGCGCCGCCCTGCGCGTCCGCGTGCGTGAGCAGCTCTAGCGACAGCGACGGCCCGGAGGCGACCGAGCGCGCGGGGGCGCGGCTCGCGCAGCGATTGCGGCCCGGCGACGTGGTGCTCGTCTCGGGCGAGCTCGGTGCCGGCAAGACAACATACGTCCGCGGCGCGCTGCGGGCGCTGGGCGTCTCCGAGGCGGTCACGAGCCCGACCTTCGTGCTCGGCTTGCTCTACCACGGCGCCACGGGCCCGCTCGCGCATCTCGATCTCTACCGGCTCGACGGCCTCGCCGGCGAGGACCCCGGCCTGCTCGATGCCTACTTCGGCCCGGAGACCGTGACGTTCGTGGAATGGCCGGAGCGCGCGGAGTCCGAGGCGCTGCTCGGCGGCCGTGCGATCGCTCGCCACGTGACGCTCGCGCACGCCGGCGGCGACCGGCGCACGGTCACGGAGTCGCGGTGATCGTCGTCGCGTTCGACACGGCAAGCCCTTCGACGGTCGCCGGCGTCCTGTGCGCGGACGGCAGCGTCGTCGAGGCGCGCGACGACCCGCCGGAGGGATCGCGCGGCGAGCATGCCGCGCGCCTGCTCGTGCTGGTCGAGCAGGCGCTCGCGCAGGCCGGGGTCGGATGGAGCACGGTCGACCGGATCGCCGTCGGGGTCGGCCCGGGCGGCTTCACCGGGTTGCGGATCGGTGTCGCGACCGCCCGCGCACTCGCGCAGGGCCACGGTCTGCCGCTGGTCCCGGTCGGCTCGCTCGAAGCGCTTGCGCTTGCGCTCCCGACGGACGGCGGCGAGGGCGCCGTCGCCGCGGTGCTCGACGCGCGCCGCGGCGAGGTCTTCGCGGGCGTCTGGGAGGACGGGCGCGAGCGGTTTGCTCCCGCGGCGGTTGCCCCGCACATGCTGGCCGGGCGGCTCGCACAGCTGGCTGCGCCCGTGCGGGCCGTCGGCGATGGGGCGGTACGCTTCCGGGCAGAGCTCGAAGCGGCAGGGGTGAGCGTCCCGCCGGACGGCGCTTCGGTTCACCGGATCAGCGCCGGGCCGCTCTGCCGGCTCGGTGCGGCTGGGGAGCCGGCCGAACGCGACGGGCTACTCCCGGACTACCGACGCGAGCCCGACGCCAAGCCGCCCCAGCAATGACAGCACCGCCCACCGCCGCCGTCGAGGTCCGCCGCCTCACCTACGCAGACCTGCCGCAGGTCGTCGCGATCGAGCGGCGCGCGTTCCCGACGCCGTGGTCGCTGGCGATGTTCGTGCTCGAGCTCTCCAAGCCCGCGGGCGTCTGCCTGGCGGCGTTCGTCGACCGCGAGCTGGCCGGCTACCTCGTCTGCTCGCGCTACGACACGGTCTGGCACATCATGAACGTGTCGGTCGATCCCGACCGCCGCCGCCACGGGATCGCCTCGACGCTGCTCGTGCGGCTCTTCGAGCGCGTCGACGACCCCGAGGCCCAGTACACGCTCGAGGTCAGGCGCTCCAACGAGGGGGCGATCGCGCTCTACGACCGCTTCCGCTTCCGCGCCGCGGGGGTGCGGCGGCGCTACTACGCCGACAACGGCGAGGACGCCGTCGTGATGTGGCGCACACCGGCGACACTGCGCGGCTCGCTCGACGACGTGCCGAACGCCCCGCCGAGTTGACAGGGCCTTGATCCTCGCGCTTGAGACCTCGTGCGACGACACCTGTGCCGCCGTCGTCTCGGACGCCGGCGAGGTGCGCTCCTCGATCGTGTCCTCCCAGGGCGTCCACGACCGCTTCGGCGGCGTCGTGCCGGAGATCGCGTCGCGGCATCACCTCGAGCTGGTCAACGCGGTGGTCGACGACGCGCTGCGCGAGGCCGGCTGCGACCTCGAGGACGTCTCGCTGGTCGCCGTCACCCAGGGGCCCGGGCTCGTCGGGGCGCTGCTGGTCGGCGTCGCGACGGCCAAGGGGCTCGCGGCCTCGAGGCGGCTGCCGTTGGCGCCGGTCGATCACCTGCAGGGCCATGTCGCCGCGAACTTCCTCGCACCGGATGCGATCGAGCCGCCGTTTCTCTGCCTGATCGCCTCGGGCGGCCACACGCTGCTCGTGCGAGTGACCGGCAAGCGCGGTTACGAGGTGCTCGGGCGCACGCTCGACGACGCCGCGGGCGAGGCGTTCGACAAGGGCGCACGGCTGCTCGGGCTCGGTTATCCGGGCGGTCCGGCACTGTCGCGGCTGGCGCTCGCGGGCGATCCGTCTGCGTTCGCGTTTCCGACCGCGGCCCGCGTCATGGGCCTCGACTTCTCCTTCGCGGGCCTCAAGACCGCGCTCCTCTACACGGTGCGCGACCTCGGGCAGGAGCGGACGCGCCGGTGCGCCGCTGACCTCGCCGCGTCCTACGAGCACGCGATCGTCGAGGCGCTGATCATCCGCATCGAGCGCGCACTGGCGGCCGAGCCGGGCGCGCGGCTCGCGATCTGCGGCGGCGTGGCGGCCAACCGGCGGTTGCGCGAGCGCGCACAGCGGCTCGGCGTCGACGTCGCGGTGCCGGCGCCGGAGCTGTGCACGGACAACGCGGCGATGATCGCTTCCGCCGCCCGCTGGGTGGACGCGGTGCCCTACCCGGACTACCTCGCGCTCGACGCGTACGCGACCGGCCGCCGTAGCCGCGCCGCCTGAGTTGGTGGCGGCCGTCCGCGGGGGTCTTTCGGCGCTGCGCTCGCACAAGCGGCTCGTGGTCGCCGCGGCGGCAGCGCTCGCGGCTGCGGGCGCCGTCGCGGCGGCGCTCGCGCTCGGCGGCGACGACACCCCGCCGGCGCCCGCGCTCGCGGACGCGGTGCCGTTCGACGGGCGTTCGCCGCGCGAGCCCAGCGGCGAGCGGACGCGCGTGATCGTCGCGCTGCCGCGTCCCGCGCTCGGCGCCGCCGGGATCTCGGAACCCGGCGCCCAGCGCGCCTACGTGCGCTCGCTCGAGCAGGAGTCCGCCGCGTTGCGCTCGGCGCTCGGCGCGCGCGGCATCCGGCTCTCCGACGTGACCACATTCGCGCGCACGTTCAACGGCTTCGCGGCGACCGTCCGCACGAGCGACCTCGCGGACCTGCCCTCGCTGGGCGTGCGCGCGCAGCCCGTGCGCCGCTTCTATCCGGCGTCGAGCGAGCCGGCGTACGTACCCGGGCTGCGGCTCCCTGTCGCCGCGGCGCCGCTCGGCGGTGCGCCGGTCGCGGTGCTCGACAGCGGCGTCGATCGCAACCATCCGCTGCTCGCGGACGGGCTGGACCCGGGCTTTGACGCGGTCGACCGCGATCGCGATCCCGCGCCCGCGCGCGATCCGCGCGGCGGGCGGCGCGAGACGAGCGGCACCGCGCTCGCCGGCATCCTCGTCGCGGCCGGCGAGCGCGTGCTGCCGATCCGGGTCGCCGGCCTGCAGCCCGCCCCGCAGGGCGCGGGCTTGGAGGACGTCGCGGGATCCGACCGGCTGCTCGCGGGGCTCGAGCGTGCCGTCGATCCCGACGCCGACGGCGCGACCGACGATCATGTCGCGGTCGCGCTCGTGGGGGTCAACTCGCCCTACGCGGCGTTCGAGCGGTCGCCCGAGGCGCGCGCCGTGCGCGCGGCGGCCGCGCTCGGGATGCTGGTCGTTGCGCCCGCCGGTGGGGAAGGAGCCGCGGCTGGGCCACAGGGGACGATCGGCTCGCCCGCCGCCGCGCCGGATGCGCTCGCCGTGGGCGCGCTCGCCGCGCCGGCGGCGGTCGCGCGCCTCGAGCTCCGGGTCGGCGGCGTGGACGCCCGCGGCGCGGTGCTGTTGGCCGGCGATCCGCCGCCCGGAGGGCTGAGGACGGCCGGCCCGGTCGAGGCGACCGACCCCGCCGCGCTGCTCGTGCACGGAGCCGGGAGCCTGCGCGGGCGACTGGCCGTCGTGCGCGCCGGCGACCAGCCGGTGGCACGCGCCGCCGCCGCTGCCGCCGCCGGCGCCCGCGCCGTGCTGCTGGCCGAACCGCGCCGCCGCCCGCTGCCGGCGGTCCCCGCCGGCCGGATCGCGGCGCCGGTGCTGGGCGTGACGGGCGACACCGCCGCGACGGTGCTCGACGAGGATGCGGGTGCGCTGGTCGAGGTCGGCGACGTCACGCCGGGCCGCCCGCCGGCGGCGCTCCCAGTAGCGCGCGGCGCGCTGCGCGCGGCCCTGATCGCCGCCGCTGCCCCCGATCCGCGGCTGCCGGCACGCGGCAGCGGAGCCGGTGCGCTCCGCCGGCCGGCGTCACCCGCGGCACTGACCGCGCGCACTACACCGGCGCGCCGTGCCGACCCCTGCCCCGGCGAGGTCGCGTGCGTGCGCATCGTGCTCTCGAATCGCGGCGGATCCGCCGCCACGCCGGCGCTCTCCGTGGTCGCCGACCCGCAGACCAGCGCCGCGCTCGCCCGCTCGAGCCTGACGATCCCGGCGGGCGGCCGGCGCGAGGCCGTCGTCGAGGTCACGGCGGCCGGGCCGGACGGGCTGGCTGCCGGCCGGCTGGTCGTCCGCGCCGGGGACGCGGGCGCCGTGCTCACGCACCCGTTCATGATCGCGATCGCGCCGCGCGAGCCGCCGCCGCTCGGTGCGTTGACCCTGCAGCGCGACGGCGGCCGCGTGTCCGGCGTGCGCTTCTCGCTGGGCGCTTTCGAGCGCGGGGATCCGCTCGACGGCGGCGCCCGCATCACGCTCACCGAACGCGTCGCGCTGACGCTCGTCAAGGTCGCCGACGACCGGGTGGTGCGCCGCCTGACGCCCCCGGGCGGAGCCCGCGAGCTGCTGCCCGCCGAGTACGCCTACGAGCTTCCCGCCGAAGCGCTGCGCGCGCTCGGCCGTGGTCGCTACGCCTTCCGCGCGGTCGCCGGCTCGCCCGCCGGGGGAGCGCCCGCGACGGCTCGCTCGGAGCCGTTCGAGCGATGAAGGTCGTGACCTTGTACGGTCGCCCCGGCTGCCACCTCTGCGACGAGGCGCGTACCGTGCTCGAGCGCATCCGCGTCGCCCGGCCCTTCCGCCTCGAGGAGATCGACATCGAATCCGACGATGCTCTATTCAAGCGCTATTTGGAGCGCATCCCCGTGATCGCCCTCGACGGCGTGGAGCTGTTCGACCATTTCGTCGAGGAGGAGACCCTGCGCCGGAAGCTCTAGAGTGGGCGCGCCATGAGCCCCAGCGACGTCGCGAGCAGCGTGGACCGCAGCGATTCCGGCGGCCCCGTCTCGGAACGGCTGTCGCTCGGCGTCGCAGCGCGCCTGTCGCGCTACCTGCAGGTGCTCACGCAGGCGCGCAAGATGGGCAAGGAGACGATCTCCTCCCAGGAGCTGTCGGAGTACACGCACGTCAACTCCACCCAGATCCGGCGCGACCTCTCCGGCTTCGGGAAGTTCGGCAAGCGCGGGGTCGGCTACAACGTCGACTCGCTCGTCTCGCAGATCCGCAAGATCCTGCGCACCTCGGGCCAGCACAACATCGCGCTGTTCGGCGCCGGGCACCTCGGTCGTGCGATCGCGTCGTCGGACATCTTCGCCGACCACGGCTTCCGTGTCGTCGCGATGTTCGACTCGGACCGCACCAAGGTCGGCGAGCAGATCAACGGGGTCGGCGTCCGGCACGTGGAGGACGTCAAGCAGGTCGTCGAGGACGAGGACATCGTGGTCGGCGTGCTCGCGGTGCCCACCGGGGCGGCCCAGGAGCTCGCCGACCAGCTCGTCGACGCCGGCGTGAAGATCGTCTTCAACTACTCCGAAGCGCTCCTGCAGGTCCCGCCGGACGTGACCGTCCACACCTCCAGCCCGGCCGTGGACCTGCTCTACGCGCTCTACTTCTACCTCACCTAGTCTCCCGCACCGATGATCGACCTTGCCATCGCGCGCGAGACCTTCGAGGGCTCGGCAGACTTCACCGTCGGCATCGAGGAGGAGTTCGCGCTCGTCGACCCGCAGACGTTGTTGCTGGTGCCCCGTTTCGAGCTGCTGCGCGACGCCGCCGCATCCGATCCGGTGCTCGCCGCCTCGATCGCAGGTGAGCTGATCTCCTCGGAGATCGAGATCCGCTCGGGCGCCGGCAGTGACGTCGAGGACGCACGCAGCCGCCAGGCCGGCGCCCGCCGGCGGTTGTTCGCGCTGGCCGGCGAGCACGGCGTCGCGCTCGGCGCGACCGGCACGCATGCGCTCAGCGACTACCGCGAGCAGCAGGTCATCGACACGGACCACTACCACCGCGTCGAAGACGGGTTGAAGTACGTCGCCTGGCGCAACAACACGTTCTCGGTCCACGTGCACGTCGGCGTGCGCGGATCCGATCGCGCGGTCCTCGTCTGCGACCGGCTGCGCCCGATCCTGCCGCTGCTGCTGGCGCTGAGCGCCAACTCGCCCTACATCGACGGGCGCGACTCGGGCCTGCACTCCGGTCGCAGCCAGACGTTCACGAAGTCCTTCCCGCGCTGCGGCATCCCGGACGTGTTCGGCACCTGGCAGGCGTGGGCCGACTACGTCGAGCTGCTCGTGCGCACCGGCTCGATCGTCGAGTTCACCCAGCTCTGGTGGTCCGTGCGCCCGCACCACGACTTCGGCACCGTCGAGGTGCGCATCTGCGACGCGCAGTCCACGGCCGCCGAGGCCGACGGGCTCGCCGCGCTGATCGTCGCCTGCGTGCGCCGGGCCGCAGCGGAGGTCGACGCCGGCGAGACGCCGCCCGACATCCCCGCGCGGCTGATCGAGGAGAACATGTGGCGCGCGATCCGCCATGGCCTCGACGGCCGCCTGCTCGACCTCGAGGCCCAGCGCATCGACGAGTTCCCGGCGGCAGAGACGCTCGAGCGCCTGAATGCCTGGGCCGGCGCGGACGTCACGCTGCCCGCGTTTAACGGCGCGCAACGCCAGCGGCGCATGATCGAGGACGGCGCGACGCCGGCAGAGGTGTACGCGGCGTGCCTGGTGGAGACCCAGGCCACATACTCTGAGGAGACCTGCGATGAGCCAGCCTGAGTTCACAGAGGAGGAGCTGCGTCAGCTCGAGGCCGAGATGGAGCGCATCTCGGTCGACGACGTGTTGATCCAGACGACCGTGACGCTGCTCAACCTCGCCGCGCGCAAGGCGGGGCTCGGCGGCGCGCCGGGCGAGGACCAGGCCACCCCGACGGCCGACTGGGAGCAGGTCCGCCAGGCGATCGAGGGCGCCCGCGCGCTGCTGCCGCTGCTCGAGTCGCGCCACGCCGCGCAGCTCGCGCCGGTGCGCGACACGCTCTCGCGTTTGCAGATGGTGTACGCGCAGCAGGCCGGTGTAGGGCCCTCGCCGGCGCCCGCGCCGGGGGCCGCGCCCGCCCCGGAGCCGGTCAAGCCGGAGGGCCCCGGAACCGCGCAGAGCTCCGGCCGCCTCTGGATCCCTGGGCAGTAGAACCCGCCTCACGTCTCAACGCCCGATAAACTGCTGCCCCGCTCTGGCGGCGGCCCGTCTTCGGCCGCCGCTTTCGTTGTTGCCTGAACGCTCTCTGAGAGGTTTCCCTTGTCCGATTTCCTGTCCGACCATGGGGTCGTCGTCGCGCTGATCTGCGCGCTGGCTGCCGTCGGGTACGGCGTGGTCACGAGCCGCGCGCTGCTCGCCCTGTCGCCCGGCAACGAGGTCATGCGCGGCCTCTCGGCCGCGATCCAGGAGGGCGCGTCGGCCTACCTGCGCCGCCAGTACACGACGATCGCGATCGTCGGTGCCGTCCTCTTCGTCGCCCTGATCCCGCTGCAGAACGTCCAGGTGGCGCTCGGCTTCCTGGTCGGCGGCCTCGCCTCGGCGGCCGCCGGGTTCATCGGCATGAACGTTTCCGTGCGCGCCAACGCACGTGTCGCCGAAGCCGCCCGCGGCGGCATCGGCCCGGCGCTCGACGTCGCGTTCCGCGGCGGGGCCGCGACCGGCATGCTCGTCGTCGGCCTCGCGCTGCTCGGCGTCGCCGGCTACTACGGGATCCTGACGTACTTCTTCGACGTCGACCAGAAGGACGCGGTCGACGCGCTGATCGGCCTCGGCTTCGGCGGCTCGCTGATCTCGGTGTTCGCGCGCC
>Ga0136640_10001259_pt1 | contig 10052 bp, 8 predicted proteins | sample AntDrymUQ8642106_2_FD_105498 | JGI IMG/M metagenome (GOLD analysis project Ga0136640, IMG submission 105498) | Polar desert sand microbial communities from Dry Valleys, Antarctica - metaG UQ864 (21.06) | ecosystem: Environmental > Terrestrial > Soil > Desert | place: Antarctica: Dry Valley...
CCAAGGAGTTCGGGTACAAGGTTTCGGCCTTCCACCACGCGGTCGAGAGCTACAAGATCGCGGATTTGCTCAAGGCGAACGGCGTGTGCTCGGCGATGTGGGCCGACTGGTGGGGCTTCAAGATGGAGTCGTACGACGGCATCGGCGAGAATATTCCGCTGGTCCACAATGCCGGGGCGTGCGCGATCGTCCATTCCGACGACGCCAACGGAATCCAGAGGTTGAACCAAGAGGCCGCCAAGGCGCTCGCCGACGGGCGGCGGATGGGGATGCGAATATCGGACGAGCTGGCGTGGACCTGGCTGAGCTTCAATCCTGCCAAATCGATGGGGATTGCCGACAGGACCGGCAGCCTGAAGCCTGGCAAGATGGCCGATGTCGTACTGTGGAACGGCAATCCGTTCAGCGTCTATACGCGGCCGGAGCGGGTCTGGATAGACGGCGCGCTGATGTACGACGCAGGCGATCCGAAGCGTCGACCGGTGAGCGACTTCGAGCTCGGCCAGCCCGGCGAAGGCGACGTGAAGTGAGGAGGGGCCAGCTTCCCGCTTCGTCATTGCGAGCGCAGCGAAGCAATCCAGTAACGCGGCCTTCGAAGCTGGATTGCTTCGTCGCTGCGCTCCTCGCAATGACGGCCTTGGCGGCCGCACCTGCTGCTGCGCAGACGGTCGCGATCACCAACGGTCGAATCGCGATCGGCGACGGTTCGGCGCCGATTGAAAACGGGACTGTCATCATCCGGGCGGGTCGCATCGTCGCGGCGGGGGCTGGAGTTTCGATACCAGCGGGCGCGGAACGCATCGACGCGGGCGGCAAGTGGGTGACGCCGGGAATCATCGCTGGTTTCTCGCGGGTGGGGCTGGTCGAGGTCGATGCGGTCGACGCCAGCAACGACGCCCAGGCCAACACCGCGCCGTTCAGCGCTGCGATCGACGTCGCGCCGGCGATCAACCCGCGCGCCGCGGCGATCGCGGTCAGCAGGGCGGGGGGCGTGACGCGCGCGGTGGTTGCACCGGCCACCGCCAAGAGCATTTTCGCCGGCCAGGGCTCGATTATCGACATGGGCGCCGACATGGAGCCGATCACGAGGGCGCGCGCGTTCCAGTTCGTCGAGTTTGGAGAGGACGGCGCCCGCGAGGCGGGCGGCAGCCGCGCCGCCGCGCACGCGCTGTTCCGAAACGCGCTTCGCGAAGCGCGCGATCTCGGCCGAGGCTCGGGAATTGGCGGTGGGGCGGCGTCGGCGGTAGCGCCGCGTGCGTCCGACCAGCGCGATTTTCAGCTCGAAGAAGTGCCTGACAGCCAGCTGATGTCGCCATCTGCATCGCGGCCGGAAGACGTTCTGCTAACGCGGTTCGATGCGGCTGCTTTGGTCCCGGTGCTGCAAGGGCGGCAGAGGCTGCTCGTCCATGTCGAACGCGCCAGCGACATCCTGCAGATGATCGCACTTCGGCGCGAGTTTCCCAACCTGCGAATCGTGCTGGTCGGCGCCAGCGAAGGCTGGACCGTCGCCGACAGGATAGCCGCCGCCGGGATTCCGGTGATCGCTTCAGCGCTCAACGATCTTCCGTCGTCATTCGAACAGCTCGCCGCCACCCAGTCCAACGTCGCGCGGATGCGCGCCGCGGGAGTGGCGGTGTCGGTGGGGATGATCGGCGACAATGAAAGCCGGCAGGTGCGGCTTTCGACCCAATATGCCGGCAATCTGGTCGCGGCGGGCCGGCTTCCCGGCGGGACCGCTATGAGCTGGGGCGAGGCGTTCGCGACGATCAGCTCGGGTCCGGCGGAAGCGCTCGGGCTCGGCGGCGAGCTTGGCTCGCTCCGCGCGGGCCGCCGCGCCGATGTCGTGATCTGGGACGGCGATCCGCTCGAAAACAGTTCGACGCCGGTGATGGTCATGATCGACGGGGTCCGGCAACCGATCGACAACCGCCAGACCAAGCTTCGCGACCGCTACCGCGACCTCGACGAGAGCAGCCTGCCAAAGGCCTACGATCGCTAACGGAGCATCGCGTTGCTAGAGGTTCTGAACCAGAACGCAGTGGTCGAGAGCGTCGCAGGGCACTCGCATTTCCAGATTTACACCATTGATGACGTTGCGAGGCGGCTGATCGATATCCGAGATGTTTTGAAGGGGTATGCGGGTTTCAATCGTTTGCGCGTGGAAACCTTCAGCGCAACCGACCGGGCAGATGAGCGGATAAAGCGCGAGCAGGAACGAGAGCGTTTTCGCCAAAGTCAGGGACCTAAATGCCGACGGCGAGACGCCTTCCTGATGGCAAAGCCTGAAGAGCTGCGGTGGGTTCGTTTGATCCGAATGTGGTCGGCCCGTTCGGTGACCTTTCTGACCGACCCAGTTACGGCTGAAGAAGCGCGTCCTGCTCGGTAAGTGGCGCGTCTTCGACCCCGCCGCTGTGTGCGGAGACGGTTGCAGTGACCGCGATGTCCATCGTCACATTGCCGACCGTGCGGAAAATGTCGGGGATGGTCTCGACCGCGATCAGGATCGCCAGCGGCTCGATCGGAACGCCCATGGCGATGGCGATTGGCGCGATCGAGGTGACGAAGCTGACCTGGCCGGGAAGGCTGACCGCACCCAGCGTCGTAATCGCCGCCGCCGCGACGCCCGCGGCGATCAGCGCGGGGCTGAGCGGGATTTGATACCAATGCGCGATGTAGAGGACGACCGCGACGTTCATTGCCGGGCCGGTGGCGCGAAAGATCGCGACGGCCAGGGGTAGAACGACGCCCGAGGTCGCCACCGGGACCCCGAGCTTTTGCGCGCCGCGCAGCATCGCCGGGAGCGAGGCGAGCGAGGATTGGGTGCTGATCGCCATCGCCTGCGATGAGCTGGTCGCCCGCGCGAAGCGAAGGAGGCCGACCCGGCCGCCGAATATGCCGATCGGATAAGCGAGCAGCCAGACGACGATCCCGACCGCCGAGACGATGATGACATAGTGGAGAAGCGCCCCGAATGCCGCGCCGCCCGCGCGCGCGCCGACCACGAAGGCGAGCGCGAAGACTCCAATCGGCGCGAGCCACAGCACCCAGCCGATGATGACCAGCATGACATCGGCGACCGCGCGGAAAAAGCCGGTGAGCTGCTCGCGCGGGCCCTCGGGCAGGCGCAGAAGCGCGAAGGCGAAGACGGTGGTGAAGAGGATGAGCGGCAGGATGGCGTCGTTGGCTGCGGAGGCGACCGGGTTTGTGGGGATCATCGATCCCAGGAAATCGGCGATCCCCGGCACCTCGCCAGCCGGCGCCTCCGCGCCGCTCAATGCGGAGCGAAGCGCTCCGGCTGAGGCTGTGGGAAGGGGAAAGAGATCGAGGAACAGCGGCGTCAGAAGCGCGCCGAGCGTGGCCGAAGTCCAGATGAGGACGATGAAGATCGCCAACGATCGTGCGGTCAGGCGTCCGGCGCGGGCGGCCTCGGCGGTGGCCGCGATTCCGACGATCAGCAGCGAAGTCACGAGCGGGACGATGGTCATGCGCAGCGCGTTGAGCCAGGCGGTTCCGATCGGCTCGGCGATCGCGATGGCGGACTCAACCCACCCGCTCCCGGCGGCGGCAATGCCGAGCGCGAGGCCGAGCACAAGAGCGACGAGGACGCGGGTCGGCTGCGACATAAGAGGCGGGCCTTATCGGCGAAGCGACGCCAAGGCTATGCCTTCAGGGGCCGGCGCGGTAAGACTCGATAAAAGGGGTAAGTGGAGGCATGGCGCGCAAATTTTTCGGCACCGACGGCATCCGCGGACGCACGAACACGTACCCTTTGACCGCGGAAATGGCGCTCAAGGTCGGCCAGGCGGCCGGAGCGCACTTCGTCCGCGGCGACCACCGGCACCGGGTGGTGATCGGCAAGGACACGCGGCTTTCGGGCTATATGATGGAGTCCGCGCTGGTAGCGGGCTTCACCAGCGTCGGCATGGACGTGGTCATGGTCGGGCCGATGCCGACGCCGGCGGTGGCGATGCTGGCCCAATCAATGCGAGCTGACCTCGGCGTCATGATTTCCGCCAGCCACAATCCTTATTACGACAACGGCCTGAAGCTGTTCGGACCCGACGGATACAAGCTGTCGGATGACGACGAAGCGGCGATCGAAGCTGCGCTCGAGCGACCGCCCGTGCTCGCTACTTCCGAGCAAATCGGCCGAGCGCGAAGGATCGAGGATGCGCGGGGTCGCTATATCCATTTCGCCAAATCGACGTTCCCGAGCAACCTTCGGCTCGATGGACTAAAGATCGTAATCGATTGCGCGAACGGCGCCGCCTATCAAGTCGCGCCCTCAGCTTTGTGGGAGCTCGGCGCGGATGTCGTGACGGTAGGCGTTTCGCCGAACGGCACCAACATCAACGACAAGTGCGGATCGACCGCACCGGCCCAGCTCGCCGCGCGCGTGGTCGAGCAAGGCGCGCATATCGGCGTCGCGCTCGACGGCGATGCCGACCGGCTGATCGTCGTCGACGAGAAGGGGCGCGTCGTCGACGGCGATCAGCTGATGGCGCTGATCGCGACCAGCTGGGCGCGGCGCGACATACTGCGCGGTGGCGGCATCGTCGCGACGGTGATGTCCAATCTCGGGCTCGAGCGTTTCCTCGAGAGCCGTCATCTGAGCCTCCTTCGCACGCAGGTCGGCGACCGGCACGTGCTCGAGGCCATGCGGCGCGACGGGTTCAATGTTGGCGGCGAACAGTCGGGCCACATCATCCTGTCAGATCATGCCACCACCGGCGACGGGCTGGTCGCCGCACTTCAGATTCTCGCCGAGCTGGTCGAGAGCGACCTGCCCGCAAGCGAAATGCTCCATCTGTTCGATCCGCTGCCGCAGCTGCTCAAAAATGTGCGTTTCAATGGTGGCCAGCCGCTCGAAGCCGCGGGCGTCAGACAAGCGATTGCCGACGGCGAAACGCGGCTCGCGGGCACGGGCCGCATCCTGATCCGCAAGTCAGGGACCGAACCGCTGATCCGGGTGATGGCCGAAGGCGAGGACGAAGCGCTTGTCGGTGAGGTGGTCGAGCAGATTTGCGAGGCGGTGCGGCAAGCCGCGTGAACAGCCCGCGCATTCTCATCATCGCCGGGTCGGACTCGGGGGGCGGCGCGGGAATTCAGGCCGACATCAAAACGGTGACCATGTTCGGCGGGTACGCGATGACCGCGATCACCGCGCTGACCGCGCAGAATTCGCTTGAGGTGTCTGCGGTCTTGCCGGTGCCCACTGACATGGTGCTCGCCCAGATCGACGCGGTCGCGAGCGACATCGGCGTCGACGCGGTCAAGATCGGAATGATCGGGTCGGCGGATACGGCCAATGCCGTGGCCGAGCGGCTGGCTGGTCTCCCGGCGGATCACGTCATCTTCGATCCGGTCATGGTCGCGACCAGCGGCGCCGTGCTTGCCGATGACGCGACAATTTCCGCTTTCTCGCGCTTGGCGGCACGCGCATCGCTCGTGACCCCGAATGGACCCGAACTGGCGCGGCTCACCGGCATGCGCGTCGATCACCCCGGCGACGCGGAGGCCGCCGCCCAGACGCTGGCGTCCGCATCGGGAACAGCCGTGCTGGCGAAGGGCGGCGATATGGGTGGGAGCCAGGTGCGCGATTGCCTTGCCTATCCTGACGGACGCGTCGTGCGATGGGCGAGCGTTCGCATCGACACGCCCCACAGCCACGGCACCGGATGCACGCTGGCAAGCGCGGTCGCGACGCTGCTGGCGCGCGGCCACGCACTGGAGGAAGCGATCGGCCTTGCCCGCGACTATGTCCTTGCCGCGATCCGAGCGGCTCCGCCTTATGGCGCCGGGCATGGCCCGATGGGGCATGCGCTCGGCGTCGTTCCGTTCGATGTCATTCGCGCGCAAGTTGGGGATAAAGCCTGATCGGCTCTTCCGCCGTGAGTCGCCGGCGCTTAGACAGCGTTCGTGCCGCGGCCCTGCTTCAAGATCGAACGCCTGCACCCCGAGCCATTGGCCGGGGTCGACGAAGCCGGATGCGGGCCGCTCGCGGGGCCGGTAGTCGCGGCCGCGGTGGTGCTCGACCGGGAGAAGTTTCCGCGCGGGATCGATGATTCGAAGGCGCTGAGCGTGGATGTGCGCGAGGCGATTTACAGGCGGCTGAAGCGCGTTGCCGTCATCGGCGTTGGAATTGCGTCGGTCGAGGAGATCGACACGCTCAACATCTACTGGGCGCGGATGCTGGCGATGGTGCGGGCGGTCGATGCGCTCGGGATGGAGCTCGCGACGGTGCTCGTCGATGGCAACGCCTGCCCGCGCTGGGAGCGGTCTTCGAAGGCGATCGTCGGCGGCGATGGCAGATGCCGGTCGATCGCGGCGGCATCGATCGTCGCCAAGGTGACGCGCGATCGAATCATGGTCGAATATGATTCGGCTCACCCGGGCTATGGCTGGGCCTCCAACAAGGGCTACGGGACGCCCGAACATCGGCGAGCACTGACCCGGCTAGGCCTAACGCCGCTCCACCGCAGGAGCTTCGCGCCGGTCAGATTGCATCTTCGTAGCCCTGAGTCTTTTAAGTTACAGGCACAAGATGTTGGGGACCGAGCACAAATGAGCTTCAATATCGAGCAATCACGTCCGGGCCACTGTGACTCAAAAGCCGCATTCGCGGGGCTTTGAAACGGCGCGCAACTTGACCGATTCCGGTCGCTGACTCAGTCTTGCTCGCACATGGGGGGAGCAGGGGATGAGCGTTCTAGGACGTGTCGAGAAGGCGAAGTGCGCTCCGGCTCCGGAGGTCGCGACCGACCGGATCATCCAGGGGGACTGCATCCCGGCAATGGCCGCGCTGCCCGACAAGTGCGTAGACATGATCTTCGCCGACCCGCCCTACAATCTTCAGCTGGGCGGCGAGTTGTTCCGGCCCGAGGGCGGGCTGGTCGACGCGGTCGACGACGATTGGGACAAGTTCGACAGCTTCGCGACCTATGACGGCTTCACCCGGGCGTGGTTGAAAGAAGCGCGGCGGGTGCTCAAGGATGACGGCACCTTGTGGGTAATCGGAAGCTACCACAATATCTTCCGGGTCGGGGCCGCGGTCCAGGACGAGGGCTATTGGATCCTCAACGACATCGTGTGGCGCAAGGCTAACCCGATGCCCAATTTCCGCGGCACGCGATTTACCAATGCGCACGAGACGCTGATCTGGTGCGCCAAGGGCGAGGACAGCCGCTATCATTTCAATTATCGGGCGATGAAGGCCTTGAACGACGAGCTGCAGATGCGATCGGACTGGCTGCTGCCGATCTGCTCGGGCGGCGAGCGGGTCAAGGAGGCCGGCGGACACAAGGCGCACCCGACGCAGAAGCCCGAATCTTTGCTCTATCGTGTGCTGCTGGCTTGCACCCAGCCGGGCGACGTGGTGCTCGACCCGTTCTTCGGGACGGGAACGACGGGCGCGGTGGCGCGGCGTCTGGGGCGCAAATGGATCGGGATAGAAAAAGAGGCCAAATATTGCGCGGTCGCCGAGGAGCGAATCGCGTCGACCCTGCCGCTGGATGAGTCCGCGATTCTGACGATGCAGGACAAGAAGTCGGTTCCGCGGGTGCCGTTCGGGGCGCTGATCGAGACCGGGCTGATCGCGCCGGGCGCGATGCTGACCGACGCCAAGGGGCGCTGGAAGGCGCGGGTGCGGGCCGACGCCTCGGTCGAGATGGCGGGCAAACAGGGTTCGATCCACCAGATCGGCGCTGCGGCGCAGGAGTCCCCGTCGTGCAACGGCTGGACCTTCTGGCACGTGCGCGACGGCGGCAAGCTGGTCCCGCTTGACGATCTTCGCCAGCGCTATGCGCAGGGGCTGAAGGCCTAGAGCCTCGCAATCGCGCTTGACGCGACGGCCTGCCCATGGTGCGGGCGAAGGCCATGACGAGCGGCGGGATCCATGCGGTAAAGGTCATACGCAGCCGGGCTGCGCTGCTGCTGTTTCTTCTGCTGCCCGCGTCCGCCGTCAGCCAGCCACAACCTATCTCGCCGGCCGCCAATGCGCGCCTGCCCGCAAACGTCGGCTGGGTCGGGCTCAACCGCAGCCCGAAGGCTTTGCTTTCCGATCATCGGCGGCTGACGGCGGCGCTGGCGTCGCTGAAGGCTCAACGCAAGGGCGTGGTCGATGCCTATGTGGTGGTCGCGGGGCTCGACGGAGACGCGGTGTTCGGGCGCGAAGCGCGCGAGGCGGGACGGGTGCTGGCCCGGCGCTTCGACGCCGCGGGCCGGACGGTTGTGCTGGCCGCCGATGAGGGCAAGGACGCCGCGCCCGCATCTCCGGCCAATCTGGCGATCGTCCTGGCGCGGGTCGCCGAGATGATGGACCGAAGCGAGGACGCGCTCGTGGTCTACACCACCAGCCACGGCAACGAGCGAACAGGGATCGCCTATCGCGACAAGGCGCGCGGGGCGGGCGCGATCACGCCCCAGCGTTATGCGGCGATGCTCCGCGACCTCGGGATCGCCAGACGGCTGATCATCGTTTCGGCCTGCTATTCGGGTTCCTTTGTTCGCCCGCTCCAGTCGGACGCCGGTGTCGTGATCAGCGCGGCGGCGGCGGACCGGCCCTCGTTCGGGTGCAACCCAGGCAATGACTGGACCTATTTCGGCGATGCGCTGATCAACCGCGCGCTGAGGAAACCGCAGCGGCTGACCGCCGCGTTCGAAGAGGCGCGGGGCCTTGTCGCGGGTTGGGAGGCGGCGGGAAAGCTCGGCGAGTCGAAGCCGCAAATTAGCGTCGGGGGGCAAGCGGCGCGCTGGCTGGCGGCGATCGACAAGAGGATTCCCGCCACCGCTACCGCGCCGGTCGGGCGGTCGCCCGCGGCACGATGAAGACCTATCTTCGTCCCACCGCGTTCGTCGATGCGCCGTTCGGGCTTGACGGCAAGGTGGCGCGGCTGGCTGGGGGGATGCTGTGGTTCTCGGCGGTCGAGTGGATCCGCGTCGATGCGGGATCGCGGGTATCGGCCGAGCTGGTGGCGGTCGAGCACGTCGCGGCGCGGCTGCGCGATGCGCCGGAGACGCGCGGCGCATGGGATCGGCTAACGTCGCCGCGCCCGCCGCTGACGCTTGGCGAGCGCGTGGTCAGGCTTGATCAGCCGCAGGTGGTGGGGATCGTCAACGTCACGCCGGACAGCTTCTCCGATGGTGCAAAGAGCGCGGATGCGGACTCCGCATCCGAGGCCGGCGGGAGACAGGCCGCGTCGGGGGCGGCGATCGTCGATGTCGGCGGGGAATCGACCCGGCCGGGGGCGAAGCCGGTGTGGGAGGGCGACGAGATCGGGCGGATCGAGCCGGTCATCGCGCGGCTGGCGCGGGGCGGGGCGGCGGTGTCGATCGATACCCGCAAGGCTGCGGTAATGCGCGCCGCGCTCGCCGCGGGCGTGGGGATGGTCAACGATGTTTCGGCGCTGAGTTTCGACGCGGAGGCGGCGAAGGTGGTTGCGGAAGCGGGATGCCCGGTGGCGCTGATGCATCATCAGGGGACGCCCGAGACGATGCAGAAGGAGCCGGCCTACGGAGACGTGCTGATCGAGGTGTTTGATTGGCTGGAGGCGCGTATCGCAGCGGCGGAGGCGGCCGGAATCGCGCGCGAGCGGATCGTCGTCGATCCGGGGATCGGATTCGGCAAGACGCTTCAGCACAATCTGCTTCTGCTCAATGGCCTGTCGCTGCTGCACGGGCTGGGCTGTGCGATCATGGTCGGGGCGAGCCGCAAGCGGATGATCGGCGCGCTCTCGAACGAGGCGAGCGTGAATGAGAGGCTCGGCGGTTCGGTGGCGCTGGCGCTCAAGGCGGCGGAGCAAGGAGTGCAGCTGCACCGGGTGCACGATGTGGCCGAGACGGTGCAGGCACTGAAGGTGTGGCGCGGGCTGCGCGACATGGCGCTCACGCCCGGAGCTTAGTGCTCCCGCGCGGCGGGAGCCCAGTTCAACAAGAAGAAGCTGGGCTCCCGCCTTCGCGGGAGCACGGCTCAGGCCAGCGCCTTGACGATCTCCTCGACCATTTTCTTGGCGTCGGCGAGCAGCATCATCGTGTTGTCGCGAAAGAAGAGTTCG